>Ga0180431_10009156_pt1 | contig 11241 bp, 6 predicted proteins | sample SS_ome_11_FD_132459 | JGI IMG/M metagenome (GOLD analysis project Ga0180431, IMG submission 132459) | Hypersaline lake sediment archaeal communities from the Salton Sea, California, USA - SS_1_MS_1 metaG | ecosystem: Environmental > Aquatic > Non-marine Saline and Alkaline > Hypersaline >...
CCGCTATATTTGGCATAGAGGAGCTTGGCATTGATGACAATCTCTCGTTTCTGATAGACACCGGTGCTTCCAGCACATGCATCGGTTCGATTGATGCCAAGAGAAATGGGATAACCTATGAGGACTTCAACCTCACTGGTGAAGCCACAGGTGTTGGCAGGGGCAGAATTTACGATGTACCTCATAGAATCAAGTTGACCTTCGAGACATGCGCGAGAGGGAGATGGGAACCCTCTATGAGAGATTTCAAAGTTCTGGAGAATCCATCAGGCTCTCCCGTCCCAAGCCTCTTGGGTAACGATTTCCTGGATTCAATGGGTTTCCGTTTAGTATACGACCGACCTATCTCGGCGGCGTATCTGGAGGTTTGACCAGGGAATGCTCGGCCTGGTTCGAGTTCCAAGTCCGAGTTTTTGATGGCCCTCAGGACCTTCTATAACAACACCTCCCCATCTGCCAACCCGAGATCACCAAAGAGATCGAGGACCTATACATGGGTTTGGCTGCCAGCATAACCGGAAAAATATTTAATGCGCCGTCTGGTTGTCATCGGGCGGCTCGGCTTCAACTAGGCGGGTTGTGGGAGGAACCGCAAGTGAGCATCGTCGAATCTCTCTGAGGATCCACACTGCGCCCCCAGCGGTCGCGCCCGTTACAGGTAAAGCTACCGATATCTGAATGCGACTGAGACCGAGCCAAGGTCTTCTTCTCCCGTAAGATCCATACCCCCTCGACGAGGGCCCTCGGAAGGCGACCGGATGCCCGATCTCTGGGAACTCAGCGAAAAGACTGTTGTTTTCCATGCCATTCAAATCGATCCTGAATAGAAGCGGCTCGAATGCGAGTGAGGAGGATGGCGAGCCGGAGATGCGGAGGAACGTTGAGGCCATCCTTCGGCCTAGCGAGAGCCTGATTCTACTCACCGACACCGATATCACATCCGAGGGGGGGTACGGGCGGAGGTGGCTGGCGGTCACGTCCCAGCGCCTGATGACCTTTCCGGACGGCGGTGGGAAGCCGGACGCTGGGTTCGCGCTCGAGGAAATCGAGAAGGTGACCCCTGTCAATCTGGTCGGCCAGATGGCCCTGGAGGCCGAGTCCGAGGGACGCAAGGTGGAGCTGCTGAGGTGCAGTAACTCGCTCTCAAGCAGGTTCGCCAGGGTCGCCAAGTCACTTAACGAGGCACACAAGGAGGAGAGGCCGCCCGAGTTCGATCTGGAGGAGGAAGAGACACGCATCTGCCCTAACTGCGGCAGGCTGCTTCCCGAGAAGGGAAGCTTCTGCCCCGCGTGCCTGAAGAAGACGAGGGTCCTGGCCCGGTTCTGGAAGTATCTCAGCCCTCACTGGCCCAAGCTGGCCCTGGTCAGCGTCCTCATCGTCGCCACCACGGCGATCAACCTCGTCCCGCCGTATATGATCAAGATACTGGTGGACGATGTCCTGCAGGGGGAGGGGGGCACAGACCTGCTGCTGCTCCTGGTGCTGGGCCTCGCCGGGCTGCGGGTCGCGTCCATGGGTGCGGGGATCGCCAGGGGAAGGGTCACGGCCTGGCTGGGGGCCCAGATAGTCCACGAGCTCAGGTTCGATCTCTACCAGTCCATACAGTCCCTCAGCCTCCGAAGATACGACAAGACCCAGACGGGGTCTCTGATGGCCCGTCTCACATCCGACACCCAGAGGCTGAACTGGTTCTTCATAGACGTTGGCACCTTCTTCGTCCCCAACCTCCTGCAGCTGGTCGGCATATGCCTCGTCCTGTTCCTGATGGACTGGCGCCTGGCACTTCTGGTGCTGGTCCCCACACCGGCGGTCGTCCTGCTGACCATGTGGTTCTACCGACGGCTCCACTCCCTCTATCACGGCCTGTGGCAGAGAAGCGCCAAGATGCGGTCCACAGCCCAGGATACCATCTCGGGCATCAGGGTGGTGAAGGCGTTCACCCAGGAGCCGGAGGAGATAGACCGTTTCGGTGACAAGAGCCTCGATGTCTACAGGGCGAGCGGCACGGCGGAGAGCACCTGGGCGACCTCATACCCGCTGATCTCGTTCCTGACCATGTCCGGGAGCCTCCTGCTGTGGTACTTCGGGGGTATGCGGGTGATCGGAGAGCAGATAAGCCTCGGTGAACTCATGGCATTCTTCGGGTACATAGGCATGTTCTACGGGCCGATCCAGATGCTGACCCGGATGACCGACTGGATCAACAGGGCCTTCACCTCCGCCCAGAGGCTCTTCGAGATCACGGACGCGGATCAGGAGGTCTACGAGGATCCCGATGCGCAGCCGCTGGATGACCCCGAGGGGGCGTTTAGCTTCGAGGACGTCCATTTCGGGTACGTCAAGGACAAGCCGGTGCTCAAGGGCATGGACGTTGAGGTCGAGCCCGGGGAGATGGTCGGCCTAGTGGGCAAGTCGGGCGTGGGCAAGACCACCATGATCAACCTGATCTGCCGTTTCTACGACGTGGACGAGGGGCGGATAACCCTGGACGGGACCGATATCCGTGATATCAGGCTGAGGGATCTCCGCAGACATATCGGGATCGTGCCCCAGGAGTCCTTCCTGTTCAACGGGACCATCGCGGAGAACATCAGGTACGCCAACCCAGACGCGGATAGGGACGACGTGATAGAGGCGGCGATCGCGGCCAACGCCCACGGGTTCATAATGCGTTTCCCGGACGGGTACGACACCAGGGTCGGTGAGAGAGGCGCCCGGCTCTCCGGCGGGGAGAAGCAGAGGATATCGATAGCCAGGGCTATCCTGCACGACCCCAAGATACTGATACTCGACGAGGCTACCTCACTGGTGGACACCGAGACCGAGAGCCTGATACAGGAGGCGCTGGCCAGGCTGGTGAAGAACAGGACAACCTTCGCCATAGCCCACCGTCTCTCCACCCTGAAGAACGCGAGCCGTCTGCTGGTGATAGAGGACGGGAAGAGGGCGGAGTTCGGCACCCACGTCGAGCTGCTGGCAAAGGAGGGGACCTACCACAAGCTGGTTCAAATGCAGTCGAAGCTCTCGGCGATCAAGGCGGTGGACGGATAGGAGGGGTGGATCATGGGATCTGAGGACGTGAAGGAGATGACTGTCAGGGAGCCGGAGTACGAGTTTCTCGACCCCGGCGAGGTCCGGCTCTTCACCGATGATTCGGGCCGCATCCGACTCACGGTATCGGAGGACAGGTGCTACCTCGACGTGAAGGTCGTCCGGGCGTTCCCCCTCTCCCTCCCCGATCGGTACCTGGGCTTTCTGAACTCAAAGGACCGGGTGATCGGCCTGGTTAGGGACCCGGAGGAGATGGACCAAGATTCACGGAGGTTGGCCCGGGAGCGTCTGCAGCGCCGTTACTTCACGCCGGACATCGAGCGGATAGAGGATATGAAGGAGGAGTTCGGCGCGGTCTACTTCCGGGTTGAGACCGATCACGGGAAGAGGAGGTTCGTGGTGAAGGGGATAAGGGACTCGCTCGTCGACCTCGGGGATGGCGAGCTGCTCATGATGGACGTGGACGGCAACAGATACCGGGTCCGGGACTGGAAGGACCTCGACAGGAGGTCACAGGGGTTCCTGGAGCGGGTGGTGTAGTGACCTCTTCCGCGTTGGGCGGACTGAGGTTGGGCCGTGCCTGCGCCTAGCTGTTATGCGCCACATCGGGAGGGGGATTGACGCCGATCAAGAGTCTGTTCACCTCGATCCGGCAACCACAGAGGGTGCGGTCCGGACAGTCGATAGCCTGAGGATCGACTCTGGGATGGGACCAGGGGAAAGGGACACCTTACTCGTCTTTCCCGTAGAGTTGCCCCGTATCGAGCGATAGGGCGATTCCCCCTTCCCGATCACCTATGATATCGGTGAGCTTGACGCTCTGGTAGCCCCTATCCGGGGTGAATCCCCAGCGCAGGGGACTTGACCCGACCCTGATGCCGTACATAAGCCGATGCTTTCCTCGGTCCTCCCGAGGGCCGATGTAGGTGGCACAGAATTGTCCATCGGCCTTCAGGTATCCTAGCTCGGTCACGAGTGACACGTCCTCAGGGTTCCTCAGGTAGGTCTGGATAGACCACGCTCCTTTCTCCCTGGCCCTTTCAGTGAATTCCTTCAGTAGCTTCTTCTTGACGAATCGATCGTGCAGTTGGGTGGACCAGATCATATCAATCCAGGCGTCCTTGGTTTCAGGCCGCCCTGAGGGGAAGACCATGTTCTGCCACCGATCAATATCAGCGAGTCCGCTCTCGAGCTGATTCTCAGGGATGTTTGAAGTCCGGGACAGAGCCTGTTTCACCAGCTCTTTCCTCTCATCATTGCTCATCTTCTTGACGGTCTCAATATCGGGTACCTTGCTTTTGAACCAGGAGTAGAGCTCCTTGTCATCCTCCCACTCCGGTGAGAGTGAGAGATACGAGCTCTCTTTGGCGAGAATTCGCCCCCCGAGAAATCCCACCACCCTATCATCGATCACCGCTACAAGGCTGAGGATCTCTCCATCTTCCGAGCCAAGGCGTCTCCCGCTCACCAGTAGGGAGTAGGTGTTCTTCACCGATTGCAGCCACTCCTCGTCAACTCCGTATTCGGCTTTGAAGAACTCCATTATGGAGTCCATGTGGCTTAGGCCAACTTCCTCGATTTCGATTCCCATAGTCTCCTCTTCCTTCTTCATCTCTCTGAGATCACCGACGGCAGACAGCAAGCCCCTGCCCAATCTAGTGAGCAGGTAGGTATTGCCACTTCGTTTGACAAGGCCGCTATCAGTGAGTTTTCGGAGATGGTAGCCCAGTAGGCCAGAATCCGTGGCCACATGCATTTCCAGGGCTTGGGCTATTTCGGTGAAATTCCGATCCTGGTCCCTGAGTGTCTCCAGTATCCTGAGTCTAGTTGCGTTTGCTGCGCCCTCAAGTGCATCCGTGATTCCGGAGATATCGCTGAAACCAAGTTCCGGATTCTCAGCTCCTCTGCTCGGTCTTGTGTCGGGATCCATCTGCTATCGATCCTATCGGAGTGCTCTGAGGTCTTCGTTTCTCTTTTGTGAGGGATCGTTCACACTCTCCTTAAAGATTCCTCGTGGGGTGGCGATCCCCATGAGCCCTCCTTCGACTTATACCGCCAATCCCGGGTCTAGTGACTGGTAGATCATCCGTAATATCTTCAGGCGGATCATCGTCGACCAAACCATTAAGAGAATACCGGCTCGGAATCACGAGAGGCATTTGCTTGGAGTTCCTCTTCGACGACGACATCATAGATCGTAGGGATGGTGTCCGGCGCGTGCTGGGGGATGTGCGTAAGGATGGCCGTTCCATCATCTCGCCCGAGATGCCCTGGGAGTCGGATAGCCTGGGAAGGGCATCGGTGATCTTCGACCGTGAGGAGGGGATCTTCAAGATCTGGTACAGGACTGTAGCCATGGAGACGGCGGTCCCCGACGTTGGAGGAAGCGTGCCTCCGGAGGGAGGGGAATCCTCCTACCTCTGCTACGCCGAAAGCGACGACGGGTTGAACTGGGAGAGAAGATCCCTCGGCATCCATGAGTTCCGTGGGAGCAGTGATAACAACATTGTGATGGAGCTCCCACCCGACATAGACACGCCGTTCTTCAACATCCTAAAGGACCCGGATGATTCAGACGAGGGACGGCGCTACAAGGCCATAGGCTTCGATGACTCTGTCACCTCCTCCCTCAGGGACAGGGCGGACGGGGAGAGAGGCGTCTGCGTTAGCTACTCGCCGGACGGGTTTAACTGGGAGGAACCCGAGCTGGTGATGAGCACCGACGATCTCACCGACTGTGACTGCGTTCTCGGCCAGCGGGATCCGACCACGGGCAGGTGGGTCGCCTTCTTCCGCCCCCGAACACACCCGAAGCGGCGCTTCATAGCCTACTCCGAGAGCTTGAATTTCGATCACTGGACCTATCCCAGGATGCTGCTGACTCCCGAGGGGGAGGACGACCGATGGATCGAGTTCTACGGCATGACGGCTGCAGTAGTGGGCAGGTGGCGGGTGGGGTGCCTCTGGGTCATGCACAACAACCCGGAGCACTCCCCCATGACGAACGAGCTGGTTTACTCCCGCGATGGCCTGAATTACCGCCGGGCAATGCCCAGGGTCCAGTTCCTCCCGCTTGGACCGGACGGCTCGGCGGACAGCCGCATGATAATGCCCATCGCCCTGATCGAGCGGGAGGATGGCTGCCTGCTCTACTACCGAGGCACCAACCAGGAGCACGGTTCGGATCGCTCCGGGGACGGTATCGGCGGGGTCGAGATGCCGAGGGGTCGGGTAGACGGCGATGAGCGCAGGTCCATCCTGAGCGTGGCCAGGATAGAGGGCAGGAACTTCTGCGGCCTGAGGGCAGAGTTCGATGGGGTGGTGGAGACCGGGTTCCTCTGCAACTACGGGGACGGTGGGGTCGAGGCCCACGCTGATGCCGGGAATGATGGCTGGATCAGGGCCGAGATCCTCGACCAGTACGGGAGGGTCATACCCGGCTGGGATCGCTATCACTGCGAGGTGAGGTATTCGCGGGGGAGGGTGCGCTTTTGCTGGGGCCAGGAGGAGCTGGTGGGGATCAACGGGCAGACCAGTGATGAGGGTGGAAAGGTGGGGCACGTGGTGAAGTTGCGCTTCTACCTGCACAAGGCCACCCTCTACGGGTTCCAGGTCGGCAAGGAAGGCTCGATGCCGCCTTACAGGTAGATCCTGGAGCTCGGACACGGTTCCCGGGGTCTGTATCCCCCATATATCGAGAGGGCGAGGAGCACCAGGATTGCGGCGAGCAATGGTTCGGGTACGGATTCGAGCATCTTGAGCCCCTCGATGAGGTTGAGCTCACCCTTCCTGAAGTCACCCCTCGTGAACTGTCCCTGGGCCATGTCGAACTTCCTGAGAATATCCAGGGGTATCCTGCTGTTCCTCGGGTCCGCGAAGCCCTCCTCGACTAGCGGGGAGACCGCCTCCAGCCCATACCCGTAGGTTTCGTTCCTGGTCGCAAGTATCAACGATCTTGCATCCCCGTATCTCCCGTCATCGTAATCCGTCAGGGCCTGAGACAGAGTCTCTTTGGTTCCCGGCGGTTTCGCGAAGCCCAGGGACTCGTAGGTGTTCAGGAGGTATTCCAGCTCCCGGATGAGCGCCCTCGCCTCGGTTCTGACCAGGTCCTCCTCGCTGAGGCCGGTGATGATACAGGGCAGGTCCGAGGCTGGTATCGTGGGGTTGGGTCCTGGGAGGGAGACCTCCGTGAGGTTCTCGCCGACGTAGTACACCTCGGGGGAGTCGGTGACTATCTCGAATCCGAACGGCACCTCCTCGTCGAAGGTGTATATCAAAACGGATACCTGGCCGTCGGGACCGAGGTAGGGGTGGGTGATGGCCCCGGGCTTGAGGTCGAATCCGGGCAGGTAGAATACGTCGGAGGTGTTGAAGAAGATGTACTCGTCCAGTATGCGGTACATCCTGATGTAGGTCTCGGGGCCGACCCTGGCGAAGGGGTCGCCGTTGTGCTGGTAGATCCAGAATGCGCCGTTGTGCCTGCTCGCGAAGCCCAGGTCGTAGAGGAACTTCCCGAGCCTGTGGCTGGGCCGGAGTCCGGGGAGGACCTTTCCGTTGAGGCCCAGCTCCCTGAACTCGTCCTGGAAGAAGCCCACACCCTCGTCGCCCGTCTTGCCGGTGTGGACGACCTTGTATCCCCCGTAGGTGAACTCCGTCCATGCCGTGACCGATGCAGTCGAGCAGTTGAAGGCCTTCAGTATGGCCCAGTGGTGCCAGCTGTCGATGAAGCCCAGGAGCCCCAGGGAGAAGTTGGGATTGATGGCGTGGACCGCTTGCTCGGTTTCCTTGGCCATACCGTAGACGGTGTCCGCCAGCCAGCTGTGGTAATCCCCGAGCAGCCCCCCGCTCCTGAGCCAGTCGTAGCCGCCGTTCTTCTCAAGCTCGGGAAGGGCTATGTTGTGTTCTTCGGCGAAGCGGCCTATTCCGAGGAGGTCGTAGCTGTAGTCGTACCTCATCATCGCGGAGTGGCCGTAGAGCTCTATATCCCATACCAGACCCCAGATCGGGTAGTGCAGGGAGAGGTTCGCCACCGCGACGGCGGGCTCGTGCATGGTCTTGTTCCACCAGGTCATGTCGACCGGGGAGGGGGTGTATGGCTCCACCACGCCGCTCAGGTGGACCGCGTGGGTGTAGTCGAACTCCAGCCTGTCCCAGGGGGCGGCGTGGTAGTAGAGCCCGGCTATGTAGAGCACGCCGTTCTCGGCCGCCTTGACGCTGTCCCGTGCGAACCTGTCCAGCACCCTGTCCGATCCCTGGTGGAGCCACCAGGTGTTCTGGTACTTGGCGTCGAAGCGTATCTCCGCCATCTCGTCCAGATCCCAGGGGCCGTACATGGCGCGGACGAAGTCGAAGTCGGTGTTCGACTCCGCGGCCATCGAGGGGGCCGTGGATATGAGGGTGATCAGCAGGAAGCAGGGTGCGAACCGGGCGAGTTCCATGGTAACTGGGGGACGCGCGCCGATTAAGTATCTTGCGTGGCGTGATCACGGGGCCGGGGGCATCATATTTCCTTGTATAATTATTATGCAAAATGCATTTCAAATACAAACCCGAAATAGATTCAGGGAGAGACTCATGCCGAAAGACCTGGCCCTCAGGGTGCTGAAGATCGTGTCAAGCCCCATCAGGAAATCCATCTTGCAGTCCCTGGAGGAGGCCCCCCCTGATCTTCTCGGACGTCATGAGGGCCTGTGACCTGGACCCCAACCACGACACGGGGCCGTTCTACTACCACCTATCGATACTCATGGACGCCGGCCTTGTGGAGAAGGACGAGGACCGGTATCGCCTCACGTCACTGGGCGTCACGGTCGCCACCCTGATCGGCACCCTCCAGAGGGAAACCGGGTTCCTCCTTGAACATAAGACATCTGCCGAAAGGAGGGAAGGGGAGAATATGGACGGGATCGAAGCGAAGTGGTTGAGTCAAGCCGAAGTTCAACATGGGGACTACGGGTTCATGATGGGAGGCCCCAGGAGGCCGCGTATCGAGCCAGAGCCATCGACGCTGCCGGAGGACAAACCTAAACACAGGGCGATGCTGGCGTGGAAGGAGTCCCTTCCCAGGATCGAGGTTCCGGAAAAGGTGCTCTCCGACCTCTTCGGCGTCCATGTCCTGGGTTTCGAGAGGGAGGGTGTCAAGCTCGGATCGATGCATGTCACATTCTCTACGGGCAGCGAGGTCGGGGCCGAGAGGGTTATCAGCCTCGCCAAGATAAGGTCTGTACACGTTCTGAGCCGTAACTGCCGCGAGATAGGGGAGACCAGGGCCTCGGTACTGAGATTGATGGTCGAGGAGTTCACGCGCTTGGCCAGGGAGCACGGTATCCAGACCATCGTAGTCGAGAGGGCAAACGCGGAGGATGAGGATCTGATAGATGTGCTTAAGGCCCTCGACTACGAGAGGTACATGACGACCTATCTGATGAGGGCCCAGTTCCTATCATAGGTTCTAAGGATGGCCCCCGATGAGGAGAGGGTGACGGGTCAGGGATCTACGCCCGAGCTGGAGGCGAGGTGTGTGAGGCTGGGTAAAGCCGCCTACATGTCCTGCACGCGGACGTATTCACTTGCATGGTATTGTCCAGATGGCCACTTCAAACGGTTCCAGGTCGATCTCAAGGGACATAGTCCTGCCTTCGTGATCTGGCACATGCCTCCGGGAATCCCCGTTGAGGAGATGGATCACCGATTCCCCTTCCGGGACACGGCCGAAAGCAAGTGGATCCAGGGTTAGTCTCGCCTCGCCTCCCTCTCCCTGAACCTCAGCGAGAACGACTCCGAGGCCCCTTTCACCCTCGTATACATACGCCAGTCCGTTCTCTGCGGCTAACCCCAGGTTGTCCATGAACCTGGCCAGAATCGTGTATTCGGCGCACTTCCTCCTCAGCGCCCCCAGTCTCTTAACGTGGGATGCGAATTCGGGATACGCTGCCAGGCTCTTCTCCGCCTGCCCCGTGGTAAGGGCCGCCAGACAACCCGTGGCGAACGCCCGGTTCATCTCCTTGTGCTGGTGGTCAACCACCCAGCACAGGATGGCCTCCGGCAGGGTGTAGCGCACTACCTCGGGGGCCAGGTGCGACCAGGTCCACCTCCAGTTGACGTTGACTTGGGCCATGCCGAAGATATCGGTCTGCTCCCCTATGACATAGGCCTCGGGGCTCCTTTTCCTTACCATCGCGGCCGCCTGACCGGCCCATCCAATGCTCGCCTCGTGGGTATCATCGGGGGAGGAATGGCCGTGGGCCTCGGAGAAGCAGGGATGGCCCTCGAAGGTCTGGTCGAGAAAGAGGGAGGTGAATCCAAGATCCAGTGACTCTTCAACGACCTCGAAGCACCTCCTCCTGTGGGTTGGGGATTTCATGCACAGAACCCGGGCATCCCTTGAGAGGTACTTGGTTCGGAACCCGGCGTGGTTGTAGCTGCAGGTGCTCCAATCCTCCGAATAGGGGCTGCCGAAGGTCGTCCGCATCGATCTCTCCTCCCCTATCTCCCGGTACAGGCTCGAGTTTCCCCTGACAAGGCGTAGGTTGAGCAACGTGGAGGCGTTCACGCCCATGTCCCGGACCCGTTCGAGGGCTTCCCGCAGGTCGTCAGTTCTACGGGAGGTATCGAACTCCTCCCAGTAGTCGCCGTCATCCGGCCTCAGGTACAGTCCGGCTATCGGGTCCCAGACGCATAGATCCTCTACCCCGTATCGGAGTCCGTCGGCGGCCAGGTCCGGTATCTCACTGAATCTGTGGAAAGGTGTGCCGTCGAAACCCCTTGTCTGGATCGTCTGGAAGCCTATCTTGGTCCTGAGACCGGAAGGGGCCGGGGGTGGATTCCACCACTCCTCGGCGAAAGCTCTGTACCTGTCGGCGGTGGCGTGCCAGTCGGAGCTGTGGACAGATAGGCCAACGGGCGGGGAGCGCCAGGATTCACCCTCGCCTATGAAAGGCTGGCTGACCCACGACCAGCTCAGGGATATGCTATCTTCCCGGTCCTCGCCCTCGAGTACCACACCGCCGAGGGCCGGTCTTCGCTGGTAGCATATGTACGAGAGGCCCGAGCCTCCTCCGGAGATATCCAGGAAGGGAAGCAGCATATCGTAGTTGTAGACGTAGTATTTCCGGCGCTGGGACCCTCCCAGATTGTTGGTGAAGGTTCTCGGGAAGGTGTTGGGGATCAAAGGGGACACATCCGCAGTGA
>Ga0180431_10009159_pt1 | contig 11236 bp, 7 predicted proteins | sample SS_ome_11_FD_132459 | JGI IMG/M metagenome (GOLD analysis project Ga0180431, IMG submission 132459) | Hypersaline lake sediment archaeal communities from the Salton Sea, California, USA - SS_1_MS_1 metaG | ecosystem: Environmental > Aquatic > Non-marine Saline and Alkaline > Hypersaline >...
GTCGCTGACGATGACAACGGGCAGCTGCTCGCAGTGCTGCTGCGACTGCGGCACGCCAAGCACGTCGGTGGCGTCGACCAGCCCGATCGCCGCGGACTCGTGGTCGACATAGTTGCGGCCCTCGACCGTGGCAATCTGATCCCGCGGGGCGGTGAGGATCTGGTCGATTCGGGTCAGTGGAAAGGCGTAGGGCTCGCCGCCGATGTCGACGAGCAGGGCTCGCAGCACCGACATGGTGATTGGCAGCTGCAGGGTGAAGCTCGTCTGCTGCCCGGGCCGCGTCGCGACCCTGACACTGCCGCCCACCGCCTTGACCATCGTCTGCACCACGTCGAGGCCGACACCCCGGCCGGAGATTTCACTCACCGCGGCGCGAGTCGAAAACCCGGGGAGGAACAGGAACTCGAGCAACTCCGCGTCCGAGAGTCGTTCGGCGACGGCGGCGGTCACTAGTTGCCGGTCGACGATTCGCCGCCGCAGGGACTCGACGTCGACGCCGCGACCGTCGTCGCTGATCACGATGGTCAGGCTTCCTGCCCGGTGCCCCGCTTCGAGGGTGATCGTGCCGGTTTCGGGTTTGCCCGCCGCCTCCCGCTCTGCCGGCGACTCCATACCGTGGTCGACGGCGTTGCGAATCAGGTGGGAGAGCGGTGCCTCAAGCTTGTCGAGGATGTCGCGGTCGACCCCGGTCTGGTCGCCGCGAAACTCCAGCCGCACCTGCTTGCCGAGCTGTCGGGCGAGGTCGCGGACCAGCCGCGGAAACCCCTGGATGCCGTCAGCCAGCGGCCGCATCCGGCTCAAGATCACCTCGCGGTGGAGCCGTTCTGAGAGGTCTTCGTTGCGGCGGGCGAAGCCCTCGAACGATTCGATCAGTCGCGACAGCCGTTCGAGGCCGCGTCCTGCCTGCCGCCGCAGTGATTCAACCGCTGTCGGGCCCGCCGGCGGGCGGTTTGCAGCTCCGGTCCGCAGGCTGTCCTCGACGCTGTTGATCGCCTCGCAGAGGTCGGTCTGAAACCGGCGGAGCACCAGCAGTGAGTCGACAAACGGCCGCAGCTGACGGGCTTCGACGAGCGACTCTCCGGCAAGGCCGACCAGCCGGGTGAGGCTGCCTGCCGACACCCGAACGACGCGGTCGTCATCCTCGGTGGCAACCGCCGTCGACCTCGGTGGGGCAGCCGGTGGAGACGGGGTCGGGGGCGGCGGGCCGCCTGCCGGTCGGTTTGCCGCCGGCGGAGGAGCGACGGCCGGAGTCGCGGCAGTTGTCGCCGTGATCGCCGCATCGGCTGCCTCCGCGGGAATTGCTGCCTCCGCAGGAATCGCTGCCTCCGCAGGAATCGCTGCCTCCGGCGGGGCGGCCGCGGGTGTCGGCTGGCTCGCCGGTGGCGGCACGGCGGCCGTTTGCTCGTCGGCGGCCGGTGCCGGTCGCGCAGGCGTCGCCGCGGTCGCCGCAGCTTTTGGTGCCGGAGGCCGCGACTCGGCGGTCGCCAACGCCGCAAGATCGCCAACCAGCCGGTCGGCCCGGACCGTCCAGTCACCGCCGCCGGCGTCTTTGGCCGTGGCGATCCCGGAGAGAAAATCGACGCTCGCCAGCAGCAGGTCGGTGTCGGTGGCGGTGACCTCGATCCGGCCTTCGCCGGCGGCGATGAAGACATCCTCGACGGCGTGGGCGACCCGCACTGCGGCATCGAGGTTGACGATCCGGGCCGCACCCTTCAGCGAGTGGGCCGCCCGCATCAGCGATTCGATCGTCTCCGGGCCGCTGGCCCGCTGCTCAATCGCGAGGATGCCCGCCGCGAGGATCTCGGTTTGGCTTTCCGCCTCGAGCCGGAAGAGTTCGAGCATCGAGAAGCCGCTGAGGTCTTCGGTCACCAGTGACCTCCCTGGGTTCGTCTGCCGGCCGGATTCATCGCGGGATTTGTTCGTGGAGGCTGGTGAAGATTCGTTCGGCGTCGAGCAGGCTCACCGGCTGCGACTGCCAGGTGAACAACGCCTCGGAATACCGCTGACCCGGCTTGCCGAGCGTGGCGGGAACCTCGCGGAGTGCGTCGGCGGCGACCCGTTGCACACCGGCAACCTCGTCGACGGCAAAGGCCCACCGCTGGGTTGTCTGGCCGGTGGTGCGGGCGGCCACCACCAGCCGCGCCGCCGTCCGCAGGGGCTCGGCCACCGCTGGTTCGGCGTCGCCATCCGCCGCGAGAACCGGTCTGGGTGGACGGCGAAGTTCGCCTTCCGCCGGCTTCAGTCCGAGGAGCCCGTGCAGCGACCCGCACAACAGCAGCTGGCCTCGCACATTCACCATGCCGGCGAGGATGTGATTGCTGCGGTGCGGAATCTGGTGAACCGTCCGCAGCGGCGTCACCTCGGCAACAGCGGCCGCCGCCAGCGCGAACCATTCGCCCGCCAGTCGGAAAACCAAGGCTGACCGTCCTCCGGAAGCGGTCTCGTCGAGCGGCGTTTCCAGCACCCGTCGCCACTCGTCGAGATAGCCGACCGGCGGCGGCCGGTCGAAAAACTGCCGGGCGGCGTCGGCCATCACCGGGCAGTTGCGGCAGTGAATGAAGCTGGCAAGTTCGGGGCAGCTCCGGTCGCCGCCGACGCCGATCTGCCGCCAGCAGTCGGCGGGCCGGGACTCGGCGGCTGAGCCGGGCGGAAGGCTTGACGGCCCGGCGGCGGCAGCGGAAGGCGTGGTCATGGGGCGGACTCGGCGGCGAGGGCGGCTCTGCGACGATACCTTCGCTCGGCGGTACTGTCACCTCGGCGGCGGGCGGCGAGCGCGAGCGCGAGCAGGGCGGCTTCATGATTCGGCTCGAGGTAGACAACCTTTTCCAGCAGCCGTTCAGCGGTCGTGTCGGCCCCGATCGACTGCTGCAGCAATGCCTGGAGAAAGAGCAGCTTCGGCTGGGCAGGGTCGGCCTGCAGGGCCCGCCGGCACTCGGCGATGGCCGCCGCGATGTCGCCTTTATTGGCGAGCGTTTCGGCGGCCGCCAGCGGGTCGCCGGAAGGGCGAGCCGCGGCCGGGGCGACTGCCGCCTCGGTTGCGTTCGCTGCGGCCGAATCGGCAACGGCCGCCGACCTTGGCCGGCGTGGCCGGGCAGATCGATCGGCAATCAATCGCGGCAGTCGCCGCGGCCCCGGCGTCTCCGACGGGCGGGCCGCGGGACCCGTTGCCGGCTGCCGCCGCCCGAAGGCGAGCGGGCCGGCCGGCTGCCAGCGGGCGACCGGCAGGATCACCGCCTCCGCCGCCCCGACGATCACTTCGCCGCCGGGGCTGAGCAGTTCGCCGAGCGTCTTCTCGACCTGTTGGCGGGCCTCCGCGGTCAGATAGATCAGCAGGTTTCGGCAGCAGATCAGATCGAAGGAGCCGCCGGCTGCCCGGCGGAGTCGACTCGACGCCGCTGGATCAAGCAGATTTTCCTCGAGGAATACGATCGGCCGACGCAGTGCTGCGGCGACGGCCCAACCGGCGGCGGTCCGGCTGAACCAGCGGTCGCGAAAACCGTCCGGTCCGCCGCGGAAAGCGTTCTCGGTGGCGACCCCTGCTCGGGCCGCCGCGATCGCCCGCGGGCTGAGGTCTGCGGCGACGATCCGAAAGCGGTCGGCGTCGATGCCCGCTTCCAGCAGCGACATCGCCAGCGAGTAGGCCTCTTCACCAGCTGCGCAGGGCACCGACAGGATCGCCGCCTGCTGCTTCTCCCGCAGCCGGCGCTGGATGAACGACGCTGCGTGGGCGAAGACGCGGGGCTCGCGGAGAAACCAGCTCTCGGAGACCACGATCGCCTCGAGCAGCCGCCGCCGTTCGGGGGTGTCAGCAGCAAGCCGGGCGGCGACGGTGCCGCTGTCGGCCGCCGCGGCATCGGGCCAGGCGGCGTCAATCGCTCTGGCGACCGCGTCGCGGCCGATCCGCCCGACGTCGAGTCCGATTGTGTCCCGCAGTTGGGTGCCGACGACATCGACCAGATCGCCGAGTTCCGTTCCAAGGACAGAGCTCGCCCGCCTGCCCGAGGACCCTGGGGTCGCTGTCATGATGTCGCCGCGGCGGTCGGCTCGCTCTCGGGACCGGCCCCCGCCGGCAGGCCTGCAAGGGCCAGCAGCGACCGGAGCTCCGCGGGCGGCAGAATCGCGTCGATGTTGAGCAGCTGAGCTTCCGCGGTCCCGCCGGTCTCGGCCAGGTCGACCAGCGGGCCAAACGGGCTGTCGCCTGCGGCCGCCGCGGAGGGGTGAGCAGCCGCCGCGGCAATGCCGATGACCCGCTCGGCCACCAACGCCAGCAGCCGCGGTTCACTCGCGGGCGGGCCGGGCAACCCGGCGGCCGCGTCTGCCGCTGCCGGCGACGAAGCCCGGGAAACCCCGGCGGCGTTGGGAGTTGCCCCGGCCGACGGGGACCCGCCCGCACTCGCGAGCCGGTCGCCGAGCCTGACGATGATTGTTCTGGTGCCGAGCTGGTCCCGGGAACGACTGCCGCCGACGAGCTGGCCGAGGTCGATCGCCGGCACGAATCTGCCGCGGTAGCGGATCAGGCCGAGGACCTCGGCAGGCTGGCGGGGGAGCGGCCGCACAGCGACCAGCGGGAGCAGTTCAACGACCTGCCGGGTATCGATCCCATAGGGCCGCTCGGCAATCGTGAGGGTGAGCAGCTGCATCAGCAGGCCTCTGGCAGGAGTCTTCCTGCTGCTATTGTGGCCTGGACGGCGACCGGTGTTCCACCCGCAATTCGCCGCGGGCCTGCATGGCGTCCCCGGGAACTGCTCGGCGGGGCCGCTCAGCCCGCCTTGGCCCGCAGCCGGCGTTTGTCGTCCTCGGCGACCCGCAGCCGCAGGGTGGCCGCAGGTGAAGGCGGTCCGCGGCGTTCCTGGACAAACCCCCTGCGGCCCTCGCTGAGAAAGGGATGCAGATGGGCGGCGAGGCCGGTGGGAAACTCGACCCGCAGAGCCTCGAGCACGTCGGCCCAGGGGAGTCCTCGGCGGTAGATCACGCGGTAGGCGGCCTTGAGGGCGGTGATTTCGTCGACCGCGTATCCAGCCCGCCTCAGCCCGACGGTATTGAGGCCGACGACGCTGCCGGTCTGGCCGTCGATGAGCATGAACGGCGGGATGTCCTGGACGACGCGGGCATGCCCCCCGACCATGGCGAACCGGCCGATCCGGCAGAACTGATGGACAGCCACCGCCCCGGAAATAAACGCCCGGTCCTCGATGGTGACATGGCCGCCGATCAACGCGTTGTTGGCGAGGATGCAGTTGTTGCCGAGGCAGACGTCGTGCCCGAGATGGGACGCGGCCATCAGGTAATTGTGGCTGCCGACGAGCGTCTGGGCGTCGGCTTTGAGCGCCCGGTGCAGGGTGACACCTTCGCGGAAGACGTTGTGGTCGCCGATGACGATCGTCCCGATATCGTCAGGCCGGGCGACGTGCTGGGGCCGACCGCCGATGACCGCATGCTCGCAAATTTCGTTGTGACAGCCGAGCCGCGAGCCCGCTTTGATCACGGCACCGCTGGCAACCGAGCAGTAGTCGCCGAGCCTGACGCCGGCCTCAACGGTCGCGAAGGCCGCGATGCTCACGCCGACGCCGAGTTCGGCGTCGGGGCTCACCGAGGCCAGGGGATGAATGCTCACGGGGTGCCTGCAACGGAAAGAGCGATGGGCCGTCAGATCAACTCGACCTCTGGCGGGTTATCGGTCGTGCAGCCGATTCGATTCAATGCCATTTCGGTCGGCTGTCCAAAACCCGCCAAAGCTGCCTGATTTGCCCGGTCGACGCGGCCGTGAAAAGGCCCCCGACACCCCGCTGACTGCCTCGGTTCAACCGACGCTATACTCCACCCGACCAGCAATCTGATTGCGCTGACGCCTCACCCGCGGGATGACCCACGATGCCGACACCGGACGAAGCTTACGCGGCAGCGGAAAAGCTCAAAGACGAAGGCAGACTCGAAGAAGCTGTCGACGCCCTCAACGCGGTGGTTGCCGAGCAGCCCGACTTTGCCCTGGCCCATTCCGCCCTGTCGGCCTGGTGCACCCGCCTGGCACGGCATGAAAAAGCGGTTGAGCATGCCCGCCGCGTCTGTGAACTCGAGCCGAACGAGCCCTTCAGCTATACGGCCCTCAGCGTTGCCTGCATGCGGGCCGGCATGATCCCCGAGGCCGAAGACGCCCTCGCGAGGGCGCGGACTTTGGGGGGGTGACCGGGGACGACTGCAAAGGAGGGGCGACAGCGGGAATTGTCCGGCAGTCTAGGCTCGTCCGTGCCGGATATCGAGTGCGAGAGACAGGAGTCGAACCTGCACACCTTTCGGTACTGGAACCTAAATCCAGCGCGTCTGCCAATTCCGCCACTCTCGCGATTCCTGCCGCGGCGAAGTCTACCGTCACCGGGGTGGTGATTCAGCGGATTGCCGGCCGCGGCGGACTCGCTCTCCCCTCCCGAGGGTGGCTAGCCAACAGCGGGCGGAGGAAGGAAACCCCTGCCGCCGCGGGAGGCGGCGATCGGCCCCCCGGAAACCCGTGGCGGTGTCGAGTGTTGCCCGAGTGAACTCGCGTGTGGCCGCAGGCGGCGGCAAGGGCCGCGGACGGCTTTTTCCACGGACACCCGGGCGAGCAACTGTCAGCCAGGGGCAGCCGCTTCCCGGCCTTTCTTGAAGGAACCCCGCGGCGAAACTACAACAGCAAGGCCGTTGCGACGGGGAACGCCGCAGCGGCTGCCATCCGCAGAGGCCCGCCCCACCCCCTCGCGGCCCGACACCCTCGACGTTGACAACAGGAGACTTTGCATGCACACGCCTTTGGTGGTGCTCGGCGGCGGACCGGGTGGCTACGCTGCGGCCTTTCTGGCCGCCGACCTCGGGATGGAGGTAACCCTCGTCGAGAAAGACCCCCGGCTCGGCGGCACCTGTCTGCTGCGAGGCTGCATTCCCTCCAAGGCCCTGCTGCACGTCGGGAGGGTGCTCGCTGAGGCTCGGGAGATGGAAGCCTGGGGGATCAGTTTCGCCCCACCGACCATCGCGATCGAGGCACTGCGAGCCCGGAAAGACAAGGTGATCGAGGCCCTGACCGGCGGACTGGCCCAGTTGGCCAGCCGCCGGAATGTCCGCATCGTGCGGGGCGAAGCCCGGTTCGCCGACTCCGGGAGCCTGGCCGTTGCGTTGGCCGACGGCGGAAGCGAGACCGTCTCGTACGATCATTGCATCCTTGCCAGCGGGTCGCGGCCGGCCCGAATCCCGGCGTTCGATATCGGCAGCCCCCGGGTGATGGATTCGACCACGGCTCTTGAACTCGCCGACATTCCCGAGTCGTTACTCGTGATCGGCGGCGGCTACATCGGCCTGGAAATGGGCACGGTCTATGCGGAACTCGGTTCGCAGGTAACCGTGGTCGAACTGACCGATAGCTTGTTGCCGGGAGCCGACCGCGACCTCGTCAAACCGCTGCACAAGCGGTTGGAAAAGCTTTTCGCGGCGATCCTGCTCGAGACCAAGGTCGTGCGGCTCGAAGATCGGGCCGCCGGCGTCGAGGTCTTTTTCGCCGGCCCCGCTGGCGAAACCAGCCAGACCTTCTCGCGGGTGCTCGTCGCCGTCGGTCGCCGCCCGAATTCCGATGGCATCGGCCTGGAAAACACCGATGTCGTCGTCGACGCCAAGGGGTTCGTCGAGGTCGACGGCCAGCAGCGGACCGCCGATCCCCGGATCCTCGCGATCGGCGACGTCTGCGGCGAGCCGATGCTCGCCCACCGGGCGAGTCACCAGGGCAAGGTGGCGGTTGAAGCGCTCCATGGTGAACCGGCCCTGTTTCAACCGCGGGCGATTCCGGCGGTGGTCTTCACCGATCCCGAGATCGCCTGGGCCGGACTGACCGAGCACGAGGCGACAGCAGCCGGACGCGAGGTCGAAATCAGCCGCTATCCCTGGGCCGCCAGCGGTCGGGCCCACGCCCTCGGCCGGATCGACGGCATGACCAAGATGCTCGTCGACGTCGAGACCGACCGTGTTCTCGGGGTCGGGATCGTCGGTCCCGGTGCCGGGGAACTGATCGCCGAGGGTGCCCTGGCGATCGAGATGGGCTGCTCGGCCCGGGATGTCTCGGAGACGATCCATCCGCACCCGACACTCGGCGAGACGGTCGCCTTCTCCGCCGAAAACTATTTCGGGGTCGCCACGGAGATTTACCGTCCCCGCGTCGAGGCCGCCGCGCACTGACCAATCAAGCGGCCCGTCGGCCCTTTTGTGTAGAGAAGACAACCGCCCCGGCAGCAGGCTTTACGCCCGATCGCCGGGGCGGGATAATCAGCCGAACAACCCTTTCCGCCTTGGAGAAATCGATGGCCAGTTCCGAGTTGGACGAATCCCGGAGGGATGCAGCGGGTGTCGGGGCGGTCGACACGGCGGCCGGTGGCGTGGGAAACGGCGTGTTGCCGCGGGGTGCCCAGGCCCAGATGTCGATCGGCCAGGCGAGCGATTCGACCAGCGGCCAGCCCCAGCGGGCTGACGGGGTGGTTGCCGTCGACGCCGACCCGACCGAGACCCAAGAGTGGCTCGACTCGCTCCGCTACGTGCTGGAGAGCAAGGGTGGCGACCGGGCCAGCTATCTGCTCCATGCAATTGAGCAGGAGGCGTACCGGCTCGGGGTGCAGATTCCCTTCGTCGTCACCACGCCCTACATCAACACCATCCCGACGGATCGCCAGGCTCCGTTTCCGGGCAATCGGGAATTGGAGCGGCGGATCAAGAGCATCATCCGCTGGAATGCGATGGCGATGGTCGTCAGGGCGAATCGGGAAGACAAGAGTATCGGTGGGCACATCTCCACCTATGCTTCGGCGGCCACTCTCTACGAGGTGGCGTTGAACCATTTCATCCGCGGCCGCGGCGACGACTTCTCCGGCGATCAGGTTTACTTCCAGGGGCACGCCTCGCCCGGCATCTACGCTCGGGCCTTCGTCGAGGGGCGGCTGACCGAGCAAAACCTCGTCAACTTCCGCCGCGAACTCGCCGACGGCGGCGGACTCTCAAGCTACCCGCATCCCTGGCTGATGCCCAGCTTCTGGGAGTTCCCGACGGTCTCGATGGGCCTCGGCCCGATCATGGCGATCTATCAGGCCCGGTTCAACAAGTATCTGCAGGACCGCGGCATCAAAGACACCAGCAAACAGCGGGTCTGGTGCTTCATTGGCGACGGCGAATGCGACGAACCAGAAACCCTGGGGGCGATCTCGCTGGCCACCCGCGAGGGCCTCGACAACCTGGTGTTCGTCATCAACTGCAACCTGCAGCGGCTCGACGGCCCGGTCCGCGGCAACGGCAAAATCATCCAGGAACTTGAAGGTGTCTTTCGCGGTGCCGGCTGGAATGTGATCAAGGTGATCTGGGGCGAAGAGTGGGATGCCCTGCTCGCCCGGGACGAGCACGGGCTGCTGGTGCAGCGGATGGGCGAGGTGGTCGACGGCCAGTATCAGAAGTATGTCGTCATGCCCGGCAGCTACATCCGCGAACACTTCTTCGGCACCGACCCCCGGCTGGCCGAAATGGTCGCCCACCTTTCCGATGAAAAGCTGAAAAAACTCCGCCGGGGCGGCCACGACCCCGAAAAGGTCTTCGCCGCGTACCACAAGGCGGTCAACGATCGCGACATGCCCAACCGGCCGACGGTGATCATCGCCAAGACAATCAAGGGCTACGGCCTCGGTGAGGTCGGCGAGGGCCGGAACGTCACCCATCAGCAGAAAAAGCTCAACGAAGAGGAATTGCGGGCTTTTCGCTCGCGGTTCGGGATTCCGATTTCCGACGACGAGGTGTCCCAGGCGCCGTTTTACAAGCCGGCCGACGACTCCCCCGAAATGCAATACCTGCGGGAGCGGCGGGAAGCCCTCGGCGGCTACGTGCCGACCCGGCCGCAGACGCCGCCCTTGCTTCAGACGCCGGCACTCGACGACTACCGGCCCTTCATCGAAAAGAGCGCCGGTCGCGAGGTCTCGACCACGACCGGGGCCGTGACCCTGATGGCGTCGCTGCTGAAGGACAAGTCTGTCGGGAAGTACATCGTGCCGATCGTGCCCGATGAGTCGCGGACCTTCGGCATGGACCCGTTGTTCAAGCAGTGCGGCATCTATGCCCACACCGGGCAGCTCTACGAGCCGGTCGACTCCGATCAGCTGCTGTATTACCGCGAGGCGAAGGACGGGCAGATTCTCGAGGAGGGCATCACCGAGGCTGGCAGCATGTCGAGCTTTGTCGCCGCCGGCACGGCCTATTCCAGCCACGGCGTGCCGATGATCCCGATCTTCATCTACTATTCGATGTTCGGCTTCCAGCGGATCGGCGATTTGATCTGGGCCGCCTGCGACATGCGGGCCCGGGGCTTCATGCTCGGCGGCACCGCGGGCCGAACCACGCTCGCCGGCGAAGGGCTGCAGCATCAGGACGGCCACAGCCACCTCTTTGCGATGGCGTATCCGACCGTGCGGGCGTATGACCCGGCCTTCGTCTACGAGGTCGTCACGATCATGCTTGATGGCATGGACCGGATGTATGCCAAGGGCGAAGACTGGATATACTACATCACGGTCTACAACGAAAACTACGAGATGCCGTCGATGCCGGCCGGCTGCGAGGAAGGCATTCTCAAGGGCATCTACCGGCTCCGGGATGTGACCGCCAAAAAGCCGGCCGCCGCCCTGCCGCAGGTGCAACTGCTCGGCTCCGGGGCGATTCTCCGGGAGGTGCTGCGGGCGGCCGACCTGCTGGCCGAATCGTGGGGCATTTCGAGTACGGTCTGGAGCGTCACCAGCTGGAAGGAACTGCGGCGGGACGCCCAGGAGTGTCGTCGCTGGAATATGCTCCATCCCGAGGCCGAACCGCGGAGCAGCTATCTGGAGACAACCCTGGAGGCTTCCGAGGGCGTCTTTGTGGCGGCCAGCGACCATGTGCGGGCGGTGCCGGAGCAGCTTGACCCGTGGATTCCGGGCGGCCTGTTCGTCCTTGGCACCGACGGTTTCGGCCGCAGTGAAACCCGCGGCCCGTTGCGGCGGCACTTTGAGGTTGATGCCGAGTGCATCGTGATCGGAACGCTCTATCAGTTGGCCCAGCGGGGGGCGATCGGCAGCGACGAGGTTGCCAGAGCGATCGCAACGCTCGGTGTCGATCCCGAGAAGGTCGACGCTGCCTTGGCCTAATGTCCCCGGGTCCCGTGGCAGTCTGTTTTTTGGTTGCTCGCGATCCTGTCGGCAGGAAACATCTGCTACGATGA
>Ga0180431_10009160_pt1 | contig 11236 bp, 10 predicted proteins | sample SS_ome_11_FD_132459 | JGI IMG/M metagenome (GOLD analysis project Ga0180431, IMG submission 132459) | Hypersaline lake sediment archaeal communities from the Salton Sea, California, USA - SS_1_MS_1 metaG | ecosystem: Environmental > Aquatic > Non-marine Saline and Alkaline > Hypersaline >...
CCCGGACAACCGTCAGTCCTCGCACCTTTCCACGCTCTCGGCGGCCCGGCCCGTTCGTGCGCCCTCGGGAACCGCAGTCCCTCATCAATCCCTCACCAATCCCTCTCCTTGGCGCAGCACGACCTCCATTCCGTCGTGCGGGATGTCCGCTCGATCAACGTCCCGTTCCTCGGCCAGCTCTCAGATCTCGGCCCCCAGCACGCGTTCGTCGCCCTCCACGACCTCCGACCCCAGGTGGGTGAAGATCGCTCTGGGAACGCCCAGCTTCCGACCCCAGGTGGGTGAAGATCGCTCTGGGAACGCCCAGCTTCCGACACCAGGTCAACTGAGCCTGAATCGGCACGTGCCGAGGGCACGTGCCCTCGGCACGTGCCCAATGATCACGTCGCCCGGCTTCCGTACCATCGATCGCTTGACCGTGGCGCCATCGCCCACGTAGAGTCGGATCCCCGAGAGCGCCGGTTCCCGGTCCTCAATCCACGCTACATCCGGGACGTAGAAGACGTCCACACGGCCCGCGGTCACTTGATAGCCAACGGCCGGCGCCCGCGTCGAATGGAGCACGGGAAACGCCTCCACACTGATGCCCCGCTCTTCCCCCCCTCCACCAATCAGCAAAGGGTCTCGCTCGGGAACCGTGCGCCTCTCCTCGATGTCAAAACCCTCCATCGCCTCCCAGGAGGCCTCCGTGGCGAAGACGGGACAGGGCGCACCCTCCTTGAGTCCGTAGGCGTGGTCGGGATGGGCGTGAGTCACCACGATCCCATCGGCGTCCCAGTCACCGACCTGCCCCAGCCAGTCCTCGCCGCAGTCGAAGATGATCTCCGAGTCGTAGTAGGAGACCCGCACCGCGCTGTGCATCCCGTGTCGCCGGGTGCGCGTGTCGATATTCCCCCGTGTTCCCAGAAATGTCAGTTTCATCGCACTGATCTCAGTGTATCAGAAAACTCCACGCCCTGGGTACGGCCTTGGTTGGGACAGCCTTTGGTTTTGGTTGTCTAAGGTTGGAATTTCGTGGGTGTGGAGTTCAGCTTGCTGTCGATGTGTGGGATCCGCAAAGTGAGGGACAGCCCGCGCCTCGTTCAGATGCTACATCTGGATGCTACATCCGGATGCTACATCCGGATGCTGTGCGGGCGCGCCGAGCGGGTGGACGGGTCCGGGTGCAAGCTCGCCTCCGCCCGGACAGAGGCAAATCGAGCCCGAGCACCTGCGGGCGCCGGGCGCCTCCGCTGGTACGGAGGGCCGTTCACCCGCTGGACTCCTGGCTCAATTGTTCGGCCCTGATCTCCCCCACAGCCAGCTCATCGATCCAGCCCTGCCGCGCTGCGTGACGCGCCAAAGACCAGCTGTCCTCCGCCAACACCAGCTCACTCCCGGCATCTACGATCTCGTCAGCTAGTTTGCGGATCACGGCCGGCCTGTCCAGATCACGACTGACGTTCCGGATGTAGACCGCCAGAATGCGCTTTCCATAGACCTGCACCAGCTCATGGTAGATTTCGGGGTCGGCCTCACTGCTGTCGCCGATCAAGATGAAAGGGAGGTCCTCGTAGAGATCCAGAATAGGCTGGATTATGTCGAGTTTGTGTCCCCGCTGCCGGGTCGGGAGGATCTCGTCGTGATAGACGCCCCAGTTTCGGAGCAATATGACCGGATCGTCCGGCATGTGATTCAGGGCAAAGAAGTCCTCCAGCAAGTCATACAGGTTCCACAGCCCGTTGGAGACGTAGAAGAGCGGGTTCACGCCGCCGCCGGCGCCGGCCCGGAGCGCCCTGTAGAAAGCCGCCGCCCCAGGAAGCGGCATCCGCGTCCGCGCGTTGCCGAAGAGCACGGTATGCGCCATCTGGATCAGACTACTGACATCGGACTGAATCACAGTATCGTCCAGGTCGCTGATAACCCCAAATTGGGCCTCCGGCGACGGTATCAAGATCTCCCCTGTCGCCTGTACGGGCCCCGGCTGCCGCCGACTGAGCGGCTCCACAAGCTCGATCTCGACGGGCTGTCCGGGCCTTCCATCAACAACCTTGGGGGCGGGCTCCAGCCATACGTCGAACATACCTTCTTCATCCGCGATGACCTCGCGCTCGACACCCGCTGCCCGTACCTCAAGGCGGGCGTACGGAACCTCCCGGCTCTGCAGCCGCCTGACCATGTTCAGCAGATTGTGCCACCAGCGGTCCGTCTCGCTGGGTGGCTTTACCCCTCTCTCCTCCAGCACCCGCCCAAACACGTGCACCCTCTCCCGTGTACCGTAGCCACGGTAGGGCTGAATCCTGATCGGCCCTGGCCCACCCAAGGCATAGTAGAGACGATACTTCCACGCGTCGTACCGCCTCTCAATCGCCCGCACCCACGGCGCAACGTGCTCTTGCCAATTGCCCATAGGAAAGAACCCTTCCTCCGTACCCCCCCGCATAACGCCCGGGCCGAAGCCTCCCCGCCCTGTGTCGGGGCAGGATCCTCACTGGCGGCCCCGCCCGAAGCGCCTGGTTTCACCTGGAGAGGCCAAAGCGGCGTCCGACCGAGCCGTCGGGCCCCCTTCGCCCCCTTGCCCCTCTCCTTAGCCCAAGCCTGCCAGGACCTACCCCTCGTCACTCCCTTGAGAGCCTATGATCAGTACCACGGCCCCTCCCAGCACCGCGCCCAGCGCTGGTTTGTCCAGGATTGCCCTCCCGATCAGGTAACCGAGTCCTACTCCTACGATCAGTCGCAGCCCCTGACGGCTCTCCATCGTCTCCTCTACGGCCCTCTTCTCCTGCTCACCCATCTCAACATTCTCCTTCTTCTAACCACTTGATCTCCGCACCGCCGCCGCGTCCGCTTCCCGTCACTCCGCTGCATCCATCAAGCAGCTGCCTGACGCGCCGTCCAAATGTCCCTCTATAGTCCTCCGGTCAACGAATGGTGAACCGCGGTTCTAGAAGCTCCTCATACGGTCGTTGGGCTCGCTCCAGTGCGGACCTGGCTCCATCATACGCCTCCTGGATCTCTCTGAGCCGCGGATGCTCTCCCAGCGCCCTCGCCCAGGCCTCCTCATTCAACTGCGGGACCTTCGGTTCCGTCCAACCCGCCGATCCTTTTGGCGTGTCCAGATCCTCAAGCTCTCTCTGCTCAATGTCCTCCTCGGCAAGCTTCAACGCTTCCTCCTTCGCCTTCTCCAGCTCGCCGATGATCCAATTGGCCGTCTTGTAGACGTCGATGGCCGCCTCCGCGTTCTCGTTCTGACGGAGGACGCCCTTCAACTCGGCCACAAGGCGTGTCGCCGTCTGCTCCGGTGAGGGCGTGCTCCGATCCTGCCGCCGTCTGATCTCCATCACTGACGCTCCTCCAGGAAGTCGATGAATGCCTCCTCGTCCATCACCGGGACGTCCCGCTCCTCCGCCTCATCGAGCTTTGAGCCCGCGCCCGGCCCGGCCACCACGAAATCCGTCTCTCCGCTGACGCTGGACGTGGCCCGTCCCCCCAGCCGCTCGACGTGCCGCTTCACCTCCCCCCGCGTCCAGCGGTCGAGCGTACCGGTGAACACGAACGTCAACCCATTCAGGGGCCCCGCCTCCTCCCCTGAACTGTAGAGCGAGTTCTCGAGCGTCAATCCCGCTTCACGGATCGCCTCGATCACCCTCCGGTTCTGTTCGCTGCCGAAGAACGTGACGACTCCCTCCGCCACCTCGGGGCCGACACCATCGATGGCCTCCAGGTCCTCAACGGACACACCCATCAGATCATCGAGCGTCCGCCAATTCCGGGCCAGAATCTGCGACACGTGCTCGCCCACCAGCGGGATTCCGATGGCGTAGACGAAATGGGCCAGCGTCGTGTCCTTGCTTTCCTCGATCTCGTCGAGCAGGTTCTGGGCGGACTTCTCCGCGAATCGCTCCAGCTCGACCAGGTCTTCCGTGGTCAGCTCGTAGATGTCGGAGAGCCTTTCGATCAAGCCGGCTTCGATGAGCTGTTCCGTCCGCTTTTCCCCCAAGCCGTCGATGTCCATCGCCGCGCGCGACGCATAGTGGGTGACGCTCTCTCGAAGCTGAGCCGGGCAGTTGACGTTGGCACAGCGCGCCTGCTTCTTGTCGTCGCTCATCACCACGTCTCCGCCGCAAACAGGACACTGATCGGGTATCTTGATCCTCTCGTCTGGCCTTCCCTCGTCCCCTGACTCTGCATCCATGGACTTGACGATGTGTGGGATGACGTCGCCCGCCCGCTCTACCAACACCGTGTCGCCCAGACGGATGTCCTTCCGGTCGATCTCGCTCTGGTTGTGCAAAGAAGCTCGGCTTACCTCAACGCCTCCGATGTTCACCGGATCCAGTAGCGCCACCGGCGTCACCCGCCCCGTTCTCCCGACCTGAAACTCCACATCCTCCAGCGTTGTCGTCGCTCGACGCGGCTCGAACTTATACGCCAGCGCCCAGCGGGGATCCTGCGTGCGCACCCCCAACGTCTCACGGTAGTCAAGGCGGTTGACTTTGTACACCACCCCATCGATCTCATAGGGCAGGTCCTCGCGCACCCCGGCCATTTTCCCGTGGTAGTCGATTGCGGCGCTCACATCATCGCAGCGTTCGATGCGGTCCGTGTTGACGCGCAGGCCCCAATCCGGCAGCGTCTGGAGGACGTCCCAATGCGTCTCATAGCCCACGTCCCCCGCGTTCGGGATCTCGTAGAAGAAGACGTGCAGCGGTCGTCGCTCCGTGACGTTCGGGTCGAGTTGGCGTGCCGACCCCGCCGCAGCGTTGCGCGGATTGGCAAACAGCCTTTTCCCCTCCTCCGCCCTTTGCTGGTTGAAGGTCTCGAACTCGTCCTTCCGCATGTAGATCTCGCCCCGCACCACGAGACGATCCGGCGTGTCGACGTCACCCTGCTCCAGCAGTGCCAGCGGCACCTCCTTGATCGTCTTCACGTTCGGCGTGATGTTTTCGCCCGTCTCACCGTCTCCCCGTGTCGACGCCACCGAGAGCCGCCCATCCTGGTAGATCAGCTCTACCGCCAGACCATCGTACTTCGGTTCGGCGACGTAGGTCACCCCATCCGTACCGAGATCCTCCCGGCAGGTCTCGTCGAATTTACGCACGTCGTCCTCGTCGTACACGGCCTTCAGGCTCAACATGGGGCTGGGGTGGTCGGCTAGTCCCAGCTCGTCCCTCGCCTCCCCGCCGACCTGCTGTGTCGGGGAGTCCGGCTTCTTGAGGTCCGGATACTCCTCCTCCAGCTCCTCCAGCTGGTGCACCAGCTCGTCGTACTCGGCGTCCGACATGACCGGGTCATCCAGGACGTAGTAGCGGTAGTTCTGGTAGCGGATTGCGTCGCTGAGCTTCTCGATACCATCCGCCGCCGCGTCCTTCGAATCGATGGACTCGATGTCGACCTCCGGATCCTTCGTCTCCACGAACTCATCGGATTCGTTCACAGGTGTCTCCTCCTCCGTCCTCGCGGTTCTCGCTCCAATGTCAGGTTCTCCGCCCGTCCGCGGAATGCAAAGCCCATCAGCAAGCCGAAGACAAAGCCCCCCACGTGGGCCCACACGGCGACGCCTCCGGTCTGGGCTGTCTCGGCCCCCAGGGTGGCGACGCCGCTGAAAAACTGCGTCACGAACCAGATTCCCAGGAAGAAAATCGCCGTGACCCGCCTGACAACCGCGAAGAACCCAAACAGCAGCAGCACCCGGACTTGAGATCGGGGGAACATCACGACGTAGGCGCCGAGAATGGCGCCGATCGCCCCGCTCGCTCCCACGCTAGGGAGCTCGCTGGCGGGACTGACGAAGACGTGGGTGAGCGAAGCCGCCACCCCTCCCCCCACGTAGAACAACGGGAAGAACAGCTTGCCCAGTGCGGCTTCCACGTTGTCCCCGAAGATCCACAGAAACACCATGTTGCTGATCAGATGAAACCATCCGCCGTGCAAGAAGAGTGAGGTGAACAGCGTGTAGATCCGCTCACCCTCCAGAATGTGGACCGGGACGACCGCGTACTGGTTGAAGAACTCGCGCAGGCCGGGCCGGAAGAGCGTCACTTCGGCGACGAACACTGCCGTGTTCACGAACACGAGCCCGATGGTCACGAAACCTGGCCCTGCCCCGCGGACGTCACTGTCTCCAATGGGGAACATACGCTTCACCTTCCTTTCGCATCCGCTAGGGATGCCTATCAACGCTACTCCGGAGATCCGTCCCGCCGCCCCAAGCCTATGCCCTGCGCTGCTGCTCCAGCCCGGAGCCAGCGGCGCCGCGGGAGCCCGATGCGCGCCTTTCGCTACCTATCGCTCCAACAAGTTCCTGAGATCATCCCAACTCCGTGCGTTCAACACATCCCCCGCCTCCAGCCATCCACGACGGGCCTGACCGACGCCGTAGCGCAAGAACCGCAGCTCATCCTGAGTGTGGGCGTCCGTCGAGATAGCCACCTTCAGCCCCCGCCCCTTCGCCATCTTGCAGTGCAGATCGTCCAGGTCGAGCCGGTCAGGCTGTGCGTTCACCTCCAGGAAGCAGCCCCGCTCCAGGGCGGCGTCCATCACCCGGCCCATATCCACGTCATAGGCCGACCGCTTGCCGATCTGCCGGGAAGTCGGGTGCGCAAGAATATGCACGTTCGGGTTGTCCATCGCCCGGATGATGCGCTCCGTCTGCTTGTCGGCCGAAAGATCGAAGTGGGAATGGATCGCAAAGACGACCACGTCCAGCTTCTCCAGAACGTCATCGGGCAAATCGAGGCTTCCATCCTCCAGAACGTCGACCTCCACGCCCTTGAGAATGCGCACGTCGCCCATGGCCTCATTCATCTCGTCGATTTCATCCATCCGCTCAGCCAGTTCGTCGGCCTCCAGTCCTTGCGTCACCCCGATGTAGCCGGAGTGGTCGGTGATCGCCACGTACTCATGGCCCAGATCCCGAGCCGCCTCAGCCATCTCTCTCAGCGAACCTCGGCCGTCGCTAGCCTTCGTGTGCATCTGGAGATCGCCTCGCACGTCGTCCAGGGTGATTAGGTTGGGCAGATCTCCCCGTCGGGCTGCCGCCACCTCTCCCCGATCCTCCCGCAGTTCCGGCGGTATCCACGGCAGGTCGAAGAGGCCGTAGATCTCCTCCTCGGTCTCCCCCGCGACCTGTTCAGGCTCCTCAGGATCGCCGGAGGTATCCCAGACGCCGTACTCATTCACTTTGAGATCCTGGTCCAGGGCCATGTTGCGCAGCGTGATATTGTGCTGCTTCGACCCCGTGAAATAGAGCAGCGCAGCCCCGTAGCTCCCCTCCTCCACGACGCGCAGATCCACGTGCAGACCTGATCGGAAGACCACGGTTGATCGGGTCTCCCCCTCCGAGACGATCTCCTCCACATCCTCATACGCCACGAACTGCGCGATGACGTCCCCGCCTTTGCCGCTGATGGCCAGCACGTCCAGGTCCCCGACCGTCTCCTTCTTGCGGCGGTAGCTGCCGGCCGCCTCTGCGCGCCCCACGCCCTCCAGGTCGCGGAGGTAGGTCAACAGGGGCTCCACGCGCTCCTCGGCCACGTCCCGCCGCGTCCGCTCCTCCTCGGCGCTCCAGCGTTCAACGTCCTCGAGTACCTTATCCTCCGTCTTAGGCCCTAGGCCGTAGAGATCGCGGATCTCATCCTCCTCGGCCGCCTCCTTCAGTTCCTCGACGCTGGTCACCTCCAGCTCTTCGTAGATCTTTTTGACCCGTTTCGGTCCCAGCCCTTCAACCTCCAACAATGTGGCGAGGGCGGGCGGTGTGCGCTGCTCGATCTCCTCCAACTGCTCCAGGTCGCCGGTGCCCACGATCTCCTTGATCTTGCCTGCCAGGTCCTCCCCGATTCCATGAAGCTCCGTCAGGTCCTCGTCCTCCTCTACCATATCCGACACGTTCCTCGACATCGTCGAGATCGTGCGCGCCGCGTCCCGGTAGGCCCTGACCCGGTACCGATTGGCCCCCTCGATTTCGAGAAGATCGGCGACCTGGTTGAAAATCTCCGCCACGTCGGAGTTGTAGACCGGCAAAGCTCAGCCCCCCTTCGCTGCCCGAAACGGCGAGACCACAGTCTCAACGGGCCGATTGTAATGGATCCGGTTGATCACCCGCGCCAAAGGGTCGCTCAGCGACCGAACTTCGAGAAATGGCAGCTCGACGTAAGCCTCCGTCTGTGGAATGCTGTCCGTAACGACCATCCTCCGCAATCCGCAGCGCTCGTGAAGCATCCTCAGCCGCTCCAGCGCCTCGTCGCTGCAGAGATTGTGCGACACGCCCAAATAGATCTCCTCCAGCCCGTGGTCCTGAACCAGCTTCTTGATCGTGGCCTCCACCGTCCCTCCCGTGCTAATCATGTCGTCGAGCACGATGGCCGCCCTCTTCCCCGAGAAATCCCCCATAACCTCCGAGACCTCCGCCTCCTCAGGTCGAGGCCGGTGCTTTGCGGCCACGGCCGAGCTAACCCCCAGCCCGCGGGCGAACTTGGTGATCAGCTTGGACGCCCCGGCGTCCGGGGCCACCGCCACGACCTCATCCCTTCCGCGGAGGGCGTCGTACGCCTTCTCAAAGAGAGCTAGGGGCTGCAGCCCGTCCACCGGCACGCTCCCGTAATACCCGTGGATGCGGCCCGTATGCGGATGCCAGACGACGACCCGGTCCAAGCCTGCCTCTATGGATAGGTCAGCCATCAGCTCGCACGTGGTGGGCTCGCGCTTGGACCGGGTCGGCTTGTCCTGGCGCGCATAGGCCAGATAGGGCAGCACCCCGGTGACGTGGCTGGCGCCCCACTCCCGAAAGGCGCGCGCAGCGATCATGAATGCTACGTAATTCTCGTCCACGCTCCTCTCGCTCGCAGGGTCGTGCAGCGCCTGCATCAGAAACACGTCGTGGCCGCTCACGTCACGCTCCAGACGCACGCACGTCTCGCCGTCGGAGAACTGAAAGTCAACGGCCTCCAGATACCCAACCTCCCTCGACGCGCCTCTTTCGGACAGCAGCTCCTCGTAGCGCGATACAACCCGTTCAGCCAGCGCCGCGCCAGACTGGCAGCTCGCGATCAGCAACCGTCCCCGCGGCGACTCAATCCGCTCAGCGCGCTCTTCAATGTACCGCTCCGGCGTGATGAAACCTTCTTCTCGATCCATGATCCCCTACTCACTGATTCATCCCTCTGCGCCGTGGCGCCGACGGCGCGCCCCCAGGCCCCTGCGAACCATCTCGCCGGTTCGGGCCCTGCACACTATCCACCCTCCCATCTCGGATTCGGAAGCTCCGACGTCCCTCTCACCTCCTCTCAGCCGTGCGAGAGAATGACAATCACGCCCACCAGGACCCCCGCAGCCAGCGTCACAATGGTGTAGGCGCCAGACTGCTCCTCCACCTCGGGCAGCAGGTGCGTCGCCCCGACATAGACAAGGGCTCCCCCCGCCACCGCCAGCAGGCCGCCCAGTGCCTCATCCCCAATCCGATGGACAAAGGGGTAGGTGATCACTGCGCCCAGGGGAGTGGACACCGCCGCTGCAACGAAGGCGTAGAGCGCCGACTTCCGCGCGCTGAACCCGCCGCGCTCCAGCATCACGAACGTGATCACGCCCTCCGGGAACTCGTGGAACACCATACCGGCGGCCGCCAGGACACCCGTGAAGATACTCACGTTGAACGTGATCGAATAGATGGCGCCGTCGATCAAGGAATGGAGCCCAATCCCGAGCATCGGGATGAGCCCCACCGTATACTCCGGGCAGTCGTGCTCGTGGCATAGGTAGACGTTCAGAAACCGGTTCAGGAAGTAGAGTCCCAGGAACCCCACAAGGATGAAGACCGGTGCCCGCGAGTTCATGTGGATCGACTCCGGCACGATGTGCAGGAACGTCACCGTGATCAGCACACCCGCGGCGAAGCTAACGAAGTAGGCGGAACGCTCCCGGCTCCACTTCTCGTGTCGGCTGATGACGAAGATCCCCAGCGTCGTCACGGCGCAGGCCGCACCGCTGGCGGCCAGGATCATCCAGAATCGCGCATCAAGCCCCATTCGTGCCTCCCCGGGCCCAGGGATCTGTCCGGCCTACGGGCACCATCTAACCACTCTCCGTACCGGCGCCCAGGCCCACCCCCGCCACCGCGGTGCCGCAGGACGGGCAGTGACCATCGGCCGTGGTTCGGTTATCCAGCACGCGGTATCCCGTACGCTCGATCACCGTCTCGCCGCACGCGTGACACACCGTGTTCGTCTCGCCCGGCACGTTGCCCACGTACACGTAGCGCAGTCCGGCCCCCTCACCGATTGCCTGAGCCTCCATCAGGCGTTCGACCTCCGTCGGAGGCCGGTCCCGCATCTCGTAGGCCGGTCGGAAGCGGCTGATGTGCCACGGCGTCTCCGGACCCAGGTCGGCGGCGATGAAATCAGCGATCTCCCTCAGCTCCTTGGGATCATCGTTCAGGTCCGGAATCACCAGCGTAGTGACCTCGACCCAGACGCCCAACTCCTTCATCTTCTTCAAGCTGTCCAGGACCGGCTGTAGCCGCGCCCCGACGTACTCCCGGTATGTGTCGTCCCGAAACGCCTTCAGGTCCACGTTTGCCGCGTCAAGATGCGGGTCCATCGTCTCCAGCATCTCCTCCGTCATGAACCCGTTCGTCACGTAGATGTTCGCCAGGTCCTCCTCGTGGGCTATCCGGGCGGTGTCGTAGCTGTACTCGAAGAAGATCGTCGGTTCCGTGTACGTGTAGGCGACGCTTCGGCATCCATTTCGGCCGGCCGCCGCCACGATATCCTCCGGCGTAGCCTCTGTGCCCATCATGATGTGCTGTTCCCTCGGCATCTGGGAGATGTCCGCATTCTGGCACCACTTGCAGCGGAAGTTGCAGCCTGGCGTCGCCATCGAGTAGGCCAGGCTCCCGGGGTGGAAGTGGAGTAGGGGCTTCTTCTCCACCGGGTCAATGTGCCGTGCGATCGTCCGACCGTAGACCAGCGTGTAGAGCGTGCCCTCCTGGTTCACCCGGACCTGACAGATCCCTTGTCGTCCGGGTGCGATCTTGCACCCGTGGGCGCACAGGTGACAATGCACTCGTCCGCCCGACAGCTTCTCGTAGAGCATCGCCTCTTTCATCAAAGCCTTCCCCATTTGGCCGGACCAAGGCACCCCTGCAGCCCCTCGTCCTTCGTCCTCTCCAGATCACTCACCAAGAATACGATCACCGTATCCCCCCTTGCTCTCCTCAATCCGCACCTGATTCGGCGCGGTAGTACTCCCTGCACTCCCCCTC
>Ga0180431_10009164_pt1 | contig 11232 bp, 8 predicted proteins | sample SS_ome_11_FD_132459 | JGI IMG/M metagenome (GOLD analysis project Ga0180431, IMG submission 132459) | Hypersaline lake sediment archaeal communities from the Salton Sea, California, USA - SS_1_MS_1 metaG | ecosystem: Environmental > Aquatic > Non-marine Saline and Alkaline > Hypersaline >...
GGCCTCTCCCTGTCCGGGGCCAACTTCACCATCCGGTACCGCACCAACATCCCGCACCACGTGGGCCTGGGCGGGTCGAGCGCGATCATCACCGCGTGCTTCCGAGCCTTGATGCGGTTCCATGAAGTGCAGATCGAGCCGCCCGTTCTCGCAAACCTGATCCTGTCCGTGGAGCAGGACGAGCTGGGCATCCGCGCCGGACTCCAGGACCGCGTGGTCCAGGTGTACGAGGGGCTCGTGTACATGGACTTCGACCGCGAGCTCATGGCCCGCCGCGGCTACGGCCGGTACGAGTACCTGCCCGCGCGCACCTTGCCACACCTGTACGTGGCCTACCGCACCGATCTGGCCGAAGGGTCCGAGGTCTTCCACAACAACATCCGCGAGCGGTTCGACCGCGGCGAGCGGCCCGTGGTGGAGGCCATGCGCTACTGGGCCCGGCTCACCGACCGGGCCCGCACGGCCCTGGAGGCGGGCGACAAGGACCGGCTGGGTTCGCTGCTGGACGCGAATTTCAACCGCCGGCGCAAGATCTACCACCTCTCGGAGGCGAACCGCGCCATGGTCGAGACCGCGCGCAACGCGGGCGCCAGCGCCAAGTTCGCGGGGTCGGGCGGCGCGATCGTGGGCACCTATGCGGACCAAGGTATGTACACCCGGCTGAAGGCCGCCCTTCGCGGCTGCAAGGTCCGTGTCTTCAAGCCTCGCCTTGTGGCGCCCGCGCGCAGCACAAAGGAGACCCCGTGATTCGCAAAGCGGTCATCCCCGCCGCCGGGTTCGGAACGCGGTTCTTGCCCGCGTCCAAGTCCCAGCCCAAGGAGATGCTGCCCATCGTGGACACGCCCACGATCCAGTACGTGGTCGAGGAGGCGGCCCGCAGCGGCATCACCGACATCCTCATGGTCATCGGCAAGGGCAAACGCGCCATCGAGGAGCACTTCGACCGCAGCTTCGAGCTCGAGGCCGAGCTCGCCGGACAGGGCAAGACCGCGCAGCTGAAGGCGATCCGCCGCATCTCCGAGCTCGCCCACATCCACTTCGTGTGGCAGAAGGAGCTCAAGGGCCTGGGCCACGCGGTGCTCCACGCCCGCCAGCACGTGGGCCACGAGCCGTTCGCAGTGCTCCTGGGCGACACGATCATCGAGAGCGACTCGCGCACGCCCGTAACCCGACGGCTGGCGCGCGTGTTCGAGCGCTACCAGGACCCGGTGGTCGTGCTCGAAGAGGTCCCGCCAGACAAGGTCAGCCGCTACGGGATCATGAAGGGCAGCCCCATCGAGGGCCAAGACGACCTCTACCGCGTAGAGGGCTTTGTGGAGAAGCCCTCGCAGCATGCGGCGCCCTCGAACCTGGCCATCGCCGGCCGATACCTGTTCACGCCCGAGATCTTCGACTACCTGGAGCGCACCCCGCCGGGCAAGAACGGCGAGATCCAGCTCACGGACGCCATGCGCCTGATGGCCAAGGAGCGGACCATGTACGGCCTGCGCATCCCCGGCACGCGGTACGACATCGGGAACAAGCTGGACTTCCTGAAGACGAACATCGCCTTTGCGCTGCGCCGACGCGACCTGGCGCCCAGTCTGCGAGCCTACATCCGCGAGCTTGCGAAGACCCTGTAAGGTCTCCTTCCTCCACGAGTCCGCAAAGGGCCATCTCCATGCCCGGGTCCGCACCAGCCTTTGACCGCTCATCCTTGCGCGGCCGGGCCTTGCGCCTGATCGTCGTTATCCTCCTCGCCGCCCTGCCCTGCGCGCGCGTGCGAGCGGCGGCCGGGCCACAGGATGACGAGGCGCCCGATCACCTGACCCCGGCGCCTGCGCCAGCACCCCCGGTTCTGACAACCCCGCGTCTCGGGAGGAAGGGCACGGGCATTCCCCGCGAGCTCGCCGCCGAAATTGCCCCGCTCGCGGCCAGCCTGCGCCAGGGAGAGTCGCAGGCGGGCAGGCCCTTTCCCCTGGCCCGCCTGGAGCTTCTGCGCGCGCGGACTGCGGCCGAGCTTCTCGCCTCCACGCACGGGTTCGGGGCAGAACTCGCCCGAGACCGGCTGGACCGGTCCATCGAGCGCCTGGAGGCGCTGCTCCAGACCTATGCGCAGGGCGGCGATCCATGGGCCGGACGCACCGGCCGCATGGAGGGCGCGTACCTGAGCGGGGTGGACGGTTCGGTCCAGCCGTTCTGGCTGTACATCCCCCCGCGCCCCGCGCCCGGCCCACGGGGCGGCACAGGCATTCCCCTGGTGGTGCTCTACCACGGGTACGTGCCCGGGTACACGCGCACGAACTGGATGGAGATCTCCCCCTTGATGGCCGACGCCCTCGAGAGGGCGGGCATGGCGATGCTCCTCACCTTCGGCCGCGGGAACACCGACTTCCTGGGCCCCGGCGAGGTGGACACGTTCGAGGCCCTGGCCGCGGTCAAGAAGCGCTACCCAATCGACGAGGGCCGCACGTACCTGGCCGGATACAGCATGGGCGGCAGCGGCGTGTGGACCACGCTCGCGCATCATCCGGGCGTCTTCGCGGCCGGGCGCATCTGGTCGGGCCGCACGGACTATTACTACTGGCACGAGCTCGAACGTGCCGAGGTGCCCGCGTACCTGCGCGTGGTCATCAATGCCAACAACCCGGTGGACCTGGCAGAGAACCTGAAGGCCGTGCCCCTGTACGTGCGCCATCCGCTCGACGATGTCATGGTCAAGCCCGGGCACACCGAGCGCCTGGTTTCGCGGTTGCGCGACTTGGGCCGCACCGCGCCTCTGGCCGTGGACCGGCAGCCCGGCGAAGGGCACTGGGGGTTTGTCGACGACCTGGACGACCCGGACGTGTACCGCGCGCTCCTGGCCCACCGGCGAGGCGAGGCGCCCGATCAGGTGGAGATCGCCACCTTCACCCCGCAGCATGGCACGCGCGCCTGGCTGCGCATCGAGGAGCTCGCGCCTTGGGGCAGCCGGGCGTATGTGCGCGCGCGCGTGGAGCGGCCCCCCTCCGCCCCGCCCATCGTGCACGTCGAGGCCGTGGAGCACGTACGCGTATTGGCCGTGCATCGAGCGGACCTGCCGCCGCGGGATGCGGACCGCGAGGGCGCCCCCGCCGTGGACCCGCTGGCGTGGCGGCTTCCTGCGGGCCTGCGGGCAGAACGCCTGGCGCCCGCAGGCAGCTGGTCGCGCGTGCTTGTGCACCCACGGGGCGAAGAGGTCGCTCGCGGTCCTCTGCGCAAGACGCCCGGCCTGTGCGGCCCGTTCATGCAGGTTCTCCAGGGTCGGTTCCTGGTGGTGGAGGGCACGGGCAGCACGCAAGCGGGCCTGCTGGCCGACCAGTTCGTGGCTACTTGGCGCGCGTACGCCCAGGGCGAAGCCCGGCGAGTCCGCGACCACGAGCTGCGGCCCGAGGACCTGGACCAGTACCACCTCATCTGCACGGGGTCCCCGGACTCGAACGCCTTCCTGGGCCACGTGGCCGACCGTCTGCCGATCCGCTTCTTCGAGGACGGGTACGCGGTCGGCGACGCCCGCGTGCGCGCGCGCCCTTCGCAGCGTCTGGGGCTCTTGGCCGTGTATCCGAACCCCGAGGCGCCGGACCGCCTGCTTGTGGTCATGGACGGCCTGTTCTACGGTGAGCACCTGCCCATCAATCACAAGTGGGACCTTGTGCCCGACTACATCGTGTTCGACCGGGGTAAAGGGATGCAAGGCGCCAACCGGGCGCTGTTGGCCGGGCACTTCGACAGCGACTGGCAGGCATCTGCCGCCCCGCGCACCGAGCGCCGTCCTTGACAGCGTCCAACAACCCTCGGCGCCAATTTACCAACTTTCTTCGAACGAATTCCCTTGCCTCTTAGCCTGGAAATCACTCAAATAGACAGAGCCGCAGCGTGGGGGACGCTGCGGACGCCACAGGGTCCGGAAGCCGCAGCGGGCTTCCCGGGGGAGAGGCGTATGGGATGCGAGATTCTAGTCGTTGACGACGATCCGGCGATCCGGGAGCTCATGCGCACCATGCTCGAGGTCTGCGACGCGCAGGTGGACGTGGCCACCTCGGGCTCCGAGGCCTTGGTGCGCATGGCCCAGCACCCGAGCTGTCGGGTGCTGCTCACGGACATCGAGATGCCGGGCATGGACGGTCGTGAGGTCGCCCGCCGCGCGTACGAGATGAATCCGTCGCTCGAGATCGTGGCCATGTCGGGCGGGGGCATGGAGCTCGCCGACCTGGGCCCGCCCTTCCGGCGGCTCCTGCCCAAGCCGGTGAGCCTGGAGGCCCTGCGCGGGTTGGTCGAGCGCGGCCGCGCCCACGAGCCTTCCCAGGCCGCCCAGGCCTGAGGCGCGCCCGCGCCGAGGGCGCATCCGAGCCCGTCCCATCCGTGCCGCGGTACGGCCGCGCGTTGGACGCATTTCTGCGAACTAGAGACGAACAAGCCGCGCCCGCGGCGCGCAAGTCCGGACGGCCCCGATGCGCCAACTCACCGACGAGGTCCAGTACCTGAAGGGGGTCGGGCCCGCCCGGTCCCAGGACTTCGCGCACCTGGGCGTGCACACGGTGCTCGACCTCCTGTACACCTTCCCCCGGCGACTGAGCGACCGCACCAACTTCACCACGGTCGTCGAGGCCCGCCAGTCCGTGGGCACGGAGGTCGCCCTGCGCGTGCGCGTGTTGGACGCGCGTCAGCGCCGGATTCGCCGCGGCAAGCTCGTCACCGTGCTCTTCGAAGACGACACCGGCACCCTGGAGGCGATCTGGTTCAATGCCGACTGGGTCCTGGATCAGTTCCACGGCCAGGAGGTCCTGCTCTTCGGCAAGGTGCAGGCCCGCGGCGGCCACCCCCAGCTCGTCCATCCGCGGATCGAGTACGCGGGCCCGGCGGGCGACGCGGGGCTCATGATCGGCCGCATGGTGCCCGTGTACCCGCTCACCGGGCGGCTCACCCAGGGCACGTGGCTGAAGGTCATGCGCGCCGCGCTCGACCAATACGGGCCCCTGTTGCACGAGTTCTATCCGCAGGGGTTCCTGCAGGAACGCGGGCTCATGTCCCGGCGCGAGGCCGTGGCCAACATGCACTTTCCCGCCGACGCGCAGGCCGCCGAGCGCGCACGGCACCGGCTGGTCTACGACGAGTGCCTGCTTCTCCAGCTCGGGCTCGGGTACCGGCGCCACCAGACCGTAGACGCGCAGCCCGGCCGCGTGTTCCGCACCGGTCGGGAGGTCGAGCGGCGCATCCGCACGCTTTTGCCGTTCGAGCTCACCCGCGCGCAGGACCGCGCCCTGCAGGAGATCCTGGCCGACATGGCCCGGCCCGTGCCCATGCACCGGCTACTCCAGGGCGACGTGGGAAGCGGCAAGACCGCCGTCGCCTTCGCCGCGGCGCTCGTGGCGGTCGCCGACCGCGCCCAGGTCGCGGTGATGGCCCCGACCGAGCTCCTTGCCCGCCAGCACGAGCGCACTTTCACCGAGCTCCTGGGCCGCAGCCCCCGGGCCCGGGTCCGAGTGGGCCTGCTCACGAGCGCGCTCAAGCCACGCGAGCGGGCGACCCTGTTGAGCGCGCTCGCCGCGGGCGCGGTGGACATCACCATCGCCACCCACGCGGCGCTCCAGGAAGACGTGCACTTCCGCGACCTGGGGTTGGTCATCATCGACGAGCAGCACCGCTTCGGCGTGGCCCAGCGCGCGGTGCTGCGCGAAAAGGGCCGCCGTCCGGATGTGCTCGTGATGACGGCCACCCCGATTCCGCGCAGCCTGGCGCTGACCGTGTACGGCGACCTGGACGTGTCCACGATCGACGCCCTGCCGCCCGGGCGCAAGGGCGTGCGCACCTGTGCCCCGCCGCCGGAGGACCGCCCGCAGGTGTGGGACGCGGTGCGCCGGGCCCTGCGCGAGGGCAGGCAGGCCTATATCGTGAGCCCGCTCGTGGCCGAGCACGAGGACCTGGACGTGCAGAGCGCGGCGGAGGCCTACGAGTCCCTGTCGGCCGGCGAGCTGCGCGACTTCCGGCTGGGCCTCCTGCACGGACGCATGGAACGCGGCGAGCAGCAGCGCGTGCTCGACGCCTTCCGGACCGGTCACCTGAACGCGATCGTGAGCACGGTGGTCGTGGAGGTCGGTCTGGACGTGCCCAACGCGACGCTCATGGTGGTGCTGCACGCGGACCGGTTCGGCCTGGCCCAGCTGCACCAGTTGCGCGGCCGCGTGGCCCGCGGCCAGACGCGCGGCGAGTGCTTTCTCTTCTCCGACCAGGCGCGCGAGACCGCGCGGCAGCGCCTGGATGTGCTGGTGAACGAATCGGACGGGTTCCGCATCGCGGAGGAGGATCTGCGCCTGCGCGGAGCGGGCGAGTTCCTGGGCACGCGCCAGCACGGCGCCTCCCTGCAGCTGACCGACATCGTGGAGGACTTCGAGATCCTGCGCCAGGCGCGCGAGGACGCCCAGCGCCTGTTGCGGGCCGATCCGGACCTGACCAGCCGCACCCACCGGCCCGTGCGCGAGGAGCTCTTCCGCACGCTCGGCGAGCGCCTGTCCCTGGGCCACAGCGGGTGACGGCACCGAAGGGGTTGACCTTCCGGCGCGATTCCCAAGAATGAGGGCCTGGCGGCCTCGCCGGCCGCGTGTCCAGAGCACTCACCCTCGGAGCGCACTTGCCCATGACGCATTCCCCGGGCGAACCGGACCCGTTCGCTGCGCTCAGAGACGACGCGGCGTGCGCGCGCGCCGTGGCCTTGATCGACAAGCGCCCCGCCGTGCGCGCCTTGTACGCGGACCTCGTGGCTGCGCGCGGCGAGGTGCAGGCCTGCCTGGCCGGGCTTATGCGGGCCCACGCCGCACTGGTGGAGGCCTTCGCCGCGGGCGGCAAGCTGCTCCTGGCAGGCAACGGGGGGTCGCACGCGGACGCGCTGCATTTCTCGGCCGAGCTCTTGAAGGAGTTCCGCCTCCCGCATCCCCTTGCGGCCGGGGAGCAGGACGCCTACCGCCACCTGTCGTACGGCGAGGGCCTGGCCGCGCACCTGCGGCCTGCGCTGCCCGCCGTGGTGCTCGGCGCGAACAGCGCTTTGGCGAGTGCGGTGATCAACGACAGTCCGGATCCGCAGCTTGTCTTCGCGCAGGAATGCCGCGCGCTGGTGCGCCCGGGCGACGTATTCCTGGGCCTGTCCACGAGCGGGAACGCGCACAACGTGGTCCTGGCCCTGGCCGTGGCCCAGGTCCGCGGCGCGCGTACGGTCGCGCTGACCGGGCGCGACGGCGGCCGCCTGGGCCAGGCCGCGGACATCCTGGTTGCCGCACCGGCCGAGGAGACGGCAGCCGTGCAGGAGCTCCACATCGTGCTGTATCACGCCCTGGCCGCAGGCGTGGAGGCGCATTTCTTCACGCACGGCGGACCCGGACCGGAAGGAAGCGGACCGTGAACGAACGTGCGGGCACGGGCCTGCTCCAGCGGGTGCGCGGGTGGCTGACGCGAAAGGCCTCGTCCGAGGAGATCTCGGGCCCGGCTCGGGCCGAAGGATCCGCCACGATCCGCAACCTGTACGGGTTCCACGTGCGGCCCACCACCCGGTTCCTGGAGCTCGCAGGCCAGTACACCTGCGCGATCACGGTGGAGGCCGGCGGCGCCCGGGCAAACGGGCGCAACAGCCTGGAGCTCCTCTCCCTGGGCGCGCGCCAGGGCGACACCGTGCAGGTCCGGTGCGAAGGCGAAGACGCGCAAGAGGCCTGCGACGCGCTGCTTGCGCTTATCGAGGATCGATTTCATGGGATCGAGTGACCGGACAAGCCCCGGGCGCGGCGCCCCAGGCGCCCCGCCGCCTACCAAGCTCATGGACACAAGAATGGAGGCGATCAGAGCGATGAAGAACTCCCTGTATGCTCGCGTCGCGGCGTGTTGCGGCGTGGTGCTGGCATGTACGGCCCTGGCCACCCGTGGCGGGGAGGCCCCGTCCGCCGCCGAGGACTACGAGCCCACCCGCGTGCAAAAGGCCCTGGCCGGCAGCCTGGACCTGCGCCGCTGGGACACGGACCAGGGCCTGGACGAGCTCATCGACCTGCCCTCCGGGCCGGGCAACGCAGCGGGGCACTACGCGAAGCTGGAGACCCTGTACCCCGAGGAGAACAAGAGCTACCGCGAACAGACCGGCGAGGAGACGTTCGAGGTCCCGCGCAACGCCCGGGGCATTGCGCACATCCTGGCCGCGGGCAAGATGCGCACCTGTCGGCTGGTGCCCGACTACTACGAGCCCATGACCGAGCTGCGTGCCGACGCGCCGGAAGCCGTGGCGATCCTCGCCTACACGGATGCCGCGCTCGCCCGCGCCGAGGCGTGCGAGAAGGCCGGGCTGCATGACCAGGTCGAGGAGCTCCTGCGCGCCGTACTCGTGATGGGCTGGCATTTCACCGAGGACCGGCCGAACCTGCTCGTCTACCGCCTCGGCCTGCGCCTCCAGTCGCGGGCCTGCCAGCGCTATGCCGAGTACCTGCAACGCCAGCTCCAGATGGCCCGCAGCCGCCGGTTCACCGATTACGCCCGGTCCATTCGCGACATCACCCTGCAAACGCGCAAGAAGACCGCGCTGCTCTCGAGCATCGCCCACTACGACTCGCTGCTCGCGTGCGTGAAGTGCGCCACCGAGGACGAGGACCCCCTGTGGCGTCAGGAGGCGTGCGTGAACCTGGGCATCATGCGGCTGGGCGCGCCGGACGCATCCGGACAACTTCACCCGGACCCGGCCCAGCAAAAGGTCGCGCTCAACGCCCTGTCCGAAGTGGCCCGTGCGGACCAACAGCAACACATGCGCGAGCTGGCGATGTGGTGCATCAAGGAAATGCCTGACCTGATCGACGAGCTCCAGACCCAACGCGAGCAAGGCTCTTTGCCGGAGCAATAGCCGCCCTGCCGCCCTACGCGCCGTGCTCGCCTAGCGCGCGGCGCGCCTGCGCCAGGGTGAGGGCCCCCTCGTACAGGGCCTTGCCGATCACGATCCCTTCCAGGGAAAGCGCGGCCAGCGCGCACACGTCCTCTACGGTCGTCACCCCGCCGGAGGCCACGACCGGCGCGTCCACGAGCTCCGTGGCCCGGTGCGTGGCCGCCACGTTCGGGCCCCGCAGCGCGCCGTCGCGCGCGATGTCCGTATACACTACGGCCGCCACGCCGCTGCCTCGCAGCCCGGCCAGAAACGTCTCGGCCGCCACCGCGCTCGTCTCGGTCCACCCCCGGACCGCCACCTTGCCCTCGCGCACGTCCACGCCGACGGCCACCTTGCCGGGGAGGGCGGCGATGAGCTCGTCCAGGAACGCACGGCTCTCCAGCGCGCGCGTGCCCACGACCACCCGGGCCACGCCCCCGTCGACCAGACGGCGCGCCCGGTCCAGGGAGCGGATGCCCCCGCCGGTCTGCACCGGCACGGGCACGGCACGCGCGATCTCGAGCACGTGGTCTTCGTTCGACCGCCCTTGACCGAATGCGGCGTCCAGATCCACGACGTGCAGCCAGGTCGCGCCCTCGTCGACCCAGCGCCGGGCCGCGTCCAGCGGCGAGTCGCCGTACACGGTCTCGTCCTCGGCCCGGCCCCGCAGAAGCCGGACCGGACGACCGTCCTTGATGTCTACCGCGGGCAGGATGTGCATTCCCTCGGCCTCCGCGCGCGCGTCCTGGCGATGTACCGCGTGCCTCGCGCGTGCACAAGCGCCTTGATTTCCGCGCACATGGGACTATCATAGCCCTTCTCGCGGCCGCACACAAGACTCCTCGCGCGGCCGCAGACCCGGAGACCGACATGCCCGAGCCTACGTACGACTTCGCATCCATCGAGCGGAAGTGGCAAGCGCACTGGCAGGAGCAGGGCCTCTTCCGCGCACAAGACCTCGACGCATCCCGGCCGCCCTTCTACTGCCTGACGATGTACCCCTATCCCAGCGGCGCGCTCCACATGGGGCACGTGATCAACTACACGCTCGGCGACGTGATCGTGCGCTACAAGATCCTGCGCGGGTTCAACGTGCTCAGCCCCATGGGCTGGGACTCCTTCGGCCTGCCCGCGGAGAACGCGGCCAAGAAGAGCGCCCGCCAGGCCCGCGAGCGCGGCGAGGCGCCCGTCCATCCGGCCACGTTCACCGAGGAGAACATCGCCCGCATGCGCCGGCAGATGGAGCGCGCCGGATGGGGGTACGACTGGACTCGCGAGGTCGCCACCAGCCGGCCGGACTATTACCGGTGGACCCAGTGGCTGTTTCTGCTCTTCTACCGGCACGGTCTGGCGGTCAAGAAGCTCGCACCCGTGAACTGGTGCGCCTCCTGCGCGACCGTGCTGGCCAACGAACAGGTGCTCGCCGACGGCACGTGCGAACGCTGCGGATCGCCCGTGGTGCAGAAGGACCTCAACCAGTGGTTCTTCGCCATGAGCCAGTACGCGCAGCGCCTGCTGGATGGGCACGACAAGCTGCGCGGTCACTGGCCCGACAAGGTCCTCAAGATGCAGGAGGAGTGGATCGGCCGCTCCGAGGGCGCCAAGGTCCGGTTCACCGTCACGGAGACGGGCGACCCTCTGCCCGTGTACACCACCCGGCCGGACACCCTGTGGGGGGTCACGTTCATGGTGCTCGCGCCCGAGCACCCGCTCATCGGGCGGCTGGTGAAGGGCACTGAACACGAACAGCGCGTTCTGGACGCGGTGCAGCGGATGCGCGCCCAGGCCACGAGCGCGCGCCTGGCCGCGGACATCGAGAAGGAGGGCGTGGCCACCGGTTTCCACGTCACCAACCCGGTCAACGGCGAGCAGGTGCCGCTGTGGGTGGCCAACTTCGCGCTCATGAGCTACGGCACCGGTGCGGTGATGAGCGTGCCCGCGCATGACCAGCGCGACTACGAGTTCGCCCGCAAGTACGACCTGCCCATTCGCGTGGTGATCCAGCCCCCGGACGGAAAGCTGGCCCCGTCGACCATGACCCGCGCCTACGAAGCCCCGGGCGCGATGGTCCAGAGCGGCCCGTTCTCCGGCCGCGACAGCGCCCAGGCCATGCCTGAGATCGTCCGGTGGCTTGAAGACCAGGACGCCGGCGAGGGCACGGTGAACTACCGGCTGCGCGACTGGCTCGTCAGCCGCCAGCGCTACTGGGGCGCGCCGATCCCGATCGTCTATTGCGAGGCGTGCGGCGAGGTGCCCGTGCCCGAGTCGGACCTTCCCGTGACCCTGCCCATGGACGTGGACTTCAGCCGGGAGGGCGGCAATCCGCTGGAGACCTGCGAGGACTTCGTGCA
>Ga0180431_10009166_pt1 | contig 11231 bp, 8 predicted proteins | sample SS_ome_11_FD_132459 | JGI IMG/M metagenome (GOLD analysis project Ga0180431, IMG submission 132459) | Hypersaline lake sediment archaeal communities from the Salton Sea, California, USA - SS_1_MS_1 metaG | ecosystem: Environmental > Aquatic > Non-marine Saline and Alkaline > Hypersaline >...
CTGCCAGTTGAGCAAGTCAGTGGAAGTCGCATGCGCCATCTCTTCGTAGGGCGGCTTGGGATAGTCGCGCGGCCCCTGCAGGTGGAAAAGGTGGAAGATGCCGTTGTGGTAAAGTAAACGGGGGTCATTGAGCCATTTGGCGGGCTGGGCATAGAGTTCCATGTCGCGTAACTCCTTGTGTGTCCGGGCCTTCAGGGCAGTTTCCAGAAATAAGACTTGGTCATCGGGTGGTATGATTCCTCCATCTGCTGTTGAGGATGTGTAGAGGAAAAGGAGAATCGGCGCCGCGACCAGAATAAAAGATGAAAGAAAGCATCAGGAACCGCAACGGTACCGGCAAAAGCAAAAATCGAGGGGCACTGCCTTACACTCTGTCGGGGTCCCCGACCTCAAACCCGCGTTTCGCGGAACGACAATGCAGCATAAAGATCCAACCAGCCGCTACATATCCGGGAGGATGACGGCTAGGAAGGGCGCAAAGACGAAATGGGAGTTGAGAGAATGTATCGCGTCGGGATCGTCGGGGGCGAAACCCATGTCGGTGAGGTGACAAAGCTTGCAGGTGAGCAGTTGGAGATCGTGGCAGCCGCAGTGAGGCCCGAGCAAACGGAGGAAGCCGCCGAGGCCTACAACTGTCCGGTGGTGGAAGACTACCGCGGACTGCTCGTCAATCCGGAGCTGGATATCGTGGCAGTAGCAAATGAGAATGACCGGCGGGCGGAGGTCATAGTGGCGGCCATTGCGGCAGGAAAGGACGTCATTTGCGACAAGCCCCTGGCACTGACGATGGCGGAACAAGATGCGATCGAGGAGGCAGTGGCCGCAAATCCGCAACGGCGCGTGCTGAACCTCCTGACGCTGCGCGGGCAGCCGATATGGAGGGCGCTGCGGGAGGTCGTGAATTGCGGCCGCATCGGTAGCCCGGCATTCACACATGTGCGGATGGCTGTGCGGCTGAAACGCGACGAGCGCCCGCCGTGGTTTCTGGATGCGCGACGCTCCGGCGGGCTGTTTCTGGACCTGCTGATTCACGGTCTGGACCAGGTGGAATGGGTGACGGGTCGGCACATCACGGCGATGACCGCGACGATTGGGAATCTGGGCGAGCCGGAGGAAGAGCATCTGCGAGACCATGCGGCGGTCTTCTGCGAAATGGAGGACGGTAGCGCGGCGTTGTGCGAAGGGCAGCGCATGTTGCCGGATACGAAAGGTTCGGACTACCGGGTCACGGTAGCAGGAACGAGTGGGTATGCGGATTTGTACGCCGCCGAGAGTAAGCTGGTGGTGACGGATATGGAAGCGGCAGATCAGGAAGTGACCGAGTTGCCTGAAGAACTGTCGGTGGTGGCGGACTGGCTCGGCGGTGGCAATGCGATTCCGCAGGTGGCGTCGCTGCGTGCGAATAGACTGGCGATAGTGGCAACGATGTCAGCGACGAGGCATGAGCGAATTGAGATTTAGTTCCACAGTGAGCGCACGAGCAGACCGATCTGCCCGACGGATAGAAACAAGAGAACCACAACGGCAATGGTGGCATCAGTGCGGTAGATGTTGATTGAGTCGTAGTAGGAAGCGACAGGCAGGTCAATAGAATGGAAATCGGGAGAACTTGTCGTATCATGAGGTGAGAAGTCATGACCACAAAGAAGGAACGAGCTAAGTATGGAGCGGCTGCTTTCGCCGGTATCGAGGGGGAACTGCCGACGCAATGGCCTAGGACGATGGGGCCCAACTGCACTAAGTATCTTCAGGAGGTTGTGGATAGCGGGCTGACCTCTGACATGGTGACGCGCTTCGAGGATGCTTTTGCTGAGGCACTGGGAGTGAAGCATTGTATCGCGACACCGGGTTGTACTCCGGCGCTGGCAGTACTGGCGGCTGCCTTCGATTTCGAGCCGGGAGATGAGATCATTGTCGGCCCCATCACCGACTACGGGACGATCCAGGGGCTGTGCAAGGAAGGCTACATCCCGGTCTTTGCGGATACCGAGGAGGGCACTGTCAATGCCAGTGCGGAGACCATTGAACCGTGTATCAGCGATCGCACTCGCGCGATACTTCTGGTGCACAAGACCGGCATCATCTGCGACATTGACCCGATCAATCAGCTGGCCGAGAAGCACGGATTGATAGTGTATGAGGATGCCTGCCAGGCGGTGTTCGGCGAGTATAAGGGCCGCCTCGCCGGAACGCTGACAAAGGCCGCCGGCTTCTCATTTGATGCGGAGAAGACAATGGGTTCAGACGTGGGGGGCTGCATTACGACCGATGATGACGAACTGGCGGAGCGGTGCCGGTTCGTGGGGCAGAGTCGAGGCGCTTACAACAAACCGGGATATGGGCGGCAGCATCTTGTCAACGGCTACGCGTACCGAATGACGCAATGCACTGCAGCGATCTGCCTGGGACAGCTTGAGATCATCCGCGAGCAGGTCGCGCAAAGAGACAAGATGGTGCGGCTGTTGAGCCGACTGATCGGCGAGGTCGAGGGCGTGACCCCACTGCCGATACCGGAGTACATGAACGTGTACTCGCCCTGGATGTTCGGGATGAGCATTGCGCCGGAACAGTTCACGTGTGACGCAGGGGAATTCGCCGCTCAGCTTGCGGAGGGGGGGATCCCGGGGGCCGGCAAGGGCGCGTACTACCTGATGCCGGAAGCGTGTATCTTCCTCGAGGAGGCTGCGCGCGGGGGAATGTATCCATACTCGATGCCGCCAGCCTCGCGTGAGTACCACTACGGAGCTGAGGCGACGCCGCGAGCAGCAGCGTTCCTGGAAAACTGGATTCGCTGGTCAACGTTCTGCGAGAAATATACCGAGGCGCACTGTGAACTGGCGGCGGCGATCGTGGAGCATGTCGCCGATACAAACCGGCGGTGAGAAAGCTGCGATTACCGTGCGGGAGGGAAGCGAATGAAAGGGACTGGTGCAATGCTGAGACTGCCGGGGCGGTACTACCGGACCCTGCCGATTGATGACACGGGCTACGAGACGGAGATGCTGGCGTTGGCAGTGGAGAAGACGGCGTTCATAGCGATGCACTGCTGGGACATCGGGTGTGAAGGCGGGCCGGAGGTGGACCCGCAGTACTGTGTCGGGATGGGATTCCGGGAGAATTTCGCGGAGGCCGAGCGGATCATGGTGGAGGTCATCAGGCCGGCGATGGATGCGGCACGGGCGGCGGGGCTAACCGTGTGCCACGTCGAAAGCCCGACGATAGCTGCGAAGCATCCGGAGGCGCACGAGGAGACTGGTGCTGTTGGTGAGGCTGTTGCAGGGCCGGATGAGGTCGTGGAGGGGTGGCGAGAAGGCATCCTGGCTCGGTCGCACGGCCGGGACTATGCGACGCTTTCGCCCTATGCGCGGATGGATCGCGCGAAGGTCGTGGCTCCGCTGGCGGGGGAGATATACGCGTACCAGACCGGACAGTTGGATAGACTGCTGCGACGTCGCGGGATAGAGAATCTCATCTATACGGGGTTTGCCACGGATATGTGCGTGCTGAATGCCGGCGGAGGAATTGCGTTGATGGCCCCGCTGGGATATCGCGTGTTCTTGATGCGTGACGGAACACTTGGTGTCGAGTTGCCGGATACTTTCGAGCAGCGTATCGCCACGCGCTGGGCGACCCGGTATTTCGAATGCCACTACGGTGACACGATAACACTGGCGGATTTCATCGAGGCGTGTGAGGGAGTTTCATGACATCACGTGAACGAGTGGCGGCGGCGCTGAGGCGCGAGATCCCCGACCGGGTCCCATGGATGGAAGGGATCGTGGATGATACGCTGGCGGGCAAGCTGTGCGGCGAGGAAATCCGGGTGAACTGGGACATCGCACCGGATGGGACGCCGGTTGCCTCAGGCGCGTACCTGGCGGAGGAGCAGAAGAAAGTGTGCCGCGCGCTGGGGAAGGACAATATCAACTACAATGCCTTCGCGCCGGTGTACGCGGGCAGGACAAGCCTGGAGGGTGTCGTCATCGTCGGCGAGGGATTGGTGCATACGCGCGATGACCTGGAGCTGATGCAATTCCCGGATATGGATGCGCCGGGATTTTTCGACAGCGCAAAGGAGTTCATCGCGCATAAGGAGGATTACTGCGCGGTCGCGTGTATCCGGCTCGGAATCGGGGCGACAATTATGACGATGGGGCTGGAAGCGTTCTCCTATGCGATGGCGGATGACCTGGAGCTGATCGTTGAGATCATGGAGATGTATGCCGACTGGACGGTGCGGATAGCGCCACGGCTTGCGGAAATCGGTTTTGACATCTTCTGGGCGTTTGATGATGTAGCGTTCAACTCCGGGCCGATGTTCTCGCCGGATTTCTATCGGGATACGGTACTGCCGATCCAGCGGAAAGCGGCTGCGGCTCTGGAGCTGCCACTGATAGCCCATAGCGACGGCGACATGACGCCGATACTCGAGGACTGGCTGACAATGGGGCAGGTTGCGATCCATCCGATCCAGCCGGATGTGATGGACATCGAGCGGATCAAGGCCGAGTACGGGGAGAGCATCTGCTTGGTGGGAAATATCTTCATGGATGACCTGGTGCACAAGGAGCCGGCTGATATCGAAGCGCAGGTTCGCGAGCGGATTGAGCGGATTGGGGCAGGCGGCGGGTACATTATCTCATCGTCGAACAGCCTGACGGCGGATATGAAGGTGGAGAACGTGCGGGCAATGAGTGAGGCGATACGTATGTATGGTAGGTACGAATAGGCGATGACGGGAGATGAAGCGACTATGACGATTGCTCCACAGTGTGGATATATGGGTGCGGGGGTAGTGACGGATGTGAAGGCGTTGGAGGCGGATATTGCATTCCTGGGCGTGCCCTATGGTATCCCGTATGCAATGGGGCAGAGTCGGAGCTTTGGGGCTCCGGCGTACTTGCGGGAGAAGTCGTCGCGGTTCCGGCACGCGCTAAGCGGAGGCTACAACTTCGATTTCGGCGGGGAGTTGCTTGATGGTAAGGATGTGCGGATCGTAGATTGCGGGGATGTGCCGGGTGACCCGCTGGATGTGCGAGGTACGGTTGAGCGGGCGACGGAGATTGTGGCGACGATACTGGCTCGTGGGGCGGTGCCGATCGTGTTCGGTGGGGATGACGCGGTGCCGATACCGGTGGTGCGAGCATACGAGGAGTTCGGGCCGCTTGTGGTCATACAGATAGACCAGCATCTGGATTTCAAAGACGAGGTCAACGGAGTGCGTGAGGGCTACAGCAGCCCGATGCGGCGGATTTCGGAGATGGAATGGGTGACGCAGGTCGTGCAGATGGGGCAGGGAGGGATAGGCAGTGCACTGACGTCTGACTATGAGGAGGCGCTGGCGGCAGGGCACCTGATCTTCACCGACTGGGATGTGCATGAGGTGGGGATGGAGACCGTGCTGGCTGCGATTCCCGAGGGTGCGGATTACTTCATCACGGTTGACTATGACGGGCTGGATCCGAGCATCGCGCCGGCTGTGAGTCATCCGGAGCCGGGAGGTTTGACCTTTGCGGAGGCAGTTGCGCTGCTGCGGGGACTGGCCGCGAAGGGAAGGATTGTGGGGATGGACTGGGTGGAGTTCGTGCCGGACCACGATTTGCACGCGCTGGGTGCGCACACTACGGGCCGACTAATCTTGAATACGATCAATGCGATGGTGAGGGCCGGGCAGTTCGAGCGTGCATGAATTCGGTATCGGAGGAGTAGAGATGAGTGCAAGCGGGGGTCAGGTGAAGATATGTACGTGGCCTGGAGATGCGCCGTTTGCATACTCAATGACGTATGACGAGGGCACGGTTGATGCGCTTACCAATGCCCTGCCGGTGCATGAGGAGTCCGGGTTCCCGGGGCATGTTGACGTGGTGGCCGGGCAACTGGGGCAGCAGCGGAGGGCATTTGGGAGTTCACTAAACGAGTATATGCACATGAGCGTGGAGGAGCTCAAGTTCCTGCTTGAGCGGGGATGGGGAGTGGGGAATCACTCGTGGTCGCATTACGTGTATCCGACGCAACCGGGCCTAAACCTGTGGCGCGAGGTGGTGTGGAGCAAGTACCGGCTGGAGGACATGCTCGAGTACCCGGTGCGCATCTTTACGATACCCAATGACAAGCACAATTATGAGCCGGTTATCGAGCTGGTAAAGGAGCACTATCTGGCGTGTGCGTACATAGACGGGTCGCCGAACCGTGAAAGTTTCGACCTGTACAAGATTGGCAACTTTATGGTGGCTTCGGGGAAGATACGTGGGGGATACGACTGGAAGGATGAGCTGCTGACGGAGAAGCTGGAGTTGGGCTTTTTGGAGGGTTCGTGGCTTTATGAGACATCGCACCTGGTAATGTGGAATGTGCCCCAGGCGCACAAGTGTCTTACTCCGGAGGACCTGACGCGCCGGTTCGAGAAGCTGCGGGAAGTCTCCGGTGGGAAGATGTGGGCGGCGAAACCCGATGACGTAATAGATTACGTGCTGCTGCGACGAGCGATGGATGTGAATGTGGTCGCGCGGAGTGATAGCGGGCTCGAGTTTGAGCTAGTTGGAGAGTGGCCGGTGGGGGTAGTGAATAGCCAATTGAGTTTACGGATAAGTGATCTGTCAGTGGCAGGGAAGCCACAAGTGGAGATTTTCGGCGCGGCTCCGGGAACCGGTCGGCTACGCACGAAAGCGTACTCAGTAATCGGGGATGGGGCGGATTGGATAGTGACACTGGATGCCCGGGCCGGAGCCGTCGTGCGCGTCGGGCAGGCTGGGTGAGAATGGGCCGAGTTGTGCGAACAGGTCGCCGTCGTGGAGGCATCCGTGGCCAGGTGGGAACGAATAGAGGCGGAGCCCAAGGAGGCCCCGTCTCTTTGTGGTGGTGTGGAGGAGTTGGCGCGTGGTGGCTATCCGCTGATGCGGGCTTCGCGGAGTTCGGCTTCCGTGGCGCTCTGTGGGCCGTAAGGAGTGAGTTTGTAAAGCGTGCGCTGGTTGTCACGGGCGCGGGCGAAGAGAATGAAACCGCGACCGCTGCGGCGGTACAGTTCGATGGCGTCACCGTCGAAAACGGAGAGGATTCTACGGGAGTGTTGGGCGGGAATGCCGAGCTCCTCGATGGTGGCGGGGTTGATGTACTCGGGGAACTGGGCATGGCCCTCGATGTGCTGATGAAGGAGGCGCAAGGCTTCGAGTGCAGTGGTGCGGCGGGCGAAGTTTGCGGCCCCCACACCCCAACTGCACTTGCCGATGCCGAGGATATTGAGGGGTGCATCAAGGGTCTGGGTGATAGTGAGTTCCAGGACCTTGAGCCAGTGCTCTTGGGGGATCTCCTTAAAGAGGTCAACCTGGTTGAAGGTGCCGGCCTGTGCATCGGACATGCGCTTGGTTCTTGGCGCGGATTTGCCGACATTGACCTTGGTCTGGGAATTGGGAGCGACCAGCTCCGGGGCGCCGATGAAGCCTTGTGCCTCGACGTTGCCCTGGACGCAGGTGATGTCGCTGGATTTGCCACTGGGTGCCTGATAGACGGAAAAGGTGGTGCCCCTGACCGCGGCGACGGATGAGGGAGTGTACACCTTCATGTTAGAGTCGCTGCCGAAGTGCGGCGAGACTCGGGCCCAGATCTGACCGGCCTGGAGGAAGAATGAGCGGGTCCGCCAGGCACCGCCACGGTTGTACTCCAGCATCTTGACGACGAGCGTGCTGGATGGACCGACAGTGACGACGCTGCCGTCAGGGAACTCCATGACAACGCTGGACTGAGCGCCAGTGCGGACGACGTTGCGGTTGCTGAGATTGGCGCCGACCTCGAGGGTCGCGCCGGGGCTCTGGACACTGTCATGCACCATGCAGGGGCCATAGACTTTGGTGACTTCCGCGTAGAACTCCTGGTTTTCGCGGCGCACGCCGTCGGCGATAACGGCAATGACAATGATGGCGAGGCCGATGAAGAGGCGGTGATCCACCCATGCCGGGAGGAGGCGCTTGCCTCTACGTTTGCGCCGCTTGTCCTTGGCATCCTGGCTCTGCCCGATGTCGGCGAGCATCTCCTGCATCATCGCTTCTTCGGTCTTTGGTTTTCTCTTTTTCTTCTTTCCGAATAGGCTCATGGATGGGTTCACTCCGTACTGGATTGAGTGTCTGACTGTTTTTCGCCGAGTACCTCAAAGACGCGGATGCCCTCACTGCGTCCGCGGACTTCAGTGACGCCGATCTCGCGAAGCTCGAAGAGATGGTCAACGCGCTGTGCGGTGATCTCGCTGATTATGAATACGACCCCAAGGTCCTTGCACATGGCTTCGATGCGGGCGGCGGTGTTGACGGCGTCGCCGATTGCGGTGAATTGGCGGCGCTGAACCGAGCCGGCATCTCCGACGAGCACATCACCGGTGTGGATGCCAACACCGATGCGGAATGGGATGCGGTTGTCAGCCTTTTCCCAGTATTCATTGAGCAGTTCAAGGCGTTTGAACATCTGCAGTCCGGCGCGCACGGCAAGCTCGGGGTGGTCGTCTTCCTCCATCCCGAAGGCGTTCCACATGGCCATTATGCCGTCACCGATGAACTTGTCAAGGTAGCCGTCAAAGGCGAAGATAGCCTCAGTCATTTGGCTCATGTACTCATTGAGCTGAGCGAGCCATTCCTGGGGGATGGACTGCTCGGTCAAGCCGGTGGAGCCGCGAACATCAGAGAAGAGGAGGGTAACTTCCCGGCTTGTGCCACGGCGAACGATCTCGGGGTCAAGCATGAGCATGTTGAGAACGTCGGGTGACACGTAGCTGGCGAACTGGCTGCGGATCATCTTGCGCTCGGCGCCTAGGCGCTCGTACGCACCCAGGGCGACGGGAATGGCCGTAGCGAGGACAATCGCTCCGTAGGGAATGACCTGATTGGCGATGACAAGGATCACGAAGAAGGACGGCAGAGCTACGAGTAAGAGGATAAGCAGGCCGATGATCGGGCCGACTACTTCCCCGCTACTCCATACGGCGAGACCTGCCAGCGCACCTATGACGACGGCGAATAGCAACCAGAGCAGGTCGCATGAATTGTCCTTCAGGGGCGGTCTCGCGAGTATACTGTAGGCAGCATTTGCATTGGTCTCGACACCGAGGAAAAAGCGGCTCGCAATACGGTATGGAGCGGGCCGAATGTCATAGAGCCCGGGCGCTGAGGCACCGACCAGTACAATTTTACCCGCGAAGTGGTCGCTGGAAACCTTCCCGCTGAGCACCTCCCAGAAGGAGTACCGCGGGATGGTGCCGGTAGGGCCGGAGTAGTTGATGAGCATGTTGCCGTCGGTGAGAGGGAGCTTCCGGTTACCTATCTGGAATTCGTTTTGTGGGAGGCGCTCGACGATGTACTGCGGTGTGGCTGCAGATGCGACCCGAGCGATTTCAGTGGCAAAGTGGGGGTAGATGTTACCATCGTAGCCGACTCTGAGGGGTTGGACGCGGCGATAGACCCCGTCAGAATCAGGAGCGATGTCCACATATCCGATACCTGCGGCACCGGCGGCAAGGATGGGAAGAGGGGGTGTTAGATTCAGGGGCTGGACCGGCTGGAGGGAACCGGCGCCGCCGGTCGGTAATGGATATGGGGTGACGGCATTTTCCTGATCCGCGGCGTTGTCAGCACCGAGCTCCGCCGCAACTCGCTTGTGGGCAGCGAGGACAACTTTGCCATGACGCTTGATGGCGGCTGCGAAAGCTGCGTCAGCTTGAGGGTTGTAACGGTCAGGCTCCGCGAAGAGGACGTCGAAGGCAACCAGCTTGGCATCGGTGAGCTTGTCAAGGAGGTCTGCGTAGGCGTCCCGTGGCCATGGGAAGCGGCCGAGATGGGCGGGCAGGAGACTAGCGTCGTCTATGGCGACAATGACGATGTCGGAGGGCGGCTGGGAGGCACGCATACCCAGAGCCATGTCATAGGCAAAATTGTCAATGAGTGAGAAGAGGAAGAAATTGGAGGTAACAGGCAGATACCGGAGTACGACGATGATGACAGCGATAATGACGCCGGTACGGATGCCCCTGGCGCGCTGTTCAGCCAGCCGGTTACCCATCGGGACGGTTGCCACAATGCTGTCACCCTTCTCGTATCGAAGTTGGGTCGTGCAAGAATGTTCTCCGGCAGCACAGATTTTCCTCTGTTGTATAGCGCCCCTGTGACAATGATGACCTAAAGAGAATGTCTTCAAACATTTCTGCGGGGAGGAATCATGCGGCTGGAGGAGCAAATTGGCTGTGATACGCAGTGAGCAGCGATCAGGAGGAAGAGCCGAGGTGACAGTATGATTACTTGCATCGTAGCGGCAGCATTGGTTGTGGGGCCTTATTCGGGTGTGGACCTCAATACGCTGCTGGACAAACCGATGTTCGTGGCAGAGACGATTTTGGAATTGACGGCGGCCGACATCGCCCAGCAGGCGACAGGTGCGAAGGTGGAGGAGGTTGGAGGGGAGCAACTGGCCGTCACCGAAAAGGGCTTCGAGTTGAGGCTCGAGGCGGATCTGCCTGTGGGGCGCTGCATTCTCGAGGTGCAGGCGAGAGCGCCGGATCGGGGCAGCGATTCTTTGTGGGTGGCTTTCGACGGGGTGCAGATAGAAAGGCCTTTCGTTATCTCAACCGGGCCAGTGGGCACGCGCTCGGTGGTTGCGGATGTAACAGAGGCTGGGAAGCATACTTTCCGGGTGTGGCTGCGCGAGGGTCCGGGAAGCGGTATCCGGAGTGTAAGCGTGGCGGCGGCCTCGACGAAGATGCCCAAGGCGCCGATGCGGGAAGAACTCATGGGCACTCATCCCCGGCTGTTTTTCAGCGGTGCTGATATTGAGAAACTGCGGGCGCGGCTGGAGGATGAGCGCGTTCAGCAGTTCTACGCTCTGCCGGATGAACTGACGAGGAAAGCACCCGCATTCAGCCCGGGGCAGCGCAATGGCGGGCCGTTCCGTAGTCTAGGAAGTTATGCCCTGGGGTATGTGCTAAAGCCGGATGAGAAGCAACTGGCGGCGATCATCGAGTGGCTGGAGGTGGCGACTACATATCCCAATGTCGGCATTGATCTTGATGCGGAGTATTTCATCGAAGGGATCGCGCTGACGTACGACTGGCTGTATGACGAACTCCCGGAGGAGCTGCGAGTGCGTGTGCGGGAGACGATCGCGCGGCAGTGCGACCTGTTGTACAAGGCTTCGATGGCGGGTGCGACGGGAGGCGGTCTGCACTTCCAGCAGAATCACTACTGGTTTGCCCATCTGGC
>Ga0180431_10009168_pt1 | contig 11229 bp, 11 predicted proteins | sample SS_ome_11_FD_132459 | JGI IMG/M metagenome (GOLD analysis project Ga0180431, IMG submission 132459) | Hypersaline lake sediment archaeal communities from the Salton Sea, California, USA - SS_1_MS_1 metaG | ecosystem: Environmental > Aquatic > Non-marine Saline and Alkaline > Hypersaline >...
CTGCGGGACGGCGTAACCCAGGTCGTCATCGCCGATGGACGGGTAACGGGACCCATCCAGCGGGCATTGGCCGGACAGGGCACGGTGATAGCGCAATGATACCGCATGCGGGTGCGAAGGGAGCCAGATTTCGCAATGGGTTGTCGAGGGCAAGCTTGATACCAGATCGTGGGAGCGGCCGGCCTGAAGGAAGCCAGTCGAGGCGAGAGAAAGGGTGCTCGAGGAACGGGTAGCCAGAGATAGCGAGGAGTAGAAGGGAGAGGAGAGGGAATGCCACAGCGAGATATGCCAGGTCTAGATGAGGTGGTCGCCACTGAGGACCGCTACGATTCCGGTGTCTATCCCAAGCAACCGCTGGTGCTCACCCACGGCAAGGGCGCGCGGCTGTGGGACACCCAGGGAAATCAATACATCGACTGCGTGGGCGGTCACGGGGTAGCCAACGTCGGGCACGCGCATCCTGCGGTGGTCAAAGCGGTGACCGATCAGGTTGGCCGCCTGCTGACCGCGCCTAACGGGTTCTACAACGACCGACGCGCGCAGTTACTGGCCGAATTGGTACGCCTCGCCCCCGGCGACCTGGAGCGTGCGTATTTCTGCAATTCCGGCGCCGAGGCCGTAGAGGCGGCCCTCAAGTTCGCGCGTCTGAGCACCGGTCGGAGGAACATCATCTCTACGATGCGCGGTTTCCACGGGCGGACCATGGGCGCGCTGTCGGCTACCTGGCAGAAGCGTTACCGGAAACCGTTTGAGCCGCTGGTGCCCGGGTTCGAGTTCGTGCCCTACGACCGGCTTGAGCGGATGGCAGAGGTGGTGAACGAAGAGACGGCCGCCGTCATCGTGGAGGTAGTGCAGGGCGAGGGAGGCGTCAACCCCGCCAGCCCCAACTACCTGCAGGGAGTCCGGGAGCTCTGCCGAGACCAAGGCGCGCTGCTTATCGTGGATGAGGTGCAGACTGGCTTCGGGCGCACTGGGCGCATGTTCGCTTGCCAGCACTATGATTTGGAACCAGATCTGATGTGCGTGGCCAAGGCCATGGCCGGGGGTGTGCCTATGGGCGCCGTCTTGTTGGGCCCACGGGTAGGGGAGCTCCCCAAGAAAGTCCACGGCTCCACTTTCGGCGGCAATCCCCTCTCGTGCGCCGCGGCCCTGGCGACCATCGAGGTGATCGAGTCCGAGGATCTTCCCCAGCGCGCCGGGCGTCTCGGCCAGAAGCTGATGGACGGCCTGCGAGCTATCGACTCACCGATGATTCGCGAGGTGCGCGGGCTGGGTCTGATGGTCGGCTTGCAGCTGAAGGAACACGCCGGCCCCTACCTGGCTGAGCTCGCGGAGCCCGTTGAAGGCATGGGGGTGCTGGCCTTGACTGCCGGCTCGACGGTGATGCGTTTCCTGCCCCCGCTGGTGATCAGTGATACAGATGTGGATTTCGTCGTGCGCCGGGTGGCAGGAGTCTTGCACGATTGAAAGACGTAGTAGCATGGTGGAGGGGCCAAGCTGAGGCTGACCAGTCCCCCGGCAAGTTCACTTCAGTTCAACCCGAAGCCGCGCTTGCATCACACGCTGCCGGCCCCCCTATGTGACGACGCAGGTCGCTATCCGTGCAAGCGCTGCCGGGATTTGTCCCACTCGGATCAGCAGACTTCGGGACTGCAGGTTGACGACGCATCTCGACTAACCGACGTAGGTGGATGACGATGGAAGAGATCACATTCTTGAAGAATCTGCTGGCAATCCCCAGCCTCTCCGGCGAGGAAGACGCTTTCGCCGAACACTTGATCGAACAGATGACGGCGATGGGCTTTCGCGCACGCCGGGACCTGGCTGGAAACGTCATCGGTGCGCTGGGCGACTCGCAGGCCGGGCACACTTTCGTGCTGCTGGGCCACATGGATACCGTGGCCGGGGACATTCCCGTCCGTCAGGAAGACGGCAAGCTGTACGGCCGGGGCGCAGTGGACGCCAAGGGACCGCTGGCCGCCTTCGTGCTCGCGGCGGCCCGTTCAGCGCCCCACATAGGCGATGCTTGCGTGTTGGTCATCGGTGCCGTCGAGGAGGAGGCACACTCGCACGGCGCCCACTACCTCGCCCGCACGATGGCGCCGCCGAGCGGGGTCATCATTGGCGAGCCCAGCGGCTGGGAAGGCATCACGCTGGGCTACAAGGGGACGCTCTCCGTTGACTACCATCTGGTCCGGGCAGCAGGCCACGGAGCGAGCGATCGCGTCTCGCCCGCCGAGGAGGCTGTGTCCTTCTGGAATCGATTGGTTGACCACGCCGCCGAGTACAATCAGGAACGTCACCCCCCCAGCTTCGACACCCTCGATGCCTCCCTGCGCGCCATCTGCACCGCTGATGGCGGCCCCGGGAACGTCGGGCTCGAGGACAGCGTCGAGATGAGCATCGGGCTTCGATTGCCGCTCGGAATCAACCAGGAGGTCCTGCAACAGACAATGTGCGGCTGGCGTGGCGAGGCCGAGGTCGCTTTTCCCTACAGCGAGCCCCCTTTTCGAGCAGACAAGAATACGGACGTGGTCAGAGCGCTGCTGCGCGGGATTCGAGCTGCAGACGGACGACCGCGCTTCAAGCTGAAGACGGGAACCTCGGATATGAACGTCGTCGGCCCGGCCTGGGGCTGCCCCATCGCCGCCTACGGACCGGGCAATTCAGCCCTGGATCACACCCCGGAAGAGCGAATTGACGTCGAGGAGTATCGCAAGGGCGTGGAGGTGCTGACACATGCCCTGCAGACCCTCTGTTCACGTTAGGTGCCAAGCCGAAACGGGTCGTGGCCCGGGCCAGAAGCCCCAAGACATGGCGACATCCATTGTCGATGGCGACACCATCTGGTTCGACGGAGAGCTGATCCGGGGGTACCGCGCCGAGGCTCGTACGACATAGCGTGCGTGGCCAGGATTCCCGTATCGTCGAGTGCCTTCGCGCGCATGCCGCGGGCGGAGCGAGGCAGTTGCGCCGGAGACTACGGACCTGACGAAGCTGGTTCGCCGTCCTGCTCCTGCCCCTCCGTTCCCGCAAGCGCACACCTTGGAAAGGTTGTAGACTGGTCTACGTGTGAGCTCATTTCGCGGCGCAGACTCCGGTCCGGTAAGCTCCACGACTGGGCCTTCGCAAGGTTGTCGTCCGAGCATGAGTGCACTCGCCCGTCGCTGATGCCCCAGAGCTTCTCCCCGGCGCCCTCAGCGCAGAGCTCGGTTCTGAGGGTGGGGCTTCGCCTTGTCATGGAGTCTCCCCGACCGGCACCCGTCATCCTCCCGCCGACCGCCCGCGGCGAGAGTCCCACTCTTGGGCAGCCCGCCAGACGAGATCGTAGACCGGGTCCTTAATGGCGTAGTACGCATCAACGTCGTCCGCGAACCGCCTTGCGAGCTCTCGCTTGATCCGCTCGATCGTCCCGGCAGCCCTCGGGTGAGCGCGCAGATAGTCCCGGAACAGAAGAGGGTACCGCTGATTCGGCTGCCCGGCGGAGCGGACGTGCAGATTCACACGCCGCGCCCCCTCCGGTTCGACGAAAAAGAGCTTCTGCCAGAGCGCGGGACCCGGGTCTTCGCCTGCCGGAACGTGGTCGTGAGTTACGTGGGGCTTATGCCGGTACCCGGCCTCGACCAGCCGCTCCTTGATCTCCGACGTCAGTGTCTCGACGGTCACCTGGACGTCGATCACATCCTTCGCCGCCATCCCGGGGACTGACGTCGAGCCGATGTGATCGATGCGCAAGGCCAAATCGCCCAGGATCCCGACCAACGACTCTCGAATCCGCTCGAAATCCCCCGGCCAGCTCCGCTTGTATTCACGGATGTGGATCATCGCGTCCCTCGACCACCACCGACCTGAGCATCACGCACGTCGGCCCGGACGTAGGCGGGCCCGCCACCAGAACCGCGGCCCGTGCCAGCGCGACTTCGGCGTGCGAAGCCACGATCCGCCGTGTGCCGGCGCCTTCCGGGCGAGCTGAGCCTTCCAAGCGAGGGATCTTGCACCAAGAATTCGGCCGTGATCCTCTCCAGGATCACCCTCCAATCCCCAGCCCTCTTAGCTCTCGGGCAGCGGCGGCAACTCGCCCATTCCGAACCCCTGCGCCGCCGCTAGCGTGATGCCACGCAGCTCACTGCGCAGGTCATCCGACATGGGAGGCAGCTCGTACCCCTTCAGGAGGGCGTTTACGCGGGCCCGCGCTCGCTCCCAGGCCGTCTTCCTCCCCCCCTTCTTCCAGGCCTCCAACGAACCGCGGTCTATGACCGCCGAGGGGATGTACTGCTCCTCTCCGAACCAGTCAAGGGTGTGGCGTTGGCCCAGGTAGTCCCCACGATGTCCCATCTTGCGCATCAAGTCCAGCGCAATGGGCTCGTCCCGGACCTCCACCCCGGCGATGAGGCGTTTCGCCATCCCGATGATCTCGGCATCGATGACGAGCTTCTCGCAGCTCTGACAACTCTCGAAGTCCATCATGCCGGCGCCCGCCACCATATTCACCCCCGCTAGCGCCGCCAGCATAGTGCTTCCGGCCGACTCCAGCCCGCACTGGGCATCAACAACCTTGGCGTCACTCATGGTCAGATAGACGTGGGTCGGAAGATCGAGAGCCTTGCCCACCTCCGCGCACGCGACGTCAATCATCCAGGTACCAATCGCCCCCATGGGGGTCGTTCCCTGGCGCATATCAAAGACGGCAGGTGAGCCGCCCCAGACCATAGGTGCCTCCTCGGAGGCAAGCTGGCCGATTATCACCCCGCTCAAGGACTCCGCCGTGTGCTGCACGACCGCACCAGCTATGGTAACCGGGGCAGTCGCGCCCGCCATAGGCATGGAGATCAGCTGCGAAGGAATACCGTGTCGCGCACAGTCGATCAGGTTCTGAGACGTCAGGTCGCTCCACATCAATGGCGGCGAGGGGCACACATCGAAGATGGCCGTCGGCCGCTCGGCCAGATCAACCTCGCTGCCGGCCACCGCCACCAGCATCTCCTTCATCGTCCACCAGGTGTCCTTCCGGAAGGCCCCGGTGACGATGGGCTTCCGCATATAGTTGAGCGCAAGGTAGAGACGATAGAGGTCGCCGATCTCCTTTGGCACGTCGCTGCAGACAAAGGCCGTGCTCTGGGCATCCAGCTGCGGGAGCGTCTCGACGAGCTTGACGAACCGGACGAGGTCGTCGGTTTTTGGCGCTCGCTGTTCTTGAGTCTCGCCGTCAAGCAGCATGAGGGCACCCGATCCAGGCGTAAACTGAACGCTGTCGGCACCGTAGTGGACGGCGGGCTTGCCATCTAGGTCGTAGAGGTCGAATTCGGAAGGGGCCGCCGCCAACGCCCGGCGCGCGACATCCTCAGGGATATGGGCCACCTCTGCTTCGCGATCCACACTGGCACCCGCGTCCGCGAGAAGATCCAGTGCTTCAGCGTTCTCCACACGTACCCCCGGATCCACCAACAAAGCAAGCGCTTCGTCTATGATCTGGTTGATGAGGTCATCGCTGAGAAGCCTAAAACGGGGTCGCATGCGCCATCTCCTTTCCGTATTCAGGGGTCTGCCTCACTGGCACACCCGACGATCGATAGGTAGGTAAACGCTGGGGTCAAGCATCGTGAGCGTAGGACAGTCTCCCTCCTGCCCTGCTGCAAAGGAACGCATCACGTCGACCCAGTCCAATGGATGGTAGGTATCTGGTCGTCCGATCATTCGACTCAGCCAATGATGGTGAGCAGACGCTTCCTGGCTAGAAGCGGTCCAACAACCGAGACTTCGTCTCCTCCACGTGCCCTCTCATCGCCCCTTCCGCAGCTGGTCTGTCTCCACACTGCAGCGCCTCAATGATCTCCATGTGGTGCTGCGGTTCGACGAAGCGAGGATCAAAGGCCAGCATGCGCCGCATGTCCTCCATCAGCCTCTTGATCAGATCAGCCAGGCGCCGGTTGCCAGAGGCCCGAGCGATCAGATGGTGGAACGCCACGTTCAGTTCATACGCCCTCTCGTAGACACCTGCACCATCAGCCCCCTCTAGCAGCGCCGACTCCTTCTCGCGATTCTCAAGAAGGGCGGCAATCTCCTCCTCGGTGATCCGCTCGGCGGCCAGACCCGCCGCCTCAGCCTCCAATATGGAGCGCAGGTGAAACACCTCCAGCACGTCCTGAATGGTAAACGTCGCAACGACATGTCCGATCCGAGGCATGGAATCGACGAACCCCTCGTGTCGCAGCAGAACGAGGGCTTCCCTCACAGGCGTCTTGCTGACGCCGTACGCATCAGCGAGTTCGGCCTCTGTCAGCACCGATCCTGGCTCGAGCTCGCCAGAGACGATTCTCCCTCGAACGGCTTCGTACAACTTAGTCGTCTTGTCGGTTCCCGCCACTCCATCCTCCTACCCCTTGTTGCGCCACCGCCTTCCCGCCTAGACGGACCCACCTTGAGCCCTTTTCGTCGGCCTCACTGGTCAATCTGCCTAGGGTTGGCTGGCCAGGCCCCCGGCGATCTCCCCTCCGTCAATCACGAAGGACTGACCGGTGATGAAGCCGGCGTCCTCCGACGCTAGAAAGGCAAACAGGGCAGCCACATCCTCCGGCTTGCCCAGTCGCCCCAACGGGAGTTTCGCTGAGAAGGCATGCCTCATCTCCGGTGAATACTCCGCTTCCTGCATCGGCGTCAGGATAAAACCCGGACAGACGGCGTTGACACGAACCCGAGGGCCCAGCTCGAGAGCCATAGAGCGGGTCAGCTCGATGACGCCCGCCTTGGAGGCATTGTAGTCAGCGTAATAGTGATAGCCCATAAGGCCATTCGTGGAGCCCATGTTCAAGATGACGCCACCGTCTGCTGCCAGCATCCGCTGCGCAGCCTGCTGCGCCACGAAAAAGACACCGTCCAGGTTGACCTTCATGACATCTCGCCACTCCTGCGGGGAGACGTCCAGAAAGCGGTGCCGGATGCTGATCCCGGCGTTGTTGATCAAGACGTCAATGCCCCCCATGAGCAGGTCCAATTCTCCAAAGGCTCTGCTCACCGCCCCGGGATCTGACACGTCGGCTCTGATCGTCCCGCTCAAGGACGTCAGCTTCCCCTCGATCCTCTCCACTGCGCCCTCGTCCTGGTCCAGCACGACGACGCGAGAACCCTCCTCCAGGAAGCGTTTGGCTGTCGCAGCGCCGATCGCTCCAGCGCCGCCCGTGATCAGCACGCGTCTACCTTTCAGACCGCGCATAAGGCCTCCCTATACGAAAGCTCCGTGGATCGAACCGTTGCAGCAACAACGAACGGCAAGCCAGTGTGCCCACCGCTGGAATCGAGACGAGGATGCATCAGCCCGCCAACCCCCCGCCGTCCACCACCAGCGCCGTCCCCGTGACGAACGCTGACGCGTCGCTGGCCAGGTAGAGCGCGGCCTCGGCAACGTCCTCTGGCCTACCGACCCGCCGCAGAGGGCGGTCCGCGGCCTCCGCCATGAAGTCCTCATCGGACGCCCCGAGCTGCCGCGCCTCATCCCGCAGCATGGCCGTATCGGTGTCACCCGGACAGATACAGTTGACGCGGATGTTCTGTTCGCCGTGGTCGAGGGCCATAGCCCGGGTTAGATTCACCACTGCCGCCTTCGAAGCGCAGTAGGAAACAGCTCTGCGGCCGCCGGTCAACCCCCACCCCGAACCCGTGTTGATGATCACGCCGCCGCATGCCCGGACCATGACCGGGATGGCATACTTGGAGAGCAGGAAGACAGACTTGACGTTGACCGCCATGACGCGATCCCACGCCTCCTCGCTCGTTTCCATGACCGTCGCCCGTCGGATAATGCCCGCGTTATTGACGAGGATGTCGAGCCCGCCCAGCTCGCCCACCGTCTCCTCGACGGCCCGCCGGCAGTCGGCCGCCCGGCCCACGTCGCAGCGCACGAAGATGGCCCGACCGCCCTGGTCCGCAATCGTGCTGGCCACGTCCATGCCGGCAGCCTCGTCCAGATCCACCACCGCGATCTTCGCGCCCTCGCGCGCGAAGCACTGGGCCGTCGCCCGCCCGATGCCCGACGCCCCTCCCGTAATAAGGGCCACCCTGCCCGCAAGACGCACGCCTATCCCCCTTCCACTACCTTGAGACCCGATATACAATCTGCTCGCCGCGGCCGGTGACCACTCTGATATGCCCGGCGAGCATCTCATCCACCTGCCGATCGCCGGTGTCCACCAGTAGAGGCCGCCCGCGCAGCGAATGGATCTTGTCCGTCGTTGCCACGACGATGATGTTCTCTCTCCCCACTCTCTGAATCACCGCCGGGCTGATCTGCTGATTCCCACGGCCGAAGAGATACCCCTGACCGCCGATGGGGGTCACGACGATCTTCGCCCTGCGTCCTTTGAGGAGATGCAGCAGCTGCGTCTCATTCACGTCCTTGGCCACCAAGCAACCGTCGGCGACCACGTCCACGCCGATCAGCGTCTTGTCCAGTGCCAGCCTAGACGCAATAGCCCGGGTAGTGGTCCCGGGCCCGACGATATAGAGCCAGCCGTTCTCCATAGTCGTAACCAGGTCGGCAGCGATGGCAGCCTTGGCCGCTTCCTCTCCCGGGCGGCTGGGTGTCTTGAGCCCCTGGAGCAGCCTCCTTCGGAACGGAACCCTGAGGTAGCCGTACAGCTTAGCCGAGACGACCCCTCGTCGGACGGCTTCTTCATCGATGTCCATCACCTCGGCCTCGCGCGTGCGCGAGACGCTTCCCACCAGGTAGCTCGCTGCCAGGTCCCCCGCCCTTCTAGGGCTCGCTCCAAAGACGGCCGAATGGATCTTCACCCCCGAGGGGATACCCAGCACCGGGGGTCTATGCCCAACGGCCTTGCAGATGTCCCTTGCCGTCCCATCGCCGCCGGCGAAGAGCAGGAGGTCGACGTTAAGCTCCTCCATCTCCCTGGCTGCACGGACAGTGTCATCCGCCGTGGTCTCGCCCAGCTCGATGGAGCCGATGACCTTGGGCCCCAAGCCGCACGCGCGAGCCGCGTCCTCACCCATCTCGCCCGGATACGTGATGATCTCCAGATCATCGCTGGGCTCGATTCTACTCAGTGCCTGGGTCGCCCTGTCCAACGACCTCGGCACCGCGCCCAGCTCCAACGCCTTTCTCTGGACCTCGGCTCCGTCGCTGCCCTTGAGCCCCACCCTGCCGCCGATACCAGCGATCGGGTTGACGATCAAGCCCAGCTTCTTTCCCGCCATCTTCACCGCCTCAAGTACAGCCAGCCAGTAACCGGGCGCAAGGATCCAGAGCGCCGAACCGTCTCGAAAGAGGCGCCCCAGGGCGAAGTGGGTGGTCTTCGCACGCCCTCGCCGCTCGCTCCGCTGCCCCCTTGCTCGGACCGCAGCGTCTGCTTGCTACGTCTGCCTCCTAAGCCTGCCTGTGGAACAGGCTCGCTCAGCCCCCAAGATTGGTCCCTCTCCCGTGGTGGCCCGAATCAATCCCCTGCCTCTTCCACCTTCCTCCGATAGGCCCGCCAGGTCATGGCCCATTTCTCGGGATCGTCCAGTGGAGCGTGGTCGATGGAGTGCACGGTGCTGTTGTGCGGAGCTGACTTCACCACCTCCGGGTCCGTGCGCGCCTCCTCGGCCACGTGTGACAGGACGGACACATACTCGTCCAGGTTGTCCTTGGACGGCGTCTCCGTCGGCTCGAGCGTGCACGGCTCCGGAACGATGAACGGGTGATGGCTCGTCCAGTAGTGGAGCCCGAAGTCCGCGGCCCGGAGGCCCAGCTCCTCCGAGTGGACGCCGGTCTCCTCCGCCAACGCCTCCCAGCTGTAACGAACCTGCTCGATCCGGCGCTTCCCCTCGGCATAGGGCGCGCTCGCGCCGTCGATCTCCAACACCTTGTTGAGCAGATAGTTGTTGTTAAGTGCGGCGATCTCGGCGACCTCCCGCAGGCCCTCGGCGCCCAGACTCATAGCCCAGGCATAAGCCCTCACCACGACCGGCGCGTAGCCGTAGAAGGGCACCATCCTGCCGATGGAGTGAGGACGGTCATAGTCCAACCGATACCTCTCGCCGTCGAAGGCGACCACGGGCGTGGGCAAGAACTTGGCCAACTCCTCCCTCACGCCGCAGGCGCCCACCCCAGGCCCGCCGCACCCGTGCGGCGACGCGAAGGTCTTGTGAAGGTTGAAATGGCACAGGTCGAAGCCCGCCTCTTTGGCCCGCGTAATCCCCAGGATACCGTTGGCGTTCGCCTGGTCGTAGGCGCACAGGCCGCCGGCATCGTGGACCACCTTCACGAACTCGTCGATCTGCGGGTTGAAGATCCCGGTGTCCTCCGGGTTGGTGATCATCAGGCCGGCCGTTCGTTCCGAAACAGCCGCCTTGAGCGCATCCAGATCGGGGTAGCCGTCCTCGTCGGGATAGAGAGTGATAACTTTGAAGCCGGCGGTCTGGGCGCAGGCCGCATTCGAGGGATGGGAGAAAATCGTGGTGATGATCTCATCCCTCTGATCCGCTTCCCCGCGCCAGGCGTGGTAGGCGCGGATCATGGATGCATTGGCGTAGATGGCAGCCGAACCGGCAGGTGGTTGGAGCGAAAACCGATCCAGCCCCGAGATCTCCTTCAAGATCTGCTCGAAGCGGTAGAGGATCTCCAGGATGCCCTGGACCGTCTCCTCCGCCTGCAGGGGGTGCAGATCCGCCACCTTGGGATGCGCGGCGAGACGCTCGTTGATCTTGGGGCTGTACTTCATCGTACAGGTTCCCTGCCCGATCTCGACGTTCAGATCCGCCCCCAGGTTCTCCTGTGAGAGCCGCATGTAGTGTTGGACCACCTCAGGCTGAGAAAGCTCCGGCAGCTTGGGTGGTTCCTCCCGGCGCATGTGCTCGGGCAGCGCCGTGGCATCCTCAGCACCTGCCTCTGCCCCGCCCTCAAACTCGGGGACGAGAATCCCCCGCTGACCTTCCCGGCTCAACTCGAAGATGATGGGCTCATCCCACTTCGCCTGGTGAAAGCGCCTAAGATTCGGCTCTCCGTCCGTGTACCTGTGCCTGGTGATGTCTTCGATAGCCATGCTAGTCCACGATCTCCTTCAACGCAGCCGTCAACTGGTCGATATCCTCGCGGGTGTGTGCCTCGCTCACACACAAGAGGGCAGTCGCGCCCAGCTCCGGGTACTCGTCCGTGAGGTCCTTGCCGCCGAAGATCTTCCGATCCAGCAGCCCCTCGTTGATCTCCTCCACCGTCTTCCCGGTGTCAGTGAAATCGGCCAC
>Ga0180431_10009169_pt1 | contig 11228 bp, 9 predicted proteins | sample SS_ome_11_FD_132459 | JGI IMG/M metagenome (GOLD analysis project Ga0180431, IMG submission 132459) | Hypersaline lake sediment archaeal communities from the Salton Sea, California, USA - SS_1_MS_1 metaG | ecosystem: Environmental > Aquatic > Non-marine Saline and Alkaline > Hypersaline >...
ATGAAAGGCTACGGACTTACCGTCTTCGAAGGCACCCGACCGGAGCGGTTCGACGTCGAGATAATTAACGTGCTCGAGAAGGCTTTGCCCAAGCAGGACATGATACTGATCCGGGTTTCCGGCCACGGACTCGAGGAGTCCGGTATATACCAGGGCATGAGCGGAAGCCCCATATTCATCGATAACAGGGTTGTCGGCGCGCTCGCGTACGGTTGGTCTTTCACGAAGATGTCCATAGCCGGCGTCACGCCCATTAAAGACATGCTCGCAGAGCTGAACAGACCGCTTGAAAACTCGCAGGCGGTCGCACTGGTTGAAGACGGCTCCAGGAATTTTTCTTATCGCGATGGACAATTCGTTCCGGTGGCGAGTCCTGTTACGGTTTCGGGATTGCCGCCGTCTCTGATGGGCGAGTTGACCGACTTGCTCAAGCCTTACCATCTGGTGCCGTTGCAAGGCGGCGCCGGATCGGAACCGGCCGGCAAGGCCGCCGATCTCAAGCCCGGCAGCGCCTTGGGCGTGACGATGGTTCGGGGAGATATAGACATGACCGCCGTCGGCACTGTTACGTGGGTGGAAGGCTCGAGAGTGCTGGCTTTCGGCCACCCCTTCCTCAACGGCGGCGAGATAAGATTCCCCATAACAAGCGCAAAAATCCTCGCTCTTCTGCCCCGTCTGAGCATTTCCTCTAAAATGGGGGTTTCCACCGGCGAGATCGGCGGACTCGTACAGGATCGCCAAAGCTGTGTACTTGGAGACCTGCGCTCGAAAGTGCGCATGGTTCCTTACGACATTCACGTGAAAAACCGCCGCACCGGTCGGGAAGAATCTCTGCACATGGAAATGGCGTGGGTAACCAACTTCACCACCAGGTTGATGCCTTTGTTGCTTCGAGCGGGTCTGGATTACGCGGAAGCCAACGCGGGAGAAAACACCGCCCAATGCGCAATCGAGGTCACATTCAAGGGCTATCCCCCATTTGTGTTGAAAAATACCTACTTCAACAACAGGGGACCTTTCAACAAGATGATGGTTCTCCCGCTGATCAAGATGATTTACAATCCCTTCGTGAAGGTCGAGATAGAGTCTTTGAAAATTTCGGTGGACGTCGACCCGCAGATACGTATCGCGATTATAAAACGCATGTGGATGGAAGAGGACGAGATATCTCCCGGCGGAACAGGTAGACTTCACGTGGTGCTTGCGCCCTTCGGGTCGGACGAGGTGGAAAAGGTCGTCGAGGTGCGTATCGAGGAGAATGCCGAGCCCGGAATGAATGTGATGCTGGGAGCGGCGGGCGGGATGGTTGTCTTGCCGCCCGTGGCGCCCCCGGTGGATTTCCCGGGCATAATGAAGATATTCAAATCCCTTTACAAGTTCACCGACTTGGTTGTAGTTCAACAATTATCCTCGACGGGGGCGAGGATCGAGGGATATTACATGCCCGATCTGCCGCCCGCCGCTATCAGAATACTGGGCACTCCAAATTCCACCGGGCCCATGATAACATCCGATTTCAGAATGACTCCCGTCCACACGGACTGGGTTATACTCGGCCAGGCGGCATTACAGGTTAAAGTCGGCCAAAAATACTGAGATAAAAGAGAATCGAGAGGAGAGCAATGAGAAAAACATTGATTATCTGGTTGTCGGCGCTGATCGTTTCGAGCGCCGTTTATGCGGTTACAACACGTTACATCGAGATAAGCACACTCGATAATTTCCTGGCCGGCAAATCCGAATGGGTGGAGATTTCAGCGCTGGGGAAAATTCGCCCCGGACAGGCTTTCAAAAAGCACAAGCTCGGCGAACAACAGGTTTGGAGCATTCTGCCTCATTCGTCCGGCAGATACTTCGTGGGGACGGGCCTGCGCGGGAAAGTGCTGATGTTCGATGGGAGAAAAATCAGCACCGTGTTGGAAACCGAGAGCGTAATCGTTTCGTCCCTCGTCGAGGGCCGGGGCGGCAAGGTGTATGCTTCGGTCGCTCCAGGTGGGGAGATTTACGTCATCAACGCGAACGGCTCCGGCGGGAAAAAATTCTGCAAGCTCGAAGACAAGTACGTCTGGGCGTTGGCGGCGGGCAAAGACGGCACGATATACGCCGGTACCGGCCCGGAGGGGATAATATACGCCATCGGCCGGGACGCAAAGCCGAAGAAAATCATGGAACTCAAAGGAGATCAGGTGGTAAGATTAGCCATCGACTCCAAAGGTAAGCTGCTTGCCGGAACGGCGAAAAAGGGCGTGCTGTATCGCATAGACTCCGCTCGAGGCCATTCGTCAGCCATAGTCGCTTCCTTCCCCAAGATGGAGATAAGCGGCCTGGCGCTCGGGCCTGAAAATTCCGTCATACTGGGACTTAATTCTCTCAAGATTCGGGCACAGAAACCGCAATTAATAAAGCGCGCCGAAACTCAGCCGGGCGCCAAGCCCGAAGAAACTCCTCAAAGCTCCGGGGCCGACGCCGCTGGGGCTCAGGCCGGCCCGTCGGGCGCATTGGCACGAGCCAAGTGCCGGATCGTGAGAGTGACCGAAGATGGTATTATCGAGACCATCTTCCAGCAAAATAAAATGTTTATTTCCGACGTCGTGAACCTCGCGGACGGAAGGGTTATTTTCTCCACAGGGCCGGAAGGGAGATTGTTCGCAATATCGTCAGATAACGAAATAAGCTTGCTCAATGACCTGCCGGAGTCGCAAGGATCGGCTCTGGCCGCCGGAAAGGGTGAACTGGCCGCCGTGGGTACTGCAAGCCCGGCAGTGTTGTATCTTGCGAACAAGGGAGCCGGCAAGGGCGCGGAATTTACCAGCGCAGTTCTGGATGCTTCTCTGCCCTCTGAATGGGGACGCATATCGTGGAAAGCTACCGGAGGAGGCATAACCGTTGAAACCCGTGGCGGAAACGTTGAAAACCCCGACGATTCGTGGTCGAAGTGGCGGGTTGTAGGAAGCAGCGGGCAACCTATTCCTTCCCCGGCGGGCCATACGGCCTGTAAAGGGCGCTACCTTCAGGTCAGGATTAAATGGAGCAATTCATCCACCGAAGTCCGATCCGTTAGAGTGTATTACCGACCGGTTAATCAACCGCCCCACATATACTTTGCGAGTGTTGACGGGGGCGAAGGAAAAAGCTCACGGAAGGGCGCACCCCCCCTCCAGAGCTTCTCTTCCAGCCGGCCGAACCGCTCATCCTCTAAGGTCATCAAGTGGAAGGCGAACAACCCCGACGGCGACACGTTGGGTTACTTGCTCGAATACCGCCGGGAGGGAGAAGATGTTTGGGTGCCGATAACAGCGGATTTCATCGGGAAAACTACCTTCAAATGGACTACCTCCGACATCTCCGACGGAACCTACAGGATTCGGATCACGGCTACGGACGAGCTTTCAAATCCGCCCGGCCGGGAGAAGATCAGCCGATGGATTACCGAACCGTTCCTAGTGGATAACCGGAAACCGTCCGTGAAGAACCTGAATGCACGTGGAAATGTAATCACCGGCACGGCTTCGGATGAATCAAGCGTTATACAAGGCATCGCGTACTCGCTCGACGGCGGGACATGGATACCTATATGGCCGGAGGACGGTTTTTATGACCAGAACCCCGAGAAATTCCGTATCGTTCTCAATGACCTCGATTCCGGCAGTCACGAGATAACCGTGAGCGTCGAGGATGAAGGCGGCAATATAGGAATCGGCGCTGTTGCTTTCTCCGTCAAGTAGGACCGCAGGCACGACGGACAAGGGATTTAAATCCCTTGTCTCAAGGGGTACACCGAGTGCGAAGTATTAAGAAAAAACATCTTCGCACTGAGAACTGCGGGCTTGACGTATACCTCGATTCGGAATAGTCTCTCAGTAAGATGAAGTGAATTATCGCTCGATAACCGCTCATGGTTTTTCGTGCGAAGGGAATGTTATGACTTCGGGACCGAGAAGATACTGCATGGGATGTGGCGAGCCTGTCGATACTCACATCGTTGAAAGAGGCGGCGTTCGAGAACTATGTTGCCTTTATTGCGGGTTGACGCTGAAAGTCCTCGGTCCTGCCGAATCGGTAGAATCAGCGGAATCCGACGAAATACCCGAACTTATCGTAGAACCGATTGAAGAACCGCCTGAAGCATGGTCGGTAATAATCGCCGACGATTCCGATTTCCTGCGCGAATTCATGAAAAAGCTCATACTCAAAAAAGGTCTTGCCCACGAAGTCACCGCTTGCTGTGACGGCCAGGAGTTTATTACTGAAGCGACCAAGGCGCTTGCCGGCGATAAAGTGCCCGATATTGTAATACTTGATCTCGAGATGCCGCGTATGGACGGAGTTACCGCCGCCCGGACCTTGCGGGCGGTCGAGGCGAAATTCGAGACAGAGCGGAAAATCCCGATTCTGTTTTTCAGTGTGAGGCGTTGCGACGACAGCCTCAAGAAACAATTGGCCCGCTGCGCGCCCGCCAGTTACATCAACAAGGGCGTATCTTCGACTCCCGAGCAGCTCACCCACCGGGTCGACCAGCTCATTAAACACCTGCTGAGAAAGCAGGCCGAGAAAGGCGGGTAAGTATGGAAGGATCGGAAGACGACAGAAGATCTCATCCCAGGCTGCCCGTTATGATTCCCGTCGAGTATAAAAAATTGAGCGATTTCTTCGTCGATTACGCTCTCGACATCAGCCATGGAGGAATGTTCATCGCCACTGAAAGAAATATCGAGCCGGGTTCGGAGGTCGAGATCAGCTTCTTCGTACCCGAGTTGGAATCGACTTTTGTGGCGAAAGGGAAAGTAACGCGGCAGGGGTCGGCGCCCGGTTCTCAACTGGAAGAAACAACTCCACTGGTCGGAATCGGAATCCAGTTCGATCCGCTTCCGCCCGAAAGCGTCGAGATTATCGAGCAACTCTGGCAAAATAAGATCAAAAGCTGATCCGCTTATTCGTCCGGATGACGTCTTCTCATAGGAGCGTTAATATAAATGTTCATGGAGTTCTTGCACACCTTTATTTTGTCTTTCATCCCGGTCTTTGTAGCGATGGATCCGGTGGGAATTCTGCCGCTTTATATCTCCTTCACCAAGGATATGGACTTTCCACACCGGCGCCGCGTTACAGTCGAAGCGCTGGGGACCGCCCTGGTAGTCACGGTGGTTTTAATGTTGGTGGGAGGGGGAACCTTCAGCGTATTGGCCATAACTTGGGCCGATTTCAAATTAGCCGGAGGCTTGCTGCTTTTGTTAATCAGCATTTTAGACATGGTTAGTTCCACCAAGGAGATGCGCGACCCCGGCTCTCAGGCCGAAGTGGGTGTGGTGCCGCTCGGGATACCGCTTATCGCAGGCCCGGCGGTACTGACGACCGAGCTGCTGCTGCTCCAACAATACGGCCTGCCTGCCACCGCTGCGGCGCTGATAGTCAACCTCGCCCTGGCCTGGCTGGGATTCAGGCTTGCTAACAATATCACCCGCATCCTGGGCCAGGGGGGAGTAAGAGCTATAAGCAAAGTCATCAGCCTGCTGCTGGCCGCAATTGCCGTCATGATGATCCGGTTGGGAGTCCAAACCATTATAAAGGGGGGAGGAGGATAGTCTTTCGAGGTATGCTCTTACTTCTTGACCTTGCCGGACTCGACTACTTGTTTTAAAGAACGAATGCTGTTGCGCATCGTGATATTGTTCATGTAATCGACAATTCTCTTCGGGGCGTAGAAACCCATTTCGATGAATACCGAGAAAATGGCGTTTGTGCGGTCATCGCGAAGTTTCTGGAAAACGTAATTGCCCTTGTTAACTTTCACGTCGCCTTCAATGGCCTTCCAACTGAGGATGAAATCTTTATCGAAGTACTCGTATTGGTTAACAACCCTGACTCTTTTCAGGATGAGGTCGAAGAAAAATTCGACCACCAGCGGCCTTTTGTCAGAGCCGCGTTTAAGCACATTGACGCTGTGGACGGTTTTTTGCCAGGAGGGGTAAGACTCGAAATTGCAAATCGCATCGTAACAATCCTGTTGGTTTGCACTGATCACGATAGACTTGCGGGCGTCTATATGCTCATGCCCGCCTACAAGCTGTTCGGCGGCAAAATCTTTCAGGCCCTCGAGAAATTCTATGCCGACCTTGTAAGTATATTCGCCGCCATTGCTCACCTGCTCGACATGGTGGACGGTGCCCTCGCAGGTGAAAGAGAAGATTTCATCCTTTGGAACGATTCTCACCTCGATGGAATCGCCGAGCTGCATATCCAGGTTGGTGAGAAGCCCCATACCTTTCTCGCTTATATTATAGCTTTCACCTATACTGCTGCGATCCCGCGTTTTGCAAAATACCTGGTATCTCTTATCCATGCGGTCGGGATCCCGGCGTTCTTTATCGATTACCATAAATGTAATCCCCCTCGGTCATTTCACCGGATTCCAGACGATAGATACAACTGCATAGGCTTCCATTCCCATACCTTCTCCTATGGGCCCCATTCCCTCGGTGGTGGTGGCTTTTACGCTGACGCGGCCGATTTCCATTTTGAGCGCTGCCGCCAGAGACTCCCCCATCTGCGAGATATAAGGCGCCAGCTTCGGTTCCTGGGCTACAATTGTACAATCAATGTTGTTTATTTCCCAGCCTTCCCTGTTCAGTTTTACGACAACCTCCTTCAACATTCCAATGCTGCTTGCTCCCCGCCATTTAGGGTCAGTGTCCGGGAAGTGGGCGCCTATATCACCCATTGCCGCAGCGCCCAGCAAGGCATCTATTATAGCGTGGGTCAGCACATCCGCGTCGGAATGGCCCATTAACCCCTTGTTGTTGGGTATTTCCACTCCGCCGAGCACCAGAGGCCTGTCCGGCTCAAGCCGATGTGCGTCGTATCCCTGACCTATCCGAAATATTACCTTATCCTTCTCTCCAAGATATACATATAGATTATCAACAGATTGCTCTCTTTTTCAAGTCGGCCCTGCCGACCTTCAAGAACCGATGTCATATTCGAAAAGTCCGATAACGGGGAGCGTCAGGTAGCTACAGGTTGAGCGCCGTGATAACCTTTACTACATGGACAGAAGCAAACCGCCTGCGCTGAGGCTTGTTTTTTGGGAGCTTACCTCCGCTTGTAATCTTAAATGCGTTCATTGCCGTGCCGAAGCCGGGCCGGAAAGGATGAAGGACGAGCTTTCAACCGAGGAGTGCCTGCGGTTTGTGAACGAGTTGGCGGATTTCGCCAACCCGATCCTTATCCTCACCGGCGGCGAGCCGCTGATGAGGCCCGACCTGTTCGAGATAGCCAAAAAAGCCGTCGACCGGTCGCTGAGGGTTGCGTGTGCGTCCAACGGGACGCTGATAGACGAAACTGTTGCGATGCGTATTCGCGATGCCGGCATCAGCAGGGTGAGCATAAGTATAGACGGCAGATGCGCCGCCACTCACGATTCCTTTCGAGGCGTACCCGGCAGTTTCGATCTTGCGCTTCGCGGCGCCCGGAACGTTGTTGATGCAGGCGTCGAGCTACAGTTAAACAGCACCGTCAGCCTGCACAATGTCGACGAGATCGAAGACATCCTCAAGTTGGCGTTCGAACTCGGCGCCAAGGCCATGCACATTTTCATGCTCGTGCCCGTGGGATGCGGGGCCACTATTGCCGACGAGCAGATGCTGCCGGCGGGCCGGTACGAAAAGGTGCTCAACCGGCTTTATGAAATGGGCCGAAATAATCCTCAAATCGAACTGAAAGCTACCTGCGCGCCGCATTATCACCGTATCCTGCACTCGAGGGCCGCTAAAGAAGGACGTAAGGTAACTCCTGTAACCGATGGTATGGCGGCGGTCACGAAGGGATGTCTCGCGGGCGCAAGCGTTTGTTTCGTGGGTCGCACCGGGGACGTTCAGCCTTGCGGCTACTTGCCGCTGCCAGCGGGCAACATAAGAAAAACGCCGTTCAGGGAAATCTGGGAACATTCGGAGTTGTTCCAAAGCTTAAGAGGCGATGTCAAGTTGGGCGGTAAATGCGGTGAGTGCGAATACGCGGAGGTTTGTATGGGGTGTCGCGCACGAGCATACGCCAAAACCGGTGATTACCTTGCCGAAGAACCGTATTGCGCCTACATTCCGAAAGCCTTGCGCGACGCCGCCGGAAAGTGAAAATGGAGTTACAATATTTCAGTGTGGATTTGTTTTGGAATACAACAGCCTAATAATTGAGATAAAAATGGCGTCCTTTTCTTGTTTCTTTGGCAAATAACCCGTATGGCCGATTGCTCGAACGGATAAATTATTCTATTGACCGTGTGGTCTATTGTGTGATAAAATATTATAAAGCTGGAAGATGTGATAGAATCGGGAAGTGTAAACAGGAGACGAATAATGAAGATCAAGGCAGGTATTTGGATATTGGGGTTGATTTTCGCCGCTGTGCTTATGGTGGTGGGATGCGGTTCGAGCGGGGGTTCCGGCGACGCGGGGGACGGGAATCCCGACGGTGATGTCGGGCCAAGCCCTGCATTCATCGAAAAGGTCAGTGGCGATAACCAGGTCGCGCCCGTGGGAGCGTCGGTCGAGGAACCGCTTGTTGTTCGAGTGCTCGATGAAAATGGCGATCCTGCGGTGGGGGTGACGGTGCACTTCTCCTTGCTTTCCGGCGCAGCAAATTTATCGGATTACAGGGCAGTAACTGATGACGACGGTTTGGTCGGTATTCAAGCGGTGATGAGCGTCGGTCTGGATGAGGTGGCTGTAAGGGGGGAAGTGCTTAATGTCGGGTCGGTGGATTTTCGGTTAAGCCCGCGCTTACCGTTACTAGGGGAGGTATTGCCCGCTTCCTATGGCGGAATTGCGGTGGCCGATCTGCCGGTGGCGGTAGTGGAAATCGACTCCGCAGGCCGAGTTTTGGCCCTTCTGACGCGCCGGGGACCCCGGTTGGATTTGAGCGGTTTGACCACTGCGGATGATTTACAGGGCGGCCTTATTGACGGAACTCCCGCTTCGGACATGCCGGTGGTGTTCCTCCCCGCATTTCAACTGGTTGACGGATCAAACGTGACCGAACCCATTATGGGAGAACTGCCGGGCGCGATGGCGGTGGGTATGCCTGCCGAAGAAATCCCCGTGGTATTGGTGGATTTCCTTATTAACACCCGATTGTTTATAGTGGCGGTATCGGGCGACGCCTCCGAAATTCCCGAAGTCACCACCCTCGCCGAACTGCTTGACGACAACCCGTTGGTGGACAATAAAGGCGACCTGGTGGCGGCATCGGAATTGCCGCTTTGGATACTGGACGCGGAAGATTTTCCCAGCGCCGAGGCGCAACTTGATTCCACTTTTGTCGCCCCTTTGAGCGACCTTGTTCCGGTGTTTAACCAAGTATTGGCGGTCCTGGGAGCGCCGGACGACCCGGCGGTTCCCGTGATCGAGGAGGCGCTTTCGGGGGGTGGCTCGGTCCTCGTGGAACTCGAGGGAGGCGAAGTTCCGGCTACACTCGAAATTCTGGGCGTTGAGCCGCAGTGGGAAGTATGCCTTGCTGCGGGCAACATCGATCCTATTCCAGAGAGATGCCTGGCAGCTATCGAGGTGATCCAGGACGAGCTTTTACCGATCATCGAAGACGGAAGCGAAATTCGTGAAGCGCAAATCGAGCTCATCGGTAGATTGATTGAGGTGATGGAAAATAACGCGGATGTTATTCAGGTTTTACTTGCCGGCGAGACTCCCGATTTGTTTGCTCTTATGGATTTCGCAGCCGAAGCGCTGCCGATAGTGGATGATATCCTCGAAAACCAGTTGTTGTTGATGGATAACGTCGAGTTGGAGTTGTTGGTGATACGGGATCGGCTTCTGCCCGCAGTTGAACAATGCCTGCCTGAAGACGGTCTGACTTTCGGCGGTCACTCGGACGATATTCCGAGCAATGTGGCCGACGATGTTTTGCCGCTGGTTTCCGACGAGATCAATCTGTTTCTCGAGGCGATGCCGCTTGTCGAGGAATTGCTTTCGGACCTCGAGACCCTTATACCCGGTAATGGCGACCTTTTCACCTTGTTGATAAATCTGGATAGGGGCGATTTGGACGAGGTGCTCGAAGACCTCGACGCCCTGACTCCTTATATGATCGAATCTCTGGAGATGTTCAACGACCGGGGTATTCCCATTTTATATGATCTTTTGGAGGAGGCTGAGGCGGAAATTTCATCGGGCGAGTTGGCGTTGGGCGAACTTGATGAATTTGTCGCGATTGTGGAGTGGTTGTCGGTGGCTTTGCCCGCAGATACCATCCTCGGCGAATTGCCCGGCTTCGTATTTTGGGAACCGATGATCGCTGAATATCTGCCTGAAGAATGGGGAGATGTCGCGGATGTTGCGCTGTTCGACACGCTATTGCCCGCTATCGGTGAGTTGGATGTGGCTGAAGAAGTGCTTCCCGCGTTGCGAGAGGCTCTCGATTCACTCGCCGAGTCGATTCCCGGGATTATAAGTTGGCTGGAAGAGATAAACTGGTCCGATATAGATATAGGTATTGATTTCCCGTTCTGACTTTTCCTTGCCGAGGAAAAGTCTCCCGACCGATTTAAGAAAGCCCTCATTATCGAGGGTGTCGATAAATTGCGACCAATAACCAATCCATCTATATTGACTTCAGCACGCGGTACGAAGTCAGGAGATTGATGCGATGTCTGAAAAGAGAGATATAGAGATACTGAAGTCGCGCCTCGACCAGGACGCCTTTGCGCGTAGTCTCGGCATCGAGTACGAGGAAGTTCGGGGAGGATATTGCCGAGTTAGTATGACCGTCCGGCGGGATCACCTCAACTTTTTAGGCGCGCCTCACGGAGGAGCGCTTTTCGGGTTGGCGGACGCTTCCTTTGCGGGCAGTTGCAACAGCCACGGGGAATTGGCGGTGGCGGTGAGTGTGACGATAGATTATATCGCGCCGGTTAAGGAAGGGACGATCCTTGTCGCGGAGGGTACCGAAATAAGTCGCACTCGAAAAATCGGTCACTACCGGCTCGAAGTGCGCACCGAATCGGGAGAGTTGGTGGCGAACGCCAAGGGCACCGCTTACTTTCTTGGCGAGACCTTTTCCGAATACGAAAAAAAACTCGAGAGCTGTTGATTCGAACGCGCAATCAATCTGCGATAATTTCATTTATATATGAAGACATAAATAATTGCGCATCCTTTTGCCGTGTTCCTGAGGAGGCCGAAGGCCGTCTCGAAGGGCACGGCAAAAACAGCCTTGAACCGCAC
>Ga0180431_10009172_pt1 | contig 11225 bp, 10 predicted proteins | sample SS_ome_11_FD_132459 | JGI IMG/M metagenome (GOLD analysis project Ga0180431, IMG submission 132459) | Hypersaline lake sediment archaeal communities from the Salton Sea, California, USA - SS_1_MS_1 metaG | ecosystem: Environmental > Aquatic > Non-marine Saline and Alkaline > Hypersaline >...
ATTAATTTTCATGCAAAATTCAAGGCAATTGATGAAAGGAGCCTAATTTATGTCAACGAACTTTCGTGCCGATTGTCTTCCGGTGTTGATCGGAAGCCTTCCTCTGCATGATCACTCGGAAGGGGTAAGACTGGTTTTCAAATATACCCCTGAAATTCCTCTATGGGTTCAACTTCCCGCGTATAAGGAAGAAGGAATGATCGCCCAGTTTCAGCCGGGTTTTCCGGGCCTTAAAACGGAAAAGGACAAATCCTTTATTGATACCACTGATCCCTCTTTTGATGACGATCTCCTGGGGTTTTACGAAGATTATATAGCGGTGAAGGAGGGGAAGATCGCTCTTGAAGATTCGAGATTTGTTCTGACAGCAAATACGGCCGGAGGTTTTTTTTCTTTTCTAGAACAGCTCCGGGCGCTTTCCGATGGCCCGTCAGCGGTTAAAGGCCAGATAACCGGTCCCATAACCTTTTGCCTGGGCTTAACCGACCAAAATGGAAAGGCCGTATTTTATAACGAGCAATTAAGGGATGCTGCGGTTAAACTTTTGGCCCAAAAAGCCCGGTGGCAGGTCAGAAATCTTTCACAATTCGGATGCCCGGTCATTATTTTTTTCGATGAACCTGCGCTGGCCGGATTCGGCTCATCCGCATTCATCAGCATATCCCGTGAGGAAGTGGTCACCTGTTTTGAGGAAGTTATTGAGGCGGTCCATGATGAAGGGGGTTTGGCCGGAATTCATGTCTGCGCCAATGCCGACTGGTCCCTGCTTTTGGAGTCTGCCACAGACATCATCAGCTTTGATGCCTATTCCTATTTTGACAAGCTGGTCCTTTATCCGGATCTTGTCAAGCGCTTTGTGGAATCCGGCGGCATTCTGGCCTGGGGAATTGTTCCTACGCTAAACAGCGAAGACATTGAAAAAGAGACGAACGATTCACTGGTTGCCAAATGGAAGGAACAGGCCCAAGCCATCCAGGCGATCGGTATTGATCAGTCTGTAATACTGGCCCAGACCTTAATTACGCCAAGCTGCGGAACCGGTTCCCTTAGCCTTGATCATGCAAAAAAGGTCCTTGTTTTAACCAGACAGGTTTCGGATATCATCAGAAAAAAGTATTTATAGCCATTGAGCCAGTTTCAAAACGCCCCCTTTTGCCCAATCTCTGCGTCAGGCTCAAATTTTAATCCTCAAAATACTCCAGGTATTCCTGTGGTTAAAATTTTCGCCTTCCTTGACCTTGGACAAAATTGAACATTTTGAAACTGGCTCCATTGTCAAAAATAAGTTCCGATTGTCTTGCGTCCGAGCTTTTGAACTCATTACATATCGGATTTAAAAAACTGCTCCGGTTCTGTCATGGAACTCGGCTCCTGGGTATATTCGGTGGGTACGGTTCCTTCTTTAAAGCATTCAAAAATGGTTTTTTTGGATTCGGGTATGGGTAACAGACCGGTTTCCGCATCGATTTTGGAAAAAACCACGCCTTCGGGAACCTGAAATACTCGAATGGGTTTGCCTTCCAGTACTTTCCGGACAAAACCGAGCCATATGGGGCTTGCCGCCCTGGAACCGGTTTCGGACTTTCCAAGGGAGGCTTCATCATCAAACCCCACCCATACTCCGGTGGTATACCGTGGGGTGTATCCGACAAACCAAGCATCATGAAGATTGTTTGTTGTACCGGTTTTACCTGCCACGGGCCGGTTCAATGCTTTGAGCCTGTGCCCGGTTCCATGCTGGACCACCCCTTCCAGAAGACTGGTCATGATATAGGCTGTATTTTTTTCGATGACCTTTTCTCTGACAGGACTCGATTCCTCGATCACATTGCCGTCTCTGTCCAGAATCTTTGTTATAAAGACAGGACTGACAAGATAGCCACTATTGTTAAACACCGAATACGCCTTGACAAGCTCCAGCAAAGATACCCCTGAAGAGCCCAAAGCGATGGAAAGATCCCGGTTCAAATTTGATTCGATTCCAAGTTTTTTGGCATAATCTATAGCATAATCAATACCGATATCTCTTAAAATTTTTATGGTGACTACATTGCGTGATTTTACAATGGCATTGCGAAAAAGTGTGGGGCCATAAAATTTTTCCTTGTAGTTTCTGGGTTTCCACGTAAAGTCATGTTCCGTATCCTGATACACTATCGGTGAATCGATGATCATGGTTGCTGGGGTATACCCCTTATCAAGCGCTGCGGCATATATGATGGGTTTAAACGCCGAACCCGGTTGCCGCCTCGACTGGACGGCCCGGTTGAACTGGCTCTTTCTGAAATCCCTTCCACCGACCATTACTTTCACATAACCGGTTTCCGAATCGATACTCAGGAGGGCGGCTTGAGCCTTTGGAACCTGTTCCAGGGCAAGCCACCATCGGTTGGTATTAAAAATTTTATTTTTAACCTTAACATATATGACATCACCCACGGACAAAACCTCTCCGGGATGTTGAACCTTGGCTTCGAAGTAGGCAATTTCGGGATCAGGTTTTCTTGCCCAGCGCATATCCTCAATTTTTATTAATCCCAACGTATTGCCGATTCGAACCACGACCGTATCATTCTTGTTATTTACCTCTATGACAACACCTTTTGTGATCTTTCCCTCTTCCAAGGGGGCATCTTCCAGCTCAGCTTGAAGCGCTTTTGAAAACGATTCAATTTCTTCCGGCTCTAAATGCTTTATCGGCCCCCGATATCCCTGGCGTTTATCCAGAGCATATAGTCCCTTTTCTATTTCTTCACGTGCAATCTTTTGCATTTCAATATTCACCGCAGCATAAATGTTGAGGCCTTCCTTGTACAAAATGTCGTCACCGTACTTTTTTGCGATATGACGCCGGATGTGCTCGGTATAAACGGGAACTTCTTCTATATACCAGTTTTTCCTGGGTTTAATATCAAGCTCTTGATTGATGGCTTCCGTGGCTTGAATATTGGTGATAACACCTTCCTCAACCATTCTGTTTAAAACATATATCTGACGCTGCTTTGCCCTTTCCGGGTATCTGAAGGGAGAGTATCTGCTCGGCGCCTGGGGCAGCCCGGCTAAGATAGCACACTCCGCCAGGTTCAATTCCTGAGCGGATTTTCCGAAATAATTCTCGGAAGCAGCTTCCACACCATATGCCCCATGCCCCAGATAAATCTGATTTAAATACAGAAAAAGAATTTCATTCTTTGCAAATTTTTTATCAATGCGGTAGGCAAGTATGGCCTCTTTTATTTTGCGGGAATAACTTCTTTCCGGAGTCAAGAAAAACGATTTTGTAACCTGCTGGGTAATGGTACTGCCGCCCTGAACGATGGTTCCGGCCTCAATGTTTTTGAAAAATGCCCGGACAATACTCAAAAGATCTATTCCTTTATGTTTATAAAATCTTGCATCCTCCGCAACAATAAAAGCCTTCTTAAGCATTTCAGGCATTTGGGACAGCGGGATCACAATTCTCCGTTCTTTGAAAAATTCAGCAATCTTTCGGGTGTCGTCTGAATACACCGTTGTGATGATGGAAGGCCGGTAATCTTTCAGTGAAGATATTTTGGGAAGATTTTTGCCGAAGTAAAAATAAACCCCGACAAGCCCACAAGTAATTGATATAATTATTAATAAAGAAGCCAAAAGAAAATACCGGAGAATTTTGGAAAAAATGCCCCTCTGGTCTCGCCGGGCTCGTTTCTTGAGTATCTGAGAAGTTTTTTTGTTCTTTGGCATAATTTCTATACCGTTAACGGATCAAACCCTTGCGTTTTGGGCTTCCGGTATTCCACCATATTCGAGTTAACCATTTAAAAACAATCAATATCTTTGTTTTCAATACGTTGTAGAATTTTCGAAACATCTGATTATCCGCGACAAAGTAACATGTTTAAAAAACTTAAATTATATTAAATATCAAATATCCCTCTGTTAAGCAAGGTTCTTGAAAACCCAAAACAGGGAAAACGCATTTGCCCTGAAAACTAAAATCCACCGTCTATTTTACCTATTCAGGGCTTGACATTTCATTAAAAATTGCGCTTTTTTTTACAAAAATTTTCCTCGTCGCTCGTTACTCACTGTTGGTTGCCGGTATTAAAAATGTCTAACTTTCGTGCAATTTGCCTTTATTTAAAGTGTATAACCCGTTCTCGTAAATAAACAACGAGGTCTGAAATTCAACAAATCTCTTTACATGGTTGTTTATTTGCAATACATGAGGATTAATTAGTGTCCGTTCATAATGGGCACAAATTAAGTGCCTTATATATTGGAAATTAAATAAAACACTTAACACTTTATCCGGCATTGTTCCGCCAAGGTTTGGCAGCGGAGCCATATAATGTCGCTTAGCGCCTAAAGGAGGAAGAGTGATGACTACTGATCTGCCTGTTTCCCTAAAAGCCGTGGACAGCGTTGAAATTCAAACCCTTATAGACAATTATATCGATCTGTTGCTGCCGCCTTCGGAAATTATCTCCCGCCCCCCGCTGGCAAAGGAGGGCAACATTCTGGATGACACCCTTCTGGCTGAACATGGGCTGTCCCTTCTGATCACAGTCACTCAGGGAGAAATTAAACACACCATCCTGTTCGACACCGGTTACACCAAGGTGGGCGTGCTCCACAATATGGAACAACTGGGAGTCAATATCGAGGAGATAGAATCCATTGTCATCAGCCACGGTCACATGGACCACACCGGTTCCCTTTACGGCATTATCGACAAAATACCCGGTACCATTCCCCTGGTGGTTCATCCCGGCGCATTTGAACATCCTCGCTATACCCGTACACCGGATGGAAGCACGCGCCTTTTTCCCCGAACCTTGATAAAAGACGAGATAGAACAGAAAAATATTAAACTCGTGGAAAGCAAATCACCAACTCTGATCGCCGATGATATGATCATGGTAACCGGTCAGGTAGAACGTACAACGGAATTTGAAAAGGGAATGCCCAATGCCCTTAAAGAAAAAGACGGAGAATTGGTGTTTGACCCGTTTGACGACGATCAGTCCATCGTCGTTAACCTCAACGGAAAGGGCCTGGTGGTAATTTCCGGATGCGCCCATGCAGGTATTATTAATACGGTTAGGTTTGCACAGAAGACAACCGGGGAAAACAACGTTAAAGCAGTGATGGGAGGATTCCATCTCTCCGGACCATTTTTTGAGAAAATCCATGACCCAACGATTGCGGAATTTAAAAAGTTGGATCCCGAAGTCTTAATACCCATGCATTGTACCGGCTGGAAAGCCATCGGGCGATTACAAAAAGAGTTTCCTTCCAGTTTTGCGCTTAACAGTGTAGGGTCTAAGGTAACACTTTCGTAATGCAGCATCCCTTTACAGGGAAAGTAAAACCTAAAATCTGCATTAACTTTTTTCGAAATTTTTAACATGAAAAACTTGCCGAAAAGCCATCGGAATTTTTTTTTAGGGTTTATCAGATGCTTTTGCATCATTTTTTGCCTATCGCTACCTGCCCTCCGGAGCAACACAAGTTACGCCGCGACCATTAAAATCGGCGAGATCAACCCTCTTTCCGGCAGGCTGGCAAAAAATGGTATTGAGATCCATCAGGGAATCGAGGTTGCTGTGGCCGAGGCCAATGAGGCCGGGGGTATCGGCGGCAAGCAGCTGCAGTTGATCTCACGCGATGATCAAAGTCGGCCGGATGTGGCCATCTCCAGGGCTGAAGAATTGTGCTCCTGGGAAAAGGTGGCTGCGCTTACCGGCGGTTATGTCGATTCCCTGGTCGGGCCGATCGCTGCAGTGGCAAAAAAATATCGGATTCCTTATGTGGCCAGTGCCAGTTTACAAAAGGAGCTGGCACAGTGTGAAAATCCATACTTTTTCAGAGTCTCCCGGCTTCAGGACTTTGTTGAACCCCTCTGTGGCATCCTTACCCAACGTTTAAAGCCCCAACATCTGGCCATTTTGCACGCCGCCACCCCCGGATCTACAGAACTGGCCCACGACCTTGAACGTTGTCTCAATACAAAGGGCCTTAAGGTCAAACTGATTGAAAAATTTCGTCCGGGCACACCCAATTTCACACCGCTTATCGCCAAATTGGCCGGTATGAACATAGACGTGATCGTTTCAGGCGGCTTTACACCGGATCATATCCTTCTGGTGCGCCAGCTCAAAGAAAACAGAATATCACCCAAGGCATATATCGGCCCATTCGGCATTGCATACGAAAGTTTTATAAAAACAATGGGGAAAGATGCCAACTACCTTTACAGCACGTGTGCCTGGAATCCGGGAATTACCGAACCCGGTACGGAAACAGCCTCTATAGCCTTTATTCAAAGATTCAGCCGAATGTTCAACCAGCAGCCCAACACCACCAGCATGCACGGTTACACCTCTGCCCGAGCTCTGATAGCGGCCATGCAGGCGGTGTTGCATAACGGCCTACCCCTGACCGGTGATAATATTCGCATGGCATTGTCAAAACTTGACCTGGTTCTGCCCATGGAGCATCTTGCTTTTGACAAAGCCGGAGACCCTCTCCATTACAAACATGTGGTTGTGCAGATTCAGAAAGAAAAACTCGTGGTTGTCTATCCATCCGATCGAGCCGCCGGACAGCCCGTTTATCCAATGCCCCCATGGGATCAAAGATAGCTTATGTGGACGACGGTTCTGGTTTCGGGCATATCCATGGGCTCATTTTATATCCTGATTGCACTTGGATTTGCTCTGATCTTTGGTGTCACCCGCTATTTTAATCTGGCCCATGGCGAACTGGTGGTATTGGCCGGTTATGTGGCCTACTGGCTCTGGAAAGTGTATGCGTTGTCCTTTGTGTTAACATTTCCGGTCGCCATTCTGGTTTTATTTTTGATATGTCTGGGACTCAAACGCCTATTTGCCCGTCTCAGTGAACCGCTGGAGTTAAATTCCATCGTGCTGAGCTTCGGAATGGCTATTGTCATACAAAACAGTATGCTTTTCCTTTTTTCCGGTCATTATCGGCTGATTCGCATCCCATCCCTGAATAAAGGTTTCCAGTTCCATGGGGTTTATATAAGTTATAGCCAGTTCACCCTGCTTCTATTGTCCCTGATCGTAATCTTCCTGCTTTATATACTCATGTACCGAACATATCTGGGAAAGGCGCTGAGGGCCACGATTCAGGATAAGGAGGCGGCCGCTTTGTCTGGAATTAACGTAACGATCATGGGAACACTGGCTTTCTGCCTCGGTGCTATCCTTATCGGTCTGGCAGGACCGCTTTACGGCTGCACACACTACCTTTATCCGTCAACCGGACATGAAGTCACTTTGCTGGCCATTACCATTACCATTTTTGCCGGTGTGGGGCGCCTTAGCGGAATTATCCTGGCAGGCTGGATTCTGGGTCTGGCCGAATCTTTTACGGTCATACTCTTCGGAGCCAGCTGGCGTGAGATGGTTACTGCGGTTTTATTACTCATCCTGCTGGCGTTCAAGCCTTATGGCATTCTTGGAAATGAGGAACGTTGAGCGATTATCGAAAATATAATGATTCATTCAACAACAAAAAAATCTCGATACGGCTTCCATAAGGGGCTAACGCCGGATAAAGCCAGTCTTTTGATGTGCCTATTGCTTTTGTTGCTACTTCCTTTTCTGGTTCGGCACAATGACTATATTCTACAGGTTTTTACCCATGCCTTGCTTCTGGCTACCCTGGCACTTGCATGGAACATTTTGGGTTTAAGCGGTTCGATTTCCCTCGGACACGCCGCTTTTTTCGGTTCCGGCGCCTATGCTTCGGCCCTTTTAAGTCTTGATTTGGGTCTGTCTCTCTGGATCACCATTCCTTTGGCCGGACTTATCGCCACCGGACTCGGTTTTATTATGGGTCTGATCTGCATACGCCTGAGAGGTGCTTATTTTGCCCTGGCAACCCTGGCCTTTATAGAAATCCCCAGAGTTATTACCGATAACTGGGATGAAGTGACCCGTGGTTCTTTAGGACTGGTAGGCCTTCCGGGATTTCCCTCCCTGAACCTGGGACCATGGCATATCGATTTTTATTCCAGTTTCTCGGCCTCTTATTATCTTGTGTTTATTTATTTTCTTTTAGTACTGGTCCTGGTGGGAATTATATTTCGTTCCAATATGGGTCTGGCACTTCAGGCCGTCCGCGAAGAGGAAATCGCTTCCCAAGCCGTGGGCATTCATGCAGACAGCCTTCGATTGTTCTCTATGCTGCTCAGTGCCTTTTTCACCGGGATCAGCGGCGCCTGTTATGCACATCTGGTCCATTATATCAACCCGGGACTGGTCTATGGACTTCATTTCTCCGCCATACCCATGATCTTTGCTATTTGCGGAGGACGGTTCACCATAATAGGGCCGGCTCTGGCAGCCCTAATCATTTATCCTTTGGATCAATTCATTTTTCACCCCCTGATTCCCGCGGGACATGAGTTCCTGTATGGGGCGGTGCTCATCTTTGCCGTTCTATTCCTGCCGGCCGGGTTCTGGGGTAGTTTACGAAGAACAACAAGTTGAAATTCTCGGAAATTTTACAATAACCCAACTTCCCATTTTTCTCTCTGAGCCTTAGACATTCCGTGCCGGAGGCCCAGAACCCAATATTCCAACATTCCACTTGTGAGTAAAGCGAACTGACATGAAAGCTGGGAGGGATAACCCGTTCGGGTTACGCGCAGCGCAGGCGCTTGCGCCGCGTGTTGAAATTTGGAACTTATTTGCTGTTTAAATAGTCCCTTACCCATGCCAAAGCCTCGGACCTGCTTTTTATTTTATTCGTCAATTTTTCTTCCTGCACACGGTTTAGAATGGTTTTGAATTCCGGTGAAGGCATAAGCCCGAATTCATGAATAAGGTCACGGCCGGTAATCAGGGGCGGTTCCTCGACTTTGGGTTTAAAACTATAAAAAAACTGATGCATCATTTCTTTTACAAACCCCATGAATCCCTCGTTTGTTCGATTTGGCTGGTCTTGTTTTGCCATGCTATCGGCAATGGCATGCAGCAGCAGGGCAGGCGTGTTGTCTCCGCATTTTTTAAAGAAACGGGTGATCCCCTTATGGGTTAACGTTTTTTTCTGCATGGCCGTGAAAAGAAAGAGCGGATGTAAATGGTTACGGATAATAAAATCGATGAACCGCCTTTCACGATTGGAAAGTCTCAACTTCTGGCTGATTTTTTGAGCCAAATCGGCACTTTTACGGGAATGGCCGTAGAAATGGATTATTCTCCGGTTATCTATGGTTTTCGTCCAAGGCTTGCCCAAGTCATGCAGCAGAATGGCATATTTAATGAGCACGGTTTTTTCTTTATCAAGATATTGCCGGATCTGGTTGCAGGTATCCGTAAAAAGCGTGTCCGGATGGTTGAGTATGGTTTCAAGATGCAAATAAGCTTTTAAGGTATGTTCAAACGCGTCATAATGATGATGGCTGTTTTGAAAACATCCCTTTAACCGGTCAAGATCCGGGAAGACGGCACTTAAAAGACCGGCGTCAGCCATTTGGAAAATATAATGATATGATTTCGACGTGCCCAGCAATTTGAAAATTTCTTCCCGGATCCGCTCACCGGCGGAATGGTGTATGAGTTTTGCGTAAGTGCTTATACCGGAAGCCGTCTGTGATTCGATTTCGAAATTCAAGCATGCACCGATTCTATAGGCCCGTATCAAACGGATCGGATCTTTTTTAAAAACACCTGCTGAAACCATGCGCACTTTTTTATCGGCCAAATCCCGAAGACCCCCCAGGCAGTCGATAATTTCTTTTGAAGAAAGATCATATGCCATGGCATTGATGGTAAAATCTCTTTTTTTAAGGTCGTCTTCTATGAAAACGCCGTTTAAAGAGGTGATATCAAAAATATGATCATTGGATACCACCCGAATGATCATCTGCCCGGGTTTTCCTATTTTTATCCATCGTCCCGATATGTTTTTGGCCATGTTTTCCGCAAATTCTTTGGGATTTTCCGTGACCGCAATGTCATAGTCCGTTGGAATTCGGTCAAGAAGCAGATCCCTGATCGAGCCGCCGATGATATATGCACCTTTTGTTTGAGAGAAAATATTTGAATCAAAATGAATCATAAATCTTTTTACCTGAATTTTGCACGAGTCGGAGGCTTTCATATGCAAGGCACTTAAGGGCGAAGTCATAGTGAACTATTACGAGCCCTTAATAACGCAGCAGATGGAAGCCTCCGGCTCGCCCTTTGGGTGAAAATTAATGAGCAAAAAAGATCATCATCCGATTTATCATCTGGGTAAATAGTATGATTCTATGATTTTGTTTAAACCCGCTTCAACTAAGTCGTTTAAAAACTCTCATTAATTTTCATGCAAGATTCAGGTTTTACTTTTCTTGACGTTACATCTCTTTATGAGTATTCTAACTCTTACTTATATCACTGTTTTCAGGTTGTGTCTATCCGGATACGATATGGTCGAAACGATAAAAAAAGTCTTTAAAGTTGCGGTTACCGGCGGAGCCGGATCCGGCAAGAGCTTGGTTTGTAACCGACTGAAAGAGTTGGGTATAAAAATCATAAGTGCCGATACACTGGCAAGGGAAGCTGTGGCTCCGGGCTCGACGGCTCATGAAAAAATCCTCAAGCATTTTGGTGCAAGTGTCGTGCTAAGCGACGGCACACTGAATCGCCAAATGCTGCGACGTATTATTGTAAATAACCCTACTGCCCGGCTTACTATGGAGCGATTCATACATCCGGAGATATCCAAGCTCATGCAGCAAAAAATGTCTGACGCGAAACAGCACGGGGATCGTGTGGTGGCGGTAGAAGTTCCCCTTCTTTTTGAACTCGGCATGGAAGAGCAATTCGATCTGGTTGTCGTGGTCAGTGCTGACCGTAAATTGCGGGTTAAACGCCTGATGGAGCGCGATAACGTCTCCCGTGATCAGGCTGAAGAACTTTTAAATGTTCAGATGCCGGATCAAGAAAAGATCGAACGTGCAGGATTCTTATTACCCAATGACGGTTCAAAGGAGCAACTCATAAAATCCGTTGATCAGTTATATCATAAATTTTTAAAAATAACGCAAAAAGGACCAAAAGTCCTTGACAGTTAGGAGATCATGGTTTAAAGTGTCGGAAATTGATGAATAAGAACACTCCTGTTTGGATCCCGCCATTTGGAAAGAATGTCTAATCTTTCAATATTAATTCACTGAATACATTTTCTTCCATAAAAGCCAATATGGATCCGGTTGATAA
>Ga0180431_10009173_pt1 | contig 11224 bp, 38 predicted proteins | sample SS_ome_11_FD_132459 | JGI IMG/M metagenome (GOLD analysis project Ga0180431, IMG submission 132459) | Hypersaline lake sediment archaeal communities from the Salton Sea, California, USA - SS_1_MS_1 metaG | ecosystem: Environmental > Aquatic > Non-marine Saline and Alkaline > Hypersaline >...
ACACACGAAGTAACAGCCCAATAAGCATTATTGCGTTGCATTAGACCGTGCAACGTTGTGCTCCCAGAAAGTTTGAACAACCTGCTCCCGCACAGCAGAACCCAACCGCGTCGCAATACGTTCAGGCAACCGGCATACTATCCACAGTCGCGCATCAATACCGATCATGTGACAGACGCCATTATTCAAATTGCGTTGCAAACGCATATTGATCGCCTGATAAGTATTGAACATCACTTAAACTTATCCCCATACCGCATCGTCGTGACGCATCCTCCTAAAAACTGTGCGCATTTGATTGTACGAAACCGGATTGCGGAAACCCTGCTCCTCTAGCATACGCAACACCGCGATACGCGCGTCGTGCTGTATTGAAAGATACGCGTTAATACGCAAGTTTTGAGACAACATATCAGCTAATTGTCCATATATGTCATACCGGCTCATCAGCATCAAACTCCTCAAAGATTTCATCAACGCTGCGCCACACAACATCGGACACGTTATTTATTTGTAGTGGTATTACAGCAGCAGCGGTAGCTGTCCGCACGTCCAAAGAAACCGCATCACGAATAGCACCCGTATGTATACTAACGATTTGCGCATGAAGATCAGGCCAGCCCACCAAAATCACGCTCCTTGAAAACCGTACGAAGCCGCGACCACACAGCGTCTGCGTAGGCGTACGATGACGCCTTTAAAAGAGCAAACACCACGTCGCGATAGGTATATGGCGCAACCGTGTCGGTGACGGCGATGTGCGTATGCATATGTATAATGTCACCAATCGCGCACGCGCAATTGCTGTATTTGTGCGTCATTGCGGGCCCTCGAAACCTAGTGCGCGGCGACACTCGGCAATCTGCGCCTGCACATTCGCGTGAAATTCAACTATCGGCCACAACCGCGGCAGCAGCTGCACTCTGGCTGCATGATCCGCAGCAGTACCGGGTGATAATGCAGTACCGTATAATGTATCCTCGGCAGCCGCTGTTATCGCCAAATACGGATTGGCTAAACTCACCGCCATCTCTTGAAAGCTTTCGGCGGCGGGTAAGTATCTATCTGCGCTTTGGCTTGTCTGATAAATTCAGATAATGCAATATACGGTCGCGCGTGTCCGCGGAGTTCCACACGAAATCGCATGCCCCAGGACGGCCCCGCAACTAACGCGCAATTCAGAAGTAGTATCTGAATTTGCGCGCCAGTGTGATTACTGCTATACCGCTCCGCATCTTCCTCAGTCTCAATTTTAGCCCAAAGGCCTTCAGCACCATCTGGATGCTGTAAATTGATTTTGATATAAGGCCCGTGAGCCGCCACAATACGCCGCTCCAGCTCCTTGACTGTCATAGTCGCAGAAGGTGTAGTCATAATCGCGTCCTCGTGTTTTTCGTGACTTCCGGCGCAGTGCCAGCAGGATTAAATCTAGCAATCGCCAAAGCGACGTGAGTCGAAATATGCGGTGTCCAATGGAGTACGTGCGGTGTCCAATGGAGTACTGCATATATCGACATTCGTGCTTGGCGATCAATTGTAGCCGCGCACCGTGTGCGCAGATGTATGCCTACGGCCATTTCTATTTCTACAGCTATGTTACTCATATCGAGACCCGCCGCAACGCACTATAGCAACTACGATGTATGACAGCCTTCGTTTTGTACAACAAAAAGTAGAAACTACCATGCAAACCTGTTGAAGCCTGCAACCGCGCGATGTCGCCAACCGTCAGTGTGACAGCGTTATTCACTCGCAAGCACGCAGCGCGCAGTAATAACGTTGATATCGGCTCAGAATCTGGCATCTAAGACTCCCGCGTTAACGTTGCGTATACTGCATCACTTAACATATTGTCGAAACGTATTTGCCTATTAATATACAACACCGTATCACTATCGTATGCCATCCACCACACGGCGAGCCGCGATGGCGTGCTGATATACGTAATAGTAGCCACATTCAATATGGTCTGATTAATATGCATTAGCATTTCGCGAACACGACTACGCGGGCCCATCTAAACCATCCGAATCAACAACGCTACGTAATGTCGCGTAAAGTGCCGCACCTACCGCGTCACGCAAATGCGCACGACTGCTCATAACAACATCGCGAGTATATAATGCTGTAAATACTGATAGCCGAGCATCACCATCAACATGGCAATTAATCTGCCGTCGCGGAGACACGCTCGACGCTATCCTAAAATAACTAAACATCAACGGGTCTCTCCGCACGCACTTCCGCGGAACGCCCTGTGTAATTGTCCAGTGCCCGACAGCACAGTCCGCAAAACTGCACCACGCCAAGAAATGCGGGCACCGTCGCGTCGTGATATGCTCTGTACGACTCATGTGTGATAAACAGACTTGAATCGACATCCAACAACACAGCTATGCAATCGGAAACACTAGACATCATACTTCTCCCTTATATGACACCATGCAAGCCGCACCGCCGCGACAACTAGTCGATTGGTAGGATCTGCGATACGAGGCCGCAGCCGACGGGGAAGCCGCTGCACGGTATCAGCCGAAAGTTGTTCTCGCACAGGTCGTATCGCGGCCTCGATTAGCCGCACCGCTGGTCTGTTATGCATCACGCACCGCCTGTAAAGCAACCCGCACGCCTGTAAAAATATTTAACTGGAAATCAATCAGAATCGCGCGAATTGGCGCACACGCTGCCATGCTAACATCAAAACGCACGCGCGCATCCGCTGCCTCTTGCAATGCTGGCATATTCTTAAACATGTCGCGTGCTGTGGGTATTACAGATCGGGCCAATGCCTGCGCAAACTAACAGCCAAAGTATCGTGTAACGACTTAAGTCCACCGAGCGAACGATCTACCGCTATAGCCACACCGGATGCAAATATTTGTGCGTGTATATTGAGAGCATCGGATGAAGCATGCGCAGACGTAAGTCCAATAAGCTTATGTGGACAATATGGTTCCGGTAATTCACGCATTTATATCAACCCCTGTATCTTCCCTAGTAAAGTAATCAACAACCGCACCACTAGCCTGCAGATAAATTTGATTAGTAAGGTTTACGTCAGGCGGCGTCGGTCGCATCGGCGTCCCACCAACATAACCCACGCTCAGCGTCGCATATTCGTTTAGCAGCCGCATATAAGTCGACGCACAGACACTACACATTTAGTACAATACCCGAGTACAGCCAAACCAACTCCCCGCCGCGATGGTGGCTCATCATTTCAATTTCACCTTCCTGCACGAGAGAGGTCAGAATGGTCTCCACAATATCGTGTTGCATATCAATCGACAGTAGATCAAACCAATAAAAGTCGTACCACCGACAGGCCTGGTTATACAACGGTTGTTTATTATGCGGTGATTGCCGCATACAGGCGCTAATGTCGTCCACCGTGTAACTGCCTGGCTGCGATAACACCTGCAAAACGCCTCCCACAAAGTCAGCCGACTCACAAAAGGCCCTCTGGTCACGACGAAGAAGTGTCAACATGTTGCATCCTTGTGCTTAGTGCTTCGATAATTCCACGTCCAATCAACGTCGGTCGTATTACGCGACTAGCAAAACCGCGCCGGTAAGGCCTGCATGCTGGCCACGGAGCTGTCGCGGATTCGAGTAGCCAACGCGCAGTCATGATGCGTGAGTATGTTGAATTCATTACCTAAAACTCCTACGCAACACGTCCGCAACGATATACGCCAATCTCCACGGCATTACGCGCACAAACGCGCACTGCGTCGCATCGTTTGACTCATTGTACGACGTTGAACCACGTAACGGCACAACAACTGTATCTTCTAACAAACAATACAAATCTACGGCCGGATTGAATCGGCGTGTAGTTCCCATTACGTATGTCTCCCATACCCATCAGAAGCATGATCGAATCGGCACTGCGCAACGCGGTATTCCATCTGATACCCGTCCTCCGATGTATCATCGTAATGTTGATAAAGAATGTTAGTTGCACGAAATCCGCACTGCTTGAAGAACAACTGCGCAGCAAGATTCGTTTCGCGTATCTCTGTACCAACGACCGTACGTCGTGTTGACAGTTTGTGAATCATCTTCTCCACCATTCGCCGACCAACACCGCGACGTTGCATAGGCGGCGCAACTGCTAAATTCCATATATAATAAGATGTCTTTCGTAAATCGTAGAGCAGGAATCCGACAACGCGGTTGTCCCGCTCCGCTACCATGCCAATACAATTACGCTCGCGCAAAAAATGCCGAAAATCCTCTTCGCGCCACGGCGCCTGACTGGTTGCTTGCTCTATGTCCAGCACAGTTGCCATATCTGCCCGAATCATAAACCGACAGAACGTTGTCATGGTATTCTCCTGTGAATTCCTTTCTCCAGAAAGGAATCGCTACTAGTGCGCGACGTTGGCCATAACAAGCGCATGCACCTGCGTCGCCGTGGGCTTATAGTCAAGCCACTCGCCGTCCGGATCAATACAGTTACCAGCCTGATCAAACAGGTCGTAACAGTTTGGGCATAGCTCAACAACTTCAACCGTTGTAACCCCCCGTATGGGCGGGTGTATGTTGTGAATCGCTACGGTGTGCATGCCATTCCAACAGCCACAAACGTATCGCATACGCAACTTTGTATCATCATCAGTGTTGGGTGGAAGAACACATTCGCCGGAACGTAGACGAAATCAGACACATCATTCCGCACCCACATTGCATTCACGTACGTTGCTAAAGCCCCCACCGGAAATGCCACGCGATCTACTTGATATTGCGGGCATGGTTGATTACGTGTTTGTGGCATCGCAAGCCTTTCTTGCTACAACAGGCCAAAGAAAAACCGGCCAGATATAACTGGCCGGTAGTGAATTCCGTGAGATATGCCGCGCGCCGTTACTGCGACCGCCACTGTATTTCGATCTTGCCCACGGGCTTTCGGTACCGTCCGCGGTGTTCCACGATCTGACGCACGGCCTCCTCTGTCGTTTTCGCGGATCCGGTTGTACCCGCTTGAGTCGACCACCAGACATCGGTGAAATCGTCACCCGTGTCGTATCGAACAACCCTGGTCGAATGAATGAAGCCGACGTACGTCCAACCAGTCATTCCATTCGATAGCATTGACCGAACCTCGATTTTCGCCGCCCAAGACGCAACCTCGGCGGCGCCGTAATCATCGACATTGTCGAGATATTCGTAGTCGTAGTCGTAGATTTCCCAGAGCTGGGTAAGACAGACGGTCACCGGCTCGGGTTGCGCGCATACCGCCGCCCACACAATGAACCAGTACATGATTTATCCGCCAAGAAAAGACTATTCGGATACGAAAGGCTGTATGTACTTGTCATATAGCTTCTGGCCGAGCTGCTGTCGGCATAGCTTATGCGCTTTAGCCTCATCCCGCGGCAGCGGGGCGCGCCGCACGTAATTTGGATGCTGCACCTGATGATATACGCGCCGCGACTTCCGCCTAGATGCTGCGAAATCCGCAAACGGCTGATAGTCCAACTTCATCCACTCGACGATCTCGTACAGTTTCTGTGGTATGAACAAATCATCGAAGCGCACCAGCAGCTTCTCACTCGGCCATGCGTCAAAAAACCGGATATTATTGGTGTACGCAGTAAACGGATAGTTGCATGTTTTGCGCCGTACAAAACTCCACGCCGGATCACGCAGCAGAAGTATCGCAGAATCGAGACCCTCCCGCGGCTGATGATTATGCGCCGGCATCGCGCGCGCATCGTGCGTGCGGTGAAAGCCAACGGGCTTATCGGCAGGCGCAATGCCCCGCAGAACACCGGGACTGCGAAACCCGGTGAGCTCCTCAAATGCGCGGCTAAACCAATTAACCCCGCTGCGCGGATAACTGATAACCAATGGTCTACGTCTCATGCTGCTATTATAAATACTACGGAAGTTTTGTGCCAGGCGATATTGCGTTGATTGCGGCAGTTAGACCAAGACACACAATCCACTCAATCTGCCCAACGGCCTGCGCAGGCCGTAGCGCGCTGCGAATATACCCAGTCTGAATGGGTGCAGTTGCAATAGAGCAGGCATCGCTCTGTTCAATCAGCTGCAAAGCAAGCTGGGTATGCGGGCTGGCGTGTACGTGCGACATCACTGAGTTGGCCACGAGCGCGCCCGCCACATGGACTCCAACAGCGCATCGCGGACCGCAATTACGGTGTTCTGGTGCCCGAAAAACGGCCGCCTAAGGCGTTTGTCACAAACCGCGTACGGGCGAATGCACGCGCGCGCAGCCATTCGCAATCTGCTTGCAGCTATACTGATAGTAACCGCGGCAAATCGCATAAACTCCTCGTGACTTCTACTCACTATGCTGTTGGGCAGATTGCGCGGTAAACTGACCACCACACCGCAAAGCGGACGGGCCACGCCAGACTATGCAGCTGCACACGCATCCGCACCGTGCGTACTGCATTACGCACGGTGTAACCCGCCAGCGGTTGCATACATGGCTCCGCAACATCCCTGATATCAAAACTAATATTCATTATACGTGCACCTTTCGATCACGGTATACACTACACTGTTAAGATTCTGTACAAACGCGGACAGATTTGCGTGCGCGAGCACTCCATGCCCCACAGCCCGCCACACGCACCACCGTACGTCACCACTCACTGTGTGCAGCTCACTTAGTGCTACGATCCCAACGGCCGCAGCAATACGACTTTTAACGGACACGACGTATGCTCCCGGCAACTGCATTCCGAATAACATGCGAAGGTATACGACGCCATACACGTATGCGCGCACCATGACGAACACGGTAACATGCACCCTCGGACAGAAGCCCAGTCACCGCGAGCGGCGTCGCCATTGCGTTTACAATCTGATATTTAACGAGCATTACGTGCAATCCTTTCAAACGTATCACGCACTGCCCTGGAGGCGTACCACGCGAGTTGTACGGCGCGCCGCACGCGCGTTTGCAGCGTCATCACACTAGGTGGTGCAGCAACAACCCACGGCGGCATCACATCTATAATATGCGATTTAACAATCATTGTACATGATCCTTTCAAACGTATCACGCACTGCACAACGAATAGGCCACGCGAGTGGAACAGCGCGCTCTACGCGCGCTTGCAGTTGGGTGTGATGTGGCGCTATGAAGCTAATGAACCACGGCGGCATCACATCTACAATACGAGATTTAGCAATCATTACACATGACCCTTTCAAACGTACGAATCGCCGCCTCGTTAATAAGCGTCACAGGTATACACTGCCGCACACGCACCCGCATACGCGTATTAACGGTATCGCGCAACCTTGCGTTTACATCAAATACTAGCTCAAGCAGGTCTTGCGTACCCGCGACCTGAAATTTAATGACCGCCATACAAAACCCTCTCAGTCGTACGGCGCGCTGCAGCATGAATGATCCGCCCAGGAATGCAGCGCAACAGGCGTGCACACGTTGCAGCTTCTACCACACGACACGCATGCACATTTATACCGTGCTTAGCGGGCTGTACGGTACTATGTAACGCAGCTACAACACTGTCATCGACCACTGTACCTCCTTACGATCATGTCCTCTACGGCTTCACGAACGGAGCCCGCAGGTACATCCAACCACAACCGCCGCGACACCCTTTGTGACACCGCATGTCGTACAGCATCGGTAGCATTGCGCACAATCGTGACACTGGGCAATATCGTACCCGCGACACCGAGATGTGGACTCTCGCGCCTCATAGCAGCGTCCGAATGTCAGGCCACGCCGCAATCAGCAGCCACCATTGTCGATACTGTTTCCGACGGCGATTCGGCTGCAGACTACGTAGGGCGCTCCTCGCCACTACCTTTGTAGCGCGTGTAGTTCCGTCTGATTTGATTGCACCATATACAGCTTTTGCGGCCTGCGCAGCCTCACGTAGATTATGCCGCACAAATTTATTCACAATCGCATCCACAGCCGGAATCGCAGCTGCAACTGTATCCATATCGTCATGCATGCGTGCAGTCAACGCAGCCATTAGCGGCGGACCCGACTGCAACCACAACCGACAGTTACGTGACCGGCTGGGCGCGGGCTGTGTAGCCACCGCCTCGCGCGCAAGCGCGATAGCTAAAAGTATAGCATGCTCTGTTTCCAAATACTTAAAGAGTTTGAACAGCGTATCGAAATCGCGGCGTACCACAACAACTGGCTGTAACAGCAGTTGCTCCTTAAAATTGCGTGCTTTCGTTTTGGCGTCCATCGCGAACCTCCAGATATTGTTAGAGCTAAAAAAGTGGATGCAGCCCTAAAGCCGCATCCACCCCCAAAAGGGAACACCGGATCATGCAGTGAGAAACGCCTGCACACCCGCAATAACGTCGAGTGCAGCGTCCTCTGTGGGCACGATCAAACCATCACCCCACAGCGGCTTCTCCTGTTTCGATCCAACGAGGACAAAACGGCCATCGCTCAGTTCCTCCATGCGAATCCAAATATCCGCTGGCACATCTGGCGTGGTAGCGCCCACAAGCTCTGTGGTAGTAGGGGTTAATTCGCGAATTTCCATAGTCGCCTCCTAGTCCGGGGGTTTGAGAAAAATTAACCGCGGGTCATTTTATAATGCCGCCAATTACCCCCTTATTTAGATGCAAACTGCAAGCGTCTGACCAATAAAAAAAGGCGCAGCAAATGCTGCGCCTTTAACAAACGAGGACCGCGCACGCGCGTCACTCGTCATCGAGATAAGTGATGGTCTTAATCACCTGGTCAGCCGTCACCCAACCACCGTCGTCACCCAGGTTCACCATGTGATACACTGCATCAACACGGTTTGCCCTAAAGTCGGGTTCCTTCGCGCGGCACTCTACAACTGCCCGAACATGAACCCGTGGCGCGACAAACTTGGCTTCCGCACTGATCACCTTCGCCTCGAAGGTATACAGACGAAAGACCTCACATAACAACGCCCGTGCAGCGTCACGTGATGACGGTAACACCGTCAGCAGATAAGCATCGAGATCACCCTTGTTCATCAGAGCGACCTGACGGTAACATACGGCCTTTGCCGCCTCAAGATCCGCCTTCGCTGTCTCGGCATCCTTAACCTCGGCGCCCGCACTCACAGCCGCAGCACCGATCAGAAAGCCACCGACTGTCAGCAGAATGACAACCGCCAACAGAACCACATAATCGAACCGTTTCATGGCATTCCTCCATGTAGGGGGTGTGAACTGTCGCATTACATAATGCGACCTACGTTACAATGCCACAAAAAGGCGCATTTTTTACCCTGAATTCCTTTCTGGAGAAACGAATTCGACGGCGCTATGACGGCTGGGCGCCTGTTATCGGGACACTGTTTGATAGCACAGTACGGCTGCCGCCGGTACCGTGCGTAACAGGCACATCATGACTTGGCTCCATATCGCCAGCCGGCTCCTCATTCGCCGCCGGAACCAAGCGAACCGGTCCCACCAACGCCAGCTCAATCCCGAAACCCTGTACGGCCGTCAGGTGGGCTTGTGGCAAATGCTCGAGCAGGAACTGTCGCGCAAAATGCACGAAATGCTCCACCCCCTTTGAAGCTGCCGCACGCTCATCCGTCGTTTTAAGATAATCGAATAACTCTTTTGCGGGCGGAGGCGGTACCGTCTCAACCGTATCGTCCTCCGGCGACGTCGTGTAACGTCGCAACAACAACTCGAACAGTTCCGGAATCTCTTGCGGTTCCATTATGAATCTCCCGATGCTGCCTGTCCGACGGTTTCACCCTCCGCAAGTGCCGCCGTCCAGCGATCTTTGTCTTCTTCTGAATACAAATTGATGTTACGCGATGTGATCAGAAACCCGAGCTCCTGTACCGCATGACAGTACTTCGCATCCGCGTTTAACGCCTTTAGTCCAGTTACGACGAGTTGCTTAAGCTCGTCGTCGTCACCCTCCATCGCCACCTGCAATTGCGCTTGTGTCGGTATAAAACCCCACCGCGCAATAAACGCCGTCTCGGCCTCACGCTGTTCTGCGGTGAGCTGTGAACGGAACGACTGATACATCGTCCGCGGTCGCGGCCGCGCCTGCGGTTTCGGTCGGCAGCAATGCTTGTATTTCCGTCCGCTACCGCACGGACATGGCCCGTTGCGTGCTGGACTCTTTGCCGGCAGTGGTCGACCAACAATCGGCCTACCAAACGGTGTCGTAAACGTTTTCGCACGTCGGGACTTTTTGCGTCGCATAGCAAACCTATATCGCGCCGAATAAATCGAAATCATCAGTCAACGCTTCTGGGCGCGGCGCGTCTTGTACCGCGTCCTGCGCCTCGTCCTGTGATACCTCCGGCGTTACATCCTGCGGCACATCTTGCGACGTAGCATCGACCGCTGCCGACTCAACGACAGGCTCCACAGTAGGTACATCAGATGCCGGCGGTGCCGGTTGCGGATCCTCGGGGACTGGGCGATCCGGCGTATGCACTACAGACGGCGCAGCCTGTGGCTTGTCGGGTGTTAGTGTTACCGGAGCTTTGATGCGTTTCTTTGGCTTCACGCGTCGCTTCTGCTTGTCACGCCGGACGATCCCCAATTGTTCAGCCAATGTCATTGGCTTACCATTGGCATCGGTAGCCGCCGGACGCACCGGTGCTATTCGCGGCCGTGTTTTGTCACGAGGCTTCGCATTCTGTTGCACCTTGCCCGCCGCCAATCGTTCGAAATACTCACGACGATGATCAGTCTGGTTTCGTATACGCATGATTTTCTCCAATTAACGGAGCCACCGCCACGGCCGCAACCACGGTCGAGGCAAAATAACCGGCGCCGTATAGACAGGCGTTGTAGTGATGTAAGTAGCTCGTACAGGCACAGATCGCGCATACACAGGACCAGACAACACAACCGTTGACGGCGTGTAATAGTAAACCGGTGCCGCGTAAACCGGCGGCGCGTAAACAACCGGGCTTTGCGGATAGACTACCACCTGCGCATTAGCCGCGGTCGCGACAGCGCACAGTACGCACAAACAAAGCAAAATGCGGATCATATCGTACTCCTAAGCTAGTATGCTCTGCCAAACATCTTGAAACTGCTGTTTGCGGCTATCTAACCCCTCGGCCGCGTGTACTCTTATTGTCCGCAACAGCGATCGATTTTGCAATAGTAACGTAACCGAATCGCAAAATATTTCCCAGTTTGGGACCGCCTGCACGACACCCACCCAATTTTCCCGTATTTCACACGGTAGCAGTACGCTGTTAAATTCGTGCTTAAGATACTC
>Ga0180431_10009174_pt1 | contig 11224 bp, 7 predicted proteins | sample SS_ome_11_FD_132459 | JGI IMG/M metagenome (GOLD analysis project Ga0180431, IMG submission 132459) | Hypersaline lake sediment archaeal communities from the Salton Sea, California, USA - SS_1_MS_1 metaG | ecosystem: Environmental > Aquatic > Non-marine Saline and Alkaline > Hypersaline >...
AACTTCAAAAAGATTCTGCATCGGCACGTGTTGCACAGTGTACCAACGATAAGCAAAAGCACCTATAACAACAATTGTCGCAATTGACAACCATACTATGCTGAATATATCCAGCAAAAGAGAAACTATTCGAAGACTGTCAGCACTTATACTGTGGAATTCTCGAAATAACCAGGCAAGACCCATTGCTGCCAGACCTATTAGGCAGATTCCAAGGCACGTTGCTGCAACATACAGGTGGGTAATTATCAGAGGTTTTGAAGATAACATACCCTGCCTGATCCAGTTTGCTCCTGCCACAATACTTACGACGACACACACGCAGGAGAAGAACACTATCGCACGTATTACCATAGCGTCCATTTGTTTCCGGAATCTTATGATCGCAGCCAGTTGAGCGGGAACCCATGCCAACAAATAGCCAACCATAGCGGCATAGATCAGATATCCCTGTGGATTGCTCTTAAATTGAATTTCCATCGGTCTGTTTCTTGCCCCTGCGAGATACGAGATACGAGATACGAGATACGAAATGCCGCAGCCACAAATGCCAGAAGGCGCCGATGCAGAGCATCCAGTAGCCGGCGAAGACGATCGTCACACCCGTGTCGGAGACGACCTGTAGAACCGTATATCGCCCGGCTTTTTCGTCATAGCCACTCTGGTAAAAACGGTAGCCGCCATATTGGAGCGGGTGGTTGACTTCGATATCCTTTTTGGCCAGGACCCTGCCGTCCTGATCGGTGATTTCAAGCTCGCTTATGAAGTCACTTATGCCTCCGCCGGCCGGCTTGTTGTAAATCAGCTTTGGGCCGCCCTGGGTGTGGCCGAACTCGAATGTAAAGGCGTACCGTGTGGTCACTTCCCCCACGGGCGGCGTGATCCGGACTTCGAGCGCGGGCATGGGATTTCCGTGTGGATCTTCAAAGGCAGTCATCTTGCCGTCTTCAAGCGACATCCTGAAATACTCGAACTTTCTGGTGATCTTTGCAATACCAAGTTCACCGCCCAGGTCGATCTGCTCGCCGATCTCGGCAGGGACTTTCAGGCTCCGGCCGTCGGGGGTCCCGATAAGAAGATACGAAGGCTCGTAATACTCGATCCTGAAGTCGATGAGCTTTACCTCGAAGGGCAACTCTTTCATCTCTTGTATGAAGTCATAGACTTTGAGTTTCCCGCCTTCTCTTCTTACATAGTATTGTCCGTTTTCATCAGCAACGAACCAGATACCACCGGGCTGATTTACGAAGACACCGGCAGCCTGCGATAACGCCGCTTGCTCTTTCTCAAATTCCTGTCGCAGGCTCTGCGGGATACTGCTGGCGTCCAGTGACTTTGCAAAATCCAGCGAGATGTCAAACAATGGTATCTTCTTCTCAATGGTGACCTGCCGGCTGGATTGGTCCTCAAAGAGTTTCATATAACCTTCAATGATCTTGTCGTTTCCGCCGATTTTGTATCCTCTTTCCCAACCCAGCGCTTGCTTGGCCCGCGCCCATGTGGCCCCAATACACTCGGTAACTCTATATCCTCTTTCCGAGCCCAGCGCACCGCCGATCAGGATGAGAATACAACCGGCGTGCATCAGCAGCAGGCCCGGCACGCGAATCAGCCTGCGAAACGCAACCAGGCCGGCTATGAGCGCCAGCGCAAGCAGCACCCAGAAGACCACCGAGGGTATGCTGTTGAAGAACATTTTCGCACGGTCGGCGCCGATGAATGCGCCATAGACTGACATGGCCGTCAGCAAAATAATCAGAACCAGAGCGGCCCACATTATTGCTCGTCTGAATTTGTTCATTAGGTTTCCTTAATGCCGTTAGAGAAACTCTTGTGGCGATTATGTCTGAAAGCCCACCTATTGCAAGGTTATTCATATACGGCCGCGGCGGCTTGCCGGTTCGATTTCATCGGAGTTTCCAGTTGCCATCTGCACCCGCCGAACCTACAATACAGAACTACCGAATATGAAGTAATTGACATTATCTGGCTCCTGAATTCGTTTTGGGGGAGTTTTTCCGGAAAGATTTGTATGAAAGCTCTTACAGTTGCGACTCGCGGCGGGGCGCTGGCTGTCACCCAGACGAAACACGTCGTCGCCACACTCGAAAAGATCAATCCTGGACTGGAGATCGCGGTTAAGGAGATTTCCACCACCGGCGACCAGGACAGGCGTACGGCCCTGTGGAATCTTAGAGATACGGGCTTTTTCACCTCACAGCTCGAGGACGCCCTTATGACGAAAGAGGCGGATTTTGCCGTTCACAGCTTCAAGGATCTGCCAACCGCTGAGCCGCAAGGCCTTACGATTGCAGCCGTATTCGACAGAGACTTCGTCGAAGATACCCTGATCTCGGTCCCGCCGGTCGATTCAATCGGGCAATTGCCGACCGGGGCAAAAATCGGTACTTCAAGCCTCAGACGCGCCGCGCAACTGAAGCATCTACGACCCGACCTGGAACCGACGCCAATTCGCGGCAACGTTCAGACGAGACTGGACAAGCTCGATGCCGATGAGTTCGATGCCGTCCTGCTTGCTCGGGCGGGTCTGGAACGGCTCGATCTTGCCGACAGAATTTCGTTTATCTTCGATCCGACAATTTTCATCCCCGCCCCGGCTCAGGGCGCGCTGGGAATCCAGACGCGGGCCGACGACGCCGAGACAAACAGGATTATCGCCGCGATAGACGATGAGAATGCAAGAACGGCGACGAATGCCGAGCGAACGATCCTCACAACGATGCAATGCGGCTGCCACGCGCCCGTGGGCGCCTACGCAACAATCACGGGCGATGAAATTGACATCCGAGCATTCATCTCGCAGCCCCGGGGCGAGAACTTTATCAGCCGCCATGTTACGGGCCCTGCCACCGATGCAATTCGGTTGGCGGAACAGATCGCCCACGAACTCCTGAACGCCGGCGGTAAAGAGATCCTGGCCTCACTGGAAAACTGATCTTACGGTTTCATTCCGAACCTGGCTTCCAGCTTGGCGCCTTGCCGGACTACATAGTTATTGTTTTTCAGCGGCCTTCGTGAATTCAGCGAGTCTGGCCCTAAACTCCTTTTCCATGCTTTCGTTGCCGACAACCAGCTTAAGCGCTTCTTTCTGTACCTCAATTGCCCGTGTCATTTTGCCGTTTCTGAACAGCGCCAGGGCGAATGTATCAAGAATCGCAGCGTTCTTGCTCTGAGTTATCTTGTTGGCCCTGGCTGCCGCCTCCAATGCAATTGGAAGATCCTGTTTGTCCTTCTTGACTTCGGTCATAATGCGCCAGGCAAAAGCATTGAGTATCTGGCCGGAGCCGTTTTCGATAATCTTGGCTGCCGCGGTCTTGGCTTTAGCGGCGTCGCCTTTCTCGATCGCGCCGAAGTATTCGCGAAATGCAGCCATAGCCATCTGATTTCTTTTTTCTTCGAGTTCCTTCTTTGCTGCGTATGCTTTGGCATCGAACTTTCCGGCGATGACCTTCTCGAGAACGGTTTCAAGATCGCTCATCGGATGGCCTACCCACACGACACGGAGCTGCTTATCCACGATAAACGCCGTCGGTATGCCTCGCTGCTTGTACGCCTTCATATAACCGTCGGAAATCTTGCGTTTCGGATCGGCTGCTACGACATAATCCATCACGTCGCCCTTATCCTTGACGAACGGCTCGACCTTAGCCGCACTCTCAGTGCTGATGCCAATGAAAGTAACCTTCTTGTCTTTGAATTTTTTCTGCAGTTTCGTCAGATGCGGTATACTCACTCGGCACGGCGGGCACCACGTTGCCCAGAATTCAACTACGTAAATTGCATTTTTCTTGAGTTCAACCGGCCCGCCTTTTATCCACTGGAGGCCTTTCAGTTTGGCAGCCGGATCACCTATCTTCGCCTGCTTGCTCTTTACAGCCGGCTTCTCGCCGGCTACTGCGGCCGAACCGATCAGCGTCAGAAGGACCAAAAGGAGTCGCGTTTTCATAATAATCCCTTTCCGGATAAGTCACACATTTCAACACACACTTTTCACGTTTTCACTTCAGTGATAACTCTCTTCCAGGCTCTGTTGTAGTCTATTTGCCTACGATGCTGTGATTATACCTGTACATATTATAAGCCGAAAGACGCGGAAATCAAGACAAAATCAGTGGTGTCTGATGTCCGATCCTGTTATTCTGTGGCACTTAAACAGATGACCAAAATCATTGTAAAAGACAAATCGGTGGGGAGAAATCCACCGTGCTGGACGCTATGAAAGAAGGTTTTGTATATCTGGTTGGCGCCGGTCGGGGCAGGGCGGATTTGATAACCGTTCGCGGCGCCGAGATTCTCAAATCCGCCGATTGCGTGCCTTGTGATAAGCCGGCTGAACTCGGCGTCAAGCTTGACATTTCCGCGACCGGGCACACAATTGACGGATTACTTGATTCTATCGAAAAAGAGGAGTTGCACAATGGGATTTCCTGAAACAAGAATGAGAAGGCTGCGAACCAATGCCGCGATGAGGAGGCTCGTTCGAGAGACTGCCGTGAGCGTGGACGATCTGGTCTATCCGTTATTTGTTCGCGAGGGCGAAGGTATCAAAGAGCCGATCAAGTCTATGGACGGCTGCTTTCATTTCTCGCCCGATACGATTGCCGCCGAGGCTGTGGAAGTGGCGTCGCTCGGGATTCCCGCCGTGCTGCTTTTCGGTTTGCCGGCTCATAAGGATCCGACCGGCTCGGAGGCCTGGGCCGAGAACGGCGTCGTCCAGCGGGCCATCAAGGAGATCAAGGCGGAAACGCCCGATTTGTTGGTTATCACCGACGTCTGTCTCTGCGAGTTCACCGACCACGGCCATTGCGGCGTAATCAAGGGCAACGCTGTCGACAACGATTCGACGTGCGAGCTGCTGGCCAGGATGGCGCTTTCACATGCACAGGCCGGCGCCGATATCGTCGCCCCTTCGGATATGATGGACGGCAGGATCAAGCACATTCGCGAAGCGCTCGAGGAGAACGGATTCAAAGACGTCGCGATCATGTCCTATGCGGCGAAATACGCCTCTGCTTTCTACGGACCCTTCAGAGACGCCGCTGAGTCGGCGCCGGCTTTCGGCGACCGCAGGGGTTATCAAATGGACCCGGGTAACGGCAACCAGGCGATGGCCGAGATCGCCCTCGATATAGAAGAAGGCGCCGACATTGTTATGGTCAAGCCCGCCCTTGCGTATATGGACGTCATCTACAGGGCCACCCAGCGTTTCGATTGCCCGATAGCCGCCTACAATGTCTCCGGCGAATACATGATGGTCAAGACTTCCGCCGCAGCGGGCCTCTCGGATGAGGAAGCGACGATGATGGAAGTGCTGACTTCGCTCAAACGCGCCGGGGCGGACATTCTCATAACCTATTTCGCCAAGGACGTGGCAAAGAAACTCCAGCAGTAGAAATAAAAAGGGCTGTGAGCACCCTCCTGGACTCACAGCCCTAAATTGCTGTTTAGCGAATGTGATTACAGACAGGTAGCAAGCCACTTGGTGACGTGCTCGACGAGATCATCTATGTTAACTACTCCGTTGCCGTCGAGGTCTTCGCACAGCGGGCAATCAGAACTGGGAACATTTGGAATGAAGAAATAGTCTTCGGTCTCGCCGATCTGGTACTTGTCGGCCGGGCCGGATCCGCCGTTGCCCGTCTCGCCCGGATTGCTGCCGCCCGTCCAGGCCTGCTCGGCGAGTGTTATTCTCATCCAGATCTGCTCATGGGCGCCCTCGGGATGCACCGACTTGAAACCGGGCGTGGCTATCTTGTGCACTCCCGCGGGCAAACCGAACAGAAACTGATTCTGGACCGCCCATTCGGGAACCATACTACCGTCGGGACATTCGACTTCGTCGTCCCAGTCGCCGTCGCGGTTGAAGTCCAGCCAGACGTTTACCCAAAGGTTGGAGCCGGGCTCGACGACGGTGACCTCATATTCGAAGGAAGCCAGGCCGCAGTTGGGCAGACTCAGCGGCATATTGACGCCGTCGTCGCCGCCGTCGTTGTTGTCCGAACCCACGTTGGACTTGATATTGTTGATCCCGTCCTGGTCGGGTCCCTTGTCGGCTTCGTTTTCGGCCGAGATGCTGCTGCCCAGGTACGCCACCGTCGGCGTGTTCAGATGGACCGGTCCGAAAGGCCCGAGCCCGCTGCCGTCGTCGAATACGGTGGGGAAACGAGCCGGCCGCGAAGGCGGGAACGGATACGCACTCATGGTCTTGTTGCCGGAGTTGTTGGTGCTGTCCGGGGCGTCGCCAAGGTCCGGAGCGTCCTGACTGACCGCGCCCTGGCAGCTTATATTGAGAACGCCCGGGCCGGTCGCCGCGCCGTAACCGCCGACCTCGATAAGATACTGCTTGCCGGCAAGTGCGGCAAAGGTGATCTCCGACTGAAAACTGCTGCCTGCGTCGTCGTTGCACGCGATCAGCTCATTCTGCGTCAGGTTGCAGACGCAGCCTCTATAGACGGCCAGCATCGTATCGAAACTGCTGCCGATTAGACTGACAGTGACATCACCCGTGCACGTGGCGGTGTAGCAGTACCAGATGTTCGGGCCGTTCAGGCAAAGGCCGGGACCGTCGAAAGTTGCTTCTGTGGTATTGAAAGGCCAATCCTTTACATTGCCGATGGGCTTTGCGAGCTGGCAATCGTCGTTCGATCCGACGGGGGGCTGGTCCGGGCCGGTGATGGTAATCTTGCCGGCGCCGACTTCGTCGGCGTTGTAGCCTCCGACCTCGATCAGATACTCTTCGCCGGCGGTGCCCTGGAAGCTAATCTGGGAGGCCAGAGAGTTGCCGAAGTCATCGTTGCACTCGATCAAAGCGCTTTGTTGCGGATTGCACGCTCCGCCGGCATAAACGGCCAGCTTGGTGTCGAATGCGCTGCCCGCGAGGCTGACGGTAACCTGACCTGTTCCGGTGGCGGCATAGCGATACCAAATGTTGGGGCTGGTCATGCAGTGCCCGGGACCGTCGAATGTTGCGCAGGTTGTATCGAACAGCTTGTCCTTGGCGTTGCCGACAACTTCGGCCTTGGCGCAGTCGTCGTTGATCGGCTTGCAGGACTGGGCCGCGCAAATGACGGTAATAACACCCGGGCCTTTGGACGATGCGTTATATCCTCCAACCTCGATCAGGTATTGTTTGCCTACGGTGACATCGATAACGACTTCCGATTGCTGGCCCATGAAATCGTCGTTGCTCTTGATCAATCGCTCGGCGCCGGGATTGCACGCGCATCCGTCGTAGACGGCCAGTTTCGTATCGAAGCTGGAACCGGCGAGACTTATTGTGGCTGCGCCCGTGCAAGTAGCGCTGTAGCAGTACCATATATTCGGGGTGTTCATAAAATGCCCCGGGCCGTCAAATGTTGCGGTCGCAGTGTTGAATGGCAGGTCAAGGACGTTGCTGATCGCAATTGCGTTGATACAGTCGTCATTCGGCGGTGCTTCGACACCGGTTGCAATATCTGCGGCGCCGAGCAGCAGTACGATCATAATTGCCGCCAGTGATTTTGATGTGAGTTTTTGCATAATTCAGTTCTCCAGGACAAAAATGTTGCCAATTACCTTGCATCCGACATTTCATGGAAAAGCAATAACCAAAAGATGAGATCGAGTTATTGCCGGTCCTCCGTGAACACAATATAGTGTCAACTATCGGCAAAATCGTAACGCTTTATTAGGCCAAAAACGCAAGAAATTGACTATTGAATATTGAAAGACTTTCACGCCTGGCTACGATAATCCCGCGCGAATAGTCAATAGTCAATATTCAATCGTCAATGTTGTAGGCCTGCCTGGGATCGTAGACCTTTTCAGCAATGAATTGCAGCTTGTTATCGGCCGAACCGGCAAGGGCCCGGTAGAAGCAGGATTGATAGCCGACGTGGCATTGGCCGGCATCTACGGCTACTTTGAGTATGAGACAGTCCTGGTCGCAGTCGACGAGTATCTGCTCGACTTTCTGCCGGTGTCCGCTTTCTTCGCCCTTTCTCCACAATTTGCCGCGGGACCGGCTGTAATACGTGCCGTAGCCGGTTTTGATGGTCTCATCGAGGGCCTCGCGGTTCATATAAGCGACCATGAGCACCTGATTAGTCTCGGCGTCCTGTGCGATGGCCGTTATAAGCCCGTTAGAGTCGAATTTCGGGGTGAATTCCAGATTTTCTTCCAGATCGTGCTTGGTACTCACGTTTTTCGTCCCTTATGGCGGGATTTCAATCGCCGATCTCCCGCGGTCAACAATATGGCATATTCCAACTCGGCCGCGCCGAAGGGCACAGCCCCGGAGAGCATACCACATCCGGCCGAGAATTCAATTCTCCATGTTTAGGCTTCAGAGCATAGTGCTTAGAGTTTCCGGCCGAAGCCCGGTAGATTGGCTTTGCTTTCCTTGACTTGCTATAGACCTTTATATGCTCTAATTCCATGTCAACACTGAGCTTACATCGATTTTTTTCGCTATAAATTGGGTTTGTTTCGCAAAATCTTCTATTTAGGATCCATTCGACTGCGATCAGGACATATTTCGAGTTTCGTACTTATGATTTCCCGCCGAAGGCGGGCGATTGGCCCATTCGACGGCGCTCTCCCTATGGGACGCCTTACGGCGAGGGCATGCTTTGTTCTTCAGTTTCCTTTTAGCCGCAGAGATCATAGAGACCACCGAGGATTAAGAAATAGACTGATATTCAACAAATTCCTGATTTCCTGGTCACCTGATTGCCACATCCTGTTATCCTGATTGCCTGAAAACTTCTTTTTCTGCCATTCTTAATTCATAATTCTAAATTCTATATTCATTAGTTAAGTATTATACCATAAAATAGTAGTATTTTCAAGAATATTCTAATGATTAGACACGGATTTACATAATTTGCAGGCTAAAGTGAATAAATAACCGCCTTTGGTCAGCCATTTTCTTGTTGCTATCGGCTTGGTTTGACATAGAATCAGCACCTTGTATAGATCGTGTAATGGCGTCTCTTGGCAGGCACAAGATCAACAATGACCCCAAAAGGTGAACATCTTTTCCCGGAATTAAACAAAGCCCGGTATGGCGAATCTCGTCGTTTCCGGCCCCTATTTTTGCCAAGGTTTCTCCGGGAACCAAAGAAATTGCTTGAGGGCCCCGAACTGGATCGCTCCCACGACATCGTCTGTAAATGGGCCGAGATCGAATCGAGCGGGAAGCTTGAAAAGATGAAAGAAACCGCCATTGAAGGCGAGTTTTGTAAAGAAATCTTCGGTGATGCACTCGGCTATGACTTCTTCGCCGACAACAAAGAACGTTGGAACTTCCAGCAAAAGTTTTTCGTTAATGGAGGTCATGCAGACGCAGCAATAGGTATATTCGACTCAAAAAGAAAGAAACCTCAGATACGTGCCGTTATAGAGCTTAAAGGTCCGACGGTTAATGTGGATAAGGATCGCGCGCAGGGACGCACAGCCGTGCAGCAGTGCTGGGACTATCTTTATGCACTTCCGGATTGTCCCTGGGGCATTGTCTGCAACTATGTCAGCTTCCGCCTTTACCATCGCACACAAACGCCCAGAGTGTATGAACTTTTCACATTGAATGGTCTTCGCAACAAAGACACCTTTATCCAGTTTTACTACCTTTTCGGAAAAGGCGGTTTACTGCCGACGCCGCTTGTCAAAGTCCCACGGGCAGATTCTCTTCTCCAAAGATGTCTCACGCGGGAAAAAGAAGTCGGCGACGAACTCTACGATCGCTACCATGATGAACGACTTGAGTTAATTTCTCACCTTTCCGGCGAGCCGTGCAAATTTCCGCTTGATAAGGCCATTCGGGTTACTCAAAAACTGCTCGACCGCATAATTTTTGTAGCGTTTTGTGAAGATCGGAACCTGCTGCCTGAAAACTCACTTAAGAACGCATGGGAAAAGGTTCCTCCCTTTCACCGTGTGACTAATCCCCGATGGCAGAACTTCCTGAATCTCTTTGAGAGCATCGACAAGGGCGGTATCAACGGCGAGATTCCCGCTTACGACGGGGCACTATTTAGAAAAGATCCTGAAGTTGACGATCTTCAGCTCGACGACGACCGGACCGACTTTTTCAAAACCGTTGGCGGCTACGATTTCGCCCATGAAATCAACGTTGACGTCCTCGGTCACCTCTTCGAGAAATCCATAAACGATATCGAAAAGGTGCGGCTTACGGGTTTATTTGAATCAGAAGAAGACGAAAAACCGCGCCCGAGAATGGGCAAATCGGCCGAACGAAAAAAGGGAGGCGTCTATTACACACCGCCTGAATTCACCACTTTCATCACACACAATACAGTCGGTACGATTATAGATGAGAGAATCAAGACGCTTGAGAGAAATTGTGGCATTCGCCTTGAAGAAATTGATGCAAAAACCGAGAAAAACAGAGTAACTGCTTTTGCCGAAAGAGCTATCGAGGAGCTTCGCGAAATAAAAATCGTCGATCCAGCCTGCGGCAGCGGCGCTTTTCTGATTCGCGCTTATAACGTCCTCGACGACAAATATGTCGAAATCCTAAACGTACTTGAAATCCACGACCCGAAAAAAGCCGACAAGCTTAGAAATGAAATCTCAGACTATATCCTGCACGATAATCTTTTCGGCGTAGATTTATCACCGGAAGCTGTCGAAATCGCCCAGTTGGCACTGTGGCTCCGTTCGGCACGAAGAGGCAAGACACTTGCCGACCTGTCCAAAAACATTATTTGTGGCAATTCGTTGATTTCAGATTCCGACGTTCATCCACGTGCTCTCGACTGGATCGAGACATTTCCCGACATCTTCAAAAGACCGAATCCGGGCTTCGACTGTGTTATCGGTAATCCCCCATGGGAAAGAATAAAGTTACAGGAACGTGAGTTTTTCGACGTCTCAGCCCCGGAAATAGCCTCTGCGACGAGCGCCGCAAGACGACGCGAACTCATTGCCAAACTCGAAACGGAGGATCCCGATCTTTACGGAAAGTATCTCGAAGCCAGAAAAAAGGCCGACAGTTCTCTGACCTATATACGCAATTGCGGCCGATACCCCCTCACAGGCAAAGGCGACATAAACTGTTATCAGATATTTGCCGAACTCGCCCACTCTATTGTCTGTTCCACGGGGCGCGTTGGCTTGCTCGTACCTACCGGAATCGCAACCGATATAACCAATAAGGCCTTCTTCGTCGAGTTGGTTAATACAAAGGTGCTTTTTGGACTGT
>Ga0180431_10009175_pt1 | contig 11223 bp, 10 predicted proteins | sample SS_ome_11_FD_132459 | JGI IMG/M metagenome (GOLD analysis project Ga0180431, IMG submission 132459) | Hypersaline lake sediment archaeal communities from the Salton Sea, California, USA - SS_1_MS_1 metaG | ecosystem: Environmental > Aquatic > Non-marine Saline and Alkaline > Hypersaline >...
AAAACAGCTCTTAAATGCGGCTATATAATGGCAGAAGAATATCAGAAGCTGACCTCCAAATGTAACCAAATTGGACAGAAACTAGGCCGTATGATGGCAGATGCCGATAAATGGTGCGCACGATTCTAAACCGGTGATACGGTGGTACAGTGATACGGTCAAACTGTCACACCGTCAAACTGTCATACTGAAAAAACCGTCATACCGTCACACTGCTAAATCGATCCATGAGTGTAAAGTTAACAGCCGCATATTTGTTCGTCGCATTACTTTCCATTTATGCGTGGAAAGACTGGTTCAAGGGCCTCTGCGGTCTGATTTTGATGATGGCAGTGATTGAGCATGCAGATATGCCGAAGAATATTATGGGAATCCAGGGTTTGAATCCCTGGAATGTTTTATTTATGATGATCTTCTTAGCCTGGATTGTAAATCGCCATCGCGAAGGACTTGTCTGGGATATGCCCCGCCATATAAATATATTTCTATTAATATATTTGGCAGTAGTCTTAGTTGGTGTATTACGGGCAGTTTTTGATCGCAGTAATATCCAGGACTACCCTCTCAAGAGCCTAATAAGCGATCTGTGGATCAACACAATCAAATGGGCCCTGCCAGGTGTTTTGCTATTCGACGGTTGCCGGACCCGTCGCCGTCTGCAGATGGTTCTTGTTTGCTTACTTACCATATACTTTCTGCTGGCGATACAGGTTGTCAGGCGAATACCGCCTGGGACAATTCTCAGTGGAAGCTCAATCGAAACAGCGAGAAGCAGGTGTTCGGATATCGGATATAGTCCTGTTGATTTGTCCGTATTTCTTGCTGGGGCATCTTGGGCAATCATAGCTTCTTTATCGCTTGTGAAAAGAAAGACACACAAGATATTGATATTGGGTTCTGCTGGAATAGTGGTCTTGGGGCAAGCCCTCACTGGAGGTAGGGCAGGATACTTGGCCTGGGCGGCTACAGGATTAACTATGTGTTCATTGAAGTGGCGCAAGCTTCTGCTTCTTTCGCCGTTGGTCGTTATCCTGCTGCCGATAGTATTTTCCGGTGCTGTGGAGCGAATGTTTCATGGATTTGGTGAGACCGATGCAGCCGGACAAAACATGACAAATGAGTATGAAGTCTCTTCAGGAAGGTTGCTGGTATGGCCACATGTGATTGATAAGATCGCCAAATCCCCTATCATAGGATACGGGCGGCTGGCAATGAGCCGTACTGGTCTGTACCAAAAGATGACGTTGGAGGGGTACGACGGATTCGGGCATCCGCACAATATGTATCTTGAAACATTACTGGATAACGGCATAATTGGTACAATTCCAATTTTTATCTTTTGGGGCGTTATTGTTATATCTTCCGCAAAATTATTCAGGAGTGATAACGATCTGTGTTCGGCGGTTGGTGGCGTGGCTCTGGCACTGACGCTGGCCCAGGTTTTCGCCGGCATCGGCTCTCAGCACGTCTATCCGGAAGAAACTACACTAGGCATGTGGGCTGCTATATTCCTGATGCTGCGCGTCCATGTCGAATCAAGACGGGCGCAAATGGGCATGTGCACGGTCGATAGCTCGGGGCATAATCATGTGAACGAATCACAGGCCGTTACTCTCTCTGCCTGTGCATGGAGTGCTGCTGAATCATGACGAAACTTGCATACGTTCTGGCGGCCAGCCATTCCGGCTCGACCCTTTTGAGTATGCTGCTTGGTGCTCACCCGCAGATCGCCACGATTGGTGAGATGAAACTCTCCGCCAATTCCATGGGGCACCTGAGCCTTTATCGCTGCTCTTGCGGCGAACTGATACGACAATGTCGTTTCTGGAAGAGAATCAAGCAAGGTATGGAGGATCGAGGTTTTGTGTTCGACCTTGCCTGCGCCGGCACTGATTACCGGTCGCTCGAATCGCGTTATGCTCGGCGCTTGATGGCAGTAACGCACAGAGGGAGCTTTTTGGAATGTTTGCGCGATGCGGCGCTTAGCCTTTCGCCTGTATGGCGCAGTCAACTGCCGGATATTCACAGGCGAAATGCGGCCCTAGCTGCGATCATAGCCCGGATCACAGGCGCTGAAGTCATTGTGGACTCGTCGAAAAATCCCGTGCGACTGAAGTACCTTTTGAGGAACTTCAAGTTGGACGTGAAGGTGATCCGGTTGCTCCGCGACGGCCGGGCAGTTGCTTTGACTGCTATGGATACAGCCACCTATGCCGATGCCAGTGATCCGGCTCTGCGCGGAGGCGGCAGTGGAGGGTATCGTGATGATGAGGGATTGTCTATTTCCGAGGCAGCTCATCGGTGGCGGCGCTCCATAGAGGAGGCCGAGCATGTGTTGGGTAGACTGGACCGATCACGATGGATCGAGGTTCGCTATGAGGACTACTGTTGCGACCCCGATGCAACACTGGACCGGTTGCATCGGTTCCTCGGCGTCGAATCCGCCAGGCAGCCACAAGAATTTCGATCCATCGAGCAGCACATCGTGGGTAACGGCATGCGCCTCGACACCACATCGGAGATTAGATTGGATGAGCGCTGGCGGGACGTTCTCAACGAAGAGCATTTACGGATTTTTGATGGGATCGCTGGTTCGATGAATCGGCGGTACGGATATGTGTGACGAGATGGAGAACAGGATGGGTGCAAAGCTGGATCCCGTCATACCACCTATTCTGCAGAACCAGAGCGAGGCGGCAGATCTGACCGGCCGGAATCGACTGGTCTCGAATGTCCTGTTCAGTTGGGCAGGCCATTTGGTTTTTGTCGTTGCGGGATTTATCATGCCTCGAATGATCGACCGCCGCCTGGGACAGGAATTGCTGGGAGTTTGGGATTTTTCCTGGTCGCTGGTGCAATACTTCGGCTTGGTCCAGGCAGGCGTCGGCTCTTCGGTCAATCGTTATGTTGCCAGGTACCGAGCGGCTGGCGACATTGTGGGAGTGAACCGCATCGTCAGTACCGCGTTCTGTCTTCTGAGCATCTCCGGCTTGCTTGTGTTAGGATTTTCTGCTGCGGCCTTGCTCCTGCTTGATCCTCTGTTTGGGCACAGATTGGGGGGCCACGTGCATGAGGCCCAGTGGGTTGTCTTCCTACTTGGGGGCAGCTTGGCGGTCGGTATGGCCTTCGGAGCGTTCCACGGTGTTCTGGCCGGCTGTCATCGGTGGGGCCTTCACAACGCAATCAAGAGCGCGTGCTATGCAATGACGGTTGCAGGGATGATCGGTGCTCTATTGTTGGACGCTGACCTTCGGATTCTGGCTCTGATCACCCTGCTGGGTGCAATTTTATCCGGGGCAGCACATGTGGTCTTCGCGCACAGGGCATGTGATGGTCTGCGGTTACGGCCGTCTTTGGTCGGGTGGTACACAGTCAGGAAGTTGTTTGTCTTCGGCGGCAAGTCGCTTCTCCCCAGTGTGTCCAACCTGCTCCTGAATCAGACGACCAGCATCCTGGTTGTATTCTACTTGGGCCCGGCCGCGCTGGCATTGTTTGCCCGGCCGCGTTCACTGATGCACCATGTGAATTCCCTGGTCAACAAAATGGCGTTTGTGCTGACCCCGATTACAGGTGCAATGCAGGGCTCTGGGAATATGAAGGGAATCCAGGAATTGGCGACGACGTCCGTGCGGTATTCTCTATATCTGGCGCTGCCGATCGTCCTTGTGTTGGTTATTTTTGGTGGGGCGTTGATGCGGCTGTGGATGGGCCCTCGCTATGCCAATGGTGTGATTCCTGCGATTCTGGCAATCGGTTCGCTGGCGTCTCTGGCCCATCTGCCCTTGATGAATATGCTGGCAGGTCTCAATGCTCATGGTCGGGCCGGCTTGGCGCAGTTCATTGGCTCGGTGTGCTCAGTGGGGATGACGCTTCTGGTGCTCGGATATTTCCATCTGGGTCTTGCAGCGACCGCCGTGGCCATTACGCTTCCCCTGGCGATCGTGAATATGGCCTATTTGCCACTTCTGATATGCCGGCGCATAGGGCTGAACCTGCGCAGCTATTTTTCTCAGATCGCGGTCGGACCGATCCTCCACATATTGCCTTATGCGGCCTGTCTGGCTGTCGCCAGCCTTGTATTTGGTACAGAGCTCGTGGGGATGCTGTGGGGCTGTGTCACCGGAGGGGTTGTTTTGGTTGTTTTTTATGGGCGATATGTGCTGCCAGCCAGTCTGAAGAGGCGAATCTGGCGATTGGCATCTGCTGGGGTGTTGAAGGGTGGGTAAAGAAATGCGTGTCGAGGAAAGTCTATATACATATACAGTTACTGTGTTTACCCTACATATAATTGTGCGGATTTGCTTCGGCACGTCTACCAGAGTATTACCCACTAGACCTGCAAGGATTTCGAGTGGTTCATCGTGAATGATGGATTAATATATCCCGCGAAAGCCGTTCTTCTTGAGTGATTCCGTGAGACGTTGCGGCATTCTCTTTTAGACAGACTTGTTGTGGGTAGGCTACTGAAACAGGTTTTACGACGGCCTGAAGTGATGTGTGTTCTTTCCAGAGGAGCGACAAGATGTGGCGTCAAATGCGACATTATATTAAGGTCTTGAGCCAGCAAAACCACGTGGGTAAATTTCTAATGTCACGTTTGCTTTTCAAGAGCCGGCTTTGCCAGCTGCTTGTCATACACAGACACACCTACAGCATTAGATTTTACCCAAACAGCATGTCACTGGAATGCTGGGGAAATCCAACATATTTCAGCGAGGATGAAAGGGTGTTGAGCATTTGCCTCAAGAAGGGAGATGTGTTTGTTGATGTGGGAGCCAATATAGGCCTGCTATCACTAAAAGCTGCCTCACTTGTCGGGCCGACTGGCACAGTGTATTCGATTGAACCGCATCCGAGGATATATCGTTATCTGGTAGGAAATGTCCACCTCAATCGATTCACCAACGTACGAGCACTCAATATAGCGATTGGCGACAAAGAGAGCATCACCCAGCTCACGAACATGAGATCAGATGATAGTAACAGAGTGTCACCTGGAGGTGGCATAGAGGTTCCTATATCTACTTTGGATAGGATTCTCGCAAATGAAGTCAGGGAAATAGACTGTCTGAAAGGAGATGTTGAGGGAATGGAGAAGTTTGTCTTGTTGGGTGCACGCAAGGTACTTCAGAGGACGCAATGCGTGTACTTCGAAACGAAGGAAAAGAACTTTCGACATTATGGGTACTCCACCCCTGAACTGCTCGAGATTATGCAGGAGTTAGGGTTTCGAGTTCTGAGATTCGTTGGAGTTCAATTACAGGACGTGCCGGCAGACCATGTTTCGGAACACCTCGCGAATTTCCTGGCAGTACGGGATTTGGATGACTTTATGGAACGTACTGGGCTGGCTATTGCCGATTGAATTCGGCGGCATTCGGGCGGTGTGTGTCTAGGGGATGATGCTAAACTCGTACGAACGGCGAACTACGCGCCAAGACAGCCCCGTCATGCATGCGCGATGAACTGCTTTATTGTATGGGAGCATCTTGGGAATATGATTATGTGAAAAGTATTTACGACGAAGGACCAAGACGGACGTTCCCAGAGGGAGTTAAGATAAGGCACATGGCAAATGCAGAGTATCAATTTGCCTTCACGATATTTACTCCGACCTACAATCGGGCGGATCTGCTTCCTCGCGTGTACGCAAGTCTCGCCCGGCAGACCTACAAGGATTTCGAATGGTTGATTGTGGATGACGGATCAACGGATGGAACGGCAGAAATTGTGGAGTCGTTCACCAGGGTGGCCCCTTTTCCGATTCGATACGTCTGGAAACCGAATGGAGGGGTTCATACGGCCGTCAACAAAGGAGTCGATCTGGCCCAGGGCAAGTTCTTTGCGATCTTAGATTCCGATGACTGGTATGTGGATGACGCATTGGAGAAGATGCTCGAGTTCTGGGATGCGCTGGAGGACGTTGCCAAGGACACCTGTAGCGGCGTGTGCGGCCTCTGCGCCTACGAGAACGGCGATATTGTCGGCTCGCGGTTTCCCCACGACGTCTGGGATTCCGATGATTTTGAGGCCAAGAATGTATATGGAATAGAAGGTGACAAGAAGGGCTTCAAGCGGACGGATGTGATGAGGCAATTCCCTTTTCCAGAGGACGTTGGCCGTTTCGTACCGGAATCAACGGTATGGAATCGTGTTGGCAATTCGTACTCCACGCGATTCGTCAATAGGGTGTTTGCCTTGGTCGAATACCAGGCGGGCGGCCTGAGCGATAAGAGCCGAATCAACGCGATAAGAAACTCCAAAGCAAGGTTGCTGGCACTCTCCGAACTGCTCAATTGTGGACGGCGACTACCACTCCGGGTCTTTTTCAGATCGACAGTCAATCTTCTACGATCTGCGCTGCATGCTCAGATCCCGCTTAGAGAGGTGTATAACAGTGTTCCGAGCAAGATCAGTATGTTGCCGTGTCTTCCGGTGGCGGTGATGCTTGTTCTCCGAGATCGAATCTTCTTGCGGAGAAGATGATAACCCTTGGTAGTATGTTTGGAATGTCATTGATGTGTTTTGTCGTGCCGAGACTGCTGTTCGAGAACTGGTCTGTACTACAATCCTGCAAAACGTTGTTTTTTATGCGCGCTTTTTGAAACAAACATTTGTAAGCTATTTAATTTTGGTATGTTACGATGTCTTTTGACCATAATCAACTTTTTGGCCTTTTGTTTTTCGCCGTAGTCCGCTTTTCGCCGCCTTCGCAAGAAGATGAGGCGGCGAAAAGAAAGGCGAAGGCGAAAAACAATTCGCCGGATTCGCCGGAGCCGACCTTTATCGGTTTTGGTTGCGGCCGATGGGCGAAGCCCAAGGCCGCGCTGGGTCATTCTTCGTACTTAGTTAGCAGAAGGAATTGAGAATGCAGGAAATAGGTCTTGCCCGCATCTCAGATTCAACGGGAACGTGGTCTCGTGGGGGGCGATCACCGCGCTTGACCAGCAGTGTCTTGTTCCTCGCAGCCGGTTGCATTTTGCGCAGTATTTTTTTATCGAGACTTTGCAGTTTGCTGCGAGGTGGCTCATGGGGAGTGTGAATGATGTCTAGCGATCCACCATATCTAAGTCAGAGATGCGAGAACTCCATGGTAACTCCTGTTGGAGTGCGGCGCAAGATTGCCGCGGATTTCAGACGTTACGCCGCCGTAAAATGGCCCAACAGGCAGGCAGATCTGTTACGGTGGCCTTCGCTCTTGACTCTGCTTATCACTGCTCGTGGGCTTCGACTTTTGTTGTTTCATCGGCTGTGCTACTGGGTGTCGCAACACTCCAGGCACAACAGAACGATGGCCACACGTCTTCTTGGCTTGCTCTGCCTGATTGCCGAGCAATTCATGGTCATTTCTACAAAAGCAGCACTAGATTGGGGTACGCCGATTGGTCCTGGCACCTACCTGTCCAATGGCGGCCATATAATCATCAAGGCTGATAGAATCGGCGCGGGTTGCGCAATACAGCGGGATGTCACGATCGGTGTGGATAATACGAGTCCAGAGAGAGAAACGCCCAATATTGGTGCAAACGTGTGGATCGGGGCGAACAGTGTCATCTTCGGCGGAATATCTATCGGCAATGGTGCTACAGTGTTGGAAGGGAGTGTGATCAGCACAAGTGTGCCCGCCGATTGTGTCGTTGGTCGCAATCCGGCCCGGGTCGTAAGACGCGACTTTGACAATCAGAGACTGCTGGCCCAACCCGAGGTGTCATCGGGTTCTCATATCCAAGTGTGATCGCTTTCATTGTGAGGCCCTATGTTCGATAATGTCAGAGCAGACTATGCCCGCTATGAGAAGTCGGAGTATGGGCTCTTACAGAGACTGAAACGTTTTTTCGGGCACTTTGGATTTCATGCCCTGCTGGTCTATCGCCTTGGACAATGGTCGGCAAAGCGGATTGCGCCAGTGAAATTTATCCTCTCCGTGCTTTGCTCTCTGCTGGAATACCTGGTCAGGGTCTTGTATGACATACGCATCAAACGCACTGCTGTGATCGCGCCGGGGATGTACATCGGCCACTTTGGCGGGATTCTGGTGGGAGAATGCATGATCGGGTCGAACTGCAATATCGGACAGCGTGTCGTGATTGACAGAAACGACGAGGGCACGCCGGTCATTGGTGAATTTGTCTGGATAGGCCCACACGCAAGAATAGTCGGCCCCTTTCATATTGGGGATGGAGCTACCATTGGGGCGGGGGCGGTGGTAACAAAGGACATGCCAGCTCGATGCTTGGCCTTAGGCAACCCTGCCCGGGTTCTCAAGAAGGACTACGATAATAGGGCTATTGTGAGAAATCCTTGGCCAAAAAGAGTACTCAATTGACTGTCATAGTGCTTCCGGGAAATGAGAAAGGAGCGCATGGGTAGTAGCACCAGACCAGGAATTTGTATCGTGTCCCCATTTGCCTACGGAGCCTTCACCTCTGTTGACACCGGTCACGTGGGAGGCATTGAGACACAGGCTGCTCTGATGGCGCGATGGTTTGCTGGGCGGGGATACGATGTGAGTATGATTGCCTTGGATGAGGGCCAGTCAGATGGCATTAAAGTTGATGGTGTTTGTATTCTCAAGACATCCAGCCGCGACGCGGGGATCAGGGGTCTGCGGTTTCTCCATCCGAGATGGACCAGCCTTTGTCAAGCTATGAAACGCGCCGATGCGGATGTCTATTACTATAACTGCGGGGACCTTGGGCTTGGACAGGTTGTGGCGTGGTGCCGCAGATACCGGAAGAAATCAGTGTATTCCGTGGCGAGTGATCCGGACTGTGATGTGAGACTGCCGGTGCTTAGACCGTTACGGGAGCGGGTGCTCTATAAATATGGCTTGCGTCATGTTGACTCCATCATAGTCCAGACGCAACATCAGCAGCAGATGCTGCGGGATGGGTTTGGACGTGATTCCATCGTAATTCCCATGCCATGTATGGGATTCGGTAACGATGGGCAAATTAACGAGGATATTCAGCGCAACACGTCTGCGCATGTGCTCTGGGTAGGCCGGATCAGTGCCGAGAAGCGATTCGAGTGGCTCTTGGATATTGCAGAGAGGTGCCCGGAGATTACGTTCAATGTCATAGGGGCCGCGAACAGCGATTTCGAATATGCTTCGCAGCTGACAAGACGGGCTGCAGCTATTCCCAATGTGCGAATGCACGGGCGAGTACCGCATGCCGAAATAGCGAAGTATTATCGGCAATCCCGCGTGCTGTGCTGCACCTCAGCATACGAAGGATTTCCCAACACATTCCTTGAGGCGTGGAGTGTTGGTATGCCCGTCATTTCTACATTCGATCCTGATAATATAATCCAAAGCAAGGGATGCGGTATTGTTGCAAATAATCTGGAAGATATTGTAACTGGCCTGAAGAAAATCACCCAATCGCCTGAAACTTGGCAGAAGGCTTCGGCGGCGGCTAGACATTGTTATATAGCAAATCACGCGATTGATGTTAGCATGCCGAGATTTGAACGTATCTTTTTAGATATAGTAGTACAGAAAAGTTGACTTTTTTGGTGATGTGGCAGTGAAGGTAGCCCTTTTTAGTCGGTATCCAGTAGATTTCACACGACCTAAGGGAGGGGTGGAATCTGTCGCTGTTGTCTTGGCGCGAGCTCTTGCTCAACTCGAACACCTTGATGTTCATGTGGTCACACTTGAACGGGAAAGGGCTCAGATTCAAATCGAACATGATGAAGATGTTAAAGTCCATCGGTTGCCGGGATCTGGATGGCCACAAATTTTGGATATACATCTTGGTCCTGGGAAAAAGCGATTGATTAACTATGTCAAGGACTTAAAGCCGGACATTTTACATACACACGAAACCTATGGCCTTACGTTGGGGTCGATCTCTATTCCACATGTGTTCACTGTTCATGGTTTCGACCATGCAAATCTTATTGCTGAATCTGCCAAACTCGGCAGGTTAAGGTCTTGGATGTGGAAACGTGTTGAAAAACGAGGCCTGTCAGGCCAAAGGCACATCATATCCATTTCACCGTATGTGACCAAAATGATTGAACAGCAAACGGATGCGAACATATATGATATAGACAATCCCGTTGACGAGCGTTTTTTCAAGATAGAGCGCCGGCCTGAATCCTTCCGTATTCTGTGTGTCGGTTGGATTAGTGAAAGGAAGAATACATTGGCCGCCGTTGAGGCTTTTGCCAAGAGTATGGGAATTTGTTCGGAAGCAAGATTAGTTATTGCAGGCGAACCAAAGGAAGCGGAATATTGGAGCCGCGTGAAAGAGGTCATAGCACGTCACGGAATCGGCGAAAAAATCGAAATACTGGGGCACATCAATCATGTTCAATTAGAAAATGAATTAGCCAGAGCAAGCGTTTTTCTTCTGCCGTCGAGACAAGAGAATGCACCTATGGCTATTGCCGAGACTATGGCCGCAGGAATTCCAGTCGTTGCATCTAACCGATGTGGTATGCCGTACATGATCCGCGACGGCGAGTCCGGTTTTCTCGTCGATCCAGATAATTCTGATGACATCGCCCGGCGATTAAAGCAACTCTTAAGCGACGATGAGCTGCGGAAAGCTATGGGATCTAAAGGGCGAAAAATCGCATTAGATCGTTTCCACCCCGCTAAAGTGGCCAAACGCACACGAGACGTGTACCTCAGAGCCATTAGCGAAGCAAAACGATAGAACATTCAGAATCCGAGTAGATAAATCTAGTCCGGATAGGGAGTTATCAATTTGTGGATTTGGATTATGTGAGTTGTCATTCCGCACTTGATGCGGAATCCAGTAAAAATCCGCGTTAACTTGTGCCGTAGGTATCCGTGGCTCTTATTCGTGCTCATCTGTGCAAATTCCCGTTCGACTGCGCTCAGGGCAGACTGTGGTTTCTGTTCTTTCATCGCGGCAAATAACGCTTACATCGAGGCATTGTAAACTTGCATTGAGGTTTTGTAGGCTTACATTGTGACAGATTAACCTTACATCAAGACGATGTAAACTTACAGCGTGGAATTGTAAACTCCCATTGGATAACTGCAGGTTTGCACTGAGACATTGCTGGCTTACATCGAGGCATTGGAAGGTCGCATCGATACATTGTAAATGTGCATTGAGGCGATGTAAGTTTACATTTACTCGATGCAATCGATAAGATTATGACTTTTCAGCCTGTAATGCGACGGATTCAAGATGCTTTCTGCACGGATGTCCAAGGCCGGGCGTCAGGCTGTATTGGATC
>Ga0180431_10009177_pt1 | contig 11221 bp, 7 predicted proteins | sample SS_ome_11_FD_132459 | JGI IMG/M metagenome (GOLD analysis project Ga0180431, IMG submission 132459) | Hypersaline lake sediment archaeal communities from the Salton Sea, California, USA - SS_1_MS_1 metaG | ecosystem: Environmental > Aquatic > Non-marine Saline and Alkaline > Hypersaline >...
CCCTGGATGCAGAAGTGCTGGGTGATCTGTTGCTGTTTGGGCAGGCCGAGCAGTTGCTCGTAGGTCAGCGCGACCGGATGAGCCACCAGTCCGTCGATACTCAGTCGGTAGTCGGCCCAGCCGCCGGCCTGCAGCGCCGCGTACCGATCGCTGCGCGGGCGCTCACCGTTGGTCCAGAAGTACGGGGAGATGTCCGCTTCCCGATATGTCGCGGTCGGGTTGGTCCGCTCCAGCAGGCTCTTTGCGCCGCCGACCAGGAACCGCCCGGCCCGCTGAATCGCCCGGGGGTGTCGGATGGTCAGCGGTGAGGCGAGCAGCCAGAAAAACACCACCACCGTCATCCATGCCGCATACAGCGCGACGCCCGCCCAGGAATCGGTGTCGGTGCCCAAGGTCATATGGTTGACGTTGCCGACGAACCCGGTCACGAAGATCATCAGAGTGTGCAGCGCGATGAACACCACCATCCAGAGCAGGACACCGAAGTGGATCGTTCGGGCAACCTGCCGGTTCAAAAGTCCTGCGCCGGTTCCGAATCTGCCGGCGATGGACGGTGCCTGGAGTAAACCGGTCACCAGCGCCAGGGGGGCTGCGATGAACACCGTGATGAAGTACGCCAGCAACTGAAGGGCGTTGTACGTGCTGAAACCGGCGTTCTGCGGCAAATTCAGCGACAGATACTGCAACGCCGTCGAAAGCGCATTGGGAAAAACGTCCCATGAGGTCGGAATGAGCCGCTTCCACTCATCAGTGCTGAACAGCAGGACGTAGAACACCGCACCGTTGATCAACCAGAGCAGGTCGAAGGCGAAATGCCACCACCGTGCCAAACCGACGGAGTGCCGAAACCCCGGAATTCCCAGGTGCTTCGGCAGCGCTACCGAATCCTCTTTGGCAGTCCAGACCATCTCGGGATCGTCGCTGTCACGGCGGTCGGCCGGAACCGGGCCGCGCAGCCGCAGCCATTCGCTGTCCGGCTTGCTGCCGGCATTGAGATACAGGCGCGGGTGGTCGGCGAGGATCTGCAGCCCCGCTCTGATGATGAACATCATGAACAGCAGATTGAAGAAGTGCTGCCAGCGCAGCCACCACGGGAAACCAGTGTTGACCGGCTCTACGTAGTCATTCGAGGTGCCCGGGTATTGCGAGATGAAATCCGCGAACCATTGGTACTGGGCCATCTCCCGCACCACGGCGATCGACAGCACCACTGCGAGGATCCCCAACGGGATCAGCCAGAGGCTGGAGAACCATCGCCGCCCGATCCGGATCGACGGCAGCCGCGCGCGGTTCTGCGGGATTCCGCCGGCCCAATCCTCGACGACGATGGGCCCATTGCGGTGGCCCTGGCTGTAGTACGGCAGCAGTGATTTCTCGAGTGGGTCGGGCTCATCCGAGTTCATCAACGCCCCCTTTGCGGCCAGATTAAGGCAGGCCGGACCACCCCGTCGAGCACCGCCCATCCCGCGCGATTCCGGGCGAATTCCGGTGCGGCCGGTGCTAGTTTGACATCGATGGCCGGGCATAGACAGCCGGGCACCGACTGCGTGGCATAACGGGCGGAAGGCATTCGCATGGACCAGGCCGGCCGGAACGTGGACTGGGAGACGTTGCGGGACTGCGCCGTTGCCGCGGCCGCGAACTCCTACTCCCCGTACTCCAACTTCCCGGTGGGGGTGGCCGGATTCGTCGACGACGGCCGCGTGGTCTCCGGGGCCAACGTCGAGAACGCCTCCTACGGGATCACGCTGTGCGCGGAATGCTCGATGGTGTCGGCCTTGTACGCCACCGGCGGTGGCCGGCTCACCGCGGTCTACTGCGTCGACGGCAACGGTGATGCACTCATGCCCTGCGGCCGGTGTCGCCAGCTGCTCTTCGAGCACGGCGGCCCGGAACTGCTGCTGATGACACCGCAGGGCGTGGAGTCGATGAACCAGGTCCTCCCCCAAGCCTTCGGGCCCTGGGATCTCGTGGAGAGAACATCCCCTCGATGAGCGGTGCGACGAGAAAGCAACTGTTTGAGCCCCGACCGGCCGCTGGGTCGACGAGTTCGGCCGGCCTACCGGCTGCCGGTGGCGCCACCGGTGAGACACGGATATGACACACGGCGCGCAGATATGAGCGGCTACAGCGCCACCGCCTCAGCGACGTCGGCTCGAATGGCATCGAGTTCGCCCTGGGCCCTCGCACGAGCCTCGGCGACCTCGCCCGTCACCGGAACCACCACCTGGAGATAGCACTTCAGCTTGGGCTCGGTGCCGCTGGGCCGGACGATCACCCGAGCGTCGGTGAGGGTGAACCGGAGCCCATCCGTCGGCGGCAGACCATCGACACCCTCTTCGAGATCATCGAACCGCAGCACCTCACGCCCGCCGAGAGACCCCGGCGGATTCGCACGCAACCGCGCCATCGCCTCGCTGATCAACGAGAGGTCCGAAACCCGGACCGACAGTTGACCTGTGGCATACAACCCGAACCGACCGGCCAACTCGTCAAGGACATCCTGCGGTCCGCGACCCCGTGCCTTGAGCGCTGCCACCATCTCCAGAATCAGCAGCGAAGCGGTGATTCCATCCTTATCCCTGACCGCCTCCGGGTCGACGCAGTAACCCAGGGCCTCTTCGTACCCGAAGCGCAGGCCGGGCACCTTCGAGATCCATTTGAAACCGGTCAGGGTCGTGACATAACCGAGGCCGGCATCGGCGGCGATCCGCTCAAGCAGAGTCCCGGAGACGATCGACTGCGCGTACACCCCGGTCGCCGGCACACCGTCGAGCCGACCACGTTCGGCGATCCACCAGCCCAGCAGTGCCCCCACCTCGTCACCGGTCAGCATGCGGTAGTCGCCGTCGTAGCCGATACCGACCGCACACCGGTCCGCGTCGGGATCGTTGGCGATGATCACATCCACCCGTTGCGCGCGGGCAGCGGCCAGCGAAAGGTCCATCGCCCCGGACTCTTCCGGGTTGGGGAAGCTCACCGTCGGGAAACGGCCGTCAGGGTCGAACTGCGCGGCGACCTTGGTCGGCATGTCGAAACCGGCCTGCCGCACCGCGCGGACGAACACTGCCCCGCCGACACCGTGCAATGCCGTGTAGACGGCCGACACCGCACGCGGACCACTGCCCAGCAACGAGACTGCACGGGCCACATAGGAATCGACCACCGAACCGTCCAAAACTCGGTAGCCATCGGACATCGGGATCGAGTCCAGTGCGCCCACCGCCTCGATACACTCGGCGATCTCCGCATCCGCCGGTGGGACGATCTGGCTGCCGTCACCCAGATAGACCTTGTACCCGTTGTCCTGGCGCGGGTTGTGCGACGCGGTGACCATGACCCCCGCCATGCAGCCGAGTTCGCGAATCGCGAAGGCCAGCACCGGCGTCGGCAGTAGTTCCGGCAGCACCATCGCGGTAATCCCGGCACCGGTCATGATGCGGGCGGTATCACGAGCGAAGACCTCGGAGTTTCGGCGAGCGTCATAGCCCACCACGATTTTGAGCTCATCCGGCGACGATGCGCCCTTGCCCACAAGAAACGCGGCGAGGCCGGCAGCGGCCCGGGAGACCACCACCCGATTCATCCGATTGCTGCCGGGGCCCAGCCGTCCGCGCAGCCCGGCGGTACCGAACTGCAGGGTGCCGTCGAAGGCATCGGCGAGTTCAGCCAACGCGTCGTGCTCTCCGGCCTCCGCTTGGGCGAGCAGAACCGAGAGTTCAGCGGCAGTCTCGGGATCGGGATCGTCGGCCAGCCACCCCCGGGCCACCTCGAGCAGCCGCACCTCCCGGTCCATCATTAGTCGCCCGCCGCCGCCTCGGTTCCGCCGACCAAGGCCACCGATGACGACGCGCCGATCCGGTCTGCGCCCGCTTTCAGCATCGCCGTGGCATCTTTACGACTTCGCACCCCCCCGGATGCCTTCACCCCCAACGTATCCCCCACCATCGCGCGCATCAGGGCGATATCGTGCGCGTTCGCGCCGCCGCCTCCGAAACCGGTGGAGGTTTTGACGTAGGCCGCACCGGAGCGCAGGGCGATCAGACATGCCACCGCCTTCTGCTCGTCATTGAGCATGCCGGTCTCCAGAATCACCTTCACCGGTGCCGGTCGCGCGGCGGCCACCACCCCGAGCATGTCGTCGTACACGGCGGCCAGATCCCCGGAGAGCAACCCGCCGATGTCCAGCACCATGTCGACCTCGTCGGCACCTTCGGCGACCGCGATGCGGGCCTCCTCGGCCTTCGCCAGCCGGGTCATCGCCCCGAGCGGAAACCCGACCACCGTGCACACCATCACGCCGGACCCGGCGAGCTGTTCGGCCGCGGTGGGCACCCAGCGGCTGTTCACGCACACCGAGGCGAAACCGTGTTCACGGGCCTCGCCGCAGAGCGTTTCGATGGCTGTCAAGGTGGCGTCGGCCTTCAACAGGGTGTGATCGATACGCCCGGCGAGGGTGTCGGCGGTGCGCAACGCGGCCGGCACATCCACCCCGTCGGGGGCCGGGCCGAGCGCCGCCGCCACCGCCTCGCCGGCGCGTTGGAACCGGGTGGAATAGTCGGCCACGTAGGCGTTCACACAATTCTCCTGGGATCGTCGGAAGGTCAGCCGTCAAGCAGACTGGCCCGCAGATAGTTGAACAGAGCAACCCCGGAATCCGCACTGAACTTGTGCAACTGCGCCGCCGTCGCGGTCACCTGATCGCCCTCAAGCCGGTTCAGCAGGGTGCAACAGATCATGGCGAATCGGGGGAATCCCCAGTGGTTCAGATAGCCGGCGAGCATCGCACCTTCCATCTCGATATTGCGTACGCCGTTGTCATCGAGCCACCGCAACCAGTCCATCTTGGTTTCCGTCGTCTCCAAACAAATCGCGCCGTCGAGTCGGAACTGTTCCAGGAAGAACTCGTTGCCCGCGACGGTTTTACCCGACACGACTTCGAAGTCCGCGCTGCCCGCGTTGGCGGCGAGGATGGCATCACGGGTTGTTGCCGGGAAATGCCCGTCGAACCAGTACTGACCCTGCCCGCCGCGCAGGAGCCGGTAGGGCTTGAGGTCGGCCATCAGCCCCTCGGAGGAGACCACCACCGTGCCTGCGGGCAGACCCACGCCCCCGCTGGTTCCCACCCGGCACCAGAAGACATCATCCAGCGCGCCCGGATCACCGCGTTTGAGGAAGAAAACCAAACGCATGAGCTCCTGCACGGCAATCGATGCGCTCGGCATCCCCATCCCGTGCGAGGCGAACAACACCCCGGCGGTGTACCGGGTGACGAAGCGGTCCTCCTTGGGAAACGCGACGATCTCCGCGCCACCGTTGATCAGGCTCCAGGTCTCGGCGAACTCCTTGATCCGCCCACCCGAGCCGGCCAGGATCACCGCCCGCACGCCTCGGAGCGCATCTAGGACGGGGTCCGACGAAGCGATGCCGAAGTGGTAGTAGAAGTCCTGCTGATGGCCCGCCAGAACATCATCGAGGAACGTGTGGTTGATGTTCTCTGTCCTCACGGCGGCCTCCCCGACTCCTCGACGGGACGCAACCTACGCGCCGCGATACTGGCCTGGCGGCATTTTCGGCCACCGGGTGCCCAGCGTGGCGTGGTTGACGGTGCCTCCGGACCCCCGATAGATTCAGAGATTCGACATCCCCGCAAGTAGCGGGGAGGTGAGGTTTTGCTGATGGCGGTGGTCAATACCAGCGCGCGGGCCGCAGCGGCGGCATTCCTGTTCGGCGTCGCGCTGACCGCGTCCCCGGCGGTCGCCGCCGACGATGACAGCGGCACGGCGTCGACCGCAGCGGGATCCGCAGGAGCCGCCGGTTCGCCCGCCCCGGCGCGCGCGTCCCGGGGATCGGTGTCAGCGACCCGGTCGGGCCCGCCCCGGCCGGCAGCCACCCGTGAGACAACCGCGAACGCCACGGCAACCACCCCGACGACTTCGCCCGCCACGACTTCGCCAGCCATAACTTCGCCCGCCATAACTTCGCCCGCCATGAGTTCGCCTGCCACGGTAAGTACGGAAGGCATGGACGGCCCCGCCGGACTCAAGGTCCGCGCACCGCGACGCGGGGCACCGGACAGCCGGGCCGCTGCCGACCTTGATGCGACCCCCGGCCCGAACGCCCGCATCCGACCCGAGCGAACAAGCGCCATCGCCGGCACGGTGGCCGCGCCCCCTCCGACCACGGTATCCGCGGCGGCAGTAGCCGCACCGGTATCCGCACCCGCCCCGCAGATGGCGATCGCCACCGCGGTACCCGCCGCACCGTCCGAATCCGCGCAGGCCGCCGCCCAACCCACCGCCGCCCAGCCGACCGTCTCGGCGGCGGCCGAACCCGCACGGGCCCAGCCCGCGCCGGTGGTCCGGGCCAGGATGAGCGCATCGACCGGAACCGCCGCGCTCACGGTGGCGGACCTGTTCACCGGGTTACTGGCCCCGATCCAGGAATTGTTCGAGGGAGCTCTGCTGCTGGTGCGCCGGACCTTCTTCAACCAGGCCCCGATGGTCAGTCCGGTGCAGTTGACCGGTCAGGGCGAAGGCCCCATCACCGGCACCATCGGAGCGGTCGACCCCGAAGGGGACCCGCTGACCTACAGCATCACTACCGACCCCCGCTACGGCACTGCGGTCATCGACGCGGCCGGCACCTACACCTACACTCCCGGCCCGGGGTTTTCCGGAACGGACTCCTTCATCGCCACCGCCACCGACAGCGGTGCCGGCATCAACCTGTTCGACCTGCTCCGCGCTCCCGGAACCGCCGGCAACGTGGCGGTAAATCAAGGGGCACAGGCCGCGGTGGTGCAGTTCCAGTTCATTTACGGCGACGGAGCGCAATTCTGGTCCCCCGCCGCCCGCAGCAATCTCGAGTATGCCGCGACGACGCTGGCGACGACGCTCGTGGTCGACTCTCCGGTCGTTCTGACTTACACCGTCACCGGGGAGTTCTCGCCGTTCTCCGCCACCCTGGCCTCCGCAGGTAGCGATCTGAGCGGATACCAGCCGGGATTTCTGCAGACCGTGGCGCAGAACAAGATCCTGACGGGCACCGACCCGAACGGATCGGACCCCGACGGGACGATCAGCTGGAACTTCGGGCCCGGCTGGGCATTCGGCGACACCGTGCCGGGCAACCAGTACGACTTCCAGTCGACCGCGATGCACGAACTGCTGCACACGCTGGGCTTCCTGACCTATGTCGATCGGGCCGGGTTGAACACCGGGCGGACTTGGACGGATTTCGACAGCAATCTCGTGACATCGGACGGGACCGCCGTCATCGACGGCAGTTACACCTGGAACTCCGCCTATAACGCCAATCTGACCGGCGGCAACGGCGGTCTGTATTTCGGCGGGCCGAACGCCGTCGCCGCATACGGCGGCTTCGTCCCGCTGTATACCCCCAGTCCATGGGAGGCCGGCAGTTCCCTGTCGCATCTCGACGACTCCACCTTCGTCGGCGCGAACCAGCAACTGATGAACGCCCGCATCAGTGCCGGCCCCGGAATCAGGATCATCAGCCCCATCGAGGCCGCCGTCCTGCAGGATCTCGGCTATACCGTCTTCCCGGGCGGGACCTCCGCCCTGATGTTCATGGGATTGTTTTTCGTCCGGCGTCCGCGCTCAGGTTCCCGGAATCGGCTGACCCGCAGTGGTCTCGTCGACCACGGTGTGGACGAATCGCATCTTGTCCAGAACCGGCACCGGCAGCACGAACGGGTATAAATCCCCCTTCCCCATCGAACGGTTCACCATGTTCAGCGACCAGGACAACGGCAGCCAGATGTCGATCATCGTGTCGAACGCGCTCGGGCCCAGCACCCGCATTTGGTAGGTGGCATTGGCCGGCGCGAGACCGTAGGCGGCCGCAGTGTCCAAAGTGCTGCGAATGTGCAGGTAGTGGGCGAACGTCTCGGCCCAGTCCTCAGCCGGGTGCATCGTCGCATACGAGGAGACGAAGTCCTGTTCCCAACCGGTCGGCGGACCATCGTCGTAGTGGCGTTTCAGCGCGGCCTGATAGTCGGCGGACGGATCACCGAACAGGCAGGTGAACTGGTCCACCCGGTCCGGTGACGGCCCGACCAGGCAGTAAAAATAGTAGTGCCCGATCTCATGGCGGAAATGTCCGAGCAGGGTCCGGTACGGTTCGTCCATCTCGACACGTAACTGTTCGCGGTGCACATCGTCGCCTTCGGCGAGGTCCACGGTGACCACACCGCTGGCATGGCCGGTGAGAACCTGCTCGTCAGCGCTGGACAACAGATCGAAGGCAAGCCCGTGCTCCGGGTCCTCATCTCGCCCGGCGATCGGCAGCTTCAGTTCGTACAGTTCGGCGATCATCCGGCGTTTGGCCCGTTCGGCGTCGGCGAAGGCACCCAGGGCGATGGTGTCGTCATCGCCCGGCCTGGTCCGGGTCAGTACGCAGGAGGCACAAAGCTGCCGTACCGGCTCGACCCTCACCAGCCAATTGCATTCGGCCAGATGGCGGTTCGCGCAGAGCTGATACATCTGCGGGTCGACGCTGCCGACTCCCCCGTCTCCCCCGCCCGAGGCGATGACGAGGAAGGACATCGCCTCGAGTGAAAATCCCACCGGGCTGTCACAGGACAGACAAACCGAGTTCTCGAACGCCAGATGCTGTCCGCAGTTCGGGCAGGTGAAGTCACGCACTCGGGAGATCCCCCTGAAGAGGGGCCACATCCACCGATACGTCGATGACGCTGCGGTCCGAGTCGGTGTAGATGATGCCGCGCAGCGGCGGTACGTCAGCGTAGTCTCGGCCCCAGCCCACGATGATGTAGCGCTCGTCGATGAGTTGGTCGTTGGTCGGGTCCAGTCCCAACCACTGGTTCTCCGGGGTCCACACCGAGGCCCAGGCGTGGGTGGCATCGACACCGAACACCCGTTCCTTTCCCGGCGGCGGGTCGGTGGCCAGGTATCCCGACACATAGCTCGCAGCAAGGCCGTGGGAGCGCAGGCACGCGATCGCCAACCGGGCGAAGTCTTGGCAGACGCCCTCACGCGCCGCCAGGACCGCGTCGACCCGGGTGGACACCGTCGTTGATCCTGATCGGTAGGTGAAGTCGGCGAATATCCGCGCATTCAGATCTCGGAGGACCTCGATGAGCGGACGACCCCGGGTAAAGCTTGGCGCAGCATAATCGCGCACCGCCGAGGTGATTTCGGGTGGCCGCAGATCCAGGGTGAACTCCGCTGCCAGCGCCCCGCCGACACCCGTCGGCCGGGCCGACTCCCACGGGTCCAATGCCGATCCCGACCCGTAGAGATCGGGTTGCGGTGGGGCCACCTCGACGATGGCGGCACTGCTCACCGTCAGCGCGCGATGGTGCTCGGTGATCTGGAAGTACGAGCTGGTGTTGCCGTACGCGTCGCGACTGGTTGAACCGTCGGCGGGCTCAGGGTCGATGACGAGTTGATATGACAGACAGCGCTGGCGCTCGGCGTCGCGAGGGGCGAGGAAACCACGTCCATACGAGTTGGTGACCACATCTGAGTAGCGGTAAGTCGTGCGGTGGCTGATCTGGTAAATCCGGGGCGGCGGCATCGGCGTCGGTCCGTCCGGGGAGGAGGTCACGGCACGACCCGGAGTTCATCTGGCCCCCAAATCGGCTGCATTCCACCCGGTACCGTCAACTGTGCATCGGTGATGACGGTGGCCAGTTCCCGCAGCGCGCTGTGTAACGCGCGCAGCAGGACCCGCATTTCGATGCGCTCACCGTCGGGTCCGACCACCTCGAGTTCGACCGGATCCAGCCGGCGCAGTCGGGTACTGATCTCGTCGACGAGCCGTTCAGGGCGCGACGATCCCGACGAACCGGGCAAAGTGCGCAGGTTGGAGCGGATCCGCTCCAGTTGATAGATCAGCGACCGGGGATTCTCGGCATCGAGGAGCAACAGGTCAGCGACGGCAGCCACACTGAACTGACCCGCTGTTCGCCTGCGGTAGACGACCGATGACTCGCAGGCCGCCAGAACCGACTCGGTGATGGTCTGCTCCGGGCCGGAAGCACGGGCGGTCACAAGGGTGGCGTCCAGCAGGGCGGTCAGCCCGATTCCGCGTTCAATGCGTTTTCCCGTGTCCATCACCGCCCAGCCCGCGTCGTGAACCATGGATTCCTCGGCAATCCCGGACAGCGCCAGCATGCCGGTCAACGCCCCGGAATGTGCGGCCGCCATCAACGCGTCGCCACGGATTCTGGACTCCGGCGGGCTGGCCGACAGTTTCATCACCGCGCGCTCCACCGAAGCCAGGACCAGCCAGGTGTTACCGGACATCTGGTCGCGCACCCCGCGCGCCGCCAGTGCGAGCAATTCCACCGACTGCGCCAGCGAACCGGGCCGGCGCCGATCGGCGGTCAGCGACCACAGCGTGGTCGGCGCCACCGCGATCATCTCCGCGGAGTCGCCATCGGCCCCGGTGTCGGTGCCGGTGATCTCGCCGAGCGCCGTCAGCAACACCGGTACGGACTCGCTGGCGTCGGTGTACTGCCGATGCCGGTACTCGTGGTGACGTTCCCTGGTGGCGGTGAGCAACCGGGCCATCTGCTCGGCGCGTTCACCGTAGCGGCCCAACCAGAACAAATCGGCGAGCGCCCGCGGAGAACTGACGGCCCCGGCTCCCCGACCCCGCACCAAAGTCAATTCCGCGCGTGGCTCAATCGAGGAAACCGCCACCTCGGCGGTAGACCTGACCGGCGGCAGAACCCAGATATCTTTAGCCGCAACGCTATTGAGTTTGTACGCCGCGTTCCCCGGGGCCAGGACGTAGCCCAGTCCGCCGATCATGGGGGCGTAGCTCTCGCGCTGTGACACCGTGAACAGCCGCGTGCCCACCGCAGCCGAGGACAGCCCGCCCGGGAAGTGGTCACTGGGCGCTGAGGAGAATTCCGGCAATTCCTGGCCCACCCACTGCCACGGGCAATCCTCAATCCGGTCGGCCAGCAAATTGCGCTGCTCCGCCGACAGGGACGGACCCACTACCGTCTCACCGCCCAGAGCGGACTTGATCAACAGCGACGACAGATTCGCCAGCAGATGCGAACGTTCCCGGTCGATCCCGCCCCAGTACATCGGCGCCGCTTCCAGCACTGGCGCTTCGCCCAGCAGCAATGGGGCCAGATCCGGCAGGAACCGCATCAGCCCCGGGCTTTCCAGGATGCCGCTGCCCAAGGTGTTGACGACTGTCGCCGCGCCGCGGCGCA
>Ga0180431_10009178_pt1 | contig 11219 bp, 6 predicted proteins | sample SS_ome_11_FD_132459 | JGI IMG/M metagenome (GOLD analysis project Ga0180431, IMG submission 132459) | Hypersaline lake sediment archaeal communities from the Salton Sea, California, USA - SS_1_MS_1 metaG | ecosystem: Environmental > Aquatic > Non-marine Saline and Alkaline > Hypersaline >...
CAGCGGCGCCCCGGCCGGGAGGTACACCCGCACCACCTGCTCGGCGTCCGGCGCCAGCGCGACGGGGCAGATGACGGTCGGGCCGCCTTCGGTCCACCGCAGACGGACCTCGCGGAGCACGGCCGCGCTGCGATTGGCCAAGGCAAGGTCGGCCGCACCGTAGGGCCACACGGCCCCGCTCGGGTCGGCGGAGACCTCGAGTTTCATCTGGATGCCGCCCCCCGCGGCCCAGGCGAATCCGCCCGGCAGCAGAACGGCAGTTGCGACCAGGACATTGCACAGGACCCTTCGGGGAATGCAGCGTCCGAAGCATCGGGTACGAAGGGTTTGAAGCAAGGCATCGGTCCTTCGGCAGTTCATTGATTCCTGAATACGCAGGATCGGTCCCGGAGATCCGCAAAGCCCCCCGACTGCGTCGGGGGGATCCCCACGACGCAGTCGGGGGGCTTTGCGGGTCGCACAGCAACATCAGCAATCGACGGATCACTACACGTGGTCATGACCCACTCTCCCTGGCGTACCGTTCGACGAGGGTTTTGGCCCGGAGGACCTCGGCCACCGACCACGCCTGGGCAATGCACCCGCGCGGGGCGTGCGGCGCTTCGCCGTCGAATATCTCGCTGATAAAGCCCAGGCCCGCCTCGCCCAGGTGCGCGTCGAACCCGTCCAGCCAACTGCGGGCCTGGGCGACGGCGAAGGGCTTGGGGCCTTCGACCTTCAGGTAGGCCTCGATGAACGCCCCGATCAGCCAGGGCCAGACCGTGCCCTGGTGATACGCCCGGTCGCGCGATTCCCAACTGCCTCCGCATCGCGGGCGGAACCGCTCGTCGTGCGGGGCCAGCGTTCGCAGCCCCATCGGCGTCAGCAGGTCGCGGGCGACGACCTGCAGCACCCCGCGCTGCTGATCCGGATCCAGGGGGCTGTGCGGCAGCGAGACGGCGAAGATCTGGTTCGGGCGGATGGTTGCATCGGGGCGACCTTCGCAAACACAGTCGAACAGGCAAGCCCCCTCGCCATTCCAGAACGTCTGCACGAACGCCGAGGCAATCAACTCGGCCCTGCGGGCGTAGTCGGCGGCCAGGTCCGCGTCGTACTCCGCCGCTCGTTCGGCCATGATCCGGTGGGCGCTGTGCCACAACGCGTTGATCTCCACCGCCTTGCCGTGCCGGGGTGTGATGGGTTCGTCCCCGAGCTTGGCGTCCATCCACGTCAGTTGCGTCTGGTGGGAGCCCCCGGCCAGAAGCCCGTCGGCGTCGGCGCGGATGCCGAAGCTCGTGCCGTCGTGATAGGCCGTCAGGATCGCGTTGGCCGCCGGCATCAGCGTATCGTGCCAGAAGTTCGTCTCGCCGGTGGCCTCGACGAACCTCTCGGCGGCGATGATGAACCACAGCGACGCGTCGATGCTGTTGTAGTGTGCCGCGGCGGAGTAGTCGTCGAAGCGGTTGGGCACCATGCCGTCAGCGATACGCGAGGCGAAGGTCCGGAAGACCCCCTTGGCCAGGTCGAACCGCCCGGTGGTCAGCAACAGCCCGGGCAGGGCGATGAACGCGTCGCGTCCCCAGTCGGCAAACCAGTGATACCCGGCCAGGATCGTCGCCGAGGGTTTCCGGTCCCGGAAGGTCCGCCTGGCGATGAAGGTGTCGGTGGCGGCGGCGAGTCGGCGCGTGGCCAGGTCGGCCTTGGGGCCCACCGACCGGGCCAATTGGGCTAGCCGCTCGCGTCGGGCGGTCACCGCCGCGTCGAAGTCCACGGCGTTCGGCGCGTCCACGGACGCCAGCAGCACGCACGATCGCCCGGGCGCCAGGTCCATCGCGAACGCACCAGGACTGTACAGGTCCTCCTGCCCGTCCTGTCCGCGGGCAATGTCCGCGCGGTACACGAAACGATGCCACCACTGCCCTTCGCCCTCGATCTCGGCCCCCTCGGCCGACAGGTACACCACGTGATCGGGCTGGTTCAGGTCCCGCACGGCCACGCGGCCGTCGATCAGCTCGAAGGTCAGTTGGCTCGGCTGGTCGGGGGCCCTGAGGTGGTGGTAGTCTCGCAGGGCGACGAACGGCCTGACCCGCAGCCGACCCGGCGCGCCGGTCAGCGTGTAGCGGACGGCCGCGGTGTTGGCCGACTCGGCCAGGATGATCTCCTTGGTGAGCGTCGCGTCGTCGACGCGGTAGACGTAGGTGGCGGCGGTGTCGTTGCGGAACGCTTGCAGGAACGCCGACCCGTCCGGGGCAAAGGTGTCCTCGAACTCGTTGGTCGCCAGTTCGACCGTCCGGTCACCGACGGCAAGCTCCTCCATGACCGTCGCCACCGCCAGCAGGCGTCCGACGGGCGCCGCGGTGGCCGAAACCAGCAAGCCGTGGTAGCGCCGCGTGTTGCAGCCGACCGCCGTTGATGAGGCGTACGCGCCGATCCGGTTGGCTATGAGCCACTCCTTGGCGAGCAGCGGCTGCAAATCCGCCCCGACGGGCACGACAATGGCATCCTGGGCGGTCTGGCTGGAGGGATCGGTCATCGGTGTCTCTGCGGGTTCGAGGCGGGAGCCGTGTGCGACCCGATTCTCCGGCCTCTCGGCGCCCGGCGGTCAGGCACGCGCAACGGCCAGACGCGCGCGGATGTTGTCCAGGATGTTCATGTAGTTGATGTACGCATCGTACGGCGACTCGTACGGGTTGAAGTACTTGTGAACGTCCCCGTCGGCGAACCACTTGGTGCACATGTAGTAGAAGTGGTCGGACGTCTGGAGCTTGCGCCAGTCCTCGATCAACTGCTCGTCGCCGCCGCCCAGCACCGCCTCGGCCAGGGCGTACATGTCGTGCAGCGCGTTGGCCTGCATGTTGTTGCCCAGCCAGGCCGAAATGTCACGCTCCGTGTCCGCCCAGGAGATCATGTTCGGCACGTCGACCTCCCCGACCGGCCCGTAGCGGTCGACCGCCTGTGAGACGGTCAGGAAGTTGTTCTTGCCGGCGGCCATCACGTGGTCCGGAAGGGCGTACAGGAAATCGAATATCCCCGTGTCGGACCACTGGTGCTCCCCGAACGTCTCGTAGTCCATGAAGAGATTGCACACGAACCCGTTGCCGTTGATCTGGTCGACCCAGTGTGCGAACCGTTCGGCCGTCAGGGGCCACTCCGCCCAATCGCGATTGGAGAACCTGAACGCCACGTCGTCGCTGAGGCGGTAGTTCTTCAGGAGCATCCTGAGGTCGCCGCAGTTCGGGGGGTTGTAGATGAAGTTCGGGCTTCGGTATCCCAGGACGTGGTCGGCGCCCTCGGTCAGAATCGCGTCGAAGCCCATCTGCTCGACGACCTTGGCCACGTCGTTGTTGTACGTCAGCTCGGTGTTCCTGAAGACTCTCGGCTTCTGGCCGAACAGCTCCTCCATGAGCTGACAGTGCATGCGGGTCTGCTCGATGAACTCGTCGCGATGGTAGAGAAAGGACAGGCTGTGATAGTAGGTCTCGGCGATGAACTCGACGCACCCGGTCTCCGCCAGGGCCACGAAGCTGTCCAGCACATCCTGTCGCCAGTGACGGAACTGCTCGATCACCGTCCCGGTCAGCGAGTAGCACACACGGAAGCGGCCCTCGTGCCGGTCGATGAGGCGCCCGATGACGGCGTTGGCCGGCAGGTAGCACTTGTCGGCGACCTTGTTGCAGATCTCCCTGTTGGCGTGCCCGTCGAAGTAGTTGCTGTCGCTGTCGAAGATGCTGTAGCGCCGCAACCGGTTAGGCTGGTGTACCTGGAAATAAAAAACTACCGAGGCCATCGTTCACTCTGCATCGACAAGTTCGGCGTAAATCTTGCGGAGTTTGATCGCGCTGTCACGCCAGGAGAACTTCCGCAGTTCAATGGCTCCGTGCTGACGCAGCGTGCGCTGGAGAGGCGGATGACGCAGCACGGCCAGGATCTTGTTGGCCATCTCGTCGGTGTCCCAGAAGTCCACCTTCAACACGTGCGTCAGCACCTCCGAGACGCCGGACTGCTTGGAGATGATGACCGGCACGTTGTGGCTGAGGGCCTCCAGCGGGGCGATCCCGAACGGTTCGGAGACGCTGGGCATGACGTACAGGTCGGCCATACTGAAGATCCGCCCGACGTCCTTGCCGCGGAGGAACCCTGTGAACGTCACGTATCGCCCGAGCTTCAGGTCGGCCACCTGCCGAACGCACTGGGCGATCATGTCTCCGCTGCCGGCCATCACGAACCGGACGTCCGTGAACTTCTCGGTGACCTTTTTCGCCGCCTGGAGGAAGTACTCCGGGCCCTTCTGCATCGTCACCCGCCCCAGGAACAGCACCAGCTTCTCGTTCTGCCGGATCGGCGTCATGCCCAGGTCGTTCGTGTCCGTCGGCAGGTCGACGGCGTTGTAGACCACCTCGATCTTGTCGGGCGGGACACCGTATCGGCCGGCGACCGTATTGCGCGTCAGGTAGCTGACGCAGACCACGCGGTCGGCGCCGTGCACGCCCGACCGTTCGATATCGTAGACGTCCTGGTTGACGTTCTCACCGGCCCGGTCGAACTCCGTGCTGTGGACGTGGACGACGAGCGGTTTCCCGGAAGCGGCCGCCACGGCCAGCCCCGCGGGGAAGGTCATCCAGTCATGGGCGTGGATCACGTCGAAGCGTTCGGTCCGGGCGATCTGCACGGCCAGCGAGGCGTAGCGGCGAACCTGGCCCAGCAGGTCGCCGGCGTAATGCCCCCCGGTGCCCTTGGCGAACGACCCGACTGGAACGGCCGAATCCGACGGGCCCTGCTCGGCGCCCGGGGCCGAACCGTCCGCCTCGTCCTGCTCGGACCGCATCGTCGACAGGACCTGCCGAACCTGCGCCTGCTGGTCGGGCGTCAACGACGCCAGGACCTCTTCGAAGCTCTCGGCTGTGGCGTAGGCCTGCAGAAGAGCCGGCACGCGATGCAGCTCCACGTGAGCCATCCGGGCCACGGCCGCCGTCGTCGGGTCCGGCGCCACGTCCGGTGCCACGTCCGGCGCCCGGTCCGGCGACGTTGGTGCCGGCGGGGTGGTCCGCTCGGCAACCGTGTTCAGGCCGCGGAGCGTCACGTGGGACGGCCCGGTCGGTGTCTCGGGCACGGCGGTCGGCAGGACGAACGAGACGTCAACACCGATCTCGTTCAGCCCGCGCGTCATGCCGTAGCATGCCGTTCCCAGCCCGCCGCTTATGTGCGGTGGAAACTCCCAACCAAGCATGAACACCTTCATAACAAGTCCTTACGTTCCTGCCTCGAACAGCGATCCGTCCGGCCGCCCTGACACGGCGTCCTCAGGATTACAGGCACGATTATAGACGCACCCGCGTCAATGAAAAGGGATCAGTTGTCGTCACCGGAAACTTCTGCACGATCTTCATCCACCCTCCGGCCGGGACCGCTATGCCCCCACCAAACGGCACGCGCTCGGCGCAACGGGACTGCGCGTACCCGTCTAGCGGGCGGGCTTGCTCGCCGGGTGTCTTTCGAACAGCACGCGGCGAGCAAGCTCGCCCGCTAAACACACAGCGCGCCACCGGAACCTCTACTTGGCCACGGTGACCGTGACCGCGGCGTAGCCGGTGTTGCCCAGGACGTCAACGGCCCGCACGGCGATCCGGTGTGTGCCCGGGTCCATGTCCTTGATGTTCACCCGGAAGCTCTCCCGAGCCGAGTCCGTGATGCCGTCGGCAGGCAGGATCGCGCGCCACTGCCCGTCGCTGTCGACGGTGTACTGGATCACGCGCAGCCGGCTCAGGGCGTCGGTGACCTGTCCGCTGACGGTGATGGTCTTGGCGCCGGCCTTGGCCGCCAGGCGGGCGAAGACTGGGGCCGTGTTGTCCACGACGATCGGCTCGGAGATCCTGACGGTCTCGAGGGCGTTGGACGGGGCGTTGGCGTTCTTGTCGCTGACGGTCACGCGCAGCTCGTACTTGCCGTCGGCCTGGGTCAGCGTGTTCCAGAAGTACGCCGGCTTGGTCAGCTTGTCCGTCAGCGTGATCCACTTTTTCTCGCCGGCCTGGCGGTACTCGAGCGTGTAGACCAGGGCGTCTCCATTGGGGTCGGCCGCGGCGATGGCGATCTGGCGGAATACCAGCGCGCCGGACAGGCTTATCTTCGAGCCCATCTTGGCCACCGCCTTGACCGTCACGCCCGTCACCGCCGGCGCCAGGTTGCCCACCTGGTACGCCAGCGCCACGTCGTGCACCGTGGCCGAGCGCCCCCCGGCCGCCTGGAACGTCAGCCGATACTGAAGGAAGCGCGCCGGGGGGCTGGCGATTTGGATGAACGCCCCGTCGAGGGCCTGCTCGGCGGACCACCTGCTCCAGGTGGCGTCGTCCGGCTTGGCCAGGTTGCCGCTCCGGGTGGCGAAGGTCACCTTCGCTCCGGGCGGCACGGTCACGCGTGCCCGGGCCGAGCCCCACCGGGCGAACTGCTTGGCGTCCTGGGCCTTCGAGACGTAGGTGCCCGTCTTGGCCGTGGCGGCGGCCAGGGCGCCCACCGAGCCGGCGTTGGCCGTGGCGAACGCGATCCGCCCGTCGGCGGTCACACCCACTGCCGTGACCTGCTTGGCGTCCGTGTCGGCCAGTTGCGTCACCAGGTCGCCGTCGATGGTCACTGCGTAGATCGCCCCCCCGTTGCCGGTGGCCAGTACGAGTTCGTCCCCGTTGAGCCTGGCCATGTCCAGAATGGTCAGGGGCTTGCGGAAGATCGTGCGTGCCAGCCCGTCCTTCTGGATGTAGTAGACGGCGTTTCCGGGCCCGGAGGTCGCCGTCCCGCCCGTCGAGGGCTTGCGTGTCGTCGTGGTCGACCGGCGAGTCGGCGCGGTGGCCGGGGCGGCGGCGGCCTTTGTCGGAGGCTTCCCCGCCCCGGGCTTGACCGGCCGGGCCGCTGCGGGAACAACCTTGACCTTCTTGATGTCCTTGGTCGGGGCGGCGGCGGTCGCCGCGGGCGGGGCCACGGGCTTGCGCCCCGAGGCCGCCGGTCGGGTCGCCGCCTTGGAAGGGGCGGTCGTACCCGGGCGTGTCGTCGCCGGGGCCGTCGTCGTGCCGCCGCCGGCCTTGCCCGTCTTGCCCTTGGCCGGGGCGACCTTGCCGTCGGCGTTGGCCTTCGAGGCGTCGGACGTCGCCACGAAGTACCCCCCGCCGGCGGCCGGTACTATCGCGGCGATCTCCTTCTCGTTGGCGTTGAGGATGACGCGCCCGGTGTTGGCCTTGAGGTCGATCTCGACCACCAGGCCCTTCTCGTCGGTGCCCGCGCACAGCGTGCCTTCACGCCGTGCCAGGCAGAGGATGTTCTTGACGAGCTTTCCCGCGTCGTAGATGACCTTGCCCTTGCCCGCCGCGACGTCGATCTCATAGACCCGCCCCTTGGCGCCGGTGGCGGCGTAGAGGCTGTTCGCCCCGCCCGGGACGATCGCCCAGACGTACTTCACCTCGGGGTCCGACCAGACCTTCTTGACGGCGCCCTTGGCGTCGATGGCGTAGATGCCGGCCCCTTCGCCCCCGGCCCCGGCCAGCAGGCCCGCCGGACCCTGGGCAAGCGTCGTGACGTAGACGGTCGGGACCGTGGCGAAACGCGTGACCGTCTTGCCAGCGATCTTGTAGATCACGCCCTTTGCCTTGGCGGCGGGGTCCGGCCCGGCGGCGGCGTAGATCGCCTTGCCCGCGACGACCATCGCCGAGACCGCCGCCGGGGCGTCCTTGGACGGCATCAGCACCGCAATCTCACGCGCCAGGGCGATCTCCCCGCGGGAGTTCACGCCCGTGGTCGAAAACTCCCCCCCCGTGAAGTCGGCCTCGCTCGCGTGCCGCCACGTGACCGGCCGCACGCCCAGCGCCGTCCCCGCGACGATGATCACAACCGCTGTCGATACGATCGAACGAACCATGGGCTACTTCCCTTTCTCACGGAGGAGCGTTTCTGCCGGCTTGTCGCGGACGGTGAAGCTCACGCTGGCCGAACCGCTGACCACGTACGTCGTCTTGACGGTTTGCACGAGCGGGCGCGCGAAGGTGAAGGTGTACAGCTTCCGCGCGTCGGCGATGATCTGTGCCCGGCTGGGCGGCAGGTCGGGCAGTTCCCGCGTCCCCAGCGCCAGCCCGCCCCCGCGAGGCACACGCATGCGCAGGTACACCCGCGAACTCTGCGGCCCCATCAGCCTCTGAATGGCCGCCAGCATCTCGGCGGGTGTCTGCGGCGTGTGGCGGTGGCGGTTCTCACGCTGCCGCGCGCTGACCTCGTCGAAGAAGTCCACCGCCGAGAGGGTATACGTGCCCTCCGGCAGGTCGGGCGGAAGCTTGAACGCGATCGGGATCTTCTCCCGGGCCCGCCGGAACAGCCGAACCACCAGGTGACCCGTTACCGTCTCACCCGGACGGAACACCGACCCGTCCAGCCGCATCTGCTGGATCGTCGCCCCCGTGTCGCCCCGCGAAATCGTGATCTTCACGTCGATGCGCTTGACCGTCGGCGCGCGGGCGTACGGGTTGTTCAGCAGGGCCGAGACCACCCGGGCGGTGTCCGAGGCGGCCCACTGCGCGCCGCTGCCGCTCGAGACGTTCTCGCTGTGGAACTTGCCCAGCCCGGCGAACTCCACGTCCGTCGTGTAGCGGACGGTGTGAAACTCCGGCATGTCCCGCCAGCCGGTGCTGGAAGTGCGGATCATCATGGCGATCATCGACGCCGTCAGGCGATCGTGGTGGCAGATGTTGTAGCGGTACTTCTGGGTTCTCGGCACGTCGGTCCACGTGACGGCGACGGTCATGGGGACCGTGCGGGCCCGCGTGCGCAGGTCGCCCGCGACGGCCACCTCCGTGTCGCGGTACAGCGCCCCGGCCGGCTTGACCGACGCGGCCAGCTTGAAACTCCGGATCAGCCCGGGTACCACCGTGTGCACGTACGCCGTGCTCATCGGCAGCTCGATCGCGCCGCTGGCGTAGAACGAATGCCCGAACGCCAGCACGCGGTTGCCGATGACCTCGGTCACCGTTCCGACGGCCGACCAGTCCGCATCGCCGGTGGCCAGCGGTATGGCGACGGCCCCGCCCGGCTCGATCTTCGCCAGGTGTGCCTTGGTCCTGTCGGCCGCGCCGACGCCCCCGGCCTGCACGGGCACAAAGCCCAGCGCCGCCAGGTGCTCCCGAAGGGCGGCCAGGTGCTTCCGGCTGACACCGGAGACCATCAGCGGGGTGGCCAGGGGCACCAGTTCCCCCTGGGCGGATGTCGCGTTCGCGTCGGCGGGCCGCGCGGCCGGCCGGGCCGCCGGCGGGAGGCTGAAATCCACCTTCCGCGGGTTCAGCATGGTCTTGAGATACGCCTGCGGCGCCATCGCCGCGGCGCCCGCCGCGCCCCCGGAGGCCGGCTCAGCCGGAATCTTGCCCGACATGGCGCCGTGGATGGCCAGCATCTGTGTGATGGGCTGCACGCCGCACAGCGTCGTCTTCGGCGCACTCCAGCCGAACGCGACCGCCCCGATCATCTTCGCCTTGCCGTCGCGGGGGTCCGGCACGAAGACCGGAGAGCCGCTCATCCCCGAGATCACCCCCGTCTGCTCCAGGCCCTGGCCCGACATCCTGATCAGGATCGCCGACTGGCCCGGTCCCCAGGTGTCCACCACCGAGACGATCTCGATGCCGAACTTCACCGGCTTGGTCCCGGCCAGCACCGTCAGCCCGTGGCCCTTCATCCCGCGCCGCAGCCGGTCGTGGTGAAGGTAGCGGTCGGACTTCTCGACAAACGCCTTGGCCGCGGCCAGCGCGCTGTCGGCGTCGGGCCCATGCGTTGCCGGGGCGGCCACGGCCGCAGCCGCGCCGACAAGCGATATAGCGATACCACTCAAAGCCAACAGGATTCGTGTGTTCATACAGTCACTCCCGGCGCACACCCCGCCGCCGAATGACATGCTATGCTCTGGATGCCCCCACGACAAGCAAAAACCCTTTGCCCGGACCCAGGGATTGAGATCCCCGGGCTTGGCGCGGACTGTGTCAGTCGGTTACGGCCGCCAGGTCGATGCCGAGGACGGCTTGCGACAGGGCGTTGAGGGCGTCGAACTCGCCGCTGAAGAAGCACGTGGTGTGGGTGTGGGCTATCGACTCGCCCGGCGCGAGTTCGGCGGCGGGGCTGTTGCTCTCGAGTTCGAAGAACGTCGGCTCGCCGGCGTCGGTGCCGGGGTCGTTGTAGCTGTTGATCGGGTCGCCGGCAAACGGGTCGTCCTGGATCTCCCAGGCGCTGTTGGTGTAGGGCAGGGCTGCGGCGTTGGCGGGGAGGCTGTAGCGGACAATCGTCAACTGGCCGTTGGCGATATCGTAGCTGCCGAATACGTTCTTCGCCCGCCCCGGCGGTATGCCGATCTTGCTGCGACGCAGACCGTCCACCTTGTACCAGACGAAATCCTCGCACACGCCGGCGTAGTCCGGGGGGATCGGGCCGAAGTAGGCCATCTTGGCCTTGGGGCCCAGTTCGCCCTCGTCGCCGGTGACCAGCGGGATGATGGCCTTGCCGTTGGGCAGCGCCTTCATCATGCCGAGGATCCAGATGCAGACCAGCCCGCCGTCGCGCGTCCAGGCGCTGGCACCGGCGTTCGTCAGCGTGTTGACGGACTCGAAAGCCACCGCGTCCAGGCCCGCCCCGGCCGCGGGGCCGAACAGTTCGGCCAGATCCGAACCGGACAGGGCGGTGACCCGTCGCGTCACCGCGCAGTCAAAAGTCGTTCCCGAATAGTTGTTTACGTCGAACCTGGCGGACATCGACACCGACGCGTCGCCTTGGTCGTCTACCGCAAACGGACCTGTTGTGAAGCCGGGCGGGGCATGCCAGGTGTCCAGGTCGAACGCCTGTCCGGCGTCGAAGAACAGGGCGAACTGCCCGGCCTCCGGGCCGAGCCAGAAGCGATCGGCGCCGCCGTAGTTGTTGAACGCCAACTCACCCTCGCGCCCCTCGGCGATAAAGGGACGATTCAGCCAGCCGTAGCTTGCACCCTCGTCGCCGGCGAGGGTGGCGGTCATGACTCGGCCCTGGTAAGCCGGTACTACCGCAACGCGTGCGGCGTCCGAAGTGCTCAGTTCGACGACCTCGGCGTGGGCCCGCAGGAAGGCAACGTCTTGTCCGTAGTTGTGTTGTGACATGGTGCAGTCCTTTCAGTTGCGGGAGTCTGCTTATCATAGTGGTGCGGCGCAGGCAAGAGGCCGGGTGGCACCCAACGCCGCGAAGTGTTTGTGGTGCTGTGGTGA
>Ga0180431_10009180_pt1 | contig 11219 bp, 5 predicted proteins | sample SS_ome_11_FD_132459 | JGI IMG/M metagenome (GOLD analysis project Ga0180431, IMG submission 132459) | Hypersaline lake sediment archaeal communities from the Salton Sea, California, USA - SS_1_MS_1 metaG | ecosystem: Environmental > Aquatic > Non-marine Saline and Alkaline > Hypersaline >...
AGCTCCAGGCAACCCAGTTGGAGAGCATCATAACCAACACACAACCCTACACCGAACAAGTATCTGAAGCCAAACTGCGCGAACTCCTCCGCTGCCGGTTCGAGGCCAGCGACCTGGCGTTCCGAGAACACATCGACGTCGCGTCCGAGAAAGGCCGGGTCGAGCTCTCCCGCGACGTCATCGCCATGGCCAACACGCGCGGCGGACACGTCGTCTTTGGGGTGCGTGCACAGGCCCCAACAGATCGCCCGCCCCGCTACACGACGCCCGCCGGGCGAGAGCCCCTGATCCAGTTGCGCCAGATCCTGGCCACGCGCTTCGGCGAAGAGGACCTGCGCACGCTGTGCTTCGACCTGGGGCTCGACTACGCCAGCCTGCCCGGCGACGGCAAGCCCAACAAGGCCCGGGAGCTGATCACCCATCAGGAGAACCGCGGACGTCTCGCGCAGCTCATCGCGGCCAGCAGGCGGCTGCGCCCGGACGTCCCCTGGGACGACCTGCTCCCGGCGATCGAGGGCGTGCCCCCCGGCTCCCAGGATCTCCTCGCCCAAGAGACGCCCGCCCTGGGCGCGGGTCTCGTCCTCCAGGGACTGCCCTTCGCCGCCTACGTCGACCCGGGCGACCTGGCGCAGGCGCTGGACGATTTTGTCCACGAGCCGATCAATTTCCACCTGGCGTACCACGACCTGGAGATCGACGGCGAGCGGCGGCTGTTCGCCATCCTCTACGTGGCGCCCGCCGTGACCCCCATCGTCACGACCCGGGCGGGCGTGTACCAAGACGGCAAGCGGCGGAGGACGGCGTTCGCGAAGGCCGATCTGCTGCTCCGCTCGGGCGTGTGCAGCAGGCGGGCTGGCCCCGAAGAGGTGCGGGCGATACTCCACGAGCGTCAGAGCCCCAGTGCATCCCTCTCCCCGACGACGCCGACCGGCTTGCCCGAGCGTGAACCACCCGCGCTCCACAACCTGCCCCGCCCGAACTTCCTCAACTTCATCGGGCGTGAGGACGAAATTCGCGAGATCATGGAGACGTTGGAACATGAGCGGGCCTGGGTCGTGTCAATCGAGGGCATCGGCGGCGTCGGGAAGACCGCGCTGGCCCAGAAGGTGGCCCTGGACCTCGTCAGCCAGGCCTATCGCACCGACGAGCCGCGGTGGAAGTTCATCATCTGGATGAGCGCCAAGGAGACCGTGCTGGGCCTTGAGGAGATCGAGGAGGTCAAGCCGGGGTTCCGAAACCTGGGCGAGCTGTTCGACGTGATCCTGGACGTGACCGGGTTCCGGCCCGAAGAACCGCTCACCCTCGATCAGGCGCGGGCGGAGGTGAAGGACATCCTGCACGCGTTTCCGTGCCTGCTGATTGTCGACAACCTGGAGACCGTGGACGAAGGGGCTGTCCAGCGGTTCGTGGTCGACGAGCTCCCGGCCCCGAGCAAGGCTATCATCACCAGCCGCCGCCGGATACCGCGCAAGGGCGGGCTGACCGTCTCGCTCAAGGGCATGGACACCCAGAAAGCCGTGCGCCTGTTGCAGGAGGCCGCCCACTGCCAGTGTAGCCCGGTCATCGCCTCGGCCCCGCGGGCGAAGCTGGAGGAGATCGTCAAGCTGACCGGGGGCATCCCCCTGGCGCTGAAGCTCGTCGTCGGCCAGACGGCGCTGGGCGCCAACCTCGACGTGGTGATTGAGCGACTGATGTACAACCACGACGTCCCCATCCTCGACTTTTGCTTCACCGAGACGTATAAGAGCCTGTCCCCCGAATCCAAGAAGGTCCTCGGGGCGATCGCGCTGTGCGAGGAACCGCTCACGCTGGACGAGATCGCTATGATCGCCCAGTTGCCGTACGGACCGGTGAGCCAGCACATCGAATCGCTGGCCCGGCTCTCGCTGGTCGACGAGCACTTCGACGACAAGCGGGACGCGCAGGTGTACTCCATGCTCCCGCTGACGAGGATCTTTGCCAGGCGGACGGCCAACAACTTCACTGACTTCTATCAAGAGGCCCGGCGCAGGCTCTCGCTGTACGTCCTGCGAAAGCAACAGCTCGTGGGCGCCGAGCTGGACCCGGAATCGATCCGGCGCGCGAAAGCACACACCGAGCTGGAGCGTATGGCCGCCGGGTTGGCCAACGCCGCCGAGCAGGAGTACCAGGCAGGCCGCTACGATCAGGCGATCGACCTGCTGAGAGAGGCGGAGGTGCTCGGGCCGCGGCTGGCCTACGTTCAGGAGCGGTGGGCCTACGTCGAGCGGCGCGAGGACCACATCCAGGCCGCCCGCGAGCGGTACCAGCGCGCGGTCGAATACGACCACACGAATGCAGACTACTATCGCTACTGGGCCAGCCTGGAATCCCAGGTGGGGCAATTCAGCGAGGCCGTTCGGCTCTACCGGGAGGCCATCCTGCTGGCTCCAACCGACGTACGGGTCAGGCACGGGCTGGCTCACAACCTGCTGCAGGCCGCCAGACGGCTACAACGCGAAGGGGGACGATCGCGCGAAGCACGTGAGAAGTTGCTCGAGGCGCTGGACGTCATGGAGACGATCCCCGACGCGCATGGTAAGCAGTTGAAGAACGAGCTTCGGTTCTGGCTGACGAAAGCGCAGATCCTGCACGCGTTGCGCCGGCCTCGCCAGGCGCTGGACGCGTGCGAGGCTGGGCTGGCCGCCGGCTACGACCCCCGGCTGGCCAGCCTGGCGGCAGATTTGCGGAGCGAGCTAGAGCGATAACCGTGACCCAATCTCTACCCCCTATTCACTCCTAATGGGTACGAAAGCTTGGAAAAATATGGCATGGTTCATGAGTGAGCCAAACGCACCTTGACAATTCGATTGGTGAAGGCAGCCTCGCCTCTTGTATAATGGGGTGCATCACAACATCCCAGAAAGAGAGGAGGCTACCTTCGATGTTATCGTACCAGCAAACTGCAGCACCCGCAACCCTGTGGCCGGAGCCAATGGAACTGATCTGGCAAATGCAGTCCGGCGTTTGGCGGGAGGTGAACCCCCGCTGGAAGCGCCAGGACATCACACTGTCGGATCGCGCGTTCATCGGCGCGGTTGTGAATCTCCCTCGTGCTCTGCGCCCTTGGGGGGCAATCACCTGGCTGTCAAATGTCTATCGAACCAGTCGAGAGACGCTGTACACGATAGGAGCCCAAGTGCGTCAAGCGCTGCTGTTCTCCGGTCAGGGAGCGGGACAGCAAGAACAGCCGCTATTACCCCCAACACCCTATCCGCCAGAATGTCCCACGGCCATTGTCACCGACAATCGGCTGAAGCGCACCATCCTGACATTCCTGTTCCCGGGGGGTGTCACGCTACGCCCGATGCAGGACTGCCTGGACGTGGCGCTGGGCGTCACGCGCTCAGTGGGCTACTTGTCCCAGTTCATCAACGAGGCTGGGCGCCGGGCAGGAGAGATCCTGGATCGGGTTGACTACAGCCCACTGGGTGACATCATCTTGGCCCGGGACGAGACCTACTTCAACGACTTGGCCTTTCTCATCGGTGTCGAGCCACGTACCTACGTGCTTCTGGCAGGGCAAGTCGAAGAGGGATGCGACGGCGAGACGTGGGGTCTGAGTCTGGCCTTCGACCAGGCGAGAGATGGGCTGCAGATCGTCGGACTGGCGGAGGATGGCGCCCTATTCTATCCGCGCTCGCAGAGAGAAGCTGCCGGGCTGCTTGAGACCGAATTCTCCGTCCCGGTGCAGAAGGACGTGTGGCACGCGGAAGACAAAGCAGCTCAGACGGTCACCGATATGGAGCGAATTGCCCTGCGTAAGTTGCAAAAGGCATACGAGATGGAGCAGGAGTTGACGAGTCTTCCCTGGGACGAAGACGCCTTCAACACCTGGGCCGAGGTGGAGGAGACAGCCGAAAGACTGGTAGACATGAGTGGGCAAGTACGCTTCTGGTGCGGTTGCCTGTGCGATGCGTTGGAGATCGTCGACTGGCGCTCAGGTGAAATTCGTGACCGGGAGATCAACGCCTGGTTGCTGGGTGAGACGATCCAGGGTCTACAGCAACTAGACCATTCTCGTGTCAAGAAGTTGGTCACCTACCTCCGAAACCAGCAAGATGAGCTGCTAACCTTCTTGGACTGGCTGGAGATACAGATCATGCCCTGGCGGCGAAAACTAGCGCGCCTCCTGCCTGATGCCCAAGAACAGATCTTCTTCGAACGAACCGTGGCCCGGGCTTGGAGATTGAATCGCGCACTGGTCAATGGCCATCGTCAATTCCGCAGCGAAGCCGAGTTCTCCCTGGCCTTGGTCGCCGAGTTGATCGCCGATGACGAGAAACTGCGAGCGCTGGCGGATGAGTTGCTGAACATCCTGGAAAACGTGATCCGAACCAGTTGCGCTGCTGAGACAGTCAACAGCGTCTTGAAACCTTACCTGTGGGTCAAGCGTAGCTTCCAAAGCCGAGAAACCGCCCAGAACTGGTTCAATCTCTTCCGCCTGTGGTTCTGCATGCACCCGTTCAAGCGCAGCCACAAGCGGCAGGGTCAGAGTCCTTTCCAGATGGCAGGCATCAAGGCCTACACGCCAGACGGTCGAGAAACCGACGACTGGTTGGAAGCTTTGGGCTATCCGGCTGACGCATAGCCTCGTTCTTGCCACACCGCGCCAACCAGTGGCAGAACGCACCTCGTCGAACAAGCGTTCTGTGTGTTACGGCTTGCCACCGAGCCAAAGGCCCACCTCAAATTGTCAAGGTACTAACCGCCTCATTGCGAGGCGTTGTGAACCATGCCGGAATTGTCTTTCATACGCTTCAAGCGGACCACACTCCGCGTCTTGGGCAGCGAGCGTGCCCCACCGCAATCTTGGGCGCCAGATTTGATCCTTCGACGATTAATGACTCTGAAGCTCAGAGCAGGTCCGCGCCTTACGCTTGGGCGGTTGCCGCAGCGAAAGCGCGAAGGAGGAAGAAAACAGACATGCACGAGCCGCTGCGCCGTATCATTGGCATCATGTTGGTCCTGTGGCTCCTCGTCGGGTGTAGCGGCCCGGCGGCTGTGCCGTCGGCGGCTCCACCGACCGCCGAGGCAACTTCGGAGCCCCGCACGCCAGCCGTTCAATCCACGTCGATCCCTGCTCCCTCGACCGCTACCCTGGCGTCATCCCCGAGCCCATCCCCGATCGCCGTCCCCACCGCGGAGCCCCGTGCAGATGGCCTTTCCGAGGGAGAGGCTGCAACGCTCAGCAGCCTGGAGAAGGTGGACGACTACCCGCTCTACACCATGCGCTACTACGGTTCGTACGAAGAGCGGCTGGCTTCGGTCAGGGACAGTCAGTGGCGGGTGAGCCCCGGCCGGACGGCTTTGCCTCCTGTGTGGGCCTGCTCGCTTTTCGCCGCCCTGGGCGACCCAGGCCATATGTTCTACGGTCGCAACTTCGACTGGGAGTACAGCCCGGCTGTGCTGCTGTTCACCGATCCGCTGGATGGCTATGCGTCGGTCTCGATGGTAGACATTGCCTACTTCGGATTCGAAGGAGCGCGGGTGGCTGCGCTGACCGAACTGCCGCTCACCGAGCGCCGGGCGCTCCTGGACGCACCGCGCCTGCCGTTCGATGGCATGAACGAGCGTGGCCTGGTCGTCGGCATGGCGGCCGTGCCGCCGGGGCACGTGCAGCCTGATCCCAACAAAGAGACCACCGGATCACTACGCGTGATCCGCCAGATGCTTGATGGCGCGGGCAACGTAGACGAGGCCGTCGCCATCCTCAAGAGCTACAACATCGACTTCGAGGGCGGTCCGCCCCTCCACTACCTGATCGCTGACCCTTCGGGACGTGCGGTCCTGGTGGAGTTCCACGAGGGTGAAATAATCCTCATCCCCAACGATACGCCCTGGCATCTGGCGACGAACTTCTTGCGGACCGCGGCCGGAGAATCGGCGGGCGGAGAATGCTGGCGATATGATCGGCTCAGCCAGGGACTCGCGGAAGCCGCGGGCTGGATGACGACTCAGGATGCGGTCGACCTATTGGCCGAGGTATCCCAGGAGGGCACACAGTGGTCGGTGATCTACGGGATGAGCGCTGGCGACGTGCACGTGACCATGGGGCGAGCGTACGACACGGTACACACTTTCCATCTGGATCTGGCGGGTGAGTAGCGCGCAATCGCTTTGACGAGCGGCTGCCGCCACCCTCTATGAATTGTCCTCGGAATCCTACAAGAACAGCGAGGGGCAGAAGTGTTCAGCGTTTCCGGAAAACTGGCGGCAGGAATTGATCTCAAGGGCCTGGAAGGACAATTCCTCCCGTGAATCTCTCTTACGCGCACAAGACCGCTTATACCTTCTTGGTCACAAGTGACTCGCCTGCCACGCGGCTGGCTCAGCGACGCTCAAGGCCGCCGATGGCACGCTCGTGTGGAGGACTGCCTGAGACTTACTACGAGGCACTCAGCCCGGGCAGCGGTCGCCTCGTCGAAGGAAGAGCAGTTCTCCTACGCCCATCTGCAGGGCGAACTGAGCTTGTTCACCTACCACCTGCGTGAGGCTCCACATAGCCTTGACGATTTTATATTTATTCCTATAATAATACCCTGACGGGGGTATTATGAACGGACGCGATATAAAAACGCTAGGGGATTCTGAGGCCCGCTTGCTGCTCACCCTGGCCTCTCGAGGCAAGCATGTCTTCACCACCGGCGATGCTCAGGCAGTCCTCGGCGGAGCACGGCACAGTGTCAACAAGCTGCTGGCACGCCTGAGTGACAAGCGCTGGTTGCTTCGGCTCCGACGCGGGTTATACTTGATTCTTCCCTTTGAAGCCGGTGTCGAAGGCACCTACAGCGTCCACCCATTTCGCATCGTCCCCCACTTGGCGACGCCCCATGCCCTCGCCTATTGGACAGCACTTAGTTACTATGACTACACAGAGCAGATGCCCGGCACCATCTTCGTAGCCACCACCGCCGAGCCTACCTCTGGTGAGCTGACTGTCGACGAGCTGGGCCTCAGGTACCGCTTCGTGACGCTTGTGTCCTACAAGTTCTTTGGACACCGACGTATCTGGACCGCGGGGCAAGAAGTGACCATTACCGACCGTGCCAAGACGGTCGTGGATTGCCTGGATCACCCGGAATATTGTGGCGGAGTCGTAGAAGCGGCCAAGGGACTCCATGAGGGGCTGTCCCAGGAGCATTTCTCGCCCAAGACGCTGACCGAATACGCCGGGCGCATGAAGAACCGCACAATCTTCAAGCGCTTGGGTTACCTGGCTGAGCTGCTGGAACTCCCGGTTGTTGGCGAGCTTGAGCATTGGCAAGCGCTGCTATCCACCGGATACAGCCAGCTCGACCTGCTGGCCGGCGACCACGGTCCTTATGACAGCCGCTGGCGACTGCGCCTCAATCGCACGCCAGCCGACCTCACCGATTGGTTGGTGTATTGAAACTTCACTGAAATGCATCGCATTTACCGTCTATAAGCCATGAAAGACTTCCTAGAGCATCTCAACCGCCGCCTGGAACGCAAGCGGACCGAGGAGCCCACCGGCGAAGCGGTCGAGCCCGTCACGTCCGCCGCGATGGACTCCCCTTCCTCGCCGGCGACGCCCCCGCCTGCCGGGGAGCCGCGCCCCGAAGCTGAACGCAAGAGCGAGCACCGGGAGAAACCCGAAAGGCGTGAGGAGGATCAGGACATCGCCCTCGTCTTCGCCCCCGATGGCCCCGTGGCCCACCTGTTGGGCGACGCCTATCGTCCCCGGCGGGGCCAGGCGCTGATGGCGCGGCTGGTCAGGCGCGCGCTGGATACCGACCGGCACGCGCTGATCGAGGCCGGCACTGGCAGCGGCAAGTCGTTTGCCTACCTCATCCCGCTGATCTGGAACGGTCGAAGGGCCTTTGTCTCCACCGCCAACAAGACGCTCCAGAACCAACTTTGGGAGAAGGACCTCCCTGCCCTGCAGCGCATCGCCCCCCGACCCTTCACGGCGGCGCTGCTGAAAGGGCGCGGAAACTACGTCTGCCCGGTCAAGCTGAGGGAACTCAACCAGCAGTTGCTCCTGCCGGGGATGGGCATCTCCGCCGGCAAGTTGCGGGAGCGGCTGAAGGCGTTCCCATCGGGGGATGTCGAGGAGCTGCGCCTGTTTGGCGAGCTGCGGGACGCGCTGACCGTCGGCCGGAACGATTGCCTGGGTCCGCGCTGCCCGATGGTGAGCCAGTGCTACTACGAGCTGGCGCGCATCCGGGCCGAGGAGGCGGACGTCGTCGTCCTCAATCACGCCCTGCTGGCTTTCAACATGGTCCTGGACGGCCAGATCGTCGAGCCGCGGGACGTGATCGTCGTCGACGAGGCCCAGGATTTCGTGCACTACGTCATCGGCGCGCTGCGGCTGAGCCTGGAATACGACCACGTGCCTGCTTTCGTCAACGACACTGTCGTCACCCGCAACGCCGACGACCGGCTCAGGGGCCGGACGATGCAGGCCAATAACGAGCTGTTTACCCACCTGGCGCAAAGCGGGGGGCAGAACGGCGAGCGGCGCTGGGCTGCGCCGCCCGAGTTGCCGCTGGCAGGGAAGTTGGCCGGTCACGTCAACAAGATCGGCAAGCAGCTCCTGAAGCGGTTCCCGCCCATGTCCGGTGCGGGCCAGCGCGACGAGGAGAACGTCCGCCACCAGATGACGATCGAATGGGCCAGCCAGTTGGCGGACGAACTCCTGAGCCTGAGCCGGCCGGTGCCCGAGGATGCGGTGCGGTATTGCGAGAACGGGCGGGGCAGGGTGGAACCGGCGCGCGTCGTCCTGTGCCAGGAGCCGGTCGAGGTGGCGGATTTCCTGCAAGGTGCGCTGTGGAAGGCGACCAAGACGGTGGTCTGTACCAGCGCCACACTGACGGTCAATCGGCGCTTTAACTACTTCCGCCGGCAGACGGGCGCGCCACGCGATGGCGCGATCGAGCGTCTCATCGCCAGCCCGTTTGACTATCCCGGCCAGGCGCTGCTGTACACCCCCCACGGGCTGTATCCGCAGTACGGTGATGGGGAAGAGGCCTACGTGCAGAAGCTGGCTTCCGAGGTGGAGCGATTGGTGCGGGCCAGCCGCGGGCGCGCTTTCGTGTTGTGCACCAGCATACGCCGTATGGAACAGTTGTTTGACATGCTCGCCTCCCGACTTCCCTTTGCCTGTTACCGCCAGGGCACTGCCTCCCGTGAGGAACTGCTGGACATGTTTCGGAACGACGCCGACGGGGCCGTGCTGTTTGCCACCAAGAGCTTCTGGGAGGGCGTGGATGTGCCCGGTCAGGCGCTGTCACTGGTTATCATCGATAAGCTCCCCTTCGCCCCGTACCGGGACCCGGTGGTCCAGCATCGGGAGCAGCGCATCCGCGAGTCCGGCGGCAACCCGTTTATGGCATACATGCTGCCAGAGGCGATCCTGGCCCTGAAGCAGGGCGTGGGACGGCTCATCCGTGCTGAGACAGATCGGGGCGTGATGGCGATTCTCGACTCGCGGGTCAACACCAAGCGATACGGCCCCCAGGTGATCGCCAGCCTGCCGCGGGCGCGCAGGACGTTGCGGTTCGAGGATGTGGTCACCTTCTTTGCAGAAGAGAGGTGAAGCGTGGCGGAAGACTTCGGAAATCTCGCCCCACTTACTTCAAACACACCCAGTTGACTCACTTCATTTCCCCGAGCCTTTCTGTGCTTGACATTCCCCCGCCTCCGGCTTACAATCCTGACGTCGGCAACACGACAGATTTTGCGCGCAACGTACGCCTGCACGCGCACTCGGAGCGGATCGCCAGATCCAACGCACGCAGTGACGTACGTGCCGGTGCACTATTGGGCAAGTGCGCCGCGCACCACCACACACATCCTAAAGGAGACCACCGATGCAACTTGCGAGCCCGTATCGCCGCCTGGCGCTGTTTGGCACCGTCTACTTCGTCGAGGGCGCCGTGCTGACCTATTTCTCGACTTTCAATACCATCTACCTGCGTACCTTCGACCTGCCCTTTACCCGGATCGGGATCGTCGGCGGCATCACGTTGATCCCCTTCGTGCTCAAGATCTTCGTCGGCCTGCTCAGCGACCGGGTCAACCTGGTCGGGCTGGGCCACCGCAAGCCCTACATTGTCCTGGGGCTGGTGCTTCAGTCGGCGGCGTTTCTCGTGTTCCCGCTGATCGATCCGGTCGCCCAGTTCCCGCTGTTCGTGGTTCTGTGCATGCTGGCTGCGCTGGGGATGTCGACCTACGATACCTGCACCGACGGGTTTTCCATCGACGTCACGCCGGAGGAGGAGCGCGGCGTCGTCCAGGGCATCATGGTCGGCGGGCGGGCGTTGAGCGCGGTGGTGATCGCCGCCGTGATCGGTGCGCTCTCCCAGCGCGGTCTGTGGTCCGTCGTCTTCGCCGGTATCGGGGCGCTGGGCCTGCTGACCGTCCCGCTGGCGCTGCTCGCCCGGGAACCGCAGGTGCGCCCGCCGGCGCGGACGTTTTCTCTCGCGGCCTTCCGCTCGCTGCGCGACTGGGGGTTCGCGCTCTTCCTGGTGCTGGGGTTGGTCTACCCGCTGACGCTGTGGAGCGCCAACGGCATGACTGGTGCCTTCCTCAACGAGGTGCTGGGCGTCCGGCTGGGCCGGGTGGGGCTTTATACGTCGGTCTTCGGCGTCGGCACCGTGCTGGGGGGCTTGGTCGGCGGGCCGCTGACCGATCGCATCGGGCGGCGTGGTAGCCTCGTCGTGGCGCTGCTGCTCACGTCTGCGACGGTCTTCGGGCTGGCGATGCTTCCCTCGGCCGGTCTGGGCTGGCTCGTCGTCGGCTTTTTCGGCATCGCCTTTGGCTATTACGAGACGGTGTACATGACGATGGGCATGGACTTCTGCGACCCGCGCATCGCGGCCTTCATGTTCGCTTTCGTCATGGCTGTGGGCAACGTCGGGATTGGCCTGGGCCAGCCGCTGTCGGGCGCGCTGGACGACGCGGTCGGCTTCCGGTGGATGTTCGCCGTCCTGGCGGTGTTGAACCTGTTGACGCTGCCGCTGGTCTACGGCGTCTTCCGCTTGAGGGAGGACATTGAGTAGATTGAGTAGGGCGAGCGCTGGGAGCGCGATGATCGATTGGCAGGCGGTCACCGAGGACGCGACGGATCTGCTGCGCCGCTACGTCCGGATCGATACCACCAATCCGCCGGGCAACGAGCGACCGGCGGCCGAGTTCCTGGCTGAGGTGTTGTGCGAGCGGGGGCTTGAGCCCAG
>Ga0180431_10009182_pt1 | contig 11217 bp, 7 predicted proteins | sample SS_ome_11_FD_132459 | JGI IMG/M metagenome (GOLD analysis project Ga0180431, IMG submission 132459) | Hypersaline lake sediment archaeal communities from the Salton Sea, California, USA - SS_1_MS_1 metaG | ecosystem: Environmental > Aquatic > Non-marine Saline and Alkaline > Hypersaline >...
CAGAACGCACCGTGGCCTTATGCCGTAGCCGGCCTGCTGTATGATGGCAAACTCGTTGCGGACCATACCATAAGCGGCACGAGATTTCGGCTCATCATGGAGAGAGAGATAGGAATAGACGTCAAGAATAAATGCTGATTTGAAAGAACCAGAACAACTGTAGGCCGATATGCCTACTCCGCCACCGCCACAACTTCATCCTTCAGCCCCACATTTGCCTTCGAGCAGTCCTTCACCCACTACCGTTTCATACCTTTTTAAGACGGTACATACTGTTTTGGCTGTTTCACAGTTAGGCCGCGAAGTCTCTGTTGGGCCTGTTTTCGCGAGTTGATCCCGACAGTGACCCCATCATTTGCTAGTATTCCGACAGAAAGTCCACCTCGGCATCAGCGGGGTGATGAGCAGAATGGGTGAACCAGTCATCCGGCAACTGCTTCTGGTCCAAGAGATCAAGAATCAGTTTCTTTGGTTCTGGATCATCTTGAAGTCGAATGTCGGCAAACTCGATTCGCCGCAGCAATCCTGTATCCGGATGTGCCCAGATTCTGATTACTCTCGGTCCTCTGAACCTGCGATTTGGCTTTGTGGCGTGTAGATAGGCCCATGATACATCCTGATCCTGCTCGACGGGTACGGTGCCAAGATATTTGATTTTGTAACGTTCCCGGATTCGTTGCAGAGTGTCGCCAAAATCAAGTGTTAACAAGTCAGCCAGATCCACCGGCACGGGTATCCTGAATGCCTGCGGATCATTGCTTACAAGGACTTCACGTCTCGGACGAATCAGCCAGTTCGTTTGTCCATTGCTGCCGTTTACTACCGTCTGACCGGACGGCGTATAACGGTACAAGGCATACTGTCCTTTGCCTCGAAGGTAGAGCGTGGCGCCATCCAGGACGGCTCGTTCCTGGCGACCCCTCCTCTCAATAACCGATCTGCCCCCTGCCCGCTCTCGTCTTCCTGTTCTCTGATCCCTAACGGTTATTGAATACGTACGGTCGCCCGCTTTTTCGATGGCCGAAATCATCTGCTCTATGGTTGCCACCGCTTTGTTCGAAGGCAGGGATGTCAGTACGATCGTGATCCCTATAATGATCATCGCAGCCGTGCCCCACCTGATAGCAGGGCCGACATAGCGACGCGGCTTCTGGGGACTTTTCGCTTTTTCTCCGGCGACCTTTCCTTTGTCAGCTCGAATAGACTGCATGAGCTTATGGACACGGCGTTGCCCGGTGTCCTCACTGCCTTCGGCAAGACCGGTGAGCATAGCGTGCAAAAGCTGGACATCCGCTGCACGATGAAGCTGCCCGCTATTCAGTGACTCTAACGCATCCACGGCAGGGTCATAGAATTCAGCGTCGCCGGGCTCTGCGTCCAGCCACTGATTGCTTAGCTGATCAACAAGACGGTTCTCAGATTCATTGGATTCGGTTGTCATGTACCGGCCTCCATAACCACTTTCTTTCGTCTGAGGCAGTCAAGCAACTGTGCTCTCGCCCGCTGCAGGCGTTTTCTCACAGCCTCCAACGAAACCGTTGTGATCTCCGAAATCCTTGAGGGGGAATGATGCTTGAAGTAACGCAGTTCGATTATCTCTTTATAGTTATCGGATAAGGCCTCAATGCAATGTTTTAGTGCATCGATCTTCTGCTCCCATGTGTCGCCCGGTCTTTCATGGATGTGTTCGATCTGCTTGCTAAGATATTCCAGCGCGTCACAACCCGTGATCATAATGTCAGATTTCGCCTTGCGAAAATGGGCCATGATCAGCTTCGCGGCAATGCCTCTGACCCAGGGCCCAAAGGGGCATGATCGGTCGTATTCATTGAGTTTTCGCCAGGCGACCAGCATTGTTTCCTGGAAAAGGTCATCGACGGCAGTCTGATTACGGACCGCAGCACGCAGGTACGTCATCAGCATGGCCTCGTTTTCTCGAACGAGGATCTCAAAGACGGCATGTGCGTCGTTGTGCCTACTTCTTAGAATCATACAATACCTTCCAACCAATATTGTCGTGCCTTGCCTATGACAGGACAAGAAAATGTGATTTTCCTAATCTTTTTCTACGCGGCCAGATTTTCTTGTCCTGTAAGGCTCTGATTCTGACAACAACAGATACAGAACAACAGTTTACTTTAACTCAGAGGCCGGGAATCTGCAAAGAAGCCAAACAAGGAGATAATTATCATGACCATGTTGAAAATTGCCAGTTTTTATGTTGCCGGTTTAATCCTGTTGTGCAGTTCTGTAGTTGTTGTGGGGCAGGATAAGCCCCCCAAAGACGGCGATTTTGGCTCCGTACAGCGTCAGATCGGGGTGATTCTGAATACCCCTGAAGCCTATGAAGGCTACACCTTGTTCGCCCCGAAACACTATACGCGAACATATCTTATGGACAACCAGGGCGGCATCATAAACACCTGGGATAGTCCCTACGAGCCCGGTCAATCCGTGTATCTTCTGCCCAACGGACACCTGCTGCACGCCAGCTTTATCAAGGGCGGCGGTGGCGGCACCGGAGGTGGAGAGGGCGGCCGTATCGAAGAGTACGATTGGGAGGGGAACCTGGTGTGGGAGTTTGATTACCACGATCGGGATTACGGCACTCACCACGATATCGAGCCCTTACCCAATGGCAATATCCTGGCCCTGGTCGTGGAGCGCAAGAGCGTCCAAGAGTGCATCGCAGCAGGATTTCAAGCAGAGGTCCTTCGAGACAACACCCTCCTGCCCGATTACGTCATTGAAATCGAACCCACCTATCCTAAAGGTGGACTAATCGTGTGGGAGTGGCACGTGTGGGATCACTTGATCCAGAACGACGATCCGGCCAAGCCGAACTACGGGAATCCGGCCGATCATCCGGAACGGATAGGGGTGGAGTGCAATGGCGGCAAAAACGTCGCCGCCTTCTGGAACCACATGAACTCCATCGACTACAATCCGCAGCTCGATCAGATCATGCTCAGCGTGCGCGGCTGCAGCGAGCTGTGGGTCCTCGATCACAGCACCACCACCGAGGAAGCTGCCGGCAGCGCCGGAGGTACTTACGGCAAGGGTGGTGATCTTCTCTATCGCTGGGGTAACCCCGCCGCATACGATCGAGGTGACGCCTCGGATCAGATGTTGTTTCAACAACACGACTGCCAGTGGATTGAGCCGAATCGGCCGGGCGGAGGCGATATCCTGACCTTTAACAACGGGCTTCGTCGCTTGCCCGAGGGCTACACCAACCAGCGTGACCTGCCCCCCTATGAGGTTGGCCTGGATTGGGGATATTCGTCGGTGGATGAGATTATTCCTCCTGTGGATGCCAACGGGGCGTATGTGCTCGAATCCAACAAGGCTCACGATCCTCATGAGCTTCTGTGGACGTATGTTGACCCCGTACCCACGGATTTCTTTGCCGAGGCCATCTCGGGCTGCCAGCGCCTGCCCAACGGCAACACGCTCATATGCGACGGCACCAGCGGTGTGCTCTTTGAAGTCACGCTCGAAGGTAAAAAGGTCTGGGAATACGTATGCCCCGTGACCGGGGATGGGCCTATCAAGCAAGGCGACCCTATTCCCCTGGATCACCGTGCCCATGCTATGAACGCCATATTCAAGGTCCATCGTTACGACCCGGACTATCCGGGACTGACGGACAAGGACCTAACTCCAAAATACACACTGCCTTTGGACTGAAACTCACTGAGCGGTGGCCGTTCTTGTAGAGGTAAGGATCATGTTCACGTTAAATCATCTTGTGAGACGCATACTTTTTCTTGGAATTCTATTGACACATTCAGCGGTTGCTTATGAAGCATTGCAGGGTCCAACCGAGACACTGTACTGGGATGCGGTCCGCGCGTACAATGGCTATACCCTGTTTGGAGCAAAGGGTGGGACCTATCTGATTGATATGGAGGGCTGTGTGGTTCGTATATGGAGCACGGTGCGCACAAATCCCCGGTTCTTGGCCAATGGCAATATTCTGGATTCATCCACGGACGATCCGAGTCGGGGAAGTGGTTTTGTGGAAGTGGACTGGGATGATAACGTGGTTTGGCGTTACACTGAGACGCGCTCCGACTATGCCCCTCATCATGACTTTATGCGGATATTCAATAAGCAACTGAACGCATACACCACCCTGTATATTGCCAATAAGTCCATTACTCACGAGCAAGCCATCGCTGCGGGCTGCGACCCATCCCGCAATTACAAAGATGCTCAGATGGATGCCATCGTCGAGGTGGATATGAACGGCAACATCGTTTGGGAGTGGTGGTTCTTCGATCACGCGGTCCAGGATATCGATCCGACCAGGGCCAACTACGTAGGTGACGGCAAGGCCATCGCCGATTATCCGGGGCGCATCAATCTCAATCTGCCCGGCCGCCCGGTGAAACGCGATTGGCTCCACTGCAATTCACTGGATTACCATCCGGAACTGGGCCACATCGTGACCAATTCCGTACAGGGTGAGTTCTATGTGATCGACCATGACGGGACGTTCGTAGCGGGCGACCTGCAGGCCTCTATGGAACTGGCGGCCAGTGAGGCGGGAGATTTCCTGTACCGCTTTGGCGATCCGGCCAGGTATCAACAAGGTGATCCACCCTCTATCCTGGAGGACTGGACACAATGCACGGTGGGCCACAAACAAATCGGCGGGTCCCATGACATCCATTGGATTGACGGCGGGTTGCCCGGGGCGGGGAACTTCCTGGTCTTCAACAATGGCCAGTATCTCTTTGATCGCACCTGCCAGTCTTACGCGATGGAAATAGACGGCTTCCTGAATGCTGCCCGACGAGACACAGGCTACTATGTCAATCCGCCGGATGCAGGCTACACACAATGGAAGCCCGAGAACAAGGACACGCACAAGCAGAAGCGAAATGTGTCGAATCAGATCGTGTGGCAGTACGGTTCCAGGAGCAATCAGGGTTTCTTCAGCCATATCGGTTCCGGGTGTCAGCGTCTGGCGAACGGCAACACCCTGATCTGTGCCATGACAGAGGGACATCTGCTGGAAGTCACCGATGGCGGCCAGCTCGTCTGGGAATACATAAATCCCATTAACACCGACGGCATCAACGAAATCAACGTGGACCAGTACCCTATGAACAATGCCATGTTCCGAGCCTACCGGTACACTGCGGCCCATCCGGCGCTGGCGGGCAAGGATCTCACACCTGGAGATACCCTCACTGGCAAAGACCCGGACTATAATATTCCCGCAAACGACTATAACGTGTCTCTGTATTTGCCCAATTCCATAGCTTCCTTGAGTTTCCTGCTCGCAACCATCGGGGCGCCCGGACAGACTTTCGATCCGCCGGAGATGCAACTAATCTCCGGAGGAACCTTCGATATGGGAGACCACCATGATCTGGGTGGCGCCGAGCATCGTAATGACGAGGTTCCCGTTCATCTCGTGACTCTGGACAATCTCTACATGGGTGCTTTTGAAATCACGAACAAAGAGTACTGTGACTTCCTAAACGATGCCCTCGTACAGGAACAAATCGAGGTTGATGCTGGATATGTGACCGACACTCTCACGGGCGAGCTTCTCTGTGATACCTACCAGAGTGATGGCTATAGCCGCATTCATTATGATAGTCAGGATTTCAATGTGGCTGCGAATAAAGAAAATCATCCCGTGGTAGGTATCCGTTGGTTTGGCGCGGTTTCCTACTGTAATTGGCTCAGCCTCAAGCACGGCTTGTCACCTTGCTATGATCTTGACGTCCAAATCTGTGACTTCTCCCAAGACGGTTATCGCTTGCCGACGGAGGCCGAGTGGGAGTATGCCGGCCGAGGTGGTCTCTATGATCCGTATGCCATCTATCCCTGGGGTGATGATCCTGATAATTCAAAGGCCAATTGGCCGAACTCCGGCGATCCCTACGAGGCCGGGCCAATGCCGTACACCACACCTGTCGGTTTCTACAATGGCGAGCAGCATTTCAAGAGTGATTTCAGCTGGCCAGGCTCGGCAAGCACTTATCTAACCGCCGACGGGTCTAATGGATACGGGTTATATGATATGGCAGGCAACGTTTGGGAGTGGACCAACGACTGGTACCATGGTGACTATTACGGCATAAGCCCCCGGTATGATCCGCAGGGGCCGATTACGGGAAAGCCTATGCCGGACGGGAAGATCTACCGCGTTCTGCGAAGCGGTAACTGGTACAACGGTCCGCAGGGTCACAGTCGCGTGTCAAATCGTAACCCCGCGCATTTTCGTGGTCCGCAAGACCCCTATCACCCCTGGTATCACATTGGCTTTCGCATCGCCAGAAGCGACGCATCCGTTCCAACGTTGACGCCGGAAACTGTCACACAATTAGGTGCAAAAGCCACAATCATAGCTGACGGATTCGACTTTGCAGAGGGACCGGCTGCAAACAGGCTCGGCGAGCTTTTCTTCAGTGACCTTCAGGCCGGCAGGATATACAGACTCGATAACAAGGGACAACCATCCGTCTTTCTGAACAACTCCGGTGGTGCCAACGGTCTATTTTTTGATTCATCAGGAAATCTAATAACCTGTCAGGGCGATCTGGGACGTGTTGTATCGATATCCGAGCAGTTGGACGTTACGGTCTTGGCCGATACCTATCAAGGCAGGCGTTTCAACAAACCCAATGATCTCTGGATCGATTCGCAAGGTGGCATCTATTTCAGCGATCCGGCTTACGGCACAAAACCGGTTCAGGATGGCGAACATGTCTACTACATCAGGGCCGACAGAACCAGCATTACTCGCGTTATCAACGACATGGTGCGACCAAACGGCTTGATAGGTGGTCCCGATGGCCGGAGCCTGTATGTTGCAGATCATGGAGCCGGAAAGGTCTATGCCTATGACATAATAGCCCCTGGCACCCTATCAGAAAAACGGTTGTTTGTGTCCAAGGCCTGTGACGGCATGACCATCGACCGATTTGGCCATGTATACATAACCAACGAAAGCTCCGTGCTTGTGTACAATCCTGAGGGGCAACTGATCGAACAAATCATCGCCGGTGGACAAGTCACCAATGTGTGTTTTGGCGGCCTGGCTGTCAGCACACTATACATAACCAGTACCCGGGCATTGTATGCGATTGATATGCAGGTAGGTGGTTTCTTACCTTGAAGTCGTTACGTCACAGATTAAAGTGGTTATTCTTATCAAAAGGGAGATTTGACATGTTAGAAAGAAAGACAGTTTTAGGCATGGCAGCAATGTTACTCATTGGTCTGTTGATGACTACGCCATCGCTCTCCGAGGAGCAGCAAAGGGGACAGCGCGAGCAACGAGGTGACAGGCAGGGTCAGCGTGGCCAAAGGCGTGACCGACAGGGCCAACGTGGACAAGGAGGTGGGCAAGGTCAGCAGGGCCAACGATCGCAAGGCCGATCAGATGCCGAGCGAATGCAGGAACGATTGGGTGCTACTGCCGCGGAGTGGAAGGTCTTGGGACCACGTGTTATGAAGGTCTCCGAACTCAGTCGACAACTGCGAGGCGGTGGGCGGGGTAACCAGCGCGGCGGCTCAAGAGGCGGGCGACCTGACAGCCAGCAGAATGCACCTGCCAGGCAGCCATCCGCGATTGAGGTTGCTCAAGAGCAACTGCGTATCTTGCTTGACAACACGTCGGCGACACCGGATCAGATTAAACAGCGCATTGCAGCCCTACGTACGGCCAGAAAACAAGTCCAACAGCAACTCGTAATAGCGCAAAAGAATCTGATCCAAATAGTCACTGTGCGTCAGGAAGCTCAGTTGCTTATGATGGGACTATTGGATTAAGGGGACGCTAATGAAACGAGGTGAGTTTACAAAGGGTCTTAGAGCAATTGCATTCTTCATAACTGTGGCAAATCTTGTCGTTGCCGCCGGTAACGAGCCAGCAGATGCCTTTGATGGAACGATAGTCCTGGGTTGTCCCACCGACTGCTGTATCACCTTAAATGTACTTTCGAATGAACCGCTTGAGGCGTACTTCGAGTATGGTACGCAACCGGGCGTCTATGAAGGCAGAACGGCTGCTTCTATAATCCAGGCAGACGTACCTGTAGAAGACGTCATTGCGTATCTACAGCCTGATACCCATTATTATTATCGAATGCGTTATCGCCGGCCCGGTGCAAACGTATTCCACGAAGGAGACGAGCACACTTTTCATACCCAGAGAAAAGCGGGAAGTGCCTTTACGTTCGGCGTCCAGGGTGATTCGCATCCCGAACGAGACAAAAAGGCCTTTGATCAAGCACTCTACGACCTGACACTGCGGGCTGCGTTATCCGACAGACCGGATTTCTTTATCATGATGGGTGACGATTTCAGTGTTGACACCATAAAACCCGATGTGATTAATGCAGATTCAGTCGCAGAACGTTATCTTCTTCAGCGGAATTACCTGAGCGTTTTGAGCCATTCTACTCCTCTCTTTCTGGTCAACGGCAACCACGAACAGGCGGCAGGCTATCTCCTGGACGGCACGCCGGACAACGTGGCCGTCTGGGCGCAGAATGCCCGCAATTTGTACTATCCTCAACCGGCCCCCGGCAGTTTCTATACAGGCAATACGGAACCTGTGGAATTCATCGGTTTGCTCAGAAACTACTTCGCATGGACCTGGGGCGACGCTCTGTTTGTCATTATCGATCCCTTCTGGCCTTCACCCGTGCCTGTGGACAATGTCTATGGTGGTGGTGACAAGACAAAGGATAAATGGCTTATGACCCACGGGGATGCCCAGTACCAGTGGCTCAGACACACCCTTGGACAAAGCACGGCCAGGTGGAAATTTGTCTTTGCCCATCACGTCAACGGCGGCGGTCGCGGCGGCGTCGAAGTGGCCGATCTTTACGAATGGGGCGGTCACAACAACAAGGGATTGTGGGAATTTGACACAAAACGTCCCGGATGGGAGATGCCGATACACCCGTTGATGGTTCAAAATGGGGTCAATATCTTCTTCCAGGGACACGACCACATCTTTGCTCGCCAGGAACTTGATGGTGTGATCTACCTGACAACGCCGTATCCGGCCGATCCGCACTATGCGGCGGATCAAGCCTCTAACTTCACATCCGGCGACGTCCTTCCAGGCAGCGGCTATACCAGAGTAACGGTGAGCGATGCACTCGTTCAGGTCGAGTATGTTCGGATATTCTTGCCGGAAGACGAAAACGAAACACAGGTGAATGGGCAGGTTGCCTACACTCATACTGTGACGGAGCCGTGAAGATACGACGAAGAGAGGATTGACGAACCTGCGCTTATGTTTCCGAGGAGAACTTCATGTTGACCCGAAGGGCTATTCAGCATTGTATTATACCAGCCATTGTATTTTTCTGCCTTGCCAGAACGGGAGAATGTGCAGATCCTCCCTCGGCTGGCTTGCCTGACTTGGAGCCCTTGAGCCAGGGAGTTATCCTGGGACGGCCAACGGATACATCCGTTACTGCTCACATAATGGCTAATGAGAACATGGATTGCTACCTCGAGTACGGGAGGGATCCCAATGAACTTACGCATCAAACTGAGATACTTGCGATGCTCGCGGACAATACAGATACAGTCCTCATGGACGGTCTCGATCCCAGTACCCACTATTTCTATCGATTGTGGCAACGTCCCACGAATTCAAATGACTTCGTGTCGGGCGATATTTTCACCTTTTGTACGCAGCCCGGCTCGGGGACTTCATTCACCTTTGTGGTCCAGGCGGATTCCCATTTGGATGAGCAGTCCGTTCCAGCACTCTATGAGACAACGCTGGCCAATGAGCTTGATGACATGCCCGATTTCATTGTCGATCTGGGTGATACCTTCATGTCCGACAAGGTCCGTCCGGAGACTTACGAGGCCATCGAACATCGCTATCGCGTGCAGCGTTCGTTTTTCAGCCTCTTATGCCGCTCGGCGCCTCTTTTCCTGGTTCTCGGCAATCATGATGGTGAAGCCGGATGGGAATTTGACGGCACTGCCGACAATCTCGCCGTGTGGTCAACTCTGTTGCGAAAACATTATTTCCCTAATCCGCAGCCGGATGGATTTTATACGGGCTCGAAAACGGAAGGTGAGTTCGTTGGCCTTCGCCAAAACTACTATGCCTGGCATTGGGGCGATGCCCTGTTTGTTGTGTTAGACCCTTATACATATACCCAACGCAAAGGGGGGAACAAATCAGACGGGTGGAATTGGACTCTGGGAGAGCAGCAATATGATTGGTTCACTCAGACTATTTCGGACAGCCACGCCGTCTTCAAGTTCGTCTTTTGCCATCAGCTCGTAGGCGGAGGCCCACAGGGACGCGGCGGCGTCGAATGGGTTCCCCTCTATGAAATGGGAGGCCACAACAGCGACGGCACCTGGGGATTCGATGAACGCAGATCCGGATGGGAAAAGCCGCTCCACCAATTGATGGTCGACAACGACGTAACCATTTTCTTCCATGGCCACGATCACTTTTTCGCAAAGCAGGAGCTGGACGGTGTCATATACCAACTGGTTCCCCAACCCAGTCACCATAATTTTAAGAAGGCAAACCAGGCCGCAGTATATGGTTACCGAAGCGGCGAGATACTTCCAAACTCCGGTCACTTGCGCGTGAGTGTCTGTGCATCCGACGTCACTGTAGATTACGTGCGTGCATACTTGCCAGAGAATGAAAATAACGAGCAATTCAATGGCCAGGTTTCCCACACGTATCGCGTTGAGGACCGTGCTGATATTCATAAAGCGGATGCTGTTAGCAAGGCGTCACTGCTCGGTACTAATCAAATTCGTGAATCATCATTGTGGTTCCGTTCGCCTAAGCCCCTGCTTATTATTCCCTCTTTGTTCACCAAGCAGGGGCTTCTTTTTGGCACTTCGCTCTTCTTACGAAGAGTTTAGTCGTAGATCGGGTTGGATGGATTTAATTCATCCACCCCTTCCATTGAAACCTCTATGAATCCAGACCTGTCAAGTCTTAAAACCATCGCTTTCAACCTCAGTAATTTTCTCAAGCGTCCGGCATTGCCCACGTCAGTGAAATAGTGGCTCTTGAGAACACTCAGAGACAAGCTCATCAAGATAAGAGCCAGGGAAGTCAGTCATTCCCATTATGTGAGATTTCAGATGGCGGAAGTGGCCGTTCGGCAAACGCTCTTTTGGGGGACTTCTTGTTCGAATCCGGCGGTTGTGTTTTTTTCGACAATATCTGCGAGGCCGGGATGA
>Ga0180431_10009183_pt1 | contig 11217 bp, 12 predicted proteins | sample SS_ome_11_FD_132459 | JGI IMG/M metagenome (GOLD analysis project Ga0180431, IMG submission 132459) | Hypersaline lake sediment archaeal communities from the Salton Sea, California, USA - SS_1_MS_1 metaG | ecosystem: Environmental > Aquatic > Non-marine Saline and Alkaline > Hypersaline >...
CTGCCGCCCGACCGGCTGGCTTTGCGCTTCCTGACGCCCATCCGGCTCAAGTACGGCGGCCGGTACGTGACCGATCCGCTGTTTCATGTCCTGTTCCGCAACGCGCTGCGGCGGGTGTCGTGGTTGAGTTACTTTCACTGCGGCGAGCGGTGGGAGGCCGATTTTGCTGCGCTGATCGCTGCTGCCGGGGAGGTGACGACGGCGCGCATGGCGACGAGGTGGGTCGAGTGGGGGCGCACATCGACGCGGCAGCGGCGGCACATGACGCTGGGTGGGTTTGTTGGCCAGGCCGAGTATACGGGCGAGCTGGCGCCTTTTCTGCCACTGATGCTGCTCGGCAGCCTGGTGCACGTGGGGAAGGCGTGTACGTTTGGGCATGGGTGGTATGAGGTGGTGATGGGTGATGGGTGATGCGTGATGCGTGATGCGTGATGCGTGATGCGTGATGGGGAGAAATTCAGCGAATTTTCATGGAGGTTTGAGGGCCAGAGTTCAGAGTAGTATACTATTGTTGTAATGGATCGCCTGCGAGAAATTCGATAGCGGAGGTTGTTATGAATGATTCTGTTTGTCTCGTTTCGTTTGACACTGATCGTGTCAAGGATTATGTCTTTGCTACGCCAGACCTGAAAAAGATTCGCGGGGGCAGTGCGTTGCTAGAGATCCTGAATAAGGAGGACATTTGCCGAATTGTCCGGGACACGTGCCGCACGGCCAGCTACGAAATCCCAAATGGGCACATCATTACAGGTGGAGGCACGGCCATGGTCCGTGTGCCGACGGCTGATCTGGCTGAACAGGTGATCGTAGCTGTGGAACGGGCATATCGACAGATGACTGTCAATGGCACCATCACCGGTGCATATCTGGAGATACCAGAAGTCGACCTACACACCGAAGCTTTTGGACAGCGGGTAGTTGAACTCGGCGCCAGGCTCCGCCGGATCAAAGATGGCAAGGGTTATGAACCGGCAGTGCCGTTGGCGGCTTATCTCAGACAGTGTAATGCATGTGGGCGTTACCCGGCGTTCAGACTTGACCCGGATGAGCCGGGCCAGACGCTGTGTAGGTCGTGTTGGAAGAAACATAATTGGAACCGGACTGGGAGGAATCTTTTTCATTCGCAGTTTGAGCAGTTTATTGGTGAGCGCAAAGAGGCAGGTCAAATTTGGGCGAAATTCTCGTTTCCAGAGGATCTCCATGACATCGGCTGTGTTTCACGACCACCTGGCTATGTAGGGTTCATCTTTGCCGACGGCAACCGGATGGGCTCCATGCTGCGCAAGATGCCAGACTTTTCATCTTACCATCGTTTTGCCACCGGTTTGGACGAACTGGTGCGGCGGGTGACTTGTAGTGCTTTGCTGAACGTGTTTGTTGAACCACGTCGGGATATTGCGCCGTTTGAAATCCTGCTTATGGGGGGTGACGATCTGATGCTGATCGTCGCGGCGGATGCAGCTCTAGACGTGGCGCTCGCCATCACCGAAAGTTTTGAGGCCCAAGCCAAGCAACTGGCAGGCGAGGTTGGCCTGCCCGATCACCTATCACTATCAGCCGGCGTGGTCATCGCCCACGAAAAGTTTCCCATCCAGACGATGCACGATTTGGCGAGCGATCTGCTCAAGCGAGCCAAACGTGCCAGCTGTGAGCTCGACCATGTGGGCACGATTGATTTCATGGTGGTTACCGAGGCTGCGACAGCGGGTGTGGACGCCATTCGTAGTCATGTGCTGACGGATGAAACCTTTATCGTTCCTGCTTCGCGTGGCCAGGAATTTCTGCTCACAGAGCGCCCGTACACGGTTGACCAGCTGCGAAAACTCTTGCACTATGCCGGACGGTTCAAGCGGACCTTTCCCCGTGCGTCGCTGCAGGCGATGTATGAGGCACTGTTCCTCTCCAAGATCCAGGCACAATTGGTCACGTTGACCACACTGGCTCGCGCCAAGCGGGAACAACGTGAATTGGCCTGGGAGTTCTTTAGAGAGTTTAAAGTGTCTCAGGAGTCGCTACCGTGGCGTGAGGACAAGAAACAGGCTGGACGATTCTTTACTCCATTGGGAGACTTGGTCGAGATCTATCCATTTGTGAGGAGGGTGTGATGCCCGAACGAGTTTGGGTCTATCTGGATCTGCCGCTGACCATCACTGTTAAAGGGCCGCTGCACATTGGTACCGGTTACGACCGAGGATTGATCCAACGTGTGGTGGTGCGTGAGCGTGTGATGATCGGCAGACGTACTGGAGACCGCAAGAAAGAAAACGTTGCTCGTCACGTCTATATTCCCGGCTCCGGTCTGAAAGGTAAGGTGCGCAGTGCCTGCGAGGATCTGGCGCGACTGGCTGGTCTGGAACCCTGCGGTGCGCCTCAACCGCTGACAATGTGCGGTCGGGATCGAGATGAGTACTGCCTGGTGTGCCGGGTGTTTGGCGCGCCAGGTGGAAATGTCCCCGACGGGCGCGAGTTTTATTGGCAAGATGCACACCTGACGACTCAGTCACGTAAAGAAGCATCTATTGAAGGGCAGCCGTGGGGACAGACGATGGAACGTACTCAAGTGCAGTTGAGCCGGGCCCGAGGAACGGCGGCTGAGGACCGGCTGTATACCAGCGAGTTTGCCGCGCCGGGGTTGACTTTTGCCGGGCGAGTTTCTGGCTGGCTGGAAGCCACGCCATGCTCGGTAGACTGTGGGTACTATGAAGTCAACCTCTTGCTAGCTGGGCTGCAGATGGTCAATATGCTAGGAGGGGGGCGCAGCCGGGGAGCCGGTCAATGTCAGATTGCGTTGCCTGATAAGGTCTCACTCCGTGTGGAAGGGGAGGACGAACCGGAGACCTACCCTGTGGCCGATTTGCTGGCTGCCGCTGCCTCTTTGGGGCTGTATGTCGAAGAATGAGGAGAGGCCAATGATCGAACGAGAACTGACCTTACGCAACCTATCACCTCTGGCGTTGCACGCCGAGCGCAGTCGTGCGCAGTTCACCCCGGGTCTGGACTATATCCCCGGTAGTGCATTGCGTGGTGCAGTAGCAGCCTGCTATCTACAGTCCCACGGACCGGATGATGATTTTCAGGCACTCTTTGTGGCCGGACAGGCCTCTTTCGCTGACCTGTTACCGGCTACCGACAGGAGGGCCGGTCGCCTTTTGCCGGCCACGGCTCGCCTGTGTAAACGTTACAGCTGGGACCATGCCCAGAGCCTGACCGATAGCTTGCTGAGGCTGGCATTGGCCGACGAATTAAAGCGTGTGGATCCTCTGGAGGAGGAGACCTGGACACTCTGCCCGGAAGAGAAATGCCCAGAGTACCGAATCAAACGCGACCGGGCCAGCGGCTATGTCATCTCTGATTACCGGCAGATTCAAAGAGTGCAGACAACGAAACGACTATTGACCGGCACCAGCATCAACCGAGCTACGGGCACGACCCAATCGGGTATGCTCTTTTCTCAGGAGGCCATAGAAGAGGGACATTGTTTCCGGGGAGTGGTGCGCATCGCCGGGGATGACGACGCAGCCGATAGTCTGAGCCGGCGGCTGGAATCGGTTTTGCAAGTAGGTGGGTGGCTACGGATCGGCGCCGGTCGTAGCCGGGGGCTGGGGCTGGTAGAGATCGTCGACTGGAGTGATCCGTGGCCTGGGCCATCACTGGAGGCTCGTTGGTCGTCGTTTAATCAGGCCGTGGCTGCTCTGTGGCGGCGATACGGCGCCGAGCCAGAGAAAGCCTGTTTCTCGCTGACGTTGGAAAGCCACCTACTCTTGCGCGATGAGGCCCAGTGGCCAGTCTCCCGGCTGGAAAAGCGAGCGGACTTGGGCAGTTTACTGGGCTTAGAAGGAGTGGCCCTGAAGCGGCACGTGATTCAATCAGCGATTGTACGAGGGTGGAACGCACAACAAGGATTGCCCAAGGAGGACGAACCGGCGCTCGGGCGCGGATCGGTTTTCTTCTTTAGTGTAGAAACGGCCGACGAAACGGCGGTGCGCCAACGGCTGGCAGAGATCGAGGCGGAGGGGCTGGGCCGCCGGAGGGCCGAGGGGTTTGGCCGGGTTTCTGTTTGCGATCCATTCCACTATGCCTTTGTGATACAAGAAATGCAGGAGGCGAAGCGATGAATACAGCGACGACATCCGAGACACAAACAAGCACCCGACTGCGGTTACGACAGAGGGTTGCTCAGGTTAGCGACCGTTTTGCCGAGGACGCTGGCAGGTTGGCAGCCCGACTAGAAAGCTATAAAGACAGGAGCAGCAGTAAGCCCAAGATCGCTCTCACCCAGGTCCGGGGATTAGAAAACGTAGCCTACACAACGCTCAAGGTTTCGGACATCACGGATTACGTGAAAAAACAAATTGGGCGGAGGCGCTGGCCGTTGGAGCTGGGGGAAGATCTGCTGGCCGCGTTTGACCGGCTGCAACCGGAAGTCAGGCGTATAGCCAAAGACATGGGTGTCCAGGATAAAGATCTGCCCCGGCAGACTCATCTGTTGCTCTGCCGCGAATACGTCAAGCACCTGGCAGCCCACTTTATCTACCAGCGCCGGTTGCGTGGGGAGGAAGAGGAAGAGCGATGAGTGATGAGGATCGACTCAAGTTACAACTGCCGATGGCGGCCTGGAGCGATGGGCATGGGCTGAACCAGGCTACAGCGTTAGTTCAGAAGCACCGTCACTTATTGCCCAAGCGCATCACCAATGCTCAACTCTCTGGGCTAAATGGAGTGGTACAGGCGGTTGATAGACTGGATCAGGTGATGGACTTTGCCCAGCACCAGGGGATGAGGGCGGCGCGGGCCGGCAGGATGGACGTAAAGGGCTATTGGGATGACCTGCGCGAGGCGTTAGACACCCTAGAGGGCGAGGCCGTTCAGCTACTGGCTCAGGCCGGTTTGTCGGTCGAGGAGGCAGAGGGCAACGGAAAGCGGTCACCGCGAGCACCGTCTTGGCTGACTCTCTGGCTGGCTCAGGAATTTGTGCAGCATCTAGTGGCCCACAGCTTGTATCTGGGAGCGGTTTAGTTGTAGCAGTCAGTTCTCGCTGTCTGTAGGAGTGATGCCAATGGGCTGCCTGGAAGGTGACAGGCCACCGAAGGAACAGATTCAGCAATTGCATCGGTTGGTTGAAACTGTCTCTGAACCATCCGTTGGGCTCTATTTGGAAGAGGGTGTTTGTGCATTTGAAGCTGGTGCTTATAGCGTTGCCGTCGTGGCTGGTTGGTGTGCCGTTGCTTGCTACTTGCGCCACATGGTAGAGGTGATAGGCTATGATGTAGGGTGCCGATACTACAAAGAAGACCAAAATCAAGACAAGCCAGTCCCTAGTTTAGAAAATTGGGATGGACGACCGTTGCTTGTAGCGTGTAATAGAATGCAAGTTTTCTCAGAGAACCTGCTTGAGAAGTTGTATCCCTTCTGGAAGGAGCGATGTCAATGTGCCCATCCAAGTGGTGAATTTGCAAGTTCTGAGAAAGCCTTTGATCTGATAACTGGAGCGCAATGGCTGCTGATGAGATCAATCGCCCAAGAACAGCTTCAGAACCCTGCAGTGGTGTACGCTTGTGCCGAGAATAAAGACTTTGAGCTTGAACAAGCGCGAGCTACTAGGTTAGTCGAGCATTTGTGTGGGAAAAAACATGAATCACTCGCAAGATGGGTGCTGGAAAAACGCCTGTCGCCCGATTGTAAAGTCGATAGTGAAAAGTTGCTAGCATTGTGGGAGGCTTTGAAGACATGGTTGTCGCAGGAATCTCGGCGTCGACTGATGAATGAGACACTTATTCCCCTTATCGAGACCTTTGAAGCGTACGATCCAGAGAAGTGGCTGCCTTCAATCGACGAGGTAATTGATGTGGCGGAAATGGCCAAGTTTGTATTCTGGGAGGATGTAGGAAATCAATCTGTTATTTGGCAGTACTTTGTCAGTCGGCGAATTGACTTGAGTGACCGAATCAAAAACCACATTCGCCAACATGCTCCATCGCTCTATCGACAGAAGATTGACCAACCAGTTGAATTCGAGGAGGACGAAATATGAGTGCTCTAAACCGTGCAAACCTGCACTCTCGCTACTGCATCACCGGCAAGCTGGTGCTGGACACGGCCCTGCACGTCGGCGGTGGGCGGGAGATATCTACCATTACCGACAGCCCGGTGGTGAAAAATCCGGCCGGTGAGCCGTTTATCCCCGGCTCGTCGCTCAAGGGGGCGTTTCGGGCTGCGGTGGAACGGCTGGCTCCCTTACTAGACCTGCGCACCTGCCAGTTAGCCGAGGAATACGCCGGTTGTCTTTCTACCAACCGCTCCCTGAGAGAGCAATATCAGATCATCCGAGAGCAGATAGGGCGTCGATTGAACGAAAGCCAGGAGACCAAGAAAGCCCTGGATGCGTTGGGGCGTTCAGATTGGCTGAAAGAGATGGCCCAGAATCCAGGCTGGACACTCACTGACGACCATCTCGTAGGTCTGCTCGATGAGCACCTGTGCGACACGTGTAAAACGTTTGGCTCGGTGCACCTGGTCTCGGTGGTCTTTTTTCACGACTTGCCGGTAGACGGGGTGTGGTATGACGTTTTCCAGATCCGCGATGGTGTGGGCATTGATCGAGACAGCGAGCGGGCCAAAGACCAGATCAAGTTCGACTTTGAGGTGGTGCCGCCGCAGACCGCTTTTACTTTTGGACTGACGTTAGAAAATCCGACCGGCCGCGACCTGGGGTTGGTCGCTCTGGGCTTGCAAGAATTCATCCAGGGTATGGTGCCCCTTGGCGGCATCCGTTCACGGGGACTGGGTCGTTGCCATCTGGAAGACTTGAAAGTGTCGTCGGTAGACTTTATCAACTGGGAACAGCGACGGAACTACCTGGTAGAGGGCCAAATGACCGAGGAAGACGGCAAGGTGTTTATCGCCCGCTACATCGAGACGTTGGTGGGGTAGGAGGTGAAACGTGCTCAAACAACTGGTTAGTGAATGCCTGATTGACTTACACATCATCCCAAAGGGGCCGATCTTGATCAAGTCGGGGGTGGCGACGATCAGTGGGCCGGATATGGCCTTTGTTAAGGTATGGCGCAACGGCCGCGAAGAGGTCTACCTGCCGGGAAGCTCGCTCAAAGGGGTGCTGCGCAGCCACGCCGAGCGCATCGCCCGTACGCTGAACCGGGCAGCTGCTTGTGACCCTTTTGCCAAGAAGGAAGACGACATGACTTTCTGTGGCAACTGCTTTGAAGAGCGCAAGAAGCAAGAGTTTGAAGGCAAAAATTCCGACAAGATTAACCAACTGGTCTATGCCGATTCCTGCCCCATCTGCCGGCTGTTTGGTTCCACTTGGTACGCTGGTCGCTTGGCCACGACCGATGCCTACGCGGTGGGAAAGCCGCCCGCGCCTCAACCCCGCGATGGGGTGGGCATCGATCGTTTTACCGGCGGTTCGGCGCCGGGGGTCAAGTTCGACCTGGAGGTGGTGACTGAGGGACGGTTCAAGACCACGCTGCACCTGCGCAATTTTGAACTATGGCAGTTGGGTCTGGTTGCTTTCCTGCTCCAGGATCTGAAAGACGGCCTGCTGCGCATCGGGGCGTCCAAATCGCGGGGACTGGGTAAGGTGTGCGGCGAGGTGCAGGAGGTCAAGCTGTACTACCTAGGGCGGAACGTGCCGGGACCCGATGCCGGTAAGTTCCCTCTCTGCGGCGTTGGCGCGCTTGCTGGCGAGCAGCTGGCGGGCAAGTACGGCATGGAGCCACGCTATCAGGAAATGGCAGACCTGCCGGAAGGTGTGGTGCCGGACCCCGGCCTGGGCCTGCGCACCACCTATGTCTTTCCCGGCGATAGTTTTCCATGGCAAGCTGTGGCTCCGGTGTGGGTGGACTATGCAGCGAGCTACGCCATGCCGGAGGCAATGGCTGCCATCCGGGCGCAGGCAGGAGGAGGATGATGAGTGCCAGAGTGTACGTGGCTGCCCTGGATGCGGAGGAACTGGCGACGTTGATCGCCATCCTGCGCCCCCAGTCCCCTTTTGCCATCCTGGAGCGGCCGGACAAGGTGGGCTTTCCGAGCAGGTCAGAGATAATTGTCGCCGCCGAATGGCCGGTAGGCCGCGTCTTTGGCAAAGAGATGGAACTGTACTGGGAGCAGAAGGATGTACTGTATCAGACCAGGCTGACTTGCACGGATGCGTCTCTGCCTCCCAATGGCTTTGAGGAATCATTGATGCTGGCCGGCCTGGAGCAAGATACAACTTGGTATTACCTGTGGGGCGAGGACGACGTGGCGATTGGCGGCCGGTTAGACTATTCGCGCATCATCCCCAGCTCCGGTAGAGGACAACTGGGTGTGACCGAGTACCGAGACCAGAGCGGCAGGCTGATCTTTTACCACTATATTGGCTTGAGGCGGGAGGTGGGACATGGTAGGTAAACCGCAAATAGAGCCTTACGATTTTGTACCCCTGGTTGGCAGCCCAAGACGACGAGAGCCAGCCTGGCATGACTGTTATCACGGCGAAAGCGAAGGAAGGCATAGTGGCATCCTGAAATGTCGCTTGACGGCCAAAACGCCGCTGTTTGTCTATGACCCGCGCTTTGTCCGCCGTGTGGATCGGGGCCACGAAACGGTAGACTTTCCAGTCTTCAAGAGAAAAGCTCTTATCCCCGGCACGTCGCTCAAAGGGGCCATCCGCAGCATAGTGGAAGCGGTGGAGGCTTGTTGTTTCACCTTGCCCCCTAATTGGGGCCGAGGTGGGATGCGGACCTACCAGGGTGGTGGTATCACCCGTGGTAAGCTTCTCAAGGCCAGGCTGCCCAAGAGTTTTGAGCATTGCTATGAACAGGGTAAGGAAAACCGCCCCAGGGAGCTCTGCCCGGCCTGCCGGTTGTTCGGCTCGCTGGACCCCATCAGGGGAGAGTGGGCCTATGCCGGTAAGGTCTCGATCGGCGACGCCCATTCGCCTCGAGGCGACTATACCCTCATGACCTATTTGACACTGGACGTGCTCAGCACGCCCAAGCCAGAGGGTCGGCCCAAGGCGTACACGTTGAAGGATGGTAAAACTATCAAGGGGCGTAAATTCTATCGCCATCGTTACCCACCTGATGTGCTGGAGCGTGCTCCAGACCGCAGGGGGCAACCCCGACGCGACAGGCAGAACAAAACGGTGCAGCCGGTTGAGGAAGGTTCCGTATTCCACTTTGAGGTCGAATATACTGATCTGGATGTCGATGAGTTGCGCTTATTACTCTATGCGCTGGCCCTGGAAGAAGGTTTGTGGCACAAGATCGGCCTGGGAAAGCCTATTGGCTTGGGGAGTGCACATCTTGAGATCGTCAAGTGGACGCGGATTGACCAGTCAGCACGCTATCGTACGCTGGGTGGCGGCGTGGCAGAACCATTGGAGAATGAGGCACTGAAAGCCGAGTTAGAAGGGTGGCTACTACCGTATCGCCAAAGCCAGGCTGAGCCCTTTCGAAAACTCCGCGACGTCCTGCGGCCCAATCCAGACGTGGATGTGCGTTATATTGTGCAGCAACCACCAGCGCAGCGACATCGCCAATGGTGAAATGATCGGAGATAGACTGTGGAAGAGGTAATGATCTGCCTAGTGGGTGAGCAACCTCTGCCTAACCTGTTGCCAGTTCGCTACGATGAACCCCGGCACGTCGTTCTAGTCTACACAGAGGGTACCGAGCAGGTGAGTAAACGGCTGAAAAAAGTGTTCCATGGCGAGGCATTGGTCTATCCGTTGCAAGTCCAGCCCTTTGATATTCCAGCCATCCGTCACGCGATGGAGGAGTTCATCAGAGGCCGGGCATGGAAGCCAGACCAGGTGATCTTTAACCTGACCGGTGGAACCAAGGCGATGGCTTTTGCTGCTTACAGTCTGGCTGAAGCATGGCGCTGTCGTTTCATCTACCTGGAAAGTGCCGAGGCCACAGATTGGCTCTATCGTTACCGTTTTGACCGAGACGGTACCGTTTTACTGGATGACGAACGATCTGTGCCTGCGGTTATCAAACTGGACAACTATCTCGTTGCTCACCTTGATTCGTATTTGCATAAAGACTTTTCATCAGATAAAGGTGGCCAGTTTGAAGAGGCGGTTTACCAGGCTCTCAAGCCAGTGATAGATGAGCTTGACCACGGGATACAGGCCGGAGGAGCACTTGATATTGACCTGGTCTTCCGCTGCGGTAACCAAGTGGGTATAGCAGAAGTCAAACACGGAACACTGTCCAAGAAAGGTATAGATCAACTAAACACAGCAGGGCGGCGTGAGTTTCTTGGTATTTATACCAAAAAATTCTTGATCGCTGGCACAACACCGCCGCCAGACAGGCCTCTGTCGAATTTGAAAGAATTGGCCAGGGTGTCCGAGATCAAGGTGATTGAATTACCCAGCTATGGACAAACAGGGAGCCTCTCGGACCAAGACCGCGAACGACTGGTCAGAGAAGTGGCCCAGACGCTTGGTTGCTGGTAAGGAGCACGCCTCATTTCCTGTCGCTGCAGACGCTCACTTATTCCCGTCACTCTCGCCCTGCCGGTCGAACCACCGGCGCAGGGTAACGGCGACCTGATGACCGGCTGGGAGCTTGACATGGCATGTCTGCCATGCTTCTTGCTCGGAGGGGATCGCCAGATCCCCGGTTGGACTCGAGGGTGACGCGGATCTGGTGATCCGCTTGGAGACGGGGGAGGCCGAGGATGCGCCCTGGGCGGGGGGAGAGAGTGTGTGTTTCTCTTTGCTTCGTTCGACATTGCCGCGTCCGGGGCCATCAGGCGGCGCTGGACTTTTTGTTTCGGCAAGAGATCGAACATCTGGCCCTCCAAACCCGCCGGCGGTTGGGCATCGAACGCACGTCCACGGGCTGGCGCATTGCTTATCCCGATCGCGTTGCAGAATGACAGGCAGGTGCTCTCGCGCTATCGGCTATGATCGTCACATCCCGTTGCTGTTTCACACCGGCCGGCGCTGAGAGCGGGTGAAGGAACTGTGGTGGTGCGGCTGTTGGACCGGTTTGACGAGGAGGTGAGAGTGCTGGAATAGGTCTGGTGCCGCCTGGAGACCATCCACCGCGAAATCAAGCTCATGCCATCTCGACAAAGAGGTAATCGCTCATGATCATTCTTAACTTTGCTCATCCCCTCACCCCGGCCCAGCTGGAGCAGATCCAGGCCCTGACCGGCGAGCCGGTGGATGAGGTCATTGGCATCAAGAGTTTCTTTGAC
>Ga0180431_10009189_pt1 | contig 11213 bp, 7 predicted proteins | sample SS_ome_11_FD_132459 | JGI IMG/M metagenome (GOLD analysis project Ga0180431, IMG submission 132459) | Hypersaline lake sediment archaeal communities from the Salton Sea, California, USA - SS_1_MS_1 metaG | ecosystem: Environmental > Aquatic > Non-marine Saline and Alkaline > Hypersaline >...
AAGCTCGCGAAGCGAGCGCTGCAACCGTTGAAGATGAAGCATCTCATCGATAAGGCGGCCACCGCGAACTTCGCAGACCTCATAAACACCGTCGGCGAACTGAAAGCCGCGATCCTCGATGTGGACCATGGCTTCGGAGAACGGCCGATACCGGCCATTGACGAAAGCGACCCGCGCCAATCGCGCCCCCTTCAGTTCCGCCAAAGCAAGAGGCTGGCCGCCACCAGGATGGCAATGATCTCGAGGCGGCCAATGATCATCACTGCCGCCAGCAACAGTTGAACGCTTCCCGGCATCTCAGCGAATGTTGGCCAACTTGCGGCCTCCGCCCAATCGGACGAATAGACCGGACCGACATTGGAGAGAGCCGAGACGGCGGCGGCGGCTGCACCCCCGAAATCGACGCCCGACAGTGCAACGCCGACGGCGGCTACCGCGAGCACGGCGATCGATGCGGTGAAGAGGCTCCATATTGCCTTCATCACATTGACGTCGAACTCGCGGGCGCCGAAGATTCGCGGTCGAACACCATGCGGATACACGAGCCGCCGCGTCTCCTTCATCGATTCGAGCAGCATCCCGCCGAGCCGATAGAAGCGAAGGCCACCCGCTGTCGAGAACGCCCCGCCGCCGACCATCGCCACCAGAAGGACGAACGCCACGGGCAAGAGTCCGAAACCGCCCTCCTGCACCACAAGCCCCGATGTCGACACCAGCGACGCCCCATTGACGAAGCCGTGGCGCAGCGCCTCGCCCCATCCGGTGCCACCATTCTCGAAGAGTGCGATCGCGGCCGCGAGACCGACGAAGGCCGCCGCCGCGACGATCCAATAGCTTTCGCGATGGTCGCGTAGGGATCGCCAGCGACCGCCGACCAGCATTCGGTGCCACAGGATGCTAGTCGCGCCGGCGATCATCGCGATCGCCAGGACGATCTCCATGGCCGGGTTGTCGTATGCCGCCAGCGGTGCGTCAGACGGCATGAAGCCGCCTGTCGAGACCGCCGCGAGTGCGAGGCACAGCGCGTCGAAGGACGGCATGCCGGTGAACGCGAGCGCACCGACGACGACGGCCGTCAGCACCGCGTAACCGATGACGAGGTCGCGGATGAGGCCCCATTGCGAAGCCCCCTCTCCCGACACCGCCCGGCGCGCGATCACGCTGTCACGGCTTGGAATGCCGCCGACCCCCGCCGGCGCGAGCGCCACCACGACAAGCCCCAGCGTCAGCAACCCGCCAAGCCAGTGCAGTTCGGCGCGCCACAGCACCATCGTGCGCGACAGCCCATCAACCTCGGCGAAGACGGAGGCCCCGGTGGTCGTCAGCCCTGATACCGACTCGAACAGCGCGGCGACAAAATCGCCATCCGTCGGCTCCATCAAGGGAAACGCCGCGAACGGCGGTGCGACCAGCCAGGCGAGAATGATGAACCGGTAGCGACCCGAACTTGAGCGGGTCCCGCGCGGACGCCGGGACGCGAAGAACGAACCTCCCGCGACAAAGCCCGCCACGAGCGCCATCGTGAAGAAGTGTGAAGCGGCGCCTGCCTCCCCGAGTGCGAGCCCGGCAAGTGCCGTCGCCAGCATCGCAGCGGCCACGGCCGCCAGCAGCAGAGACAGGCTATGGATGGCGGTGGCCATTGGCGGCCTAGAAGAACTCGAGGCTGACGCGGAACATCTGCTCGACCTGCCGCACGCGCTCGGCGAGCACGAAGATGACAACACGATCATGCGCGACGATGCGCGTCGAGCCGTTGGGAATGATCACTTCGCCCTGGCGATAGATCGCCCCGATCCTGATACCATCGGGCAAATCGAGTTCGCGGAGCGGCTTGCCGACGAGCGGCGAGGTCTCGAGCGCCTCCGCTTCCATCGCCTCCGCCTCGCCGTTCTGGATCGAATGGACGGCCCGGATTCGACCGCGCCGGACATGCTGCAGCACTTTCGACACAGTCACGGAGCGCGGCGATACCACGGCATCGATCGAAAGGTCGTTGGCCAGTCCTGCGAAGTTCCGTGTGTTGACGAGCGCCATGGTCCGTTGGGCACCGAGCCGTCGGGCCATGACGCAGGCGAGGACGTTGACCTGATCCTCATTCGTCAGCGCGACGATCGTGTCCGTGTCCTCGATATCGGCCTCGCGCAGGATGTCCGGCTCCAATGCGCTCCCGTGAAGCACCACGGTGTCCCTTAGATCGTCAGCGATCGCCCTCGCCCGCTCCTCCTGCGCTTCGATGATCTTCGCCCGCGTCCGCGTACGTCGTTCCTCCAGCATGCGCGCGACGTAAAGGCCGATGTTTCCGCCGCCGGCGATGACGACCCTGGTCGCCTCGCGCTCCTCATGCCCGAACACCGAGAGCGTCCGCTGGACCTGATCATGCGTGACGACGACATAGGCGATGTCGCCGCTTAGCATGAAGTCCTCCGAATGCGGCACGAGCATCTCGTCGTCACGGAAGATGCCGACCACCACGGCCTGCAGGTCGGGGAAGAGTTCGGTCAACTGGGACAGCGGTGTATCGACGACGGGGCAGTTCTCGTCGCACTCGATGCCAAGCACCGCAACGTGCTCCTCGGCGAACCGCACGACGTCGATCGCACCGGGCAACTGCATGCGCCGCAGCACCGTCTCGCCGACCTCGACCTCCGGCGAAATGATCACGTCGATCGGCATGTTGTCCGCGGAGAACAAGTCGCTGTAGTGCGACTGAAGGTAGCTCTGGGATCTGACCCGCGCGATCTTGGTGGGGACCTTGAAGATCGAATGGGCGACCTGGCAGGCGACCATGTTCACCTCGTCATAGAGCGTGACGGCGATGATCATGTCGGCGCCTTCGGCACCGGCCTGGGCCAGCGTGTCGGGATGGGCGCCATGGCCGACCAGCCCACGAACGTCGAGCGTATCGCGGACGTTCTGGATCAGCTGCGACGAGACATCGATGATCGAAACGTCGTTCTGCTCCGCGGCCAGTCGTTCGGCAATGCCGTACCCGACCTGGCCGGCGCCACAGATGACGACACGCATGGCGCCGCCCCCGCCCTAGCCGACGCCGAGCGATTTGAGCTTGCGATGCAGCGCCGAGCGCTCCATGCCGACGAATTCGGCCGTGCGCGAGATATTGCCGCCGAACCGCGCCACCTGCGCGGAAAGGTATTCCTTCTCAAAGACCTCGCGGGCTTCGCGCAAAGGCATCGCCATCAGATGTTCCCCACCGTCTCTGCCGGGCGTCGCCGGCAACATCCGGCCTATTTCGGGGGGGAGCATATCGGAGGATATCTGATCCGACTCCTCGCCATGAGCGAGTATCAACAAGCGTTCCACGTTGTTGCGGAGCTGACGGACGTTTCCGGGCCAGTCATGCGCCTGAAGCACCGCCATGGCGTTGGAGGCGATCACCCGCGCGGGCAGACCGGTCTGACGGGAAATCTGCTTGACGAAATGCTCGACAAGCTCCGGCACGTCTTCGCGCCGCTCGGCAAGCGCCGGCACGCGGATCGGCACCACGGCGAGACGATGGAACAGGTCCTCGCGGAACCCGCCCTTCGCGATCTCCTCCTCGAGGTCGCGGGCGGTGGACGAGACAATCCGGACGTCGACCGAGACCTTGGTGGATCCGCCAACCCTGCTGAAGCTCTGCTCGACGAGAACGCGCAGAATCTTGTTTTGCGTCTCGCGCGGCATGTCGGCCACTTCGTCGATGTAGAGCGTTCCGTTGTGCGCTTCCTCAAGCGCGCCGATGCGCCTCGGGCCGGAGCCGTTCGCCTCGATGCCGAACAGTTCCTCCTCCATGCGGTCGGGCGTGATGGCCGCCGCATTGAGGACGACAAACGGTCCGCGGCTTCGCGACGACGTCGCGTGAATCATGCGCGCCGTCAGTTCCTTGCCGGAACCCGACGGGCCGGTGATCACGATGCGTGAATTGGTTTTGGAGACCTTGTCGATCTGCTGGCGCAACTGGTTGAGCGCCGACGAGCCGCCGACCATCGTCAGCGCCTCGCCGCTCCGTGCCTGAAGCTCCTTCACCTCGCGCTTCAACCGGAACGATTCCAGCGCGCGTTCGGCGACGAGCACCAGTCGATCGGCCTTGAACGGCTTCTCGATATAATCATAGGCGCCGCGCTTGATCGCCGAGACGGCCGTTTCAATGTTGCCGTGGCCGGAGATCATGACGACCGGCAGATCGGCATGGTCGCGGTGGATTTCGTCGAGAAGCGCCAGCCCGTCGAGCCGGCTCCCTTGCAGCCAGATGTCCAGAAACACAAGCGCCGGACGCCGTTGTGCAAGCTGATCCAGCGCTCCATCGGAATCGCCGGCGGACCGCGTGTGGTAGCCTTCGTCCTGGAGAATCCCGGAGACGAGTTCACGGATATCCGCCTCGTCGTCGACGATGAGAATGTCTGACGCCATTGACTGCTACTCTGCCACCGGAGCGAACTCCGCCGCCTCCGCCTTTGTCTGCTCGCGGTCCCCTTCGCGATCGGTGTCCTGAATCGTGTTTCCCTTGGCCTCGCTTTCGGGGAAGGTCAAGCGGACCATCGCGCCGTGACCGCCCTTCCGGACCGCCGGCGCATCCATAAGCTCGATCGTGCCGGAATGTTCCTCAACGATCTTGCGGACGATAGCGAGACCGAGGCCGGTCCCCTTCTCGCGCGTCGTCATATACGGCTCCAGCAGCATCTGACGGTTCTCGCGCGGCAGGCCGATGCCGTTGTCGGTGATGTCGACCACGACGGCGCCGTCCTTGCGATAACCCGAGACCCTCACTCTGCCTTTCTCTTCGGCAGGATCATTCACGGCCTCGATCGCCTCGACACCGTTCTTGATGAGGTTGGTCAGGACCTGGGAAATCAGCCGCATGTCGAAGCGGCCGATCAGCGGCTCGTCGCCAACATCGGCGGAGACATCAACCTCCGGGTGACCGACATCCATCATGAACACCGCTTCCTTGACGCCGTTGCGCAAGTCGATCGCTTCCAGTGTCGGCTTCGGCATCCGCGCAAACGACGAGAACTCGTCGACCATCCGTCCGATGTCGCCGACCTGGCGGATGATGGTGTCCGTGCACTGATCGAAGATCTCGCGATCGTCCTCGATGACACGCCCGAAGCGACGCTTAAGCCGTTCTGCCGACAACTGAATCGGCGTCAGCGGGTTCTTGATCTCATGCGCGATGCGCCGAGCGACATCCGCCCAGACCGACAGCCGTTGCGCAGTCAGGAGGTCGGTGATGTCGTCGAGCGTTATGACGTAGCCGACCGCGTCCCCCGAGGACTGCTCGGTCGTCACCCGCACATTGATCGTGCGAGACCGGCCGTCGCGCGACAGTGTGATCTGATCGCGATGCTCCAGCCGCCAGTCGCCGGCGGCGGAATCGAGAACCGGCCCCAATTCCGGCACGAGATCGCGAATCTGGGTGCCGATGACGGTCGCAGCCTGGCCGTCGATCAGACCGAGCGCAGACCGGTTGAAGACTGTGATCTTGCCCTCCGCATCGACGCCGAGGACGCCGGCGGTGACGCCTGAAAGGACCGCCTCGATAAAGCGCCGGCGGCTGTCGATCTGGTCGCTCGCGGCGACAAGATCGCTGCGCTGTTCGGCGAGCTGATGCGTCATCTTGTTGAACGAGTTGCCGAGTGTGGCGAGTTCGCCATCCGACTGGTTCACCGGCACCTCCAAGTCGAGGTCGCCCTTGGCAACCGAATCCGCCGCGGTGATCAGCCGTCCGATCGGCGAGACGAGGCGGTTGGCGACGGCAAGGCCCATCCAGATCGCCGCGGCGAGAACGACCAGCGCAACGCCGAAATAGACGAGCCCGAACACCAGCTGCATGCCGGAGCGGATGTCCTGCAACTCCTGATAGGCGGCGGCGTTCTCGTTGGCGAGTTGCACGTAGCCGATGGCCTGCGGATCGAACCCGACGGGCAGGTAGAGCAGTAGGTCGCCGAACGTATCGAGGGCGACAATCGCAGCGGCGAAGGCGCGGGTCTCGCTGCCATCCTCAGTCGTGTAGGGCGTGGGCGGGATAATGACGACATTCGGCGCAGTGGCGACGGCTTCCTCGATCCGCGTGATCGGTGGCGCGGGGACGTCAGCGTTGACCGAGGACTGGTCGACCATCACCGCCTGACCGTCGGGTCCGATCAGGAAGACGCCCGGAACGCCATAGACGGCGGGCAGTCCGTTGAGGAACTGCTGGAACTGCGCCCACTCTCCCGCCGCGAACAGCTCGCGCTGGCTCTCGATCTCGGATTTCATCCCGGCCGCGACATTGCCGAGCGAGGAAAGCTGAAGCTGGTAGTAGTTGTCCGCCACCTCCACCGAGGTGTCGACGATCTCCTGGGCGCGATCCGAAAACCAGTGGTCGGCGCCCTGGGCAAAGGTAACGTTGGCGACGATCGCGACAAGCACGGCCGGGATCACCGCGACCAGCGCGAAGAGAGCGACGATCCGGATGTGCAGCCGGGCGCCGGCAACGCCTTCGCGCCTTGCCACCCACAGCCGCCTGATCTCCCAGGCGACGGCCGCCAGCAGCGCCAGCAGCAGCACGCCGTTGATCGCAATCGCCCAAACGACGACCTCGGCGGAGGGTTCGATTCCCGTGAGGCCGAGGAAGATGAAGAACGAAGCCGACGCCGCGATCAGGGCCAGAACGGCCGCAGTGTAGCCGGCGACTCGGACCCACCGATTGGGCTTCATGGAGCGATCGGCCGGCCCCGGTCCTGCCTCGGCAATCGTCCCCGAAGTGGTTGCCATGCCAGTCAAATCGCCTTCCGGTCAGCCGGGCGACGCCCCGACCCTAGCCAGCCTCAGTGAGAAGCGCCGGATTGCAGCAGCATTGTGGCCAAAAAGCAACAAGCTCCGCTAGGAGCGACCGCCGCGAATGAGCTGGATGTCGAGATCCTGGATCTTCTTTCGCAGCGTGTTGCGGTTCACGCCAAGAAGCGCCGCCGCCTTGATCTGGTTGCCGCGCGTGGCGGCCAGAGCTGCACTGATGAGCGGGTACTCCACCTCGCGAAGCACGCGATGGTAAAGGCCCGGAGGCGGCAGCGCATCACCGAAATCGTTGAAATAACTCGCCAGATGCCGCTCCACGGATCGGCCCAGGCCATCGTCGTCGCTATCGCCCTCAGGTGGCGGCGTCGCAACCGGGGTCTGATCGAGTTCGGCCTCGATGATCGACTCGGTGATGACTTCCTGCGGGTAAAGCGCCGTCAGCCGGCGGATGAGATTCTCGAGCTCGCGGACATTGCCGGGCCAGCTGTAGCGCCGAAGTCGCTCGACGGCAGCCGAGTCGATCTGCTTCGCCGGCAGCCCTTCCTTCTCCGCGATCGCAAAGAAGTGGCGCATCAGGTCTGGGATGTCCTCGGTGCGCTCACGAAGCGCCGGCAGACGGATCGGCACGACATTGAGCCGATAGAACAGGTCCTCGCGGAAGAGCCCCTGATTGATGAGGACGCGAAGGTCCTTGTTCGTCGCGGCGACGATCCGTACGTCGGCCTTGATCGGCGTGCGGCCGCCGACCCGCGTGTACTCGCCCTGCTGCAGCACGCGAAGGAGCCGCGTCTGGGCTTCCATCGGCATGTCACCGATCTCGTCGAGGAACAGCGTGCCGCCATCGGCCTGCTCGAACCGCCCGGCGCTTCGCGCGCCGGCGCCGGTGAACGCGCCCTTCTCGTGTCCGAAGAGCTCCGCCTCGATCAGATCGCGCGGGATCGCCGCCATGTTGACGGCGACGAATGTTCCGCTCCGCCGTTTGCCGTAGTCGTGCAGCGCACGGGCGACCAGCTCCTTGCCGGTGCCGGACTCGCCGGTGATCATCACCGTGAGATCGGTCTGCATGAGCCGAGCGAGAACCCGGTAAATCTCCTGCATCGCCGGCGAACGCCCGACCAGCGGGATGTTGTCGTTGACGTCGGAATCCGCCTCGAGCCGCTTGCCCTTGGGGCCCGACATCGCGCGCCCGACGATGCCGATCAGCTCCTTCAGATCGAATGGCTTCGGCAGGTAGTCATAGGCGCCGCGCTCGGATGCCCGGATCGCGGTCATGAAAGTATTCTGCGCGCTCATGACGATGATCGGCAGGTCGGGGCGGGCCCGTTTGATCCTCGGTAGAAGATCGAATGCATTCTCATCCGGCATCACTACATCGGTGATGACGAGATCGCCGTCGCCGCGGCTGACCCAGCGCCACAACGTTGCCGCGTTCGAAGTCAGTCGCACCTCGTAGCCGGCGCGCGAGAGCGCCTGGTTGAGAACCGTCCGGATCGCCGCATCGTCATCGGCGACGACAATTGTGCCGAGCGCCATCTGTCCTAGTTCTCCTCTTCGTCGTCAGCGGCCTGGCCGCTGTAGGCCGGCATCAGAACCTTGAACACCGTTCTGCCGGCATGCGGCTCACATTCGATGACACCGCCATGGTTGCCGACAATCCTTGCCACCAATGCAAGGCCCAGGCCGGTTCCATTTGGCTTGGACGTCACGAACGGATCGAAGAGATGGGGGACGATGTCGGGCGGCACGCCGGGCCCGTTGTCGCGGACCGTGAACTCGAGCGGCAGCGACACCCGGTCGGCACTGCCTTGCACCGAAAGCCGGACGCCCGGCCGATAGGCCGTGCCGAGATGAATCTCGCCATCATCACGATCGCCAAGCGCCTCCGTGGCGTTCTTCACCAGGTTTAGGAAGACCTGAATCAACTGATCGCGATTGGCGAAGACCGGCGGCAGCGACGGGTCGTAGTCCTCGTGAAACTGGACGTGACGGGCAAAACCCGACTGCGCCAGTCGCTTCACATGGTCGAGTACGCCGTGAATGTTGACCGGCCTTCGCTCGATCGGCCGGTCGTCCGTGAACACCTCCATACGGTCGACCAGCTTGACGATACGGTCGGCCTCCTCGGTGATCAGCCGGGTCAGCGCGCGGTCCTCGTCGCCGACCGAGGATTCCAGAAGCTGAGCCGCACCGCGGATGCCGGAGAGCGGGTTCTTGATCTCATGCGCAAGCATCGCGGCGAGCCCACTGACCGAGCGCGCGGCCCCGCGATGAGTCAGCTGGCGGTCGATCTTCTCCGCCATCGTCCGCTCCTGGAGCATCAGCACCACGGCGCGCCCGTCTCCCGGGGAAGCGTAGATGTCGACAATGCGCTCGCCGCCGATGCGCGGCGTGCCGATGTCGACCCGATACTCCGTAACGGCCGCATCGCGACTGCGCACCTGCTCGATGAGAGCCAGCAATGGACTGCCGAACGGCACGAGTTGCGCAATGGAACTGCGGCGAAGCAGCGCTGCGGACGTCTCGAAGAAGGCCTCGGCCGCGAGGTTGGCTGCGCCGATATGATTGTCCTCCGTGACCTGAATCACCGGATGCGGCAGGGCATCGAGCAGCGCGGCGGAGCCAGCTGCTTCTTCGAGCGGGGCGACGGCGCGCTCGTTCATGCCGCCTTCCCCATTTCGACATCGAGACCGCGGAGCAGTCGCTCCACTTCGGCGGGTCGTTCGGCGGTCAGCAAGGCAGAGCGGGTGGCGCGTGGCACGGATCGGCCGGCCGCGGCGAAGCGGTCGAGATACCAGCCGAGATGCTTGCGCGCAGCCCGAATGCCGACGGCGACGCCGTAGTGGGACAAAATCGCAGCGTGATGCTTGAGCGCCAGATCGACGATGTCGTCGGCTCTGCCCGCCGCGGAGGGCTTGCCGGTTGCCGCCTCCCTCGCGATCTGGCCGGCCAGGCCGGGCTGTCCATAGGCGGCGCGTCCGACCATCACGCCATCCGCACCCGACTGCAGAAGCGCCTCGGTCGCTGTTTCCAGCGATCCGATATCGCCATTGACGATGATGGGAATCGTCACGGCGTCCTTCACCTTGGCAACGGCCGACCAGTCCGCCTTGCCGTCATAGAACTGGCAGCGCGTCCGGCCGTGGACGGTGAGCATTCGGACCCCGGCAGATTCGGCGCGGCGCGCCAGCTCCGGTGCGTTGATGGAGGCATCGTCCCAGCCGAGTCGCATCTTCAGCGTCACCGGACGCGTGGTCGCACCGATGGTGGCCTCGATCAGCGACAGCGCATGGTCGAGGTCGCGCATCAACGCAGAGCCCGAGGCGCCGGACGTCACCTTCTTCGCCGGACAGCCCATATTGATGTCGATAATGTCTGCCCCGGCCGCCTCCGCCGCGCGGGCGCCCGCCGCCATCCACCGCGTCTCGCGCCCGGCCAGTTGGACGACATGCGGACCGTCGCCAACAGATTCGGCACGCATCGCTGCCTCGGGGTTACCGATCGATAACTGCTCGCCCGCGACCATCTCCGATATAACGAGACCGGCACCACCGCGTTTGGCAAGCTGGCGGAACGGCTTGTCGCTGACACCCGACATCGGCGCTAGAAAGACACGATTGGGAAAGGCGATCCCGCCCAGATCGAGCGGCTCCCCAAGGCGCCTGATTGCCTCTTCGGGAGTGAGCTTGAGCTCGCCGCTGACCATCATTTGGGCATATCCCTATCTGCCTACATATTAGCCATTTGTGTGGCCGGCACAAGCGAAAAGCATTGCGGTAGAGTGCGGTCTGGTAAACGATCATGCCACCGTCCTCAGGGATAACCCGCTCTATGGCAGATCGTTCATCCGGCAATGTCGCAGCCCTTGTGGTCGCCGGCGGCCGAGGCAGCCGCGCCGGTGCCGGGGCTCCGAAGCAGTACCGCAGGATCGGCGCCGAGCCGATCATGACGATGAGCCTGCGCCCCTTTCTCGAGCATCCCGCCATCAATCAGGTGCTGCCGGTCATCCATCCTGACGATGAGGCGCTATTCGCGGCCTCCACCACGCCGCACGCCAAGCTGTGCGCACCCGCCCATGGCGGGGCAACGCGGCAGGAAAGCGTGCGGCTTGGCCTCGAAGCGCTCGCCGACGATCCGCCGCGCCTCGTCCTGATCCACGACGCGGCGAGACCGTTCGTCACCAGCGCGATCCTTGATCGCGTCATCGCGGCGCTGGACGACGGCCCCGCCGCCCTGGCGGCGGTCCCGCTGGCCGATACGCTGAAGCGCGCCGAGGGCGGCATCGTCACCGGAACGCCGAGCCGCTCCGGGCTCTATTTGGCGCAGACCCCGCAGGGCTTCGACTTTGCCGCGATCCTTGCCGCTCATCGCCGCGCCGCAGCTGTCGAGGAGCCGTTCACCGACGATGCCGCGATCGCGGAGTATGCCGGGCTCGCCGTTCA
>Ga0180431_10009191_pt1 | contig 11212 bp, 14 predicted proteins | sample SS_ome_11_FD_132459 | JGI IMG/M metagenome (GOLD analysis project Ga0180431, IMG submission 132459) | Hypersaline lake sediment archaeal communities from the Salton Sea, California, USA - SS_1_MS_1 metaG | ecosystem: Environmental > Aquatic > Non-marine Saline and Alkaline > Hypersaline >...
CGACATAATGAATCTATTATAACTTATTACAAAAGACAAGAAAGAAGGCCGCCGGGGAGAGCCCCGGGGCCGTAGATCTAAGGAAGCACGCCATAGACAAGGAAACCAGTGTTTCTGAGCTTGTCGAGAAAGCTCTCAGGAAAGAGATCAAATCCTGAACTTTTATATTTGCAATTGCCATACAATCCATATACACCACCTAAACATGGAGCCCCGGCCGGGATTCGAGCCCGGATCTCCCGTTTACCAAAACGGGTGCTGCGTCCAATCAGCTACCGGGGCCTTTTATTTTTCCTGTACAGAATATACTATTTTCTATTGCTTTTCTTACGTTGATGTCTCACGGATCTCAACTCCTTGACGTTCCCGTTCGTCACGAGATCCATGATGTCATCCCATTGCTTCGAGATCCATGACTCCTCGAGGAGCGGGATCCCGTCGACTTCGAGGAGCCGGGCGATCTCACTACGGGGTGTTCCCCTATTATGTAAATTGTAAACCATAGTGTAGAACCGGAACTTCCATTTGTCGTCGACGTTCTCTTGTCGCTTCTCATGGGAGAGCTTCTTCTCGAGGGAGAACTTGTTGTAGACTTCCCACAGATCCGGGGGGAGCGGATAGAATTGGATGTATCCTTGGAACGACGGGAGCCGGACGTATCTCCGGATCACCTTGCCGATGTCGTGGGGGATCAAGGGGATCGTTCCGATCTTGTCGTTCTCATCTTTGAGGATCTTCTTGGCTTGTCGCTTCATCCACGGGTCGTCTTGGTACGCGTGATAATCCTTCTTGAACAAGATCGCGTGGAATTTCGTAGGGACGGGTTTACCGTCTACTGTCTTGACTTCCTTGTGGACGACGTGCACCCACACTTTGATCCTGTCGTTGAGGATCTCATCATCGAGCGACCAAAACTTTGGGATGTTGAGGTAGTAGACTCGCCGGGCCCGGCCGAATTGCCGGAACAATTTGACGAGCCAACGGTTCTCCGGACGGTAAAACTCACGTCTCCATGCTACCCTAATCGCTTCATCGACGGGGACTTCGGCCTCGTCCGGGAGATTGCGGATCTTCCAGATGTCGGCGGGGTTGAAGATCATGTTCTTCTCCATGAACTTCAAGAACTTGTCGGTGTCGTGATCCCCGATCCCGAGCTTCTCCCGGGAGCATTGCATCGCGAGCGTTGACTTCCCGGACTGTTCCGGGCCGGACACTCCAACCGGGACGTCATATCCATAAGCCCGATGGAGCTCGACGAATTCGTTGAGTTGCTTGATCCCGATGATCTTCATGGTCTCCTCTCCTTGCCGAAGTTTCCGCACTTGGGACACTTGGCCTTCCAATCCGGGACGGCCGCGTTGCACGCCGTGCACTTCCATGGGGTGAAGTTTTTGTTCATAACTTCTTCACCCGATGGATCCTTGTGAGGTACGGTTCCCGGCCGATTGGTTTGTCAACCCGGTAGATCTTTCCCTTGATCAGAACTTGCGATCCGGGTTCGATTGTTGTTGGTATCTCCATTATATCACCTACTCCAATTTAAATCGGATCTCTCTCGACCCGACTCCCACGTGATGAGCTTGTCGGCCGCAGATCCTTGAGAGAAGGTTCCCCCCGGGGATCCCCCCTCCAAGAGATCTCGCACGTGTTCCACGGGCGGCGGCGGCCCCCCGAGGATCAACGTGTCCTCGCCTTTGAACTTATCCGGGAGAGAATGAAGATAGAAGGATCCGACATATTCCCACTTGCCCGATTTGTTGATCTCCTCGAGAGCGGTGTCTTGTATCGGTTTGTCGGGCTTCAAGTTGCCCGTCCATGAGTAGAACTTGCACCGGGTGATCCAATACATTGCAAGACAACGGTTATCATAGAACAGCTTCGAGAGCTCCTTCTTCATGTAGATCATCGGCTTGTGTTTGGTTTTCTTGGGCCGCTCGTGGTGACTTGCCCAAAACCACTTGCCCTTGCGTTGCTTGATCTTGTATATGTACGTGATCATCCCTTGTCCGGTATTACTCCAAAACCGACTAATATCGGACTTGGATGCGAGACGCTCGATCCCGAACAGAACGACATGAAGGTGACAGAGTCCGCTTTTAGTGAATTCGAGGGCCTTGACATAGTCCGGACGATGTCCCTTTATGCGATGGGATCCGCACTTCTTGCACCACTTGGTCGCGTCCCTCTTGGGATCCACGGTGTAGATGTGGCCACAGTCAAGGCAACGCTTAGTCCGCTTTTGGATGAACGACATGAAGCGGTTCCATGCTTCTCCCATGTTCTTGATCGAGCACCATAGATTGGGGAACCGTTTTGGATCAGTTGTCAAGGTCAAGAACACGCCGTCCTCGTATTGTTCCGAGGCCTTTTCCCATGTTCCGAAGTACGTGGCCCATAGCTTGTCCCGCTTGGGCTTCGAGTTGAACCGGGTCTCGTACGGCAAGGCGAGATAATTAGGATCCCCGGACTTGGGGGCCTTGTTCTGAAAGATGAGAACGCGTCCGTCGATGTCGATTAGGTATTGCTCGAAGTATGCGGCCAAGGCCTTCCCGGGTGTTCCCTCGAGATCTAGCATCCGATTGGATAATAGGATCCTCTTGGCTTCCCACTTCAACTCTGAAATTACGGTGTCGCTTGTTTGCGGTTTTTGTAAATGAGACGGGCTCGCATGGTAGCGGTTTGAGTTTTGCTTCGCCTCGTTCAAGTCAACCGGGCCGCGGCCCGGATGACGAGGGTATATCCACAAGTTGTTGTCGTAGCGGCGAATGATGAATATCCTCTTATTCTCTGTCACAAATCGGTATAACCGCATATAGTCGGCATTGTTCTCCTTCGGGGCCGTGTTCCTGTTCCGGTTGATCAGAGAATACAAGTGAGGGAGATTTATCCCGCATTGACCTTGTTGATATACTACACGAAATATGTTATATTCCTCGGGGGATTTACAAAATTGATTGGGGTCGAGAAGTAGCCGAGTCCCCGTGGATTGTAACGTCATTTGCCGAACACTCTCCTCGACAAATAACGGATGTGCATGATCCCTGTTTCAAGCACGATTTTATAAAATCCTAGACCCATGTGTTTTTATTGTAACTTTGAGTATATAAGATTGAGGTACTATGAAACTCCAAAAGCAGATCGTCCGGATGACCAAGAAGGGGCCGTATCATAGATACGTGATCAACATTCCCGACTCGGTGATCCACGAGCTTGGATGGGAACAAGGCGTAGATCTAGAACCGAGAGTAGAGAAGGGCCGACTTGTTCTCGTTAAAACTTGAAGGACATGATCTCCCCGGTCAATCCTTCGACGACCCATAGGATCGTAAAGACTAGACTGAACCCGGCGAACATGAGATTGATCAACAACTTCTCGAGGGTGCTCGATGACACTCTCATCTCATAAGTGAAGTTCCCAGGATCCATGTCCCCGGCGTCGGTGATCTGTGACTCGACGACGTATTGATCCGTGATCGGGGCGAACCCGAGGGCGGAGAATAGAATAAATGCAAGGAGCGGCATGAGCCAAGTGACTTTCAACTTCTCGAACCTTCCCTTGAGAGCATTGAGGACGAAGCACGTGAACAGCAGTATAAACGCGAAGATCTCCAACAATAGCCAAATCTCGAAATTCATGCCATTCACCTATGAGTATGTTGAGGGGTTGACCTTCACCCCCCGAGGTCGGTCGCCGGGGATCTCCCCGGGCATAGTTGCCGCATCTTTGGGTGTGCGACTAGAACCCTCGGTTGACCATCGCAAGCACGGGTGCGAACCCGCCCATCAAGCCAAGCAGAAGCAGGCCGATGGCTATGAAGATGAATACAACTCCAAGGATCTGATAGACCGTCCAAGTGTTCGCGGTTATGTCGTCTACCGTGTCATTGAGAGATGTATCCGCTCCAAGTGCCGAGCAGTTGTGGCCCGGGTAATTCACACACGTGTCGCCGATGTCGCTCTGTATGCTCGATGCTGAATTTATGACGTAACCGCTCACGATCGGGCCGTAAAGCAGTATCGCCATTCCTACAATCATCGAGAGTATGGATCCGATGATGTACGTGACGTTGGTCGCCATGGTAAAGACCTCCAAGGTTTGCTCCTCGCGGAGTCTCCGCTTAGAAGCCCCTGTTTACCATCGCAAGAACGGGTGCAAATCCTCCCATGAGGCCAAGCAGAAGCAGGCCTATGGCTATGAAGATAAACACAACGCCCAAGATCTGATAAACAGTCCATGTGTTGCTCGCAATGTCATCGAACGTCTCGTTGAGATCCGCGTCGTTGACGTCCGAGAGTATCGGGGTCGCCGTGTCGATCACGTATCCGGAAACGATCGGGCCGTACAAAAGCAGAGCCATGCCGACGATCATCGACAAGATGGATCCGATTATGTAGGTGACGTTTGTAGCCATGGATAAATCCTCCTTACTTAATACGTCGTTTGTCGAATATATAAACTCTACCCTTTCGACGTTCGATGTGGCCGTTGGTCTCGAATTCGTTGAGGAGTTTCTTCGCGTTGTCTTTGTTGATCCTAAAATTCGCGATCACGGTAACAATATCACGCTCCATCGTGACTCCGTGTTCTTCAAGTATTCTCTCCAAGATCTTTCCCTTCAAATCCATGGGGCACCTATTTGTTGTAGATCGAGATCGCGATCCGTGCAAGTATCACCATCACCGAGATGATCAACAAGATCACCGCAACAAACTGTCCCTCTGTTCCTAAGTACGCGACGGCATCGGGATGGGCGACCATCGGCAAGCTGATAAACAAGCCGGACAACCCGGCCGCGATCACGTTCCTCGTTTTTATCCACACGAGTCCGCAGATCACCGCGAACGCAATTTGGAATATGACGGTCTGGCCTAGGATCATGGCCCACATATCGAAGATGGCCCCGAAGAAATTACCCGAGGCCAACGTCTCGAATGGTGCAAGCGAATATGGCATATCACTCCATCCCCTTGGTCTGTCGACCTGTAAAGAATTGTATGATTGCGAGCCCGTAGACTAGCCACACAATCGACGAGATCCCCCAAGCTAACGCACTCGGGAAATAGAAGCGTTCAAGGAGCCATGGCAACATGATCGTAGCGTTGCCGAGTGTTGACACTAACAAGGTCAACCCGTTGATCAACATGGACGCGGAATAAAGCCAATCAAGGACGTCGTTGCCGCTCGAGATCTGTCCGGCCGAGGCATTGAGCTCCTCGATCGTTTGGTTGATGTTCCCGGAGATCTGATCCGCAGTCTCGAATCTAGGGCCGAGGTTGTAAAGTCCGGAGTCGATGAACGTCGTGTTGACTATGGACACGGCCATCGAGAAGGCGAACACGATCACGGCGATGTGCCAAAATCTCATGTCGGTTTACCCCCTTCGAGTATCGCATAGATCACCGAGACGGCCATCGCGAAGGCGAAGATCCCGGTCAATGCGTTGGGATCGAATGTCAAGGCGGAGAACCATCCCCGGGTGTTTATGAAGATCATCCAAGCCGAGGCCCCGATCAGTCCGAACTTTATGTGGACGGCGGAGCTCGCCGCGATGATCATCAAGGCCACGAGCGAGGCAACGATCGCGTAAAGGATCGGATTTGGCTCGAACCATGCGATCGTCCACGTTCTCGAGGAGTAGATCTCGCAAGCGTGATAAGTATATCCCCGGTTCGTCAAGGCCTCGAAGCACGCCTTATATTCTGTCGTGTTGTTCGGCGTGGTGTAGTTGAAGAAACAATCCTCGTCGATGCACGTGTCGGCGTATAACAACGGGAGCGAGGTATTGCTCGCATTATAAACGCTGTACGTGACGATCACGGTGATGGATCTCGAGTCCCGGAACGTCAAGTTAAGCTCCCCTATGTTTCCCCCGAACAACCATCCGAGGCCGTTCAATGTCCGGGTCGGCACGAGGGCGATGTCGGACACGGTGATCGTCTTGGACGTCGATGAGTCGGCCGTGAGATCTCCGAGATCTCGGATGTTCCCGTCGGCGTCCTCGATCGTGAGATGGTACTTCTCGCCGTCGATGTAGTAGATCACGACCTTGGACTCGGCGTCGATGATCTGATCAACCATCGCCGTGGATCCATTGCTCAAGACCTTCGTCAAGTGTATGATCCCCCCGGAGTATTCCCCCGTGAGATCTTGCACGAATAGATTAACCTCGACGCTATCCTCGGCCGTCGCGTTGTACAAGTAAAAGGAGGTGTTCCCGGCATAGACTTCCGGGATCAATGTTCTCCATATCGTGTCGGATCCCCACGTCCCGGTGAGACGGAGCTCCTCGAATTCACAAGTGAAGTTTATCCCGGTATAACAATGATCGCTCAATGTGTAGTTGATCGTTTCATCCGGACAAAACACTTGGAACAAGAACCCGGATCCGTTGATCTCCGACTCTGTCATCTCGTCATATACACACACGGAGTCGTAGTCCGCATAAAGGTTTGTGAAGCTCACGGTGTCCGTGTGCAAGGATCCGTTCGAGTCCGTGACCCACATAGTCAAGGTGTTGGATCCGTACGACGGCACGATCCCGGAGATGTTCAAGCATAAGGTTGAAGTGTTGGCCCCGCCGTTGAGCGAGTAGAACGACGACACACAAGTATATCCATGGTCGCTTGTGAATTGCCATGTCAATGGGATCGAGGAGTTGTATGTGTATGTAGTGTTGTCCGGGGAGTCGATCGAGATCTCCGTGACGTTCTGTTCTGTCTCGTTCAATGTGTAGTTGAAATAACCCGCTTGGGATCTGTATATCGCCCGGATCTCGTCAAGTGAGAGTGTCCGGTTGTAGATCCTAAACTCGTCCATGCCGCCGTTTAATGCGGTCGTTCCGTAGTTGTACCCGAGCCGCAGTTGTCCCGTGGTTCCCCGGGCCCCGGCACTATGACCGTAAGATGTGATCGGCTCGATCTCGCCGTCGATGTAATACATTGTCCCGTCGTCCGTGCAATTGGTTGTCGCGGCTATGTGTTGCCAAACCCCGTAAGTGATCACGGAGTTGGCCGTGTTCGGGACGTCGGCATCATTGGGGCCGTACCACATATAACCCGTGATTTGTTCGTTGGCCCCGATGTAAGTGACGTATTGGTTGTTGCCTTTGTCCCATAGAGCTTGATACGCTTCCTTCTCCGGGTGTGGCTTCACCCAAGCCATGATCGTGTAACCCGGGACGGTTCCACAATGTAGATCTATATGATCCGCGTCGTCATAGTAGAAACCTTGATCTCTGATCCCTGTAAAGTTTTGGGCCATCCCTATGTGGCCCGTGATGTTTGTGGTGTTGGTTGTCGTCTTGGTGATCGTATAGTCTCCCGAATATATTGATCTGTCGACACAAGTCGAGTCCGAACATTGGCTCATGAGTTGCCAAGCCACGAGCGAGCTATCCGGGGATCCCGAGTCCGTCCCGTTCCCGGTGTCAACAACCAAATACTCTTGATCCGTGTCGGTGTAGTTGGCACAAACATAATCCGTGTGATCGTTGTAATAGACGTAACCCATCACTTGTTGAGTCGCGGAGTTTGGAACCATGATCGGACAATGAAAGATCTCATATGATCCCGTGTCCCCGAGGGTGACGTTGATCGTCCCGAGGACGGTGACGTTCCCGGAGTTGGTCGAGATGTTTCCATAAAGAACATGACGATGCAGATAACTCGCGTTCCACCAAGGATCTAAACAAAAGAACTTGTTGTCGGCGATCGCGTCTTGCAAGGAGAGATCCGTCGGCTTCATGCAGATGTTATATTTACCGGATCCGGGAGACAAGATCTTGATCCTCGTCTTGAAGCAATACTCTTGATCCTCGGCGACCGTGAAGTTTCTAAAAACAAACCAACGATCGGATCCGAGATAATCCCGGTCTACCCGGTCGAACTTGTCCTTGCTCACGGGCTTGTCGTTATACCATAATCCCGTCGGGATCGCGGCGTCGGTGTCGAACCCCAAGGCCACGTCGATCCCGCCCTCGTAGATCTTGGACGTGAGACAAGTCCAAACTTCTTGTTCCGAGAACTTCATTGTGTGGGGCCATGTGTAGATCCTGATCTTGTTGTTGTCCTCGATGACGTAGTCTCCCACGACGTCGTAGGCCGCGACCGAGCTCGCAGTAAGTAGAAGCAAAACTACACTTGTCAAGACCGCTATCCTCCAATCCATTTGATCACCGTACCATCACATATTCCGAGCCGCTCTCTTTACGTTGTGAATGAGCGTAGGCCCAGATGATCAGAATGATTAAGAACGCGGTCGGTACCATCCACCATTGGTTCCAAATCTGATCTTGTGTCGCCGATATATTCCCTTCGATCTCCGTGTTGTTGATCGTCGGGGTGACTGTTTGCGAGACTTCGTAGACCCAACCAAGGGGGACGGTCATGGCCATGAAGATGATCGAGATCATCCCGATCATAACCATGAATACCAATAGCATCCAAACTTGACCTTTCACTTGATTTCCTCCAAATATTCACCGATCGGATCCTTGACGGGATGGATCCAATAACCATGTTTCTCTCCCCGGGGAGATCTCCGCTTCTTCTTGACGATCTCCGGATCCTTCGGTATCACGAACGGCTTGAAGGCCGGGGTCGTTGTTGTCGTGGTAAACTTCACCGTCGGGATGTTTGCGGCCCGGATCTGTTGAGCGACGACTTGCTCGAAGGCGTAACGCTCGGCCTGTCTCGGGGCCTGTCTCGGGATCTGTCGTTGTGCGGGGATCTGCACTTGCCCGAACCTTATGTCGACGTCCTCGAATTGTTTCATGATGGGGATCTGTTTGTCCATCGGGACGTGCTTGTATTTGTTGGGATTCCATTGCGAGGATCTCTCGAATGATCTCATGTCCATGTCGGGGATCCTAACTTGCATCTCGAGATCTCGAAGCCCGGCCCCGAGCTCGGGTGTCTTTGTTAAGCTCCCGGCGGCCACGGTGTACATTGTCCCATAGTCGAACGCGGCCTCGATGGGAATGTGCCCGGGCGGTTGAGCGGGCAACCGGAGTTGCGTACTCTCCAACGACTTGGTCGCGGTCTTGAGACCCCCGGACTTTGTAGTAGCTTCCCATAAGGATGCGGCCCGGGCCGCCGCCCCGGGTGATACGGGACGGACTTCGGACGGGCCTTTGAATGGTTTCATTGGCCCGGGCTTCGTACCCTTGACATAGAGCCAAGGATCCTTAACCGTAGTTTTCGGCGGTTTCTTGAGCATGACGTCAAATCCCCCGTACTCTGTGGATTTGTAGCCGTGGCCGCGTTGTATGACGTCATAACGGCCCGATACGGCGGGGATCCTAACTTCATCCGGGATTGGGGAATACGACCTTATATGGGCTTTTCTGCCGCCGTACGTGGAGATCTCCCATCCCTTTGACTTGGTGAATTTGTACAAGGATCCCTTTGCCGGGGTCTCCTTGACGTACGTGTAGATCGTACGCTTGACCGTCCCGGGCGTTCCGTGGATCTTCTCGTATTGCACGGCCCCCCGGATCTTGGCCCCGGCCTTCTCGTACATGACTTTGATGGTCGTCCCGGGATGCTTGATCATCTGTTTGAATTCTTGCATCGGGATCCTAACCTTCCCCTTGATCAAATTAGCATGACGTGACTCTCGGACGATCGCCGGGATCCTACCCTCGGCTTGCTTTGCCACTCCCATCCGGGTGTAGTCCGTTGGCTTGAATGATTTGTACTCCCGGGTCAAGGATCCCATGAGTCTCCCCTTCGTGGCCATGGCAACGCGGGGCCCGATCCTCTCTTGCACGAATGTCTTTGTTCGTCCTATGGCCTTCCCGGCCCCGTAGAAGATCAACGCCGACGTCGCCGTTTGGCCGATGAACTCTCCCGGGTGTTTACTTGCGTATTCCATCGTTTGCCCGGCGATCTCGGCGGCCATGAATGGAGCGACTCCCGATTGTATGACTTGGCTCCCGGCCTTGTAGAGCTCCGGACGTGTGGCCACTTCGATGTTGTGACCGATGGATGTGAACGTCTTGACGCTCCACTCCGTGACCTTGGCACTAACGGCGATCGCAACATTGACGGGGGTCGACAATGTCGGCTCTCCCCCATAGAAGTCTTTGGATGTGTAGGGATCTATGTGCTTCATGATCTGTTCTTCGAGTTGCCGGGATCCTGTCGGGGCGAATAGTCTTTGTTGTTCCTCGGACGTCAATCCCTTGTTGACGATGTTCGAGATCTTGCGTTGTTCCGGGCTCATCTGCCGGATCCGTTCCTTCTCTACATATTCATTGTAGGGCATCCAATAGTCCAGGGCATAAGGGCCCTTCGGCTTGACTTGGATCGTCCCGTTTACTGATCTGAATGTTGCCCCGGTCTCGGGATCTCGATAAGTAGGAGTTGACAATAAATCTTGGGCCGTGGCCTTTGCCTGTTCACCGTTTGGTGTCGGTGTGGATTGCGGGGCGGCGGCCGTGGTTGTCTTGGTGATCGTTTGGGTTGAAGTACCCCCTCCCCCGGATCCCCCTCCCCCGGATCCGCTCGAGATCCTAGTGGATGGATAACGGGATTGATAAGAAGTTGCGGCCTTGGTGTTCTTGACGCTTTCGGTGTAGGTGTGAAGGAGCTCGTCCCCGGTGCGGCCTTGGACGTATTTAGTCGTGACTAAATAACGATCCTCTCCGACCTTCGAGACGGACAATTGAGCCCCGGGATCTAGTTTTCTAGCTTGTTCGTACGCCTCTTTGGCACTCTCCGCGTGTTGCACCCACGTCATGACTTAACCCTTCAATTGTTTCTTGAGAGCTTCGAGCTCCTTGCCGAACAAGTCATCCTTTGCCGGGGCGGCCCGGACATAGAATTGCTTCTTCCCTTGCAAGAAGTCGTTCATCAAGAACCATAACTTCGTGAGTCGGTCTCCGACCTTGTTGTATAAGGTCATCGTGTCGATCTTGTTGAGTCGACGATCCTCGGGCTTGGCCATGATCTCCATGATGAGCTCGTGGATCTCCTCGAACTCCTTCTCGATCGTTTCCCGATCGTCCTTGGGGATCGAAGATCTTAGGATCCCGAACACTTCGATGAACAAGACGGCTCTCGAGTTGATGAAGGGTTCAATATGTGGTGTCCCTATTGTTGCAAGACGGCAACCTTCCCGGACGTTCTCTCCGGCGAAGAATAACCGATCTAACAATGCCGGGATGGCCATCCCGGATCCGTGGGACGTGTACGCGTCCGCTCCATAGTC
>Ga0180431_10009192_pt1 | contig 11211 bp, 8 predicted proteins | sample SS_ome_11_FD_132459 | JGI IMG/M metagenome (GOLD analysis project Ga0180431, IMG submission 132459) | Hypersaline lake sediment archaeal communities from the Salton Sea, California, USA - SS_1_MS_1 metaG | ecosystem: Environmental > Aquatic > Non-marine Saline and Alkaline > Hypersaline >...
GTTCTCCCGGGCGGTCAGTGTAGGGATCAGGTTATGTAATTGGAAGATGAATCCGACGGTACGGGCGCGGAAGGTGTCCAGGTCGCGCACCTGCGTCAGATCCTGGCCGTTGACCAGCACCGTGCCACTGGTGGGCCGGTCCAGCGCACCGACCAGGTTGAGCAGTGTGGACTTGCCGCTGCCGGATGGTCCCATCACGGAGACGAACTCCCCTTCTATGATGCGCATACTCACCCCATCCAGCGCCCGCACTTCCGTCCCGTTGCCGTAGATTTTCGTCAGGTTTTGGGTTTCGACAATCACTTGATTCTCCACACGCCTACTCCTCACATAAGTCCGACGTCCAAAGTCCGAAGTCAAGTCCTACGTCCGACGTCAGTTGGAAATCACTCGTAGCGCAACGCCTCCACGGGTCGCAAGCGGGATGCCCGCCAGGCCGGGTAGATTCCGCCGATGGCCCCCAGCACGAGCGCGGTGATCAACGCCTGGCCAAATAGGTCAACGCTGAAACGGGCCTTCACAAAGCCGGCCATGAAGGGCAGCGTGTTGAGCAACCCAATCATCGCGATGCCTGTCAGCAGGCCCACCAGGCCCCCCAGCAGGCTCAAGGCCAGCGACTCGCGCAGAATCAACAGCATGATCTGTCGCTTGCGCCAGCCGAGGGCGCGCAACACACCGATCTCCCGCGTGCGCTCGAAGACGCTCATCACCATCGTGTTCATCATCCCCGCACCGCCCACCACCAGCGCCAGGAAGGCGATGGCCCAGGTGCTGTCTTCCATCATCTGCAGGTCGACCACGTCCTCGGAGAACTCACTGGCCTGCGATACAGAGACCTCAGGGAAACGCGCCTCGATCTCGCGCTTCACGTCCTCAACCCGGAGGGGATCATCGACCTGTACGCCCACGAAGCGCACCTCGCCAGCCTGCACAGAATCCTCCAGCCGGATGCCCATGAAACTGACCTTGCGCGGCTGACCGAAGATCCGCTGCGCGTCACGCAGGCTGACGACGCCGCCGCCGTCCTCGAAAGGCACGCCGGTCTCGTAGATGCCGACGATGCGAAACGAGGAATTGAAGACGCGCATGGTCTGGCCGACTCGTTTGTTCAGATTTTCCGCGGCCACGCGCCCGATGATAATCTGGCGATTGGCGGTCAGCGGCTGCCCCTCCACGATCTTGAAATCGCGGATGAGCTGCCCCCGCGGCTGGTAGCCAAAGACGACGAAGAACGGCAGATCACCAACCGTCGCATAGCCGGTCAGGAATCCTTCGGCGCTCTTCACGCCGGGGAGGGTCGCAATACGCCTGACGACGTCCTGGTCAATCGTGCTCAAGTCTAGCGAAGCATTCGCCTCCATACCGGCCAATTGCATCCCGCTCTTGTACATCATCGCGGTCATCGAGTCCACCAGGCCAGCGGACAGCCCACCCATGCTAACCATAGCCATGATGGCGATACCGATGCCGATCAAAGTAAGCAGCGTGCGCGTGGGCTGCCGCATGAGATTGCGCAGTGCCGCCGCGCCGACCTTCAACCGCGACGCGCGAGCGCCCGCCCCGCTCTCGGCCCGCATGGCCTCCGCGGGCAGCAGCCGGGACGCTCGCCAGGCCGGGTACACACCTCCCACCAGCCCCAGCGCCAGGGCCACGCCGATGCCGCGCACGAACAACTCAGGAGAGAAGCTGGGGGTCAGCAGACCGCTCACCAATGGCGCTTGCCTCACTGCCCAGACGATCGCCACACCCAGACCAGCCCCCAGCGCGCCGCCCAATCCGCACAGGGCCAGGGCTTCGCCCAACACCAGGCCCAGGACCCGGCGCGGCTGCCACCCGATGGCCCGCAGCGTGCCAAACTCCCGCGTGCGCTCGAAGATGCTCATCAGGAGCGTGTTCATGACGCCGATCCCACCGATGAGCACGGCCAGAAAGGAAACCGTCCAGGTGAAGGCATCTATGTAGACCAGCGTCTGCTGATCATCGACGAAATCGGACGACAGCGTCGCCGTCAAGTCGTCAAATCGCTGCTCCACGCGCTGGCGCACCTGTTCGGCGTCGTCGAGCGTGCGCAGTTTGAGCAGGTAAGCATTCACCTGACGCGGGTGCTTGGAGAGCACCTGCGCATCCTCGATCCTGACGACGGCCGAGCCATCCTCGATCGGCGTGCCGGTCTCATAGATGCCCACGATGCGATAGGTACCTTCGTAGAGACGAAGCGTGTCGCCGACCTCTTTCTCCAGATCATCCGCCGCCGTGCGCCCCAGGATGATGGGCTTGCCACCGCGCTGCGACGACCGCTCCGTGAGTCCCTCGCCGTCCACGATCTTGAAATGCTCGATCGCGAAACCTTCAGGGTCGTAGCCGAAGACGATGAAATATGGCACGCCATCTGTGGCGGCCAGGGTGTAAACCATCCCGGTCACTTCCTCGACCCCGGACAGACCGGCGATGGTCATGCCCACATCCTCGTCCACGACGCTGAAGACGATGTCCACTGCGTCCGCCTGGGCCACCAACAGGTCGGCTTTACTGCCACCGGAAAGCGCGCCGTAGGCCGCCGCCAGGCCCTCGGACAATGCCCCCATCGCGACGATGGCCGCGACGCCGATAGCAACGCCCGCCATCGTCAGCAGCGTGCGCGTTTTGCGACGTAAGAGCGTCCTGAGAATCATGAGTCACGTCTCACGCTGCACACATCGTCATTCCACCTCGATATCCACAAACGCCGTCATCCCCCACCGGATCGCCGGGGCGGTCTCTTCCAGTTCCACGAGCACGGTGTAATGGACGCCACCCGAGCCAGGCTCGGCCATGGGAGAGATGCGGGTCACGCGGCCGGCGAAGACCCGCTCAGGGAGGGCATCAAAGGTGACCGCGACCGGCTGGCCGACCGCCACGCGTGCCACGTCAATCTCGTCCAGGTCGGTGGTCTCCACCCGCAGCGTGGCCAGGTCACCCAGCGTGACCAACGGCTGGCCTGGCGTAACCAACTCCCCCATTCGCACATCCACCGCACCGACAGTTCCAGCGAAGGGGGCGCGGATCTCGCAGCGCTCCAGCGCCACGCGGGCCACCTCCAGCGCGGCCTGGGCCCGGGCCACCCCGGCCTGATCGACAGCAATCTCCTCGGGCGTCGCCCCGGCCTTCAGTAGCTCAAGCTGGGCCTGAGCAACATCCCGTTGTGCCGACGCCGCCCACACACCTGCGTCCGCCGCGCGCGTCTGGTCATCGGCCCCCGCTACTGCTGCGTCCAGTTGCGCCTGGGCCGCCGCCAGCGCCTCTTCGGCGGCGTGAAGGGCATAACGGGCCTGCTCCTCCAGCGTGCCCAACGCCGGACAGAATTTCTTCTTGGTCCCGTCCGCCAGGGTGACCTCATGGCACTTCATCGTCTGATCGTGGGTCTCGCGGGCCGCCAACTGATCCCGCAGGGCCGCCGCCACCTGCGCCTCGGCCGCCGCGATCTCGGCCTGCGTCGCCCCAGACTTGATCCGATCACGCTCGGCAGCGGTCTGGGAAAGCACCGCCTGGACGGCCTCAATCTGCGCCTCGGCCACGGCGACCTCCTCCGAGAGGGGGCCAGTCTTTAGAAGCGCCAGTTGCGCCTGGGCAGCCTCCAGCGACGCCTCCGCCTGCTGCACCGCCAGTCGCGCGTCGGTGGGGTCGAGCCGGACGAGTAGATCATCCGCCGTCACCTCGTCCCCCTGCTCCACCAACACCTCCAACACCGTGCCGCCGGTCTGGGCGCTGACGGTAGCCCACATCGCCGGCACCACCTCTCCGGTGACGGAGACCACCGGCACGAAGTCGACCTCCACCTCCGGCGTCGCTGTCTCCTCGGCACCCGCCCCACAGCCCGATAGGACCAACGCCAACACCGCTACTCCTATAACCATAGCCTTCGAATGCTTTCTATCCATTGGATGTTTTCTATCCACCATCACCATTACCTCCACATTGTAGCTGTCTATTCAGCTTGCAATCCATTCAAAAGGGTTTCGACGAAGACCTGGCTGATCCTGTCCAGATCCAGGTCCGGCACCAGCACGACGTAGGCCGCCAGGCCATCGTACGCGGCCATCAGGGCCCACACCAACTCCTTCACATCCACCGGCTTGAACTCGCCATTCCGGATGCCTTCTTCAACAATCTCTGCGATGGCCTTGTTGTACTGTACAAGTATATCAGCCCAGAACCGACTCGCTTCCTCGCGGCGATCGCTCTGCGCCAGGAACTCGAGCAACAGGGCAAAGAGACCTTGAGCTTTCCTGCAAAAATCCGCCAGCACCAGTGCCCCACCGCGTAGTTTACCGGCGGCCGTCGGGTATTGATCGAGTGAGGTGAGCGCCTCTTGACCCAGATCCTCGAAGAACGACGCCACCGCTGCCTCGAACAACTCATCCTTGCTGTCAAAGTACCAATACAGACTCCCCTTGCTCAGCCCGCTCTCGGCGACGATATCGTCCATGGTAGTGTTGTTGTAGCCCTTGCGCGAGAAACAGGCCATGGCAGCGTCGACGATCTGGGCGCGACGTTCGGCGGACACATCAGGTCGGGGTGGCATAGGTTACCTCCTTGACTGATTCTGTAGACTGACCAGTCAGTCTGGGAGCGGATTCTAATCCCAGACCAGCATATTGTCAAGGCACAAAAACAAGCGGTCGGACTTCCATCCGCGGACGGATTCTTATCCGCGATCACTCATATCGCAGCGCTTCCACCGGTCGCATGCGGGTCGCGCGCCAGGCCGGATAGATCCCGCCTACCACCCCGGCCACCAACGCCACCACCACCGCCTGCACGAACAATTGAGGCGTATAGATCGGCTCCAGCGCCCCGAAGTACCCCGGCACCAGTCCCCACGCCTCGGAAAGCCCTAACCCCAACAGGATGCCACACACGCCTCCCACGACGCCCAACACCAGCGACTCCTGCAAAATCATCCCCAGCACGCGCCGCCGCCGCCAACCCAGTGCCCGCAGCACGCCGATCTCGCGCGTCCGCTCCAGCACGCTCATCAACATCGTGTTCAGCATCCCCAACGCGCCGATGAAGATTGCCAGGAACGAGATCTGCTCCACCATCTCCTCCATGACCCGGAAATCGCTCATGCTCTCGGCGAGCTCAGAGGTGAGGGCAAAGTCAATATCCGGGAAAGTCGCCCTCAGTTCCTCCTGCAATGCCTCGGCCTGCTCCGGGTCACGCAAGTTAATCGCATAGAACTGCACCTGGCGGGACTTACCGATGAGAGCCTGCGCCTCCTGCAGGCCGATGACCACCCCGATCTCCTCGAAGGCCTTGCCTGTCTCGAAGATGCCGACGACGCGGAAGTTGCTGTCCAGCAAGCGAAGCGTATCGCCCACTTCCAGCCCCATCTGATCCGCCGCCTTCCATCCAACGATGACCTGGCGACGGCCCGTCAGCGGTTGTCCTTCGATAATGCGAAAGCGACGGATGAAGAATTCGCGCGGGTGATAGCCGAACAAAAGCAACATGGACATCTCATCGGTATTGACGCCGGTCATAATCATGCCGGAGACCGCCTCCACGTCGGGCCGGGCCGCGATGCGCGCACCCACCCGCTCGTCGATGGCGCTGAAGTCAGAATCGATGTCTGCCTCTATGGCGATCAGGTCGGTCTGGCTATCCTGCATCATACCGGTAAACGTCACAAGTAGTCCTTGCGCCACCGCGCCCAGGGCCACGATGACGGCAATGCTGACCCCAATTGCCAGCAAGGTCAGCGCCGTGCGCGTCCGCCGCCGCCATAGATTGCGCACCGTCATGCCCCCGGGCAGTCGAGACGCGCGCGCCCTGCCGCCGCCCTCGTACTGCAACGCCTCCACCGGCAGCAGACGACTGGCCCACCAGGCCGGGTACGCGCCCCCCACCAGCCCCAACACGGTCACGGTGACCAGGGCGCGGACGAAGAGCTCAGGCGAGAGGTGCGTACCGAACGCGCCCAGCCAGGAACTGGAGACGCTCAGCACGAAAACCGCCGCCAGGCCCAGGCCAATGCCCACTACCCCTCCCAACAGGGAGAGGATGAGCGATTCGCCCAGAATCAGGAGCAGCACCCGCCTGCGACGCCAGCCCACGCTACGCAGCACGCCGATCTCCCGAGTACGCTCGAAGACCGACATGAAAAGCGTGTTGGTCATCACCACGCCCCCGATCACCACGGCCATCCCTCCCACCACCATCGCCGCCGTCTCCAGGATCTCGAACAGTTGCTCCTGGTCGGCGAATCCCGAAGATGTGGAGAGGGACATATCAGGGAAACGTCGCTCCACCCGTGCCCGCAAGCGGTCGGCCTCGGAGGGGTCACGCAATTTGATGTAGAGCATAGACACGCGGCGCGGCTGCAACGCAAGTGTCTGCGCCTCCTTCAACGGAACGACCGCGCCACCGTCCTCGAATCCGTCCCCCGTCTCGTAGATGCCGACGATGCGGAAGACGCTACCAGTGATGCGGAGCGTATCGCCAACCTGCTTGCTCAAGGTCTGCGCCGCGCGCCGCCCCAGGATGAGAGGCTTCCCCCGCGCACCTCGCGCATCCGCCAACCCCTCCCCTTCGACGATGCGGAAGTGAGTGATGGAAAACCCGTCGGGGTCGTGGCCAAAGATGAACAGATAGGTGGCGTTGTCAATCAGGGCGTTACTCAGGAGCACACCATCCAGGTCGACTACCTCCGGCCAGGTACGCAGTTGGTCGGCGACCGTCTCATCGACGCTGCTCATCAGCGCGCTCATGGCGTTGGCCTGGCTGAGCACCAGGTCGGCCTGGCTGCCGCGGGTCATGGCGCTGAAGCCAGCACTCAGCCCCCGCGCCACCGCCCCCAGGGCTACGATGGCCGCCACGCCGATGGATATGCCCGCCATCGTGAGGATGGTGCGTCCCTTACGGCGAAAGAGATTTTTGAAGATCATCCTAGAAAGACCCTCACCACACACCTGGCAACAAGCGGTAGCGCACCTGCTGGGCGTACGCCGCGTAGCCCTCCAACTCTTCGTGCAGCGTTCGATCCTCCAGTGCCGTGCGCACGATGTAGATCAGCACAATACCCACAGCCGGAAGCATCGCCCACCAGGAACCCAGGACCAGGGCGGTGCCAGGCCAGATAAGGATTATCCCTGCGTAGCCCGGATGGCGCACATACCGGTACGGCCCGGAGGTGACCACGTGATGTCCCCGATCTTCCTGGATGCGCACCACCCTTGAGAAGAAGGTATTCACCCATATCGCCCACCAGGTTAGCCCAAACGAAGCGGTGCAGGTCACCAGTCCGACAATCTGTAGCCCCAGGGGCACGGTGTCGGACCAATGGAACCGGCCGACGTCCACGCCAGCGACGATCCAGGTGGCGAAAAACAGAACCCCGTAAATCGCGAGCAGGACACGATCCCACTTCTTGGTACCTGCTCTCGCCCGTCTTCGCTCTTCGAGCAAACCGGGATCCTTCCTGGACATAACGACGGCAAATACCAGCAAGAACGCTGAGTAAGTACACAGGTAAACCCACACCATCGGTAAATCCAGCCGCCCTGCGGAGCCAAAGAGAACGCCAGCAAACAGGGCGACCGTTATCCCCCACTTGAGAATGATCTTCACGAGCGACATCGGGGCCCTCCTCGTAGTAGCCCACCACTGCCGTCCTCACACCTACCACACACCCGGTAGCAGGCGATAGCGCACCTCTTGCGCGTACTCCCGGTAGCCATCGAGCTCCTCGAGCAAGGTCCTGTCCTCAAGCGCCGTCCGCACGACGGTGAGCAGCGCGATCAGCCCCGCCGGGATGAATGTCCACACCGAGCCGAGTATGAGCGGCGTCGCAATCTGGAACAGAATTGACGCAACGTATCCCGGATGGCGCACGTAGCGGTAGGGCCCGCCGGTGGCGACGCCGTGGCCTCGCTCTTCCTGGATGCGGACAGTCTGCGAGAAGAACGCGTTGGCGGCCATCGCCCAGACGAGAATGACGTCATAGCCCAGCACTGCGACGACCAGCCCGGCGATCTGGAGCGGGAGGGGAAACTGTGGCGACCAGCCCCAGCGCACGTCCAACCCGGCCACGACGTACTTGACGAGCTCGACCACGCCTACGATGCTCAGGATCACCATGTCCCATTTCTTGGTGCCCGCTTTTGGCCCGCTGCGTTCTGCCAACATCTCCGGGTGGGTGGGGAACAGGATCACCGCAGTAGCAGCGGTCCAGGTCACGTAGACGCCGACCAGCAGCCATCCCATCACCCAATCCAGGCGTCCCGAGACGCCAAATAGGATCGCTGCCGTGAACAGCGAGCCAGCGATCTCCCTGATCAGCCATCGGATTGCCCCCCTCTTCGCGTCAGCTTTCCCGAGCGATTGTTCCATAGGCGTATTGGCGTTCATCTTATGTCTCCTTTCCTATCTCCTTCCGATAAACACCGCGTACCCCAGATACTCGAACAGGTCCCTGGGGGTATGCCGTCTTGCGGCCATGTACTCCCGGAAAGCCGGATTCCTGACGTACAGGCACAGTACCCGGTAGAACATGCGCCACATGTCCTGGAAACGATAGCGCCGAACCTGAGTGGATTCCCGGCGTGCGTCGACCTCGTAAGATTTCGCGACGACATCCCTCAACCCAGCGCCCTTCAACAACCCCACCCACCCATCAGCGGTGAGCACGTCCGACTCGATGTCCCACGTTTGCTTCGCAAACTCGACCACTCTTGATGGCGGCGGCTTGATCCAGATTTCCTCGTTCATCCCCACGTAACCGTCCGGCCTGATCACGCGGGCATATTCGCCGACCGCTTTCTGCTTGTCCTCGATGAACGTGGCGACAGACTCGCTGATGACGGCGTCGAACTGCGCGTCTTCGAAGGGGAGATCCTGCGCATCGGCGACCCGGAACTCAACGCGGTCCTCCACGCGCTCTTTTCGGGCCCGTTCGCGCGACAGGGCAACCATGCTCTCCCGGAGATCTACACCGAGCACACGACAGCCATACTGCTTCGCCAGGTAGCAGGCTGTCGCGCCGACACCGCAACCAACGTCCAGGACGTAGGTATCCTGGCCGATGCGGCACAGCTCGACGAGTATCCTGGTCGACTCAAGTCCCCCCATATGTTTGGTGGTGCCCATGTAAGCTTGCAACTCAAAGTAGGAAAGTTCTGGATCCGACATGTCTACCTGTCCTTATGCAGTTCCCATCACACAGCCCACGCGCGCGGCGCAGTCAGCACTCAATACGGCTCTCAAAAGCGCAGGCAAATAGCCCTCGATCCTCTTCCTGGATCAGATCCCTGGCTTGATCACCCAGAAGAGCCAGCACGTGCGGCAGGTAGAGATCGGTCCGCAGGTGATGTTCGGCGACGAAGACAAACAGCGGGCTGCCTGTCCACGAAGCCCGCGCCTGATTCTCGGTCAACAACTCACCGATCAACACCTCCTCCCCATCGACGACGAGGACCAACCACAGCCCCTCCACGCGCTCCTGGGCCTCTTCAGGCACCGGCGTGGCGATCACCCGTCCCTCCGGCAGGTCGAGGTCCTCGGTACTGTAGATCACCACCTGCACCCCCCGCCCGGCAGCCCGCTTCAGAGCCGGACTCAAGGTCGGGAACGTGGCCGGCAGAAGTGAAAGGTAGATCCGGCGACTGGCCTGGTCGATCATTTCTTCCGCCTTGGCCATGATGTTCTCGTGCCCCTCGATGTTCCAGACGTACTCGAGATCGGACGTCGAGTCGAAGGCGGCCAAATCCTCCTTGAGCGACTGGACCAGATTCCCATGGTCACGGTGAAGCTGATCCAGAAACTCATCGGCCTCGACCGGCGCATACTTGGTGCCCCCCTCTTTGTAGAGCGTCATGGCCGCGCCACGGGTGACCAATTTGCCGAGAACCTCGTAGATCATGGATCGGGGCACGCCTGAGAGCTTGGCCAGTTGGTACCCCGTGGCAGGGTTCTCCCTGAGCAGGGCGACGTAGGCCTTGGCCTCGTACTCCGAGAACCCGAGCCTCACCAACCTGGCAATAGGATCCGTGTTCAACGCGCTTCCCTCCTGTCAACACTAGACGTTAGCTTTATAACCTAGGAGTTATAGCTATAACTACTGTAAGTATACCCCGATTCATCGCCTTTGTCAAGCCCCAAAATCCTAAGACAGGTGCCAGGCACCCGTAAACGGGTCTGCCCAGCACCGGCTCTTACAGGCCGGTGCGCCTAAAATCCTAAAACATACCCGTAAACCGCCTGCAGCGACAAAAAAAGCTGGCCCATCTGGGCCAGCTTCGAGTCGCAAAAGGCTGAACGTAAGTGCCTGGCACCTGGTTCAGGTGTCTTGAGAGATGGCTGGTGATCGCGCGAACTGGCAAAGCCGGTCCATCGCTGTCCGAATCCGCGCCGACGGCGCGGTGACAGAGATGCGCACGTATCCCGCGCCGGTGGCACCAAAGAACGAACCGGGGGCCAGCGCAACCCCCGTCTGTTTCAACAGTGCCAATGCAAACTCCTCCGAGTTCCACTCCGTTGGCACCCGGGCCCACACGTAGAGCGCAGCGCGAGGGCGTGCGGCCGGCATACCTGCTGCATTCAGCCCAGCCAAAATGATCTCCAGGCGCTGTTCGTAGACGCGGTTGCGGGCCGAGATCCACTCGGGACTGGCGGAGAGCGCCCGGATGGCCGCCTCCTGCAACGGGCGAAATAACCCCGAGTCCACGTTCGACTTGACCTGCGCCAGGGCAGCCAACGCGTCGGCGTTGCCCACCGCCATCCCCACCCGCCAACCCGCCATGTTGAAGGTTTTGGAGAGAGAATTGAACTCCACCGCGACTTCCGATGCACCCGGTACCTGTAGAATGCTCGGGGCCACGTAGCCGTCGTAAGTCACGTCACAGTAAGGCGCGTCGTGGCACAGGAATAGGCCATGCTGGCGCGCGAAATCCACCGCCCGCGCGAAGAAGGTCACAGGATGTTTTTTGCCCACCGGATGCTTTTCATCGGCCGGATACTGCGCAGGGAAGAGTGGGCGTGTACTATCAGGGCCATCTACCGGATGTTTTTCGTCCGCATCGGCTGTGGCACCGGTGGGGTTGTTGGGGTAGTTGAGCCACATCAGGATGGCCCTATCGGCCACGTCAGCCGGGATGGCGTTCAGGTCCGGCAGGAAACCGCGCTCGGCCAGCAGTGGAAACGCGTAGACCTCCGCGCCGGCCAGCGCCGCGCCCA
>Ga0180431_10009193_pt1 | contig 11211 bp, 8 predicted proteins | sample SS_ome_11_FD_132459 | JGI IMG/M metagenome (GOLD analysis project Ga0180431, IMG submission 132459) | Hypersaline lake sediment archaeal communities from the Salton Sea, California, USA - SS_1_MS_1 metaG | ecosystem: Environmental > Aquatic > Non-marine Saline and Alkaline > Hypersaline >...
ACTTTCTGTAATTTGATCACCTGGACCTGGGCTGTCATCTGACGGTACTGTGGTACAGTATGGATTGCTTAGTCTAGGATTCTCCAAAGTGGCATTGGTACTGAAACTACTCTCACTACTGTAGTCATATATAAGTCCTGGATTTGGAGAGTCACCTACGTCGACTTCAAACACCCTCACATAATATGTGGCATCTGGAAGAAGCCCATTAATAACTATCTCTGTGTCTGTAACAGGTACATGGCCACCGTACCATTTATATCTATCACGTTCATCGTCATCGTATGAGCGATCCTCATACCAAACAGAATATGTCGCACCTGCCTGGAGCGTCGCATTACTATCTATTGTTACCTTCGCCGATGTGACGGTAACATCTGATACACTGATGGTGATGTCGTTATTAGCCATTAATATCCTCTATGTGGATGCTCACTGTCACTCCACCATGAACGTCTTTCATATGGTGGTGCATACGGTGGATATCCATAATATTCCATTGGCGATGCTTTTATAGCCCATGTAGCTACGTTGTTGTAGAATGCATTACTAAATTGCATTAAGCATGCCTGTGCTAATGCCAGAAAGTCTTCGATTCTAGGATCGATACCATCTGCTCCCGCACTTGAATCTGCTATCTTGAAGTCGCCAATCTGTACTGAACGACCAATTTGTGCATCAATATGATTAACACGTTTAAGCATATCATATGCGGTCTTATTAACTACGTAACATGTGAAGTACTTCCTTTTCAGACCAAGATAATAGTCAAGGTCCACAAACTGCTCTAGTGTGTACTCCGGTGACGTCAATGCTGTGAAGATTGTAGCATGGTACGCAGAATAGCTATTGTACATTAGCATAGAATATACGTCTATCGTCGAGAACTTAGTTAGAAACTCTGGGCCCACTACTGTCTCTAATTCTGTAATCGTAGCATATAGAGGATATATCTTTGATGTGAAGTAGAATGTATAATCCTGCCCCAGAGCAACATCTTTCGTAGTAGTTGTACTTCCCGATGATGAGTATATATCTTTACTTACTGTAACTCTATATATCTGGTTATCCATAAACCCACCGGTACGTCCCATAATAGGGGCGTACTGAGGATAAGCGTTGTACAACTCATCTGTTGGAGTTGTCTCCGGCCACCAGTCTTCATCAGGTGTTGATGTTGAGTTTGGTGTACCAAGAAACTCAACTCGATACCAATATATAGTCTGATCGGTAGATACTACCGACGTGTCAGTGTATGTTGTAGGAAGATAGTCTGGTGTTGTAGATGGATAGATAGTGTCTATTAATGTATATACTCCATCCTTACTTGTTGAGCGATATATCCTGATTGTATCCACATTCCATGTTGAAGGTGGTGCCGCCCACGATATAGTAGCTCCCCATGAGATAGTTGGTGTAAATGTGATAGTCCTACCATCATCTTGTAATTCACACGTCCCTAAGATCTCACCTACGTCACTTTCCCAAGCTAGGAGTGATTTACCTATTACTTCAATACAGTCATCTGTTACACTGTCCACGTACACATCCTCATTAAATGTAATAGTAATCTGGTAGTTATAATTATTTACACTATCAGATACTGGTGAATGAGATGTAACCAGGAACGGATCTCCTATAGGTGATACATAAATATCACCATCGGTTATATCATCACCCTCCTGTATCCCATTATAAAAGGTCCTAATCTCAGACCATGAAGATGTTACTGTTGCGGTTTTTGCTCTTACTCTCCAATACAACTGCGCTGTTGGCAGAATAGCCCCTGGTGTGTAGTATAAATCTTCGATACTATCTACGTCAACTTCAGGAGAACTGAATAGCGAATCTTCAGCTATCTGAACTTGATACGTAACGTCTTCAGCTTCTACTACATATGCGCTTCCTGGAGGTGCCAATGGATTAGCCATGTAAGTGCCAAGCTCACTAAGATTGGCCATATCATATGTCCCAACAGATTCGATAACCACAGGGTTGTCCGATCCAGTCGCATTGCTGGTTAGAGTGATTGTGCCATTTGCGTTTGCAGAGGCAACAATTGGGGCTCCAGAAGCGTTGATATACGCCGCTAGCTGGATTGCGTTGTCATGACTTGATTTAAGCGTTGTTCTTGCTGTAATCGTGACAGTCACGTTGTTGATAATATAAGTATCGGCAAGTATAGCACCAACAGCTACTGGTGTCGTAGTTGTATCTGTAGCATATACTTCAGACTCATTCCAATATAGAAGCTGATCTGGTGGTTCGATATCTATATGAGACACAGCGGCACCAATCGGCGGTCTACTTAACACAGGAGCATCAAGCGCTGAGAACTCAGTAGTAAAGAACGTACTGTAGTACCCAATTAGTGGCTCATCATCTACACCAAGTACACCAGCAATCTCTGGTGAGTCATCTTCATCGTCCTCTGTACCACGAATGAGGACATAATACTTTGTACCAGGGTCAAGATCCGCACTTGGTGTAAGTGTCATCTGACGCCTAAATTCATCATATGTAATAGCGATATCAACAACGTCAGTGCCATTCTTTAATAGCAAGACGTTCGACTCAGTCAGGGTAGTAGGCTCCATGTCGAGATTGAACTCTACCACGACTGTAGCAGTAATCAACACTCCTGTTTGAGAGGGTGTTGGACTCTGATTAATGATTCTTACTCTATTCGTTACTGGAGGCATTTTCCACCTGATAAGAAGATGGGCCGGGTGAGCTTGCACCCGACCCTCTTCACTGAGTCTAGTATGATGTAGTTAACATCAGCTTCAACAAAGATTAGTTACCAATGTTGTACACAAAAGTAATATCCTGGTTGTAACCAACGTCAACTGCAATATTAACAGCCTTAGCAATGGCACGTCCATCGTTGTAGATGGCTACGCCCATTTCGTCCTTGAATCTGATGAATCTAACTTCACGAGTCATATCATCCCATTCAATTCTTCTCATACCTTCTCTTTCAAGAGTTGTGCCGACCTGATTTCTATCGATAACGTAAACGTTAGCTTTCATGTTTCGTACATCAAACGGAATGTAAGGTGTAGTCCACACGTTAGGAATAAGTCCGCCAAGCTGACTTGAAATGAAGGAGTCCGCTGAACTTCCGTCCTGCTGTGGAAGCGATCCTGGATTGAAGCTAGAAGCAATAGCTGCTTTGTTAGCCTCAGGTAGGAATAGTCCACCTCTCATAGCAGTCTTAACGAATACAAGATAATGCATTGGATGCATCATAATGTCCGTTGGCTTGAATCCCCAGAGGTATAGAGTTGCCACTAGGTCTAGGAAGTCATACACTGACATAGTGTCATTGTATGTATATGTTCCGTCAATACCTGTAGTAGCGTATGCTGTAGAACTGTTATCAGGATCAAACACTGTGTGTCCGTATCTTGTAAACTGCTCCCAGATATGCTCCTCACGGAATCTACGCATCGCTGCGATAGCTTCACGAGTGTGAGTTTCCAGGATTGGCCACATAGCATCTCTTAGCGCTTCACGTGTGAAAGATAGAGCAATTTGGAACTGTCTAATCTTGACCTGTAGTTTCCTGAAGGTCATGATGTCGACTACGTGCTCTCTACCACGCTGTCCCTCTGCGGTCCATTCAGCGCTCATAGGAGTTGTAGCGTAAAGCTCAACCATCGTATTCGATGTCTGAACTCTCTTTCTTCCTAGGATCTGTGAGCCGATGTATTCCCACTCTGTGGTAGGAATAAACTCACCGGCGATTACCTGAGGTACTAGAGACGAGTAGTTGTGTGATGCTACTGACTCTTTGAGGTCCTTTCCAGAACTTCTAACGTACTCTGCAAGTCTGTCCCCGAATGGCTTTACAACGCCTGTGCGCTCAGCCATTGCAAGCTCAGTAAGAGCATTTTCAACGGCAGCAAGCTTATCAATATCAGCAGTAGCTTCAATATTACTACCAAAACTCTTAGCTGCTTCAATTAGACTAGCTTCTTCCTTTCCAATGTCTTTCTTGGCATCCTCTGAAGTAAGAACTTCAAGGTAGCCACTAAGCTTCTGGAGATACTGTTCCCTTAGGTCAAGGTTCTGTGTGTATGCTGTGTCTTTTATAAACATAACTATTCAGTACCTCCTATTTAAAACTTCAGCACAATGGTTGCAAGACCTGTTGCGGCACCGTAGTTAGCGGTAACCTCTTTTGCACCTGTTCCGTCTGTTGGGAAGAAGTTTACAGGTACGCCAGGAACCTGACCATATGCTGTGAATGTGATTGTCAATACGTCTGCTGCATTAGCACCTGAACAATCAAGGCTAATAACACCAGCTGCTGTGATACTCGAACATGTAACGGTTCTACCAGCGTTAGTTGTGTTAACAACTGTAACTGCTGTGTTATCTGTGTCACAGTAACCGATTGTCTGTCCAGCATCATGATATCTGAAGATCTGTGCTTGTGTAGTCTCAGTACCAGTACCAGTTGTAACTGTGTAACTCTGGCGCATTGATACACCAAGATCTTCACCGGTTGTCATGGAAACTATTCCACGACCCATACCGCCTGTATGTACATAAGGACCAGGCCACTTGTAAGGGTTGTTTTCCGAACCAGGGGCGTATGGACCATAGTCTACAGTTGTTGGGTCTGTGAAGAATGTCTTTGCATGTTCGTGATCTAGGAAAGCCAGCTCGACTTTATCTAGCCAACCACGCATTGTGATATTCTTTCTAAGCTCCCAAACCTGACCTACGATATAACGTGGGTCATCTTCTGCTGCAAGTGCCTTTCGGAACTTACCAGCAATGTTTCTGCTATCATTACCGTCGTTAGAACCTCCTAGATATAGGAAGTCGCCAGCGGCAACTGCTCTCTCCTGCGAATCATATGCACCGGTTACACAACCAAGCTGCATATCTTCCGCAAATGCTCTACCGACGTATGGTAGCTCAATAACTGAGTTTACATACACGGTGTTATCGTTACCTGAACCACGCTCGTGAATGTTTTCAAAAGCATGAGTGAACATCATACCGATTGGCCAAACATCGTTTGGATAGTCGGTGTCACCTATTGAATTACTGTCAGCAATTACAAGGTTCTGCCATCTCCTGTGCTCGAAACCTGGTAGTCCTGAACCAAGGTCAGGTATAGACGGGCTGTCTACAATCTGACTATATGGTGGAATACCTTCAGTTGCGTTTAGGGTTGGGGCAACGTTATAAGGGTTATCCTTGAGACCAACGATCAGTCCCTGACCAATAACAACCTGACCTTCTTCGGCAGTATAGTTATGATTCCCCCAACGATCTACGAAATGGAACTTTGAAGGGACATCGTTCTTATCAACGTAGAATTCGTTTGGTGGAGCTAACTCTAGGTCGTGGTTAGTAATCAGATGAACGTTGGTTCTGGCTGAATGTATATATGGACGCTGTTCTTGCATCTTTCTATCTCTCCAAAACGTTATCGTTTAACTGGTAAGACCTTTTAGGAATGTCTCCGCTGTGATTTGGTCAGCATTCTTATCCTTTTTAGAATCGTCGCTGCCTTCTGGAGCTGTGTCCTCAGGTTTGGTTATCCCTTCTTTACCTTCACCTGGATCTTCCTGTTCTAGGTCTTTAATCTCCTCGTCAAGTGATTTCTCACCAATAATACCGGTCAGGCTCTCTAACTGACTGGTGTCAAGTGCTTCTACAGCCTTACGCTGCTCTTCGTCTAGCTCACGCCCAAGGTCACCCTCAAGCACGGCAACAAAACCGTCCACTGCTGCCTGATGAGTCTTATCCTTCATCTCTTTAAGAGCTGAAGAAAAGTCATCTCGTTCGCTAACGACTTTCTCGACCTCTGCCTCTAACTCTGCAATCTTGGTATCTTTGGCTTCTAGATCACTCTTATAGCCTTCGATACTGTCGTTTGCTTCAGCAAGCTTCGTCTTAGCTACTGTTGCTAGCTTAGCAAGGTCTTCAGACTCAAGCTCAGAAGCATCTGCTTCCCCGCCGAGTATCTTCAGAATTAGTTCTTCAGTGATCTTCATTTCTTTACTCTCTCTTTCGCATCCTATAACCTGCTCATTGACAGGTTCATCATTGTTTGTTTGTTCTTTTATATCTTCTTGCTTATCTTCTATCGCTTCGGTGATAATACTTCCTTCAAAGTCACCTAATAGATCGGCTTCGCTTACAAATGCAATAGTAGGCCATATTTGTCTATTCTTGACACTTGTATCCATTTCAACCGATTCTTGGGCTGCCATTGTATTTCTTTTTACCACTCTTGCCTGATCAATGCCTGGAATTGTCACAAACGACGTTTCTCTTACCCAAAAGTCACCTACTGTGAAGTAACATTCCTTGCCATCGTATTTGAATCCTGGCATATGTGTACAGCCGTCCTCATCATCCATAGCTTCAAGGAAGAGCTCCTCAAAATCTACACCTTCCTTACCGCCTTTCTTCTTTGTCTTAGTGACAATGTTTGTCATTTGCTCAATAATGTCTGTACCACATATTGAACAGGTAAGATGCTCAGTTGTGGCATAAATGCTTACACTAAGGAACTCACCGTTTTCAATGGATTCTATTGCATAAGGGTCTGTAATTTCGGGCCATATCTTTATGTGAGCTTTAGGCTCATTAGGATCTCGACCTTCTTTTACATACTGTGCCTTTCGAATCCTACCAACTATAGGTTTGTATGGAGGTGTTGCTTCTAACTGATGGTTGATGAGTATTGGGCGACCAACAGGGATAGTAAATGACGACACACCAGACGGAGAACCTTGTTTATTGCTTCGTCTGCGTTTCATTGACTCAGAAGTGTACTTTCTATGATTATGAGAGATACCCTCTACCATAGCAATTATCTCTGGGACAATGATCTTTGAGTCGCCACCGTCATCTGTCTCCGCAGACTCAATAACCCTAATAGAGTCAGCTAAGGGAATTGCTGCCTCTGAAAATACAAGGTCTTCTTTTATATCTACGGTGCCAGTATGAATGTTGTAAGCGAATCCACGCTTATTATCCACTATTATATGTCTACTCATCGTCTTCGTCTCCTGAAGGAGCAAACACCCCTTCCTGTAACGATACCTTAATATCACTAAGGTCTATGTTGCCACTGATATACTCATTCACAATCTCTCTTGTTTTATTGATTGCTTCCGGTAGTGACATTGGTACATCAAAGCCCAATCGAGCTAGCCCCTCTATTGTAATAATAAGGGGATTGTCTATATCCTTAACAGGATCAAGATCTGACAAGTCGCTTTCCTTTACAGCGTCGACTGTTGTGGCAAGTATGTCAGCCAGCCAACCAACGGCAACTTCTGTCGCTTCCATGTCAAAGTCTTCGGTACTGCGCTTTGTTCCTGTCCTTTTACCATGCTGGTTACTTGGATTACTGCGTGTTGAAGCTGTCCTTTTAGAGCTTGTTCTACGTGATGTAGGATTACTCTTATCAGACTTCTTCTTAGCGCTTTTTGTACTTCCGCCACCACTGGCGGTACCAGCGGCTGGTCTAGCCTTGGCTACAGTTTGACCAACATCCTTTTGGATCTTGCCTTCAAGCTCAACCATAGACTTTTCTATCATATTGGTATATAGTCTCTTTTCTTCTTCTGGTTTCAGTATATCAAGACCAAGCTGTCGTCTAAACTCCTCATGTGTAATAGCATTATTCTGCCATAAGGTGACGGCATTTTGATTCTTCTTAATCTCAAGGTCTATATCAATCTCTCTGAACTTAACTTCTACTTTGTTCTTCGGATCTAACACATCGACATTGGCTTCCAGCAACATCTCTCTGATAACCATTTCATTAAACTGTCTAGCAATGCTCTCCTGGAAAGCTTTTATATTGTCTCTTACTAGAGCAACCATAGTATCGGATGTTCCTCTATTAGACGTGTTGCCTATGCCTAAAACAACCTCTGAAAGGCCCATACCGACCATCACTCTTTGAGAGAAGTAATCTAAGTAGTCTCGAGCAGGCACTCCTTCGTTACCTGTGATTGACGTAATAGTTGTCATACCATCTGTAACGACTACACCATTTGGAGGCATTGTATCAAATAATCTCCCATAGCTTGCAACGTACCCTTCTGGTGCCATTCCACCATGTACTGGGTCCTTTGCGTTGACAGCTACGTGTATTAATGGATTAAGATATCTGTAAAACAAGTCTGTAGCGTGATGTTCCATACTCCTAAGAAGTTTGATATCATCAATGACAGGTAGAACTAAGGGTCTACCCCAAATTAGCTTGGCTGGCTTATCCCATGTGAAGTGGGCTACATCTTTTGCAGGCCATTTTGCTACAGTTTGGTTATTCTGCACCTGTTGATATTCAACAGGCACGCCATTATCTGCAATACGAGCTTCTATCTGAGCAAACTCCTGTTGCCAATAACCGCTAACAGGTCTTATACCTGTAATGCCCTTGATACCTCTTTTAAAACGACTTCTGGCAAGGCGATTAACCTTACCCATCTGTTCTTTTCTATATCGTGATTTAATAAAGACCGCATTACCATAACGCAGAATATCGGATGTTATGGTTTTAAGAAGCCACTCTAATCCACCTGCTGCCGTAAGACTGAATACGTCGAACCTTTTCTCAATGTATTCTTTCAGTTCTGGTCTTTTTGCATCTAAATAGATGCCTTCCTTGAAGATAAGTTGTTCATATTTCTTGATAGCACTAGCCGCAATACCATCTATCCACACAGCTACGTCAATGTCGTTAACGTTAAATGGTGGAGGAACAAACTGATCTCTAGTAGAATAATGAGCATATCCCCAGGTGGCAACCGTCAATTCAGCCGGATAATGCCCCTGCGGGACTGCTGGTACAATGTTAAGACTAGAGTTCTTGGCCGTAGTTCTACGTGACGCAAGAGCTCCTTCTATAACTGATCCAAATGTAGAGAATATATCACTCATTATGATAATAACCTATTCCATATTCTGATAATGCGTTCGTACTTTCTCTTCTCATCTTCAGTAAGTTCTGACATATCTTCAGAAGCAGTATCTAACTGCTCATCTGCCTCATCTTCGCCAAGTAGAAAATCAAATAATCCCATTATAGCACCTACGGTTGATATTGATTCATTGGACTATTCACCGGATCATTCATAAGTGACTCTAGCCCTTCCATACCAGTAAGTGTACTATAAGGAACTGGATCGCTCAGATATGGGTTGCTTTCTGATACATATAGTTCTCGTTTGCTTGGCGCATGTGTATTAAGCCGACTGTCCATCTCAGCATTATCTCCTGTATCAGATGTTTCAAGAACATCACCCGAATCCGATTCCCACATAGACGTAATCTTACTAATTACGCCATCAGCTGCACCTGTTCCATCATCACTATTAATAATAAGGGGTCCTTCTCCTATAATTGACTCAACAAATGCTATAGTCTTATCTAAAGCTTCAATATGTTCTATAGCCTCTGTCATATCTCCAGCAACAGATTCAATATTATTAGTTTCCCTTACTCTCTCAGATATCTCATTATCAAGTGTTTTAACAATAGAGTCTGCTGCTTTTAGTGATTCACCAAATAGCCTTTTGAGCGGAGTCTGTTTTGCAGGCAGCTTTTCATATATCTCTCGTATTGTATTTGAAGAACGACCTACGGACGCACGTATTTGAGTAGCCATCTCTATAACGCTACCAAGTACGATTTGACTTATATTAACTGGGAAGTACCGATCTGTACCAACAAGATCACTCCATATATCGGGATAATGCTGAGTACTACTCATAGCAAAAGACCGCCTGATATATAAAAGCTTCCTAACATCTCTTAATGCACTTATAATAGTTGGTAATGAACTAAACATACTAGCTCCTTAGAAGTGTACTAATATCTTCATCAAAGTTATGACCAATAGCGTCATGCACAGAGACACCATATGCCATATACATAAGATCGATGGTCTTATTATTAGCTTTTAGTCTTCCCATCTGCATATGAGCTACTTTATTGTAATCATATCTAGAAGCGGCTATCGACCTGATTGTAGACAATCTATCCGCTATCCATACATTTGTATTGCCACTATTCATGGCGGCAACAGAATCACGTTCCTGGCCTGTATTTGTAAGCGCCCTACCTAAGAACGCTGCTTCATTCTCCAGTGAATAATGAACTATACCAGAATCATCTGCTTGCCAAAAGGCCTTACCGTCTATATGTGTGGCTAGTTGCATTTCTATCTCTTGTGCAGCAGCCAGGACTTCTCTGGAAGCACTGGCATTTCCATCAATGACAGAAAACAATGTATCTGCACGCACTACTGAATTTCGCATTGACATACCGCCAGAAGCTCTATCTGCTGCCAGATATCTGTCATAAGCCACTAGTGATTCATATACCGTTCTATCAGCATCCTTTACAACATCGTTACTAATAATGAATCCAAATACCTTTCTTGCGTTCTTGCTGTATTTGACATCGTTCACTTTAGAGTTAGGATACCATAAGTACTTCATTACTTCTGCCAGTTGAGCCCTGGCGGCATGTCGCTCACCTTCTGGAATACCAGGAGTATTGATAGTTTTCATAGTATCCAGAATGTCATTTAGTGATATAGACGTCCCACTAATATGACCGTCCATGTCTCCAACATCTATACTGAAGTTATTAGGGACAGCTTCGTATAGTTGTCGCCTCAGCTTCCGTGCTCTTCTCATTACCTTTCCACCTGTTTTAAGCACAGCGGCGGTAGTGATGAGTGGATTTGCATATGAACGGTGCATATAGGGTAATATGGATGTCGATGCCAGTCCCCCAACGACATCATTGACATCCACACTACCCACATTTCTTTCCTTTGGTTCATGTGGAAAATCAACATGTGTTCTGTCTAAATTGTCTGTCATTATCTACCCCAACCGGAGCCACCTCGTCCTCTACCCCAATCCTTATTTGGAGGTCTGGATGGCATGTTTACGCCAGGTCCATCATAATACCTAGAGAATCTACCTTCCCTCATAGGCTTATATCCAACGTGGTATACTGCCGGTGTTCGTTCAACTTCTAACATCCTATCATTCATTCTTCTTTGTTCAACCTCGACAGGTACTGATGAAAGCATATCTGATAACTGCTTACCAGTGTTCATAATGATAGGTGGCGCAAGCTTGGAGAATAGCTCATCAAAGTGGACTGATATAGCGTGTATAGATAACATAAATGCGTCTACTAAATGCT
>Ga0180431_10009194_pt1 | contig 11211 bp, 32 predicted proteins | sample SS_ome_11_FD_132459 | JGI IMG/M metagenome (GOLD analysis project Ga0180431, IMG submission 132459) | Hypersaline lake sediment archaeal communities from the Salton Sea, California, USA - SS_1_MS_1 metaG | ecosystem: Environmental > Aquatic > Non-marine Saline and Alkaline > Hypersaline >...
GAGGAACAAGTACGGATCCCTAGTAACGAACTGCTTCGAGTTTGAGGTGACTACGAATAGGCCGCCAGAGCAGTGGAATCTTACCGGGGGTCCAGTAGCCCGACACAGAGTATTTGGGTCGGAGGATGCGTACATGAGCACTAATTTTTTGTTTGCGCGGGTTGTAGTAGAGACTCTTCCGCAAGGCAAGAACGGTGTTGTTGAGTGGAACAGCAACAGATTCTACGTTTATCGCAGGCGGGATAAGGTATGAAGAACCCCAGGCACTTTAACGCTCCAACTGTGGAGTTACTTGTGTGCTACAGAGGCCCTTCTTGGTTTGGGCGTCGCCCGCTTGGAGGGGCGCCATTCTTTTTGTTGCCTTCGGAGGGCGGCCAGCTGGCTGGTTTAAGCATAGGGGATCAGAGATCTATTACATTACTGCTTAGGGATATGACTATCTCTAGACGTAGAGATCTAGGACTACCAGAGGGGCTTTCCGCAGAGCTTAGTGTTATTGCAACGAGGGTTTGTAAAGATGAATTCGGGCCTTTTCCATGAAGAATCCTAGGAATTTTTCGAACGATCTTGCCGCGACCAAGGCATATTTTGAGTTTGTGCTGCTGGATGCGTCCGGCCCGAAGGCACGGCACAGAACACTGCCGGGGTACCCCAGCGCTTTAGGTTCATCTTGGTGCGACTCAAACACTAATTTCGTGGCTACCGTAGTTGGGGCTTTAGCTCCTCATCAAGCTGGAGTTGTACGGTGGAGCGGTTCTTACTATTGGGTTCATAGACTAGGCGATGGGGACATTTAGTTATGAGCTACACTACACAGGAGAAAGGAGTTTAGCTTGATCTTTAACGTAAGGAACGTTCATAGGTGTTCTCCTGAGGAGAAGCGCCGTTACAAGAAAGTGCGCGATATACAGCTTCTTCCTGGCGGGAAGGTTATCAGAGTATGGGTCAGTACTGGGTCTATTCGTGGGGTTCCTTATCTAGAGCATCCGCTTGGACATACTCGTAGGGATCTTTTACAGGCTATCAAGGATCGGCGGGATTCTTATTCAGCGGGCGATGGTATCTTATGGCGGTTTCACTACTAAACCCACGGCACTTTTCGCGGGCGGAGCTTTTTGTAGACGGTAAGTATATATGGGTAGAGTACGTAACCAACAAGTGGTGTCGGCTTACTTACCCTCGTATCTTTCCTTATTCGCCGCAGGATGTTTTCTACACCGCTCCTCCAGAAGGCGCGGGGGTAGTCCCCCTAGCAGAGCTCAACATAGAGATAGAGCGGATGTTTCCTGACGCAGCTAGAGAGTGCTATTGGGATAAGCAGGAGATCCGCGGGAACGCACTCTTTCGTTTTCGCTGGACCCAGGGACACGAGTGGGTGCTCTTAGACGCTATATCCTGGTCACCTGTGGTTGGTGCCTTAGAGCTCTATCCATGAATATTAGTCTGAGTGATAGTGGGTTATAAAGTTGATACTGTCTTATTAAGTTAAGTTTCGTGTTAAATTAAGTTATAAGTTAATAAAAGGAGCATTAGATGCGATTTAATCCAAGGCATTTCTCTTGTAAAGTAGACAACGCAGAGTTTCTAGTCTGTGTGCTGCTTGAAGGTATCCTTGTTTTTGGTGGTCCAAAGAACCCTGCTGAGCACACCAAGTATTTTGGGCAGGGAGCGGGCACTCTATATCGATTAACCCCAGACAACTATGCTGTTGTAAGTGAAGACTACATAAACGAGAAACGCCGAGAGGCTTTTACTTATTGTGGCCATCCGGTCCCGATTGTGATCGCAGCCTCGATTGCTGCTGGTGTGATGCCTGTACTTTCAGTAGCGGATGTTCTTGAGCGTGCGCCACATTTAGCCGAACGGCTTGGGTTAGAGGATGCTTAACCCGCGCCATTTCCTTGGCCCGGCCGATATCTATTTTGTGCGTGATGGGGATAAAGTAGCGTTCTTCCTTCCGCGCGTGAATTGCTCGTGTGACTCGTTGACCCGCATCGTGGGCTGCGTCACGCACCGGCTAGGGCAGGGGCAGACCGTCCGTATTAGGGAGATTAATCTTCGAGAGCTGACGCGCCTTCGTGCATCATGCGGGGGGTTTAGGAGCTCCTCAGTAACAGATTGTTTACGCTATTGGGGCGTAGCTTGGGACCGTGTGCCTTCAGCAGTTAAGGAATGTGTTACATGAGGAATCCTCGCCATTTTAATAGGCGCACAGAAAACGTCTACTGCGTCGCTCGTGGGGATCGTGTGTGGGTGTTTGACGCTGAGACAGGCCTGTTGATGGACCCAGACTACGCCAAGAGGAGACTGAAGCGAACGAGCTTTTTCGTGGACTGTGCCTTCTTGACGGGGATTCGGCGGGCGGCAGGGCTACCGCAGGTAAACGAAGCGTACTTTAGACGGCCGGTAGTAGAGGAGTGCGCTCTTTGGAAGGACGATGTTTTGCCCGTCGGTGGTTAATACACAAGTAGCTCACACTAGGCTATTTGTTTAATGTCCAATAAGTTAAATGTTTAGTTATAAGAAGAGGAGTGACATGAAGAGCACAAGACTTAATCCACGCCACTTTGCAGTGCCTGATCTTAATCCCGGAGATTACTTTGTAGATTACGACGGGTTTCTCGTTCCCTGTACTCTGTACGCCGATCTTAACTTATCCACCTCTCTACTGGCATATAGCAACTATCAAGACGACCCAGTGTTTAAAGGCCGGGAGGTTGTTTTGCCTGAGCGTTTCGCCGCGCTTGGTGTCCGGCCACCATTAGCTCTCGTTAAAGAGAGTATCAGTACATCTGTTCTGCTGCGGATTCTTGATCTCATCGAGGCCGGCGGTAGCCCTGTGCCTAATTGGGTAAGGGGGTTTCTCCTTGAGAACAATAATGAGGAACCCGAGAATGAGGAACCCGAGACACTTTAATCCGGAAAGACTGACTTGGGGCGAGTACGTCGTATACTATGAGGATTTTCCGTTGCCGTTTATTGTTGACCGCTCTGGGGCTAGTACGCAGCTGATCTCGGTCTGGGCCGGTGCGGGAACGGCGCGGCTTACTGGGCGTACGGTTGTATCTTTGGCTTGTGCGCGCTCAGCTTTTGGCGGGCAAGACCCGTTGAACGTTGCATGTCGTGTGTTAGGGACATCACATCTTAACGTTGCAGTGCGTAATATGCGCGTCCATTATGAAATCCCTGAACAGATCCTTGAATTCTTGGCGGATCATGTATAACCCTCGCCATTTTACAAGAATAGGCCGCATGTACAGGGTATGTGATGGCCAAAGGACACGGTTGGTGCGTTATCCTAATGTTCACTGGAGCCAGAGTCTTCTGCGTCTAGACTCAGATGATCTGATGGTCGTTGAGGAGCTCACACCAGAAGAGGCTAACCGTATTCTGGACGCTTTTGGTTGGGTGCCGCCAAGGGCCGGATTGCTGCCTAGGTGGGAGTTTTGGGGTGGCTACGGCTGGCTCGTGTGGAATAGCGTACAGCAGAGGTTTGAGGAGTGAAGAACCCAAGACACTTTAGCTCACACGGGCCTACCTACAAGGATCTGGCGCGGTTTATGGAAGAGGGCGGCTACCGCCGGTTATGCGTTATGTCCGGCCCACATCTTAGGGGCCTTAGGGGTTTTTGTGATCTACACCGTAAAGACTTTTATGGCCTTCGCAGAGCTCTCCGTAAGAGACTCAGGGTGCTTGTTTGTGATTGCGATGTAGTCGAAGTCTTGCAGGGCATGCTCGAAGCGGAGCTGCAGGAGCGTATACCAGATTTCGGCGAAGAGTAGATAAAGCTGAGCAGAACGCTCAGTTTTTAGTTATAAGTTAAGTGTTATGCTCTACAAGGCAGATGTCAAAGTTAAGGAGGATGCTTAGTGAAGAACCCAAGGCATTTTAATGTACCGCTAACTACAGGGTTATACCTTGCACGGTATGGGGAGCTACTCGTTCCTTTTTGGGTTAGTAATGGTCGCATCGTAGCGACTCAGCTATACGAAATACATTTTGGGAGCGCGGAGTTTCGCAGAAGTGTAAAAAAGCGGCCAGTCGTGTCTTCCGAGCGAGTTGTGCGGGAGTTGGGCGAGTGCCCGTTGACTCGTGCTTTACGTGGGCTGGGCTTTGAAGGTAAGCGTAAGCTGCTTAATGAACTTGTTGCTCTCGGAATAGAACTCCCTCGACAGTTTATTGATAGCTTCCCCCCTGTTTTGGCTCAGGAGCTACATGTTCAACCCTACACTTTACTGGTAAGAGCGTATGGGTTGTGTCACAGCTCATCTGTCTGAACCCTTATATAGACGGGGGGATCATGCGTACAGCTGTAGCGTGGCCTGCTCATAGGGGGATGAGCATAGACGTGCGCTGGGGGCCTTACCTTGAGTCATACAAAGGGGCTCATCGGATCTACGGCCGATTTTTTGTAGATAACATCAGCCTGGCTGAGATCGGCGAGAAGGTGTCTATACCGGTTAAGGGCGAACTGATTAGGGCCTTACGTATCCCTACTATAATGTGGAGTGATGAAGAATCCTAGACACTTTAATAACAAGGTTAAGTACTTTTTAGTAGAGCAAGGGGGGCGCGTTGGGTTATTTCTTAATCCTTCTGGAGCAGCAGTAGAGACCCATCTTTTGTTCCCGTATGAGACTCCCGATGGGTCATTGAGGGCTCCTTCTATACGCCGGCGGGCTATTGGTGAGCTATCTATAGAAGGTCTCAGAGAGCTGCGAAAGAATAAGTTTGCCCGTACAGTAGACGAGCTGTTTGAGGATCTTACCGTTACTCGGCCCGCCCCTAGCATCAGGGACTGCGTTTCCGCACTAGACTGGTAAGCTTTGTCTTACCTTAGTCATAAGTAAATAAAGAAAAACCGTGGTTATAAGAGTCTAGATGAAGGCTAAGATCAAGCTTATAGGTATGAACTATATTCACCAATTAAGGAGTGTGCTACGTGAAGAACCCCCGACACTTTAATAAGGACTATAACACCGTGGAGTATGTCTTGTGTGTCTTCGGGGATAGGGTAGGGATATTCCAAGGTCCTGCCTGCGCGGATATTGCTAATGGAAAGCCTTGGCAGGGGCTAAACACTGCATATTTCCATAACGCTACTCCGGATAACACCGTAGTTGTGTCTGAAAATGAGCTTAGCCAGCTACGCGCTGGTCTTGGCTACGGCGGTACGCCCGCGCAGTGGGCTAGTAGTTTCCCACACTCGAGAGCTGTGCAGGATCTTGTTCAGAATAGCTCTATTAGCGCCCTGGTGGAGCATTATGCGTAACCCACGCCATTTCACACACCCGGATAATAGTTTCGAGGGTTATCCGCCGGGCGAGTACAAGATGTACGACGGACAGTCATGGTATGTCGTAATAATGCCAGAGGATGAAGATCGCATGTACCACGATCCTAAAGACAGCGAGTTGCCTGAGATCCCTGTAGATGTTGTTAATCGGTGGATACAAGCATTGCCTAAACAGGCCCGGAGTTTTTGGTCATACTACGACGAGGACTCTGGTGAGGAGCTTAGGTGGCTTACAGATCAGCAGCGCTGGACAGACCCAGAGTAGGGGGGCGCATAGATCATGAGGTTTAACCCTAGAAACAAGTTTAATCCCTCCCCCGTAGTAACGTGGTGGGACTTAAAAGACTATCTAGCGCGGTTACACGACGCCGGATATGGCTCGTTCGATCAGTTGAGCGACTTCTGTGAGAAGTACGGCCTAGACTTATCTAGTGTCGTAGCTGCAATCCAGATAAAGTTTGGCGCGGATGTAGATAATGATGACGCTTTGTGGGATTCCCTCGATGAGTATGGCAATTCTATCGGAGACGGCTTTTGGAAACAACCAATACTCGACGACTAGTGGTAAGCCAATGAAGAACCCACGCCATTTTTCTCGTCCTGCGGAGTATACCGGTCGGTTGGTTAACGACTGTGTGGTTATACATCGTATAGGAGGGGGTCATTCACAAGGAGAGTGGTTTGCTCACCCTGATAATGTCGCTGAGTTTAAGGCAACTCCTGTTGGCTCGGTTGCCGTTTTGAAACGATCGAGCAACGAACAAGTCTTTGTGCTGAAGGAGGGCGAATGCTAAACCCTAGCAACAAGTTTGGTCATCCGAGCATTACCTGGCGTGCCGTTAGGAACTACTTGGGTAGTACAGGTGCTCGTGGGCATAAGGACCTATCTGACTTCGCTGAGCTTCATAACGTAACCCTAGATGCTATCTTGGTGCGTGTCCGTGCTGTATGGGGTGACGAGGCCTCGGAAACGGATAATCTACTATTTAACATTTTGGAAGCCGCGGCGCCGTCCGTACTACAAACTAGGGTGTTTGATGAGTAAGCACCGTAGAAACCCAAGGCACTTCAACATGTGTATAGGGGATATCATTTCTCGAGTTTCTGGGTGGGATAAATTTTGGGTGGACTGTGGGGATTTCAGGATCCCATGTGGTGTCAGACAGGCCCCCGACGGACGGATCACCTTCTCGACATACGCGCTGAGCTGGCTTTTTCATCAGTACCAGCGGATTCCTTGTAGTGATGACCATGTCATAAGCGCTGAAGAGGCAGAGGTTATTTTAGGCCATTCTATATATGCGCAGGTTTGCATGAATGGTGCGCCAAGACGGGAGTTAAGGCGGGCGTTAGCTAGTCATGGAATTTCGTGTATACCAGAGAACTGGGAAGACCCATGAGAAATCCCCGCCACTTCTTAAGAGAGGCAGATGGGCATCTAAGCGTTGCGCCTAATGGTTGTGCCAGAGTATGGCCTAAACAGTCATTTGCGCAGACCTATATCGAATACTGTTTTTGGTATCACCCTATAATAATCGCAGCTGAAGACGCTGAGCTAGGGACAGTGTTTGACATGCTTAAGTACTTTCAACCGTTACCTTATGGTTGCCCCCGCTTTGTAGAACTAGTGAAGTGGTAGCACTTCACTATTAGTATATAGTACATCTAGTTTGTTGTTATAAGATGTAAGATGAAGAACCCTAGACATTTTGCGGAAGAAGCGAAAGACTACGATTACGTAGGGCAGTTACACAAAGATGTTAATGGGCATGCTTTAGGTGTGGTATGTTGGGCAGGCACAAGACACTGGGGCTCTGTGCACAGTCGCAGTTTTCTGTTTGTCCGTGAGGGGAATGTTAGCACGTTTATCGATGCCCCTGTTGGATCGATTGTAATACTAGACAAGGGCTACTCTACGGTTCGTGTTAAGAAGTTTCCCGATGCGTAACCCTAGACACTTTAAGCGGTATATTGAGGGGTTAGGGGACGAGTTTAGGTTTAACGCTTTTGTTTGGAATAGGCCATTCCCAGATATTTGGGAAGCCGTTGTTTGGCCTATTGAGTACGGGGGGTTTGATATACGTTCTTCTGCGGGAGACGTGGATCTCATCCCGTCGTCGGTTATAGAAGCGCGGCACGCGATTTCTGTTGATGCGGATACGGCCGAAAAGCTGTCTCATTTGGAGTGTGGCGTATTTCATACGATAGAGCTGTTGGGCCGTCAAGTTAAGGTGAGTGTTATGTATGGTGGCGCCCTAAGGGATTAGCGTGTGGGGTAAATCAACGATGTTTTAGTTATAAGATAACCAGAAAGGAGACAACCATGAAAGAGGGACTAGCCTTTATCGCTCCGTCGTTTCTGTTCGGAGCGCTGATCTCGATGAGTGTGCTCATGATGAGCGATTGCGCCACAGGGCGCACCACCAGAGACCACCGAGCTAAGAAGGCAGAGCATTGTGCTGTATGTGGGGAGTACCAGATCAAGTGTCTGGTGGATGACTGGAGCTCAACGGTAATCATAGAATCCTGCATGGAGGGCGAAGATGATTGAGCCTGTATCCGTATGGAGGGAGCGTATAAAGGCGGTTAGACGGCTAGACCTCGAGGACGAAGGCCACGCTCATGACTTGATGTGGCGCGTAGAGCATTCGGCCCCGACCGAGAAGGCTCTTATATCACTTAATCACGCGGCTTGGACGGACATGCGAACGCGTATGCCTTGGTCTAACCGCGTTTTTAGGCTTTCTCTGGGCATAACTGAGCTTAACGTAGATCATATCTTTGTAGCTTTGCCGAATCTGCGGGATGTGGTTAGGTGTCTCTTAGCGGAGAGCTTCAAGGTATGGATCGAACCAACGATATTTGACTGTCCTCTGTTCTTATATGCCAAGAGGCGTCCTTGAGTGCGTAATCCTCGGCATTTTACCCTACCAGACGAGGTCCAGATATACGACGGTACGGATTTTTGGGTTGTGTACTTAGGTCAGCCGGTCAGAGGGGCCGTGAGGAATATAAGGAATTCGAGTATCCCTGAGTGGTCTGTCTGCCAACTCAACATACACATAAAGAACCTGCGACGTTCGTCGGGCTTTTCGGTTTACGATTGTGGGTATTGGGGAGAGTGGCGGGACGGTATCTTTTATGAGTGGGACCCTGTAAGTGAAGAGTTTTTCCCGGAGGAGTAACTCCTCTCAAGAAAGGATATTCGTGTGAGATCCAGAACGTTCAACCCCAGGCATTTCGCCAAAGCAGGAATCAAGCTCTTTGACGGAGCACGTTGGTGGATACGCGGTCGTAGTTCTACCGGTTGGGATAAAGCGGCGACGATGCTCGTCGTAGACAACGACCCTAAACTAATGAAGTACACAGAAGTGAGCCCTTTAGTGTGGAATGAGTACCGCCGGGCCTTGGGGGAGGGCGGGTTTACCTGGGCTGGGGCGCCAATTGATAGGCCTCCGGAGTGGGCGGAGTCGGATAGGGTTAGGCAAGAGCTCGTGCGGGAGGGGAGATGGTGAGGGTTAACCCGCGGAATAAGTATCGGACAGGGATAACGTATAGGGAGCTTCTAGCGTGGGCTAATGATGCTATGCGTACCTGTATGGGGGAGAACCATTACGGGCCTATACGGGATTTTTGCGAGAAGAAAGGGATATCTTTCCAGGCCATACACGACGAGTTTGCCGCCGGCGACGGGAATCTGTGCGCGTGCGTGTTAGTCAGAAAGCTCGTGGTCTGGTCTGACTCGGATTTGGATCAGGTGGTGCCAATGCTGGACGGCGCTCGATGAGCTGGACAGATGAGTTAAAAGCACTTAAGCGTCAAGAGCGCACAGAGCGGATCCTGTTGTGGGTAGTCGCTATCTTGGGGTTAGCTCTTATAAACTTGGTGTTCTTGTGGGCTACCCCTGATAAAGAGCATCTCAAAGAGGCTTGCGCATCTTGTCCGAGCGCGCTTCATCTCGAGTGCGGCGTAGATCAATGGAGCGACGATACCATAGAGAGAGTGTGCGGAGATAACCGACAGCTCTCGATTAAACACTAAATCCGTTACGGGGCATAGTAGCCCAGAAGGACGTTGTACGATGAAGTGGTTATTCCGGAATAAGTATGGCTATATTAGACGGGGGTGGAGTATAGCAGGGTGGGGGTTGGTCTTTTTGTTGGTGCTTGCCGTTCCGCTGTACTCGTTACCCACGGTCGCGTTCTACCTTTATTACGTACCAGCTCTTGAGCAGTGTAGAAGTGACTTAGCGGAGGCCGATCCTGAATTAGGTGATCACCTTGTTGGGCAAGCCTCTGAGTACAACCAAAGTCTGGCCAGGTGTAAGCACACTAGGCAGGTTTGGTACGGGTACATTTTTACGTGGCCTCGTAGGTGCGACAAGATGGACTACATCGATATACCAAAGGAAGAGTGAGCTGTTTATGAGAGGAGTCCCTTTAGCTTCTCTCTTAGTGTCCAATATGTATGTACATGTGTTATAAGAGTACTGATGGAAAAAACAGAGGGTCATCAGATAACTCTTAGTATGCCGGGGTGTATAACATTCCTGGTGATCGGTACCTTCTTGGTGTTTCTAGCCTTGAAGTTGATGGGTTATATCACATGGTCGTGGGTGTGGGTCTTTGCCCCTTTGTGGGGAGTAGGGCTTATCGTCGCCGCAGTGCTGATAGTGATTCTAACTATCTTGCTTGGCGCTTTTGTAGCTAAGCTTGTGTCAAACAACAAATGGTGAGGAGGGGCATTACATCATGAGAATAAAAGATCTGTCCAGGAGAAAGCGATGAGTAAGCTGGTGTGCCCTAGTTGTAACGGGACCAACATTAAGGTTGAGCAGTTCGAGCCTTATCTTAGGAGGTACCAGTGCCGTGATTGTGCGCGTATATGGCATAAAGGAATAAAGGATTCGGATGACGGTGCGCGGGGAAGCCATGATACGGGCCACGATCAAAGATGTCGTGGCATGGGAGCCGTGTGGCTTCGACAGCGAGGCGACGCTGGAGGAGCTGGACGCCGCCGAGCGCGAGTGGCAGCTCGCGCGGCTCGTGGAATACGCGCGGGGCGACTACGCAGAGGCACTAGGGAGGTGAACGATGAGTGACCTATGCCTTGCTTGCCGGTGCGAGCAAGCACTGATGACCGAGCGTGCCCGCGCCGAGAAGGCAGAGGCCCGCGCGGCCGCGCTGGAGCGAGAGGTGACGGTGATGGAGGAGGCTGTGGAGGCGTTTCGCGTCGAGACGCCGGGGCGCGAACACATCATCCTGCTGTGGCAGCGTGAGCGTCTGTTCAAACTGTTGGACGCAGCCAAGGCCCACATTGCCACCCTCGAAGCCGACCTCTCCGCCGAGCGCGCCCGCGCCGAGAAGGCAGAGGCCCGCGTAACCGAGTTGGAGGCTCGGTGGGCGGAGCTGCGGGCATTGTACGAGCGAGAGCGCGATTACTGGAATGGTCCAGATGTTGGCTATGCCCCGGCAGTGAATCCGGCCGCGCAGGCCAAGCGGGCGCAGGAAATCCTCGACGTCATGGACACCCTCTCCACCCCCGCCGACGTGGTGCGGGTGGTGGTGGCCTATGACGACTGCGGTACCGAGCAGTTGGAGTTCGAGGAGCCTACGGGGGTCGAATATCGCAAGGACGACGTGCTCTACATCGTCAGGAGGAAGCCATGAAGCCCCCGAGCAAGTGGGAAGAACTGCGTGGATGGCTGCACGCAAAGAGATCGATAGCGGAGAAGTGCGAGGACGACAGAGATGTTGTTCGAGCGGTGGCGTTCTCCGAAGTGATAGGGCAAATGCTCACCCTCGACGCTGAGGCCCTGGTATTCCCGATCGAGGATAATGTGCCCTGTGCGACGCGGGGGGATGGAGGTGAGGAATGAGTGACGCGACAGACAATAATCACGCCCACAAGGGAGA
>Ga0180431_10009196_pt1 | contig 11210 bp, 6 predicted proteins | sample SS_ome_11_FD_132459 | JGI IMG/M metagenome (GOLD analysis project Ga0180431, IMG submission 132459) | Hypersaline lake sediment archaeal communities from the Salton Sea, California, USA - SS_1_MS_1 metaG | ecosystem: Environmental > Aquatic > Non-marine Saline and Alkaline > Hypersaline >...
ATGAGGTGTTCGGGAAGGACAGCATCTCTGAGTGCCCTCTGCGCCCTTCTTCCTGACGTTTCCCCTTCCTTGAATCAGTTCCTTGATGATTCTATCCATTTCTCTCTCTGCGGCCTCGTTCTCGGCCTCCAAAACCTTGAAGTACTCTTGCATCCCCCGCTGTGCATCTGCGACGCTCAAGTCGCGAAGCCATGCTCGGAACCGTCTTTGCACAACGTCCAATGCTGCTGGTGCAGTCACGTTCTCCGGGAGATCTGGGAGGCTTGACTTGGCGCGATCACCGAGTTCTCTCTTCATATGGTCTAGGCACGCTCGGAGTATCCGGTGCGCCGCCTTGCGTATTGGCGCGTGCTTCGAATCCAAATGACACACTAATGCCCCGAGGAAAGCTCGCGCATCGTGAATGCTCGCCGCCAGTTCCAGAGCATTTGCCATTCGTGCAGTTGTCAAGTGGCTGTGCCTATTATACTGCGGCCCCAACATCCGATCCATCAAGAGTCCGACAACCCTTCGCTTAGAGTCTCTCGGTAGTGGATACATTGCCGAGAATGCCAAGTCGACCACCCAGGCGTCTTCCGAAAATGCCATTGCGATGCATGTACTGATCGCCCGTTTGTCCTTTGCAGATATTCCGTCTACAAGCAGTTTCCGGAGTTTCTGCGCGAAACCCGTCTTCACGCTGCTTTCCGCGAGTCGGGGCTCCGCCAGTGCCTGGCTCGAATTCAAGGCAATAGCAGATAATGTGAAGATCACGACCCCAAGCACCTTCGTCTTCATCGCCATCTCCCTGGTCTGACGCCTCAGGGACCGGAAACGCACACGTGTAGCCGTATCCCAGCGTCAACAACGGTCACGTGCATGGCCAGAAGTTGTGCTGATGATAAGTTGCTGCCACGTTGCGACATACCTCGATCCGATCCGTTGCTTTCCCATATGTCCACATCTGCAAACCAGAACATCCTGTGGACGTTGCTGCTACCACTGCCAAGACACGCAGACCTCTACATGCTGCTCTCGTCTGCAGACCGCAACAAGTCACCGTCCTCAACGCTCAGCCTATGACTGCCCATTGCAGGACATGGACTCACTAAGTATATCATCTCTGTTTCTCTTCCCCAAATGGATCTTTCTTCCCTTTGATAGTCTCGAAGGTAGTGAAGCCTTTCACTCTGCGAACCGCGTCTTGTCGCCATGCGACCTCGAGTGCTCTAGTAGTACTAAGCATTACTATCTTCGGTATTGGCAACATGATAGTCACAGAACCCTTGAGAGGAGTCTTGTACGTGCAATGGACCATCGTGACGAACCCCCTTATATCGAGAACTCGCCACCCGCGGCGCTTCATCCCGAACTCCATACGATAGACGTGAAGGAAACCTGTATACTTGTGCCTCGCGTAGTAGTAGTCGCGCCTCCAGATGCGGTACTCGTTTGTCTCGTCAAAAGCCAACCGCAGCCTCCTATGGTAGGAAGTCGTCTTATCTCGCTCTGCAATCAAAGGGAGCCCCAGGAGGCACGGTGGGCAACTGATGCGAGAGCGGCGGAAGATGTAAGTGTTCTCCACGTCCTGATAGCGAGCCCGGTTCCCCAGTCGTTCTCCTACACGACGTTCGTATTCCCCGGGTTCGTAGGGAGCAAGATGCTGCCATGGGTACTTCTTGTCCTGCTTGCTCGGAGGAAACCAATAGACATCCCAACCCAGCGTCTCCGGCGTTACCCCCTCGGGCCATATGAAGCCCGGGAGGTCCCCAACCTTCAATCCGGAAGGGTCCGTAACACCCACGGGATTGCCTCGCTCATATTCATACAGACTCATCCCGTCCGCGTACTGATTGCTTCCAGTCGGGTCGCGCGGGGCAAATCCGCCCCCGACAACGGGCCGGGCAGCGCCAACGCGCATGGGGCCTCCCGACCCGGGATCACGGCTGAGGAAGCGACCGAGACGGGGGTGGTAGTAGGCTGAGGCGTCGGAGGCGACAATGGCGATAGTGGCGAGGCCGACGAGAACGGCGAGTGTCTTGATTCCCTTCATCGTTTCTTCCCTTTCTACGGACATTCTTGATTCCGTTGAGTTCATTGCCAATCACCTTCGCGGCCGGCCGGGCACAGGCAGCTGGTACGGTTTCGGCGAGCCGCCCTGGGGCACAGGAGATGCGGGCGGTTGAGGCACGCCGGAGGTGACCGGCGCAGGTTGCCACGGTTCAACGCATGGGATGTGCGGTTGGCCGGGTATGTGCGGCTTACCCGCGGAGGCGCTACTGGGGATGAGCGTATCATCGCCAAGTATCGGATGGCGAACGACTGACGGGCGCTGGGGCCGGGTCAGCATCCTGGCCAAAGCAGGCGTGAACGGGCGATACCCGCTTCGCCTAGCCGCGTCCAGGAACCACGCACGGTAGCATGCCCGACGCGTGTCGTAACGATACGCGTTCTCGTAACACCGGGCCGCGAAGGTGGTCTGGCCGTTGTCCAGGCCGCAGTGGCCGCGGGAGGCCAGGAACATCGCGAGTTCCTCTTTCGGCGTCAGTGATTCGAGATAGCCATTGGCGCGAGCCTGATGGGCGGTCAGCTTCTTCGGCCAGGTCATGTAGTGCTTGTCGTCGTAACTGCTGAAGCCCCCACCCGCCCCTTCGATGTTGAACCGGTCGCACCATGCGGTGTTTGGATGACTCTTCCCGTCCCAGCGGACAAAGATGTGGCCATCTGTCGTCACGAGCTTGAGCGGGTAGCCCAGCCGACGCCCCACCGCGACGTACATCACGGGCATAGAGGCACAGGTCCCGCCGGGTGTCTCGGTAACGGTCCGTCCCTCGGCCGGAATCATGCCGTGCAGGAACGCCACGCGCGAGTCCTTGAAGCTGAAGTTGTCTGCGGCCGACATGTCGTACTTGACGCCGAGGTCCTCCTGGAGGACCTGCAGCAGGAACTCGGCCCGAAGGTAGGTCTCTGAATGGCGATAGTGCTCGGCCCAGCGGGGATCACGGACGCGATACAGATGGCGCTCAGTCTCGGACTTGACCCGTGCGGGCCACGTGTCCAGCGTGGCCAGGCAGTGGGCGATGTCGAGGCCTTCCGCGCCGGGCAGGCCGGTGGCACAGAGCAGGTTCATCTCAGCGATGTCCACGTCGGCGAGTTGGCCAGGCGGCATGGCGAGCAGCACATCGAGGCTGCGGGCCTTGCAGGTGAAGACTTTGGGCCCGTAGTTGCCCCTTGTGCGCTTGCCCGGCGTCGTGTCACCAGGCGGCTTGTGTTGGGTCTTGACTTGCGTGTGGCAGTGCTAACCGAATCGGAGGGTTAGTGCCAACAGGCAGCCCCAGGCCGGTACCCAGATGAGTATGCCGCCTCGCCGCCCTCTGGCGACAGGCTTAACCGACTTGGCGGGATGGCGATCCGACTTGCGTATTCGTTGTTTCTGCTTCTTGCGTGACACAGTACTTCCCACACAAACGTCAATGATCGAGAAACTTGCACGCCCCGAGGACACATTCCCATCGCTGCCCATGGGACGCTATGGTATTCATAGGGTCGTCGGAGGGCTACGGCAGTGCACAATCTGAGTTTTCTTGAAATCCCCTATCGTCTGGCAGTAAATCGTGTGAATTGTTGGGAAAGGGCTGACAGTCTGCGATTCCATGGGGTATGTACCCAACGGGCTCGATGTGATTCTCAGGATTCGTCGCGACAGATCCGGTCCGACTGCAGGCATGGAGGATGGAAAGAGAGTGACAGGCGGGAGCTTGTTCAGATTCCCTGTCGGTGTCTATTGTCGGGCGGGGATAAGCTAGGAGAGGGCCAATGCCCGACGGCGCCGAGATCGTCACGCGACGAGGCAGGCAGATGGTTCGGTGGCGCGTCCGTGTCGGGGCCTGCTTGAGTCTTGTTGAGTTCGTGTTGCCCTCAGAATTGCCCTCAAAACCCATCACAAGACAGTAAGAAACCGTGTGAGAATAGTAAGTGAACGAGACTCTGGAAGTCTTGTGTGTCACGGGAGTTGATCTGGAACAGCAGCTCTTTGCAGAACTTACAGAATACAGCCCGATCGAATCCCGCCCTCTCCGTCGCCCGAAAAGGGCCTCCACAAGCTCCTGGATCTCAGTGGGCTTGTGGAGTTTTCTCGATTGTCGACTACCCCATTGCCCTCAAACTGCCCGCATTTGGCCCTGCTTTTAGTCCGTTCTGACTGAACGATACGGCAGTTCCCATACTGGTCTTAGTCTTTGTGAGAATTGGTCTTGCGCCTCAAGGTACTTGGGCCGTGCCATGTTGCTGAATCGGGGGCTTCGAGTGCCAGACTCTACGCGTCTGGCCCTGGGCTATGCCTGGTGTCCCAGGGGCGTCAGTCCTGCTGACATGTGGTTGTTTGCGCAGAGACTGGCGAAGTGATGGCGGAAGGAATGCAGTTTGTACTGCCCGCGATTGCCCTTGGGCCGACATGACTACCAGCTTGTCAAGCTGGAAGTCCCAGGAGTCACGGAGAAAGCACAGCGCCGTGGTCGCTCATCACATTGCCAACGTGAATGTCGTGGGTTCGAATCTCATCGCCCGCTTGCAAGAAAGGCCCGACGGTAACCGCCGTCGGGCCTTGTGCTTGCGCCGTATCCACCAACACGTCAAAGCCTTGCGCCGATTCCACCCGGCCCGGCCCGTTCGCCCTCGGATCCTGCCAGGTAGTGCCAGATGGTGCCAGTTAATGCCGCGAGGCGCTGCAATGGCGCTGCATCCGGCCGCTCGTGCTGCAACCGTGCTGCGGGGTGTTGACGGCGGAACCGGGCCAGAGGACGAGCTGCTGGGGCGAAACGCTGGCCTACGAGCCTAATCCCAACTTCCCCAAATGCCAGCGATGCGAGAGCCAGGAACAGCCCGACCTGCACTTTGACGCCCGACCAGCTTCTGACGTCTGGTTCATCTCGGTCCTTGACGGCGCCGGGGTCCGGGGGTGTCGTGCGCTCGCCAGTCCTGAGGACGGTTCTCAAGCCGCCTTGGCGGCCCTGACCGTAGACAGACTGGCATCGGCCGCCCGAGCGAACGGATCTTCCGCAGTATCGAGATGGCTCCAATCGTCGGAATCGCCCCCCCGCCCTCCGGGTCCCACCTCGCGCCCACGCGAAATGAGATTTCCTATCACGAAATGAGATTCTCCATCAACAGTGTACTATAGTGTGCTATCAGTGAATGTCAGAGAGCAGGCAGAACTCACAAACGCGTAGGGAGAAACAGTATGTCGAACGCAAACGGATGGCGGAACAGGTCTCTCAGGATCCTTCCTCTATTGATCGCAGCACTGTGCCTCAGCTCATGTGCAACGAAGGAGGGCCAGACGGGCAAGCCAAGCAGGTGTCCCGTGACCGGCATGACACGCATGCCCGTGGCCGGGGAGGGGCCGACGAACCGCGATTGGTGGCCGAACCAGGTAAACCTCGACATCCTTCACCAGAACGCCGCTAAGGGCAACCCGATGGGCCAGGGCTTCAGCTATGCCGAGGAGTTCAAGACGCTCGACCTGGCGGTCGTGAAGAAGGACATCGAGAAGCTGATGACCGATTCGCAGGACTGGTGGCCGGCGGACTACGGACACTACGGCCCGCTCTTCATCCGGATGGCCTGGCACAGCGCGGGCACATACCGGGTGCAGGACGGGCGCGGGGGCGGTGGGTTCGGCCTGCAGCGTTTCGCGCCGCTCGACAGTTGGCCCGACAACGCGAACCTCGACAAGGCCCGCCGGCTGCTCTGGCCGATCAAGAAGAAGTACGGCAAGAAGATCTCCTGGGCCGATCTCATGATTCTCACAGGCAACGTTGCCCTCGAGTCCATGGGGTTCAAGACCTTCGGCTTTGCGGGGGGGCGCCAGGACGTCTGGGAATCCCAGAAGGACATCTACTGGGGGCCCGAGAGCGAGTGGCTCGGCGACAAGCGCTACACCGGCGACCGTGACCTCGAGAATCCCCTCGCCGCCGTGCAGATGGGTCTGATCTACGTGAACCCGGAAGGCCCGAACGGCAAGCCCGACCCGCTCGCCGCGGCCAAGGACATCCGCGAGACCTTCAAGCGCATGGCGATGGACGACGAGGAAACGGTCGCGCTGATCGCCGGGGGTCACACCTTCGGCAAGTGCCACGGCGCCGGCCCCGCCTCACACGTCGGCCCGGAACCCGCGGGCGCCCCCATTGAGGAGCAGGGCCTCGGTTGGAAGAGCAAGTTCCGCAGCGGCAAGGGTGTGGACACAATCACCAGTGGCCTGGAAGTCACGTGGACCACGACGCCGACGAGATGGAGCAACAACTTCTTCTGGAACCTGTTCGGGTACGAATGGGAACTGACGAAGAGCCCGGCCGGTGCGCACCAGTGGAAACCGAAGGGGGATGCGGGCGCCGGCACGGTGCCGGATGCCCACGACCCCAAGAAACGTCACGCGCCGGCCATGCTGACCACGGACCTCGCCTTGAGATTCGATCCCGTGTACGAAAAGATCTCACGACGCTTCTACGAGGACCCCAAGGAGTTCGCGGACGCCTTCGCCCGGGCGTGGTTCAAGTTGACCCACCGTGACATGGGCCCCCGCGTTCGCTACCTCGGCCCCGAGGTCCCGAAAGAAATCTTGATCTGGCAGGACCCGATCCCCCCGGTCGATCACAAGCTGATCGACGCGAAGGACGTTGCGGCCCTCAAGGCCAAGATCCTCGCCTCGGGTCTGTCGGTCCCGGAGCTGGTCTCGACCGCCTGGGCCTCGGCCTCGACATTCCGGGGTTCGGACAAGCGCGGCGGCGCGAACGGGGCGCGCATACGCCTGGCCCCGCAGAAGGACTGGCAGGCGAACCAGCCTGCTCGGCTGTCGAAGGTGCTGGGCGTCCTTGAAAAGATCCAGAAGGAGTTCAATAGCGCGCAGTCCGACGGCAAGAAGGTCTCGCTTGCCGACCTGATCGTCCTGGGTGGCTGTGCCGGCATCGACCAGGCAATCAAGAAGGCCGGCCACAACGTGGAGGTCCCCTTCACCCCCGGACGCACTGATGCGTCACAAGAGCAGACCGACGTGGAATCGTTCGGCTACCTCGAGCCGCATGCCGACGGGTTCCGCAACTACCAGAAGAAGAAGTACGCCGTACGGCCGGAACGGTTCCTGGTCGACAAGGCGCAGCAGCTGACACTGACGGCGCCGGAGATGACGGTCCTGGTCGGCGGATTGCGCGTGCTGGGGGCCAACGTCGGCGGTTCCAGGCACGGTGTGTTCACGGACCGGACCGGCGTGCTGACGAACGACTTCTTCGTGAACCTGCTCGATATGGGCGCGGTGTGGAAGCCGACGTCGAAGGACCGGGATGTCTACGAAGGCCGCGATCGCAAGACGGGCAAGCTCAAGTGGACGGCGACCCGTGTCGACCTGGTCTTCGGCTACAACGCCCAACTCCGGGCCCTGGCGGAGGTCTACGCGTCTGATGACGGCCAGGCGAAGTTCGCGCGCGACTTCGTGGCGGCGTGGAACAAGGTGATGAACCTGGACCGGTTTGATATCGACTGACCGCGCACAACGCCAACGACATACTGAGCAAGAAGCTGAGGTACAAGACGGTGGTCATAATCCAGCGGATCAACTGCCCGGGGCAGAAGTGAGCAGCACTGTTACACTGATGGGTCCTGAGTTCGGTGTTTCGCTTTGCCGATCCAGTGGGTACAATCACGTCCTTGAGCCGTGGCTCTGCCCGGGCATTGTGGTGTCCATGGGGATTCTGCCGCAGGCCGCCAGACAGAGCGACGGCGGATGAGGACTTTCGCCGTGATGAAGACAAAAGGACAGCTTGAGGCCGAGATCAGTACGGCCATCATCAAGTTCGAGAAGGAGTACATGGGGCGCGGACCGGATGAGACGAAGAGCTACATCATTGACGATATGATCTTCATCCGCCTGCGGAATGTTCTCACTCCGGCGGAGAAGCAACTGGCCATGGCACACGATTTCTCGGACGGCAAGGCTCTAATCAAGCAGGTCAGGATGCAGCTTCTTGAGAAAGCCAGGGGGTTGCTGGAGGATCTCGTTCAGGACATCACCGGGCAGAAGGTCACGAGCCTTCACACCGACATCAGCACTGTCACTGGCGAGCGGGTGATTATCTTTGCCCTGGCAGGATCCCCGGACTGCCGCGACGCGCCCGATTGATGCTCCTGGGGTAGTCGGCGTTCGCATTCAGAGACCGGTGAGATTCATCAAATTCAGGGGGTTTTCCGTAAGCGTGTTCATAGCGGGGCCCTCTGAAGGTAGAAGCAAGCGGTTGTGGACTGGCTGAGCCTGGTCAGCAGGTGGTAGGGCAAGAACTCCCGCTGGTCCGGCAGTGGCTGACCGAATGCGATCAGGCGTTCGGCAAGGGCCGGCTGACAATCGGCCGCCCGGCTCGAAGCAGCACGAGGACGCCGTCGCGGAGGGATTTTTCCTGTGGCCTGGTCAGATCGGCGTCGATTGTCTGGAGGAACTCGCGTAGACTCACCCGTATGGACTCCATCAGAGCGTGCGTTTCACCATGGCGCAGCCCCCTGTTCGTTAACGAGTTACGGCTATCTTGACCTGGTCCGCACATCGTCACGTACAGTCTCTGCGCGTCAGTCAAATCCCCCCGCTGACCTGTCCGAAAACAATCCTCAGTCTGAGGCCAGATTCCTGTTGACGTGGAGTTTGCCCCTCTCTATATTGGTGAAGCGAAGAAGCAAGACAACACAGGCAGATGGACAGGGGGTGGCTTTAAGAGCCACCTGCTGAAAATGGGCCGGTAGGCAGAGACGATGTTCGGAACTGCCGCCGGCTTTTTGTCTAGATGCCCGGAACGGCAAATGAGTCGGCGGCAACTCCTGTGAGTGGCCGGGCGAAACATGGGCCAGGGAACCCCCGATACCAAGATGTTGGCCGTATCCCCTGCGGCTAACGGAGAGACGGGATCGGGTTCCCTGGCCCTTTGGATTGGGTGGCTGCGTGTGGACACCGCTGCGGCCAGGTGAGATGAGAACATGCTCAGCAAAGTCAGAGACGTGATGCACAGAGGCGTGGTGACGTGCAAGGTGACGGCGACGGCAGACCAGGTCGCCGGGATTATGCTCGACAACGACGTCTCGGCCGTCGTGGTGGTAGACGAGCGACTCGACGCCTGCGGGGTCGTCACGAAGACGGACCTGATCGGCTGCTATGGCAAGGATCTCACATCCTTCACGGCCGAGGACATCATGAGTTTGGCGCTGCGAACGGTATCCCCGGACACGCTCGTGTGGCAGGCGGTCGAGCAAATGCTGGAACGGAGGATACATCAACTGGTGATCGTCACCGAAGGCGGCGCTCATCGCCGACCGGTTGGCATATTCACCAGTGGCGATGCCGTGGCACTGATGGCCGGCGAATCCGGCCCCAGGTCAGATGCCCAGATTCGCTGTAGTGACTGTATTCGCCGGTTGCTTTCCGTTGCCAGCGACGAGGGAACCGCGGACGGAGCGGAAGAATGTGTCACCGAAGCGGCACAACCGGCTGATAGGAGAAGCCCATAGGCCAGAGACATTCCAGGGCACGTCTTGCGGTGTATCACAGGGCGGCGTGACCACGGAGATATCGATGAACAAGCAAGACCGACTGAAGAAGCAGATTATCGAGGCCGTCAACGATTTCCAGAGGAGTCAGTTGGCTGTCACATGCGAGTCGATGGCGGTTGACATCCACCCCGATACGCTCGTGGTGACACTACGCGGCGCGATGTGTCCGGCTGAAAGGGACTACGCGCGGGACAGAGAGGCACGAGAACTCCTGGAGAGATCCTACGGTGTTCAACGTCAGCGACTTTGGCAATGAATGGGCAGGAACAAGCGATGATAAGACGAGCAGTTGGAACCGTATGCCTGTTGGCCGCCGCCGTGAGCCTCGTGATCGGTCTGACCGGCGTACTGACCACTCCGACGTCGGCGGCCCCCACCTCCGATGGCGAGATCAAGTATCTTTCCCCGATTGCCGTTGTAGCCGACAAGGCAGGCAAGACGCTCTACGTCGCCGAGCACACCGGCCACCAGGTCGGCGTAGTGGACGTGGCCAGCGGAAAGGTCAAGAAGAACCTCCCGCTGCCGGGCGAGGCGCGAGGCCTGACGCTCTCGCCCGACGGCAAGCATCTGATCGTGGCGGCCGGCGTGCCCGAAGGCAAGCTGGTCTTCTTCGAGACGGCCACCGGCAAACAGAAGGGCGTCATCGACGCGGGGCACTCCCCGATAGCGCCGGTGATGGCCGAGGACGGCACGGTGTACGTCTGCGACCGGTTCCGCGGGGCCGTGCTGGCCTTTGCGCCCAAGAAGCAACCGATATCGATTCCCGTCTCCCGGGAGCCGACGGGCCTGGGCATCGGCGACGGCGGCAAGACCCTGGTGGTGGCCAACCACCTCCCCGCCGGACGGGCCGACCAGGACTTCACCGCGTCGGTCGTGACCCTGATCGACACGACGACCAAGAAGGTCATCAAGCACATCCCCCTGCCCAACGGCGGGGCCGACTGCCGCGATATCGCCATGTCACCGGACGGCAATCTGGGGTGCGTGACGCACATCCTGGCCCGGTATCATCTGCCCACCACGCAGCTCGAGCGCGGGTGGATGAACACTAACGCCCTGACCATCATCGACGTGCCCAACAAGAAGATCCTCAACACGGTCCTGTTGGACGACGTCGACAACGGCGCGGCCAACGCCTGGGGCATCGCCTGGACGCCGGACAGCAAGTTCATCTGTATCAGCCAGGCCGGCACCCACGAACTGAGCGTCATCGACTGGGCCGGACTGAAGGCAAAACTCGAGAAGTACGAGAAGGACGGCAAGGGCGAGGACGTCAAGAACGACCTGTCGTTCCTGGTGGACCTGCGCCGCCGGATCCGGCTCGAGGGCGATGGGCCGCGCGGGCTGACGACCATTGGCTCGAAGGTCTATGCAAGCATGTACTTCAGCGATGCCCTGTGCGAGCTGGACGTGAATCCCGATATCCGCCCGACGCCCAAGAGCATTGCCCTGGGCCCCAAGCAGCCTCTGACCAGGATCCGAAAGGGAGAGCTCTACTTCAACGACGCCAGGCTGTGCTTCCAGCACTGGCAGAGCTGCGCGAGTTGCCATCCGGCAGGCAGGACCGACGCGCTGAACTGGGACCTGCTGAACGACGGGATAGGCAACCTGAAGAACACCAAGAGCCTCCTGCTGGCTCACAAGACACCCCG
>Ga0180431_10009197_pt1 | contig 11209 bp, 5 predicted proteins | sample SS_ome_11_FD_132459 | JGI IMG/M metagenome (GOLD analysis project Ga0180431, IMG submission 132459) | Hypersaline lake sediment archaeal communities from the Salton Sea, California, USA - SS_1_MS_1 metaG | ecosystem: Environmental > Aquatic > Non-marine Saline and Alkaline > Hypersaline >...
ACCCGGACGGCGTTTTCCACCTCGGCGACCGCGACGTAGAAGCTATATGTCGAAAGATGGAAACCGGCTCGATACCGCTCGGCCAAACCGTGCGGTCTTCACAAGGAGTGGTTGACAATCCGCCGGAGCTTACCGAAAGGATTTTACGCAAATTACGAGACAATCAACCTGAGCTTTTTGAGGAGATGGAATATGAAGCCGGCGAGCCGGTTTTCCTCCTGCCGACGGATCATCCTCTACTGGGGGAACTCACTGATTCCGAGCGAGAACTCGCGCGGCCATTTTACAAACCTTCTTCGGTGCGACCTTTCGCGCTGCCGCCCCAACTCGATGCTTACCTGTTGTACCTTACGCCCACCACATGCCCCGATATAGACCAATGTCCGAACCTTAAGCGGCACCTCGATCGATACAGGCCGATAATGGAACAAAGACGCGAAGTGAAAGAAGGCCGTATCAGATGGTGGCATCTTCATTGGTCGCGTGAGGCGGAAAGGTTCGAGAACGAACATCTCCTGGCGCCGCAGATGGTCGAGTATCCAACGGCGGCAAGAACGGAAGGTCCCGCATACGCCGGAATGAGCGTGCAGGTGTTGGACAAGCCACAAAACGTTTCGATACGTTTCGTCGAGGCCGTTATCAACAGCCGCGCGGTGCGATTTTGGCTGGATCGAGGCGGAAGAGCCAAGCGACGCGGATTGAGACTCGATATGACACTCGCAACACTGAGGAAAATACCATGCCCGGTTATGCGACCCACAGCGGATAAAACCATAAACGCCGGAGTGGAAACGCTTATCAAGATGTACAAAAAAGCTTTCGCCGACAGCGGATAAATTCCCCTTGCATATAAAAAGGGCGGAGAATTTCTCTCCGCCCGAATTTACCCGACAAGGCGTTTTTTTTAGCGCCGATTTTTCGTTTTGAGCCAGACTTTTCTGGTAAACAGCAAGACGGCGGGAAGCAATATAAGCAGTAATCCCACAACGGCACGGCCATGCGACGACCCGGGAATGACCCGATCTATCGTCATGCACAAGCTGTATATGGTGCCGGAACGGTGCGCAACCGATATGTACGTTTCATCGATATCCAAATCGTGCTCCGCATAATAAGCTAAGTACCCTTCTTCCATTTCAAGTAAGGTAAGTGTCGTCTCTTCTGTCTCATTGCCACCTGATAATCCAGCGCCGCTGAACACGGGATTATAGTCCGTCAATTTTGCCCAGCCGGTCTCGATGTCAAAGCTTCTAGCCAACCCGACACCGGTTTTAAATCCGTCAAAACGTTCACGCCCGGTGTTGGGATGCAACTCATTATTGTCCCTCTTAAATTGGAGACCCGTGTAAAAAATTGAGAACACCGGCTCACCATCAGCCGCTTCGTCGGCTCTGGCGCGGGGGTTAAAGACGCCGGAGTAATCGAAGTCCATCTCCCCCATCTCCTCAGGAATATCAATGTCTTCACCTAACGAAAGACCGCCGAACGCGGCGCAGCCATCGCTTAAACCAATAATAGGAGTATTTTGTCTTACCCATGTTTCCCCGTTGTCCGAACTTACCGCCAGGCCGATACGAGGCGCCACCGCCGCCCCGGGTGTGTTATCATTGTTCACCACGTTGGAAAGATTCCCGGCAAATATATCGCGATCAAGCCCGGGGCGCATACAAGGGCCTGCGCCTTTCCATGAATCTGCATCCGGTCTTCTCCCTATCGGCTCGCTCAACGCTCCCCATCCGGAATAGAACATGTACCAGATGCCCTCGTGGATATAGATGAAGGGGCTTGTCACCGCAAGTGCGTCGAAACCGGCAGGTTCTCCCTCGCCGACAGACGGTTCACCTGCCTCAGGCAAATAAAACCCGAGTTGACCGGAGTTGCCGTTCTTATCCAGGAAGGGAGGCCTGTCGTCTGCGGCTATGGAAACATCCGTATCTCTCACACCGTTGGCGCCCGCCACGACGCACGCGCTGTCGGGCTGACCTTGTCCCGTCGGTATTATTCCCCAATCATCTCCCGTTGCGATGCTCTCGTTGATTCCATTATCACCGGTCAGGATAAACATCGGGAGACACTCCGGGTCTTCTTCGGGGTTGCATTCTTCAATCTCGTCGTCGATTTCGTGAAGATATTTAATCTCGTCGTCGCCCCCGGACACCGATTCCAAAACTCCGTTTTTGCCCGCGAAAATGGCTATACTGTCAGGCCTTCCTTCTCCAACGGATATTGCCTGGACATCATCTTCATGGGCAGCGGTATCGCAAATGCCGTCTACTCCGGCCAGGACCACCGGATCATTTTCGCTACCGTTGCCTCCCGATGGCAGCACTAACCGGGCCTCGGTGGTTGACGACCAATTCTCGCCATCGGTACTCTCAATCCGATAGATTTCCTTTCCGTTGCTTACGAAACCTATCAGGCGGCCCGAGTCGGAAGGATCTACGAAGATGTGATAGGTAAAATTGCTTTCTATAATCCCAAAATCTTTCAGGACATTGATTTCCGATGTGGGTATGGCAATATCCGTATCAATCCAACTGAAGTACTCACCGTCATCTACCGTGGCATAATTTTCCACTATTCCATCGCCGTCCGGGTCGACTTCGGTGTTCACATCGTCTGAATCGATTATTTCGTCTCCTGCCAGTTCCGGATTGATTTCGACGGGATCGACCTCGACATCATCCCCGACAAGCGGTGCGAGCAGCGTACGCTCGGCCCCATTCCCCATGGAAGAGGTACGGCTCGCAATTATTGACACCGCATAGGGTTGACCTTGACCGGCGGGTATCAACTGGTCGTCGTCACCTCCGATGCCGCTATCAGAGACGCCGTTCCCACCGTCTATTATGGCCTCGCTATCGCCTTCAAGACGCGTAGTGTCAAGGACTTCATTGAAGCAGGAGTCAATTATCACATCGCCACTGGTTACACTCTCGCCGTACATCTTAACCTGGGCGTCGTCAGAACAAGTTTCAGTCCTGGGCATACACTGACTATAGGGCGGGTTGCCGGTGAATGGATCGTCCACAAACGGAATGCCGCCGTTATCCAACACGTTTGCGCACATGCCCCCTCCTAAAGTACTGGGTATGAAAACGTCCAAAATGCCACGCCCGGCCAGGCCGGATTCAGCAATGCCGTTGCCGGGCGGAGCGCCCACCGCCGAATAGCCTGCCGCCACAAGCAAGGCGTCAATGACGCCTGCCGGTCCATACTCACCTATCACGAGAGTTTCGGAAGTGGCTATATCACTCTCAATGGTTCCGTTCGGACCGGGAAGAATAACGGGGAAGAATGCAGGAATAGCAGGAACAAAGGAGGGAAATCCTACCGGTATTACCTGGATGTCATCGCCTTGCGCTACTGTAACGGCTTCCCCTAAAGCTCCACTGCCAAGTGGCCAACCAATAGTGAAGTTATAAACCATTTCGACGTCATCACCACGCCTTGGAGTGATAATATCTACGTCCGGTCCGGCCTGTCGGGCGGCCACAATTGGAAACGTCATAGGCACCCGATTATAAGCGCTCGCTATTTGCTTTTCACCCTCAGCAAGGCCGTATTCCACAGTCTCATTGGCGCCGTCACCGGCTCCACCGGCAATCACTATTCTGTCGTCGCCGCTCAGAGCTACCGTGTCGGCCCTTTTGTTATCGCCTGAAAGTATTTGTAAGGCGGTATGATCGGTTACCTTATAACCGATGTAATCATCTCCTTGTGGGCAAGTCTCGAATGCACTGTTTGGACCTGCGCTTACAACAACATCTTTCTTGCCTAGATCAGTGGTTCCGGGTTCTATTTCTTGGATATCATCAGCCCCTATTATTATCGTTTCCAGGACGCCGTTTTCGCCGCCATGCACCAATATCACCCTTTCGTCCGTAGCGACGGTTTCCCCGGATAAAATCACCTGAACATCGTCTCCTCCAAGCCCTGATTGGGCTATTCCATCCATTCCGGTGTATATGCCGTCGGTATTGTCGGTGCGGATTATTTTCGTCAGTTTAAGAGGTGGAAAGGTCAAGTCGTATATACTGCGCGTATTGTCATCATATACGCAAGCGGTATCGATTAGACCGTTGTCGCCCGGTCCGACAGCTTTTCTGTTCGGTTCTCCCCGTCCCACCGGTATCCCGGTAAAAGTAATGTAGTCATCATCACCAAAATTGTCGCTGTTTTTGTGCCATAGCTTAAATTCGCCCTGTATTTCTCCGGCGCCCAAACCGCTGTCGGCGACGTCGTCCGTTCCGGAGAGTATAACTTCTCCAACGCTATCCGGAGTTGTGTCCAGAATTCTATTCTCGGCAGGCAGGCAATATTTGCCGTCATTGGAAGTATAATCATCGGAATGACAGGTGCTTTGGAGGGCTCCGTCGGGACTTGGAACCACCGCCCAAACCACTTCGTCGTCTCCGACCGGTGAAGTTGCGAGATAGCCATCGGGGCCGGGTCCAACGACAACGTCTCTATGTTCATCCAAGTACCCGGAATTTTCCTGAATATCGTCGCTGCCAATATTTACCGTGCTATCGGCTTGGCGGTCCACACCGGCGAGAATAACCCTACCGATAGCATCGGCGGCAATTGTGTCCAGAACTCCGTCATCGCCCGGCAGGCAATAGTTGCCGTCATTCGATACGGAGTCTGCAGCATCACACAATGTCACCGAATCAAGCACTCCATCCGATCCCGGAACAATGGCGGAAACCACTTCGTCATTTCCGGCAGCCGAGGCTTCGAGCACGGAATCAGGACCGGGGCCAACGACGATGTCCGCACCATCCAGCCCATCGGTTCCTACGGGATTTATCTGATCATCGTCAATTCCCAGCCCGCTGTCGGCCACTCCGTCAGCGCCCGTAGTTATATAGTAAGAAGCCGGCCGCACCGTGCCTATTCTGATAGCGTCGTTATAATAGAAAAACAGGCGGTATCGGTCATCGAAAAATAAGCCTGTCGGCTCCCCGACTCCATTCTCCGGCAAATCTCTTAACTTGTATGTATTGCCGGTCAAATCGGAGCTTTCGACTTTCTCGAATAATCCGATGAGGGCGTCGGCTGGAGGAAGCGGTGGCACGTTTACTTCATCCCCTACCTCTAAGGCGCTTTCACCGCAACCCCACAGCGCGACCGATACAAACAATCCCGCCGCTGCCATCGCAAACAAAACCTTAATACCCCGTTTTACCAATTTACCGAAGCGATCCATAACGTTCCTCCTTAAGGAAACTTTACCTTTTTAACTGGTCAAAAAACAACCCCACCATTCTCGCACCGTCCCCTTTTTCGAAAAGGCTGACGAGATTCGTTCCACTGGCGACAATGATGATTTTCCCACCGATCTACACCTATATATCCGATTTAATTGCCTTTGTCAATAGAACGGGCCTTTCTAATTTAATTTTTTCCATATAACCGTTCATCGAACCGATTAGACAAGGGATTTAAATCCCTTGTCCAAGCGGCGTTATTATAACAAGTAGAGGTTACAATGTTCACTACGACTATCTCATCATTTCCCTGCCAAAGGATCAACAAATCGCCGATGAAACGACGCTGCCATATCCTCAAGCTTAGGGGCTGCGGAGTGTTGAAATCGATGTGGCAGAAAATACTGCGGATACAGAATCGCCTTCCATACCAACCGCCGCCCGTTCGTCATGGCATAGCGTTGCAACTTGCGTACGGCCTCTTGCGGCCAACTCGCCCCGTCCTCAACTAAACTATAAGATACATCCTCACCGCGAGAGTTTATAGCCGCATAACCTATCTTACTATAGGGAAAACCATATACTTCCGCCATGCACTTGTCAACCCGAGAGGCGTCTGTACCTACGACGACCCTTCGCCATTCGACCGGCACGCAGAAATGCGGCCCCCATCCCGCTCCCGCCCATCGCCCTCCGACAACCGCCACATCAGGTCGAAGTATCCTTGCCGCTGCAGCTACCGCGCGGTCTATACGGCTCCAGCTACGGTGAAACAACGCTTTGCGACGCTCGCTTATTGCGCCGTACATGTTTTTCTGCGCCATGCTTATACCGCATTCCCAGTGGTCTTTGGGAACCGCCGCGCTTACCACCGCAGTTTGAGGATCAAGCAATTCTTCAGGAAAAGTCAACCTGCTCTCGAGGCTGTGGCAACTAAATGGTATCGGGTTGCCGGACAGGTTTACAAACGGCGTTTGTGTGCGCTCGAGCACCTCTTCGAACTCCCCCCGACGTTTGATAAGCCCTTTATCAACGGCTAACCCGCGCATATCGCCCTCGCATACAAACGGCTCTGCGCCCCACGAACGCGCATGCTCGATAATACCCTCGACCACAAGCGGATCGGTAAAAGTTGCGCGGCACCCCACAATCCCGCCGCATAGATTCACCTTAATACCTATCCTGCGAAAGCGTTTCCATATATTGCCGGCTCCGAGCTTCTCGAGCGCGTCGGCGGTCGAGCGTGCTACGTTCGATCCAAGCTCCGCCAAAAATACCCGATCATCCTCACTCAGCACTCGTGAGGGCTTCTCGAAACCGACCCTCTGACCGCTAATATCAAGAATTACGAAGCGATCCGTCTCCATTTCAACACGATATGAGGCCATATATGAACGTTCCTACGGCAAGTTTACACCAAATCGCAGCAACTGTATAGGAGCTATTTGCATTGAGAATATATCACTACCACGTTTTCGAGTCGGGCGAGGAATTTAAATCCATTGTCCGGTGTACCGAGCCGTTGCGATATGCTGCGTTATAAAGAATCGGAAATAATAGTCATGGGAGATGCATATATGTAGTTATCCACGGGCAAGCCCGTGGAACTCTGCCCTTCGGGTTATAGAATATTATCCGGCCGGCGAAAAATCCTGATTTGTTATTGCGTTTCCCCGTACGGTTGTGCTATGCTGCCATCAAAACCATAAACCCGGGAGGTTAAAAATGAAAGACCTCAAATCGCTTCTCAAGACCATCCCCTATCCGCTGGCGTTGCTCACCGCACGGCGAGGTGATGAAATCAACGGCATGCCCGTCAGTTGGTTCACTCAGGTAAGCTCGATGCCGCCCATGATACAGGTAGCGGTAAAAACCGTCCGCTACACTCACGACATGATACTCGGTACGGGCCGATTCGCATTGGTATTCCTTTCCGAAGATCAAAAAGATGTCATACCCGGTTTCAAGACCGGCGGTGAAGATCGATCGAAAAAATTCGAGGGGTTTGCGGTATCTCAAAGTTCCGCCGGCCTACCCGTATTGGACGACGCCGTCGGCTGGATGGATTGCCGTGTCGTTTCGATGACCAGGCCCGGAGACCATACGCTGTTCGTCGCGGAAATTACCGATGCAAAACTTATCAACGAAGGCGAACCGCTCACATGCGCACATTTAGGAAAAGATTATCATTACGGAATAAATTGATGCGCACGGGAGATCGAGATGAAACGAATTTATAAAGTCCTGGCTATTTGTATATGCATACTGGTGTTCTTAACGCTTCTTGCGGCGGGTTTTGTTTATAACCTTTTCCGCCGTGAAGTTCCGCCGGCCAATGCCACCATACAGCTCGCCGGCCTCGAGCGTTCCGTAGACGTCATCTTCGATCGACGGGGCGTACCTCACGCTTACGGTCATTCGGACGAAGACCTGGCGCGTGTGTTGGGATACCTTCACGCGCGCGATCGGCTGTGGCAGTTGGACCTCGTCAGGCGAGCAGCGGCGGGACAACTATCCGAAATTTTCGGGGAATCGCTATACAATTTCGATGTTTTCAAAAGAGTCATCGGCTTGCGCAGAACGGCGCAGAAACTTGAAAAATCCCTGGATAAAAACTCCCTGAAAATTATACAGGCCTATTGCGACGGCGTAAACGCCTTCATCGATGCCGCCGGCCCGCTCCCGACCATCGAATTTCGCGTCCTCGGCTATCAGATGAAACCGTGGACGGTTGATGACGTGCTTACGCTGGCCCGGCAGACCGGGTGGCAACTCAGCGGCAACTGGGACGTCGAAGTGCTCCGGGCGGCGGTTGCCGCCGAGCGCGGCGAAGAGGCCATGTGGGCCGTATTGCCCAGGCACCGCGACCCCGGTCCCTATATAATACCTCCCGACCAGAAAAGCTATTCAAAAGGCGCCGACAATTCGCAGCCTTCCGAAAAAAAACATGCCCGCGCATTCTCTACCGATAGTATCGACGGCCTGCTCGCGCTGCTGGATATCAACCGGCGCGATCGGGAATTCCCGGCAGGCGTGGCCTCCATACCAATGGCATCCAACAGTTGGGTGCTGTCGCCGAGTAAGACCAAGAGCGGTGGGGCGATGATGTGCAACGACCCTCACCTCGATATGCTTTTGCCGAGCGTCTGGCACGAAGCGCACCTGCACGGCGACGATATTGACGTCATAGGCGTGGCTTTCCCCGGCACTCCCATGATAGTGTTGGGCCACACGCCGCAAGTGGCATGGGGCGCAACAACCACCTGCGCAGATACGCAAGACCTTTACGCCATCGTTACGGACTCCGATCACCCGGGTAAGTATCTTTACGACGGCCAATGGCGACCATTTGAAATTGCGGATGAAAAAATTCGCATTCGTACAAAGAACGGCCATGAAGAACGCACCGTTCGAGTTCGCTTAACCGTCCACGGCCCGATAATCACCGATCAGTTGGGCTTCGCCGACAAACTACCGCCTTTGGCCATGCGGTGGACGGGATATGAAAAGAGTGACGAGATGGACGCGCTGTTTCGTATGGCTAAGGCCGGCGATACGAAAAGCCTGCTCGATGCAATCGGCCGGCTGAAAGTGCCGATACAGAACTGGGTGTATGCCGGCAGCGACGGCCATATAGGCTACATCGCAGGCGGGTTGTTACCCATACGCAAGAAGGGAGACGGCACAATGCCCGTCCCCGGCGACGACCCGGAATATGCATGGGCCGGGTTCGTGCCGCACAGCGAGCTTCCTCAGATAACCGATCCACCGGCGGGTTTTATCGCTACCGCCAACAACAAGGTCGTGCCTCAAGATTACCCCTATATCGTCAGTCATGAATACGCGCCTCCCTACCGTGCTGCTCGCATAGTCGAGGTGCTTCGGGCGGGCGAAAAATTCACCGCCGAAGATGTGGCCCGGTTGCAGATGGATACCAAACTGCTGCTGGGCAGGCGGCTGACGCCGTTTTTCATCAAGGCTTACGAAAACGCCGGGACCAAAGGAGACGAACGGATCGGCAAGTTGGTGGAAATGTTGAAAAAATGGGACTACTCGACAAACACGGACGAAGTGGCGCCTGCATTCTTCCACGAAGCATACCGGCAAGCTTTCAGGCTGACTTACGAAGACGAGGTTAGTCCGAAATTATGGCGTGAGCTGCGGGAAGAAGGAACGGCATATATCGGCTTCGATAACGGCATCGAGGAAGATTTCGCCTTGTTCGACGACCGCCGTACCGCCGATAAGGTAGAGAGCCGCGACGATATACTCGTCGCCGCCATGAGCGAAGCGATCGGGGTGCTTGAAAGCGAACTGGGCCCTTCAATCGAAAATTGGAAGTGGGGAAAGTTGCACACGATTCTTTTCGATCACCCGTTCGGCGGCCAACATCCGATGCTGCGCAAGACGTTCAGCCTGGGCCCCTATCCGCTCGCAGGAAGCCGCGACACGGTAAACAACGGCTACTTCCACTGGTGGGCCGGCCCTTACAAAATCAGCGTGGGACCCAGTTTGAGGCATATCGTGGATTACGGAAACATGGCGTCGTGCAAATTCACAATAACCATCGGCCAGTCATTGCACCGCTTGAGCAAACATTACTCAGACCAGGTCATGGACTGGATAGAGGGACGATACCACCCTATGCCCACCCTTCGCTCCGACGTGGATGCGGCTGCTGAAGGTAAAATCGAATTCCGGCCCGGGGACAAGTAAGCGATACCGGTATCAACCGAAACACAAGAAAAGTGAATTGAAAAAAACGCGTTTAAAACTATCAAACACGAAACCGGGAGGTAAAGAATGAAAAGATCCGTTTCTTGTTTAGTCGGTCTTATCTGTCTGCTTGTCTTTGTAACATCAGTGGCGAGCAAATCGAAAAAAGAAACTCCTCCACCTCCTCCGGATTGGAACCTGGTGGATGTAAATGCATGGGACGAACAATTTTACAAATTAGTGCCGGCGCCTACCGAAGATGGAAATGCCGCGACATATTTCCTGAATGCGATTCATAACGAATTTTTCGGGAAAAAGGATGGTAAAAAAGCTGAATTTTACCCATGGTTGTCGAATTTCGGCAAAGATACCTGGAAAAGCGATAAACCTGAAGATAAGGAATTGACCCAAAAAGCGATTGGAATACCCGAGTTGGAACTGATGGTCAAAGGCAGCAAGCAAAAAAACTACCAAATTTATGGCATACATCTTATGCCGAGTCCAAAGGCCGATATAATTATTTATGAAGAGCCTTTGCCGAAGTACATTAATCACATGAGGTTAGCTTACGCTCTTATGGCCCGGGCAAATCATAAAATTGCTCAGAGAGACCCGGCAGGAGCAGAGGAGGATATGTTCGCCGTATTGCGTATAGGGCATATTCTGCAGCGCGATGTATTTCTTATCGGCCACATGGTCGGGATTGCCATTGAAACCATTGCGGCGAAGGAAATGCCTGATTTCTACAAAAAATTGGGGAACGAAGAAAAAGCAAAAGCCTGGGAAGACTTCTCTATCAAAGCAGAGAAGCACCGCAGCAATAATAAACGATATATTAGATACGTCCAATCTCTGACTCTTGAAGAAATGACGAAGATCGTGAAAAACCCGAACCTGCCCAGATCGTTCCGCATCGAGGCTATAATGATGGTGATAGGAAATCATTTCATGGAAAAACCGATATCCACACGGCTTTTCGGATTACCTGAAGAAATAAGGGAGTTTGTTATTCAGGAATATTTCGATGACCCGGAAATGATCATAATACAGTTTAAAATAATCGAAGATGTCTATGCCGGTTTACTGAGCAATGTCAGCGGCCGGAAAAAAATGAGGTAGTTTTTTAGAAAATCCATAACCGAAGGGCGCCGAGGCCGAACTGAAGCCGTTTGACCACGGCGCCCCGCTTGTAAGGCGCCCCAAACCGGTGTTTGAGGTAAACTGTCGTTCCATCGGCGCTTAAAACAATATAGGGTCAAGTTCCGATTTCCGCACTTGAT
>Ga0180431_10009200_pt1 | contig 11206 bp, 6 predicted proteins | sample SS_ome_11_FD_132459 | JGI IMG/M metagenome (GOLD analysis project Ga0180431, IMG submission 132459) | Hypersaline lake sediment archaeal communities from the Salton Sea, California, USA - SS_1_MS_1 metaG | ecosystem: Environmental > Aquatic > Non-marine Saline and Alkaline > Hypersaline >...
CCAGCTTCCGAAATTCCGGAAGAACGAATGCTGCTTTTTGTCATAGTATGTATAGATGACATCGTAATCGTTTTCTACGGCCGCATCGACGAGTTTGATGACATCGGCAGGCGGGTTCTGGAAATCATCGTCCATGATCACCACATAATCACCCGAGACGTTGTTGAGTCCCGCCAACACAGCGTTATGCTCTCCGACGTTCTTGGCCAGGGAGTAGAAACAGACGATGCGGGGATGTTTCTTCTGAATGCCGATACAGATCTCTTCCGAGTTGTCATGGGAGTGATCGTTGATCAGGATAATCTCGAGTTGAAACTGATCCAATCTATGTATCAACCGGTCGACCAGTTCGCCGATGGTGCCGGCCCCGTTGAACACAGGAATGACGATGGATAGTCGAATATCCCGTTTCAAAATATTAATCCTCCACGGGCATGGCGTACACATGACTGCCGGTCATGGCTTCCATGCATTTTTCCAACGCTTCGATTCGTGACGATTCTGTCCAGGTTTTATCGACCTTTGCTGCGGTCTTACTTTTTTGGGTGAGCTTGTCGCCCTCGCCTTTCTGGAAGAAATCGTACACATAATGCTTGATTGTCCGGACGAATAAATCGATGTATTCGCCGAACGTGTGTCTGAAATAGAATATCTTTTTCCCGTAGGCCCGGATGGCAAACAGGTAATGGATGAAAAAGAACAGCTTATTGGGTTTCCAGTAAATAAGACGGTTGATGATGAGATTCCTCAGGAACGGCAGCTTGACGGCCACGATGGTCAACTGACAGATGTTGTACTGTGCTTCTCTCTGCTTCTTTGTGAAGCACGTCAGGGGGCTCATGTTCCGCATCCCGTAGTGAATGTCTTCTTCTTGGGGATCGTATATACCGACTTCTTGGCAGTAATCCCCCAGGTCGGTGCCGGGATACGGCATGAAGATGGAAAAGTTGGGCATGTCGGGTTTCATCTGCATGGCAAAGTCAACGGAGGCAATGTCGTGTTCCAGTGTTGTGAACGGCAGGGCGAGCATCGTGTTGGCATACACGTTGATCTTGTGCTTCTTGAACACAGCGAAGGCGTTCTCCAGTTGCGCTCGGCTGGCCTGACGTCGGAGCATACGGTTCCGCACCTGGTCGTCGCCCGCCTCGATGGACATGCAGATGGAAAAGCAGCCCGCCTTCTTCAGATAATAGGCAAGCTCATCGGATACACACTCGGGTCTCAGTAGGCAGTAGAAAGGTATGCCGATTTCCGAGGCCCATCGATCGGCAAATTCCTTCAGCCAGTCGTCTACTTTCAGAACAAAGGCATCGTCCTGGATTCGGATGAAGTCCACGCGGAATTTGTCGGCCAGTTGCCGGGTTTCCCGGATCATCGAGTCCACGCTGCGACGACGGACGATTTTTCCTTTTCCTCTGTACAGGCGGTTATAACGGTTGTTGAAGCAGTACGGACATCGGAAAGCACATCCCCGGGTGGCCCACACACCCTTGATGCCAAAACGGGCCATTTTGGGGTAAGCGTACACCAGCTCACGATCCAGGAACGGCAGTTCGTCCATGTCTTCGACAAAACGCCTCAAGTCCATGGACGAGCTGGACGACGTCATGATGTTGGGGATTTCTTCAATGTCTTTTTCTTTGCCCGCTTCCAAGTACTCCACGATGTCCACGATGGCTCCGTCGCCCTCGCCCACACAGATAGCGTCTACGTCGATCTCATCGATACAGTTGCGGTACAACGTGGCGTGGGGTCCCCCCAGGATGGAAAAAATGTTCTTCTTGGCCTTTAGTTCCCGATGAAATTTTTTCATGTCATCGATGTCCACGCTCATCATGCTATAGGCCAGCATGTCAGGCTTCCACGAGGTGATTTTTGCCATCACGTCTTCTTCTTGGATCACGCCCAGGGTTGTTTCATGGCCTTTTTCCTTCAGTATGGCCGAGAGAATCATCGGGCCGAAGGGTTCGTTGATCCCAAGATCGTTGACGATAAACATCACACGCATGAAGCCTGTCTATCCTTTCGTTGTCTCGCGCGGACATAACTTCCTATAACAAAAAGTCTTATAATTTACCATTTTAATAAGGTTATGTCAAGTTTTTTCAAGTAAGATAGTTTAATATTTTTATCGTATCGTAATGCTATCTGACGTTCAATGTAAAATGAGATTCTTTTCCCCTCCTGTTTGAAAAGGATATCCGATGGGTCTTATTGAGCGATGACGCGTCCATGCTGTTTTTTTCTTTTTCATCCCGGATGATCGAAGACATCGACCATTATGTCCATTCTATGCTGTCGGAGTAATATACTTATAAATCTTCGCTCAAGAGCTTAAGAATCGTTCAAGTATTTAAATAGATCAAGAGGTCGAGATACTTGTGGAGAATCCGGGACCTCAGGGATTTTTCATCTTTTTGCTTTGATTGCTTTCCGAAATTTGCTATCTTTTCAGATTATTTACAATAACATATTAACCTTTTGGAGGAAGTTATGAAGAAATATCACTTTTTCATCCTCATCCTGATGGTCTCCCTTGTTCTGGCGGTTCCATCCATATTTGCTCAGGTGAGCACGGAGACCATTCTTGATATGAACGTGCTTCAGTCTTTGATCGATGAGACTTCCGGAGCGCTCCAGATGCACACTCTGATGGAATTGGGGGGATACCCTCGCGACAGGCAGGCCGATGAATACGCAGACACGTATTTTGAAACCCAGTACATCGTAGACAGGGCAACCCAATACGGATATTCTGATGTACGCGTCGAACGGTGGCAAGCCAGGGAGCCTTTATGGGACGGTGAGGTAGGCGAGTTGTGGATGATCGAGCCGGAGGAGAGGCTCGTCATCAGTTACCGGGACATCACCACGGCTCTGGCGCCCAACAGTTCGTCGGGTGAATGGACGGGCCAGCTTATTTTTATCAACGATGGGAACAAGGACTCGGATTATGAGGGCAGGGACATCGAGGGTAATTTTGTCCTGACCAGCGGTTCGCCACGGCGGATGTACAACCGGGCCGTGAAGAAGTACAAAGCGGCGGGTATCATCTCTTACAGTGTCATCAACAATCCGTTCGAAATTCCCGATAAGATTGCGTGGAATTCGTTGCCCACCAACCGTGGATTTTTCGGGATGGACCAGCAGGACACACTGCCGCCGCCCGAGGCGTTCGGATTCAACATTTCCCCACGCATGGGGGATGCGCTGAGACGTCGACTCTCCCGTGGACAGAACATCGTGATGAAGGCCATCGTCCGAGCAACGAAAAGAGACGTGGATAACGAGCTGGTGACGGCCCTTATTCCGGGAGACGGAACCAGCGACGAGGAGATCGTGTTTACGGCCCACCTTTTTGAGGGCGTGCACAAACAGGGCGCTTGCGACAACGTCAGCGGATGCGCGTCCATCCTCGAGGCCGGCCGAGTCCTCATCAAACTCATCGACGAGGGGAAGATTTCCCGACCTGCCAGGAGCTTGCGTTTTCTGTGGATTCCTGAGATCAGCGGGACGTTTCTCTATCTGATTCGGTTTCCCGAGGAAACGAAAAAGATGATGACTGCCATCAACCTAGACATGGTGGGTGAGGATGTTCATAAAAATCTGAATTACCTGCGTTTGTACCAAAACCTAAAATCACGGGTTCACTGCATCGATGATATCGGTGCCGCGCTGTTTGAATGGATGGGATGGATGAGCCAGGGTAATCAGCCCGTGATAGATCCCATGGGCACACAGACACCTTTCTATTACGAAATCATGCCTTATTCCAGCGGCAGTGACCATATCGTGTTCCAGATGAAGGAGTTCAAGATTCCCATCTCGTTCTTCAACAACTGGCCGGATATGGCGTACCATACCAGCCGTGACCGGCCCGATATGGCAGACCCCACTCAGCTCAAGCGTTCGGCCATCCTGACGGCCGGGATGGCTATCGCCTTGGGTGGTGGGGAAGAGGCCGATATCGTCCGCATCGGCAGCACGTGTCTGGGACGCTCTTTGGGACGGCTGCATCAGAAGTCAGCAGATGAACTCGGCGTCCTGACGTCCAGCCACGACAGTGTCCTGGTCCAACGCTACCGCGACGCCCGGTATATCGTCCAGGCCCAGACCAAGATCGAGCGGCAGTCCCTGGCATCCCTGCATGGATTAGCACCAAAGGAGAGCAGCGCCGACGATTATGTTACAAAACTCATCAGGGAACTCGACAACGCCGATGCCACTGCCCTCCGCACGCTGGAAGCAGGCTACCGCTCTCTCTGTGCTCGACGGAACATCCGATATACCGGCCCATCGAGATCGAATCTGGAAAAAGAGCTGGCCCGGCTTATCCCGGCCGACGTTCCCAAAGATCCTCCGACAGAAGAGGATGGCGAGATCAATCTCTGGGCGCTGTTCATGGGCCCGCGCATCCGTGTGGAAGGTATCGACCGGTTTCAGGGCATGGAACTGCGCTACTTTGTGGACGGGAAACGGAACCTGCTGGATATCCGCAATGCCGTGAGCGCCGAATTTGGGCCGGTGCCCATGGAGGATGTGAAAGCCTATTTTGAGCAATTGGAAGAGAAGGGATACGTGACCCTGAAAAAGAAGTAGCAGCCGTATCGTCTTGGATTTTTCAACAATACTGTTCTATCCGTAAAGACCTCCGGGGTTTGGATGCCTCGGAGGTCTTTTTTTTCTGAATCGATTTCCTTTATGCCTTAGACTTCGAGGCCGGGCGTTCATCCTTCTCCATAGCCACGTAGAGTGCCGGCAGTACGATCAACGTCAACAATGTGGAGAAGAACAACCCAAACATGACCACGAAAGCCAAGGGCTTCTGAATCTCCGAGCCGGTGACGTTCCGGAGGGCCAGGGGCAATAGACCCAGCATGGTCGTGAAGGTTGTCATCAGCACGGGCCGGAGCTTGTTGTTGCCTCCCCGGACGACGGCCTCCCGGACACTCAGCCCTCTCCGACGATACCCGTTGATGTGATTGACCAAGACGATGCCGTCCTGAACGGCGATACCGATGAGCGCGATGAAACCGACGATGGACGGCACGGACAGCGTGCTCCCTGTGATGAGCAGGATGAGCATCCCCCCGGACAGGGCCAGGGGAATGTTGATGACGATGAGGAGTGCATTCTTCATCGACCGGAAGCTGACGACCAGGAGGCTGAAGACGATCACGATGGTCAAGAGCACGACCACGGTGAGCTGCTGCATGGCACGAATTTGATTCTCATACGTGCCTCCAAACGTATAGAAATACCCCCCCGGCATTTCCAGCCCGGTCAATTTTCTCTTGATTTCACTGACCACACTGCCCATGTCCCGTCCCGATACATTGCACTGGATCACAACCCGGCGCAGGGCGTCTTCGCGACGGATGACGGCCGGGTTTGCGTTCTCTTCGATTTGCGCGATCTCGATGATGGGAATACGGTATCCGACCGGGGTTTCGATGAGAATGTTCTCGATTTTATCTTCATCATTCCGGAATTCTTCTTTATAGCGCACGAAGATATCATACCGCTTCTGGGTCTCGATGAGTTCTGTGGCCACCTTTCCGTTGCAGGCGACTTCGATGATGTCTGAGACCTGTTTGATGTTCAGGCCGAATCGGGCCAATTTTTGCCTGTCGAGTTTAATCTGGAGTTGAGGGACGCCCGATATCTGTTCGATCTGGAGGTCGGAGACTCCCCGGACTGTGGCCATGATATTATGGGTTTGGCCGGCGAGCTCGGTTAGGGTGTTGATGTTCTCACCGAATATTTTCACGGCGATGGCTGCCCGAATACCCGTAATCACATGGTTGATTCGGTGCTGGAGGGGCGCGTTGATCTGGATGAGGACTCCGGGAATACCTGCCGTGATACGCCGGATATCGTCTTTGATCTCCTCGATGGACTTGTGTCGTTTCTCCTTGGGCACCAGCACACAGTTGGAATGCGTCAGGTTCACCGGGGCTGTATGCTCGGCTCCCCGGGCTTTTCCCGTGGCCCGAACGACACGCCGTACTTCCGGTAAAGTTGTTATCCTTTCAGCCACGAGGGAAGCGATGCGGCTGGATTCTTCCAATGATGTTTCCGGCGGTAGGAGTACGTCCACCAACAGGGAGGATTCGTCCATCTCCGGCATGAATTCCGAACCGATCAGCAAGGATGAGAAGATACCGATGCCGATGATGGCCAGACAGATGATCATCATCTTTTTAGAGTGCTTCAATGAATACGTGAGCAGCGGATTGTATCCTTTTTTAATAAAATTGAGCAAAGTGCTATCTCGCCGACGTGCCCTCTTATTGCCGATTTTCAGCGATGACAGGACGGGCGTGATGGTCAGAGAGATGATCAAGGATCCCAGAACAGCCGCCGAAACCGCGAAAGTCAGGGGAATGAACATCCGTCCCTCGATGCCCTGCAGGGTAAAGATGGGAGCGAACACGGCCAGCAGAATCAGGATGGCAAAGAAGATGGGTTTTCCGACTTCCTGAGCGCCGTTCAATAGCGCCCGTGAGTATGGCTCTTTTCCCTCCTGGACATGGCGGTACATGTTCTCGGTCATGATGATGGATGAATCGACGATCATGCCCAGACCGATGGCCAGACCTCCCAGGGTCATGATGTTGATAGTCAAGCCGAAAAGCTTAAAGAACACGAATGCAAAGATGGCGGAGAGAGGGATGGCCATGGCCACTACGATGGTGCTCTTGATGTTGTTCAAGAACACGTAGAGCACGGCGATGACGAGAAAGGCTCCGATGAAAATGGCGCTGGACACGTTCCGAATCGATTGGGTGATCATGTCCAGTTGATTGTAGAACGGTTCGATGGACCATCCTTTTTTTAGCGATGCGCCGACTCTCTGGAGCACGCTTTCAACGCCCTGAATGGTTTTCATCACGTTGGCGTTGTACTGGTTCTGGACCGTGACAATAACCACCTCTTCGCCGCTTTCGCCTGCCGTGCCCCGGCGTACGAAGGCGCCGATCTCGATGTCGGCTACATGATCGATGGTGATGGGTACGCCGTCATGGGTTTTCAGGACGACGGCCTCGATATCGGCGATGGTCTGGATGCGTCCCATACCCCTGATGGTTTTTTCTTCCGGCCCTAAGAGGAGAAATCCTCCCGAAGAGTTGATGTTGTTTTCCCGGAGGGCATCCATCACGTGATGAATATGGATGCCGTAGTTGAGCATCCTATTGGGATCGAGCAGCACGTGGTACTGCTTCAAGTAGCCCCCGAGGTTGATCACATTCGAAACGCCTGGTACGGTCTGCAGTCTCGGTTTCAAGTTCCATTCGGCAAAGTCCCGCATTTCGAACAGATCGCCACCCTTGATGGTAAACTCGATGGCATCGGCAAACATGGAAGAAATGGGGCCGATAAAGGGAGGTTCAATCCCCTCCGGAAACGATGGGGTGATCATCTGCAATTTTTCAGTGACCAACTGGCGAGCAAAATAGATATTCGTGCCGAATTCAAATTCAATCGTGATCTTGGATAATCCCAGTGTCGAGTTCGACCTCACCCGTTTCACGTAGGGGAGGGAATTGAAAGAGCTCTCCATGGGAAACGTGATGAGCGTCTCGATATCCTCGGGTGCCATGCCCGGGCTCTCTGTGACGACGTTGACCACGGGTGCGTTCAGGTCGGGGTAGACATCCACCGGAAGCTCGGTGAAGAACTTGATGCCGATCCCGATGAGTATACAGGCGACGATGATGATGACGATGCGGTTTTCTAATGAATATACGATAAGACGATGTATCATGCATTGTCTCCTAACGTATTGACATTATATCCTGAGATTCGAAATCCAGATATATCAGATTCAAATCATCCTCATCATGAACGATGAATGGGGTGTCCATTTTCAGGAATTCATCAGTGTACGTGTCCTGCGTGGGGATCGACGCCTCCCATTCGTTGTTTCGATCTCAGTTGATAATTTCCCTTCGTCACGACGATGTCACCGGGGGCGAGACCTTCGAGGATTTCTATAAACGGATCGGAGACGATACCCGTCTGCACGACATGACGATGGTATCCGCCGGGTTCTTTGACGAATACCACGTGAAGTTGTTCATCTTCCAACACGGCGTCTCGTGGGATAACCAATGCATCCTGTTTTTGTCCAACGATGAGGTGTGTATCGGCAAACATGCCGGGTTTCAGCTTTTTGGACCGATTGTCTATTTCGATGAAGATTTTAATGGTCTTGGTGTCCGGATTCAACGTGCTTGCGACATAGAATATTTTTCCCATGAAGTATTGATCCGGGTGTGCAGATACGTTTATTCGAACCTTCTGATCGATTTTCACCCGGGTCAGGTCCTTCTCGAAAATATCCGCTTCACACCACACGGTTTCCAGGTTGATGATTTCGTACAATCGCGTGGAAGGATCGACTTTTTGCCCGACACTGGCATTCCTGGAAGTGATGATACCGGAGATGGGCGCGTGGATATGAATCGTCGAACCGATGGCGTTGCTGTGACCCGTGGGAGGATTGTCTATTTCATCCTCGGTGATTCCGATAGCCAGGAGTTTTTTCATGGCGTAATTGTAGTTGACTTCGGCAATGTTTTTAGAAAGTTCGATTTCCTGAAAGGCCCTCTCTGATATGATATTCTCTTTGAACAGTTTCTGACGTCTTTCGAAATTCTGGCGGCTGATCTCCAGTTCCGCCTTTGCCTTGTCGTATTCGGCCCGCAGGATACCGATCTGGGGACTGGTCAGGCACACTAGCTCATCCCCGATGTTGACCCGGTCGCCCAGGTTGACGAACGCACAGTTCACGCTGCCCTCGATAAACGGACTCACGATGGCGACGGCGTTTTGATCCGGCACGATCTGTCCGGGCACGGAAACGAGGCGCTCGATACCATCGATTCTCGCTACAGTCGTTTCCAGGCCGACGAGTTTTTCCCAATCACCCTCGACGGTAATGAAGCCTTCGGCCGTATGGTCGTGCTCGTGATCTTGTACATCCGTGGATTCAAGAGCTCCATGCGCATGCGCCTTATCCTCCGCGTGTTCATGATCTTCGTGCGTTTGAGTTTCATCCAGCCCGTAATCATGCGACTGCTGCTGATCCTGGGTGCCGCTCTCACCCGAGTGCTCATGCTCTTGAGCCACTGATGATGGATGGGCATGTTCTTCATGATCGTGTTCATCGCCCGGCCATTTTGAGCACATCAGAGTGAAATACATAAGAACCACCAGAACGATGAATGATGGAAAAATCTTCATCGATTTCCTCCACTATTTTTAAAAATCGTCGGGATACCGACAGCCTGTTCCAGGTCGGCTCGTGCGGCCAGATACCGGTACAGCGCATCGTAGTATCCCGCCTTGATCCGGTTCAGCATTCTCAGGGATTCCGCGACTTCCAGGTATCCCATTTCACCTTCTTCATAGCTGCGTGTCGCGATTCGCACGAGTTCCTCGACTTCCTGAAGCGTTTTCTCCCGGTAGTTTTGAACTTGTTTCTCGGCTACCGTGAGTTGAGAAAACGCCTTGTCCACGTCCTGACATACGCGTCTTTCTGTCGATGCCAGGGTCCATCTCTTCGCATCCAGTGAATAAGTGGCACTTCGGATATCTCCCTGATTCTTCAGGAGAAACCAGAGGGGAACCGTAATCCCTATCATGCCTCCCCATGCCCTGGGAGACGGCTCATAGGGCAGATCGTGCCGGAAATACCGGAGATGAATGTCGGGCATCAGGCCCGTCCAGGAGAGATTTCTTTGAGCGCTCTGTTGAGATACCGCTGCCCTGGCTTTTTTTAGGGATGGATGGTGAGCCAGCGCCAGGGATCGCAGGGAATCTAGATTCAAGGACATAGCTTCAAAGCTAAAATCACCCATGATCTGAACCGGTATATCCGCTTTTCTGCCCAGCAGTCGTCCGAGCTCGGATAAGGCCACATCCAATCCTTCCGTTATGGCTAAGACTTGATTTTCGACTTCGGCAAGATCGACTCTCACTTTCAGGGTGTCGTAGGGCGAGGATTCCCCTGCCAGAACACGGATCCGTGCCTTCTGTAGGTTTTGGTGGGTGAGGTTTTCGATTTCCTCAAACAATATCTTTTTTTTCTCCAGAAGGACGACACGATGGAAGCCCTTTTTTACCTGATTGGTCAGGCCGTTTCGCTGCGATAAAAATTTAGCCTCTTTCTGTTTTTTTTCATGGTGATGCCACTGCCCTTTGAAGATGTAGGCCAAGGGGAAATTAAAGCTTTGGGCGAATCCCATTTTTCTCGCTCTGTAATCGGACGGATCGTGGCTATCTCTGGGTATTCCCTCGTACTCTGCGAAGAGTTCCGGGCTATCCGGAGAGATGCCTTCCCAGAGGGCAGCACCCGAGGCTTTCCATTCTTGCCTTGCACTCAACAGGTCAGGATTGTGAGCCAGTGCTTCGTCGATGGCCTGCGTTAACGTGAGTCTCTGGGCTTGGGCAGGATGCAGCCCCATCACATGATTCATCAGAATGATGAGATAAATAAATATCGATCGGAGCATATTCTGTCTCCACCGTTGGTGATAATAACTTAGATACTCATAAGAAATGACCCCTGCTCGGATCGCCGTTGGACGTCCCGGCATGTGTTCGGAATCATATCATACATAAAGTGTGTTTAAGTGCAGAGTACTCAGGCGTGATTTTTGGGAGGGTGGTATACAAAAGGATACCATGCGTGTTCATAATAGGCCACCTCCGAGGAGGTGTACAAAAAGGAGTCCAAATAAATTCGGATCGTCACGAGTTGGATGTCGCCGATGAATCCCCCGTAACAGGCGCACCGGCATTTCTTTTTACAGTGTTCGTTTTGGTGGGTATGATCAACGTCGTGATCGCGTGTATGCGTATTCTCGTGGGAGGCTTGTTCAAAAAGATGAAAATGGTATCCTGTACGGGAATCTCCTTCATGGGCAGGATCGTGCGTATGGCCGCAAAATCCCAGAGTCGTCAGTAGGAATTCAGAGATGAGGAGAAAAGCAATACCCTTTTTGCATAGATCGAACATCTATTTATTTAAGCCCCCTTGTCGCCGATCAAGAACATAACAATATGATGAATTTTTTCAGAAAAAGCAAATGCTTATTTTTCAGATGAAATATCTACGAAAACAGGACAGCATCCCGTATCGCATTTCTGCAGCCAGAACAGCATTTATACGCTTACGGATGCGTTCGATGGCGTCATC
>Ga0180431_10009202_pt1 | contig 11204 bp, 10 predicted proteins | sample SS_ome_11_FD_132459 | JGI IMG/M metagenome (GOLD analysis project Ga0180431, IMG submission 132459) | Hypersaline lake sediment archaeal communities from the Salton Sea, California, USA - SS_1_MS_1 metaG | ecosystem: Environmental > Aquatic > Non-marine Saline and Alkaline > Hypersaline >...
CAAAATTTCGGAGAGTGATTGAGCTCCCCGAGATGACAAAGCTCGTGCACAATTATGTAGTCAGCTATTTTAGCCGGTAGAAACAGAAGCTTATAGTTGAAATTCAGATTTCTTTTCTGGGAACAGCTTCCCCACAGTGAGCGTTGATTGCGAATAGCAACACGATTGTATTTGAAACCATATCGCCGGTTGAAATGATCGACTCGGGATTTTATGAATTGACGCGACTCTTCTTTATACTGCAAATAGCTTTTGCGGTCAATCCTGAGTAAAGGATTATTGGCGGCTTGTTTAATCATATTCAGCCTGGACCGCAACCAGCCACTCTTAGCTCTGACAAAGTTTTTTAGCTGCCGTGAACTTACCCACCAGGGTCGGCTGGCAACAACTTCTCCCGCGGGTGAAATTTTTAAGCAGACCCGCTTGGCACGAGCACTGACTTTTTCCTGGTAAGCAATCTCTTCACCCTCACAGCTGATTGATCTCTGCTGAGTGCTCATTCGCCGCTAGCTCCGTGCCAGTTTTCAATGACGGCAATGCCAACCCCGTTCCGCTTGGTTTCATCAAAGGCAAAGAAGCGCGGAAAAGTACGGGCCTTGCCGGAAGGCTCAAACGATAGAATATGTGGACCGTTGGCTCCGAAAGGAGACGTGAGAATTTCATCAACTCCGTCCCGGTCAATGTCTCCTGCCACATTGATGAAATCTCCGATGACATGGCGCTGATAAACCCACCAGAAGTTCTTGGGGTTACCATTCTTGTCAAAAACTCTGACGTGCGAGGAGCCGTTATTCGGAGTCGTGTAAATCCTCTCCCCGATTCCGGAAGGAGTAACACCGTTGACAACACCCGGGCCATAAGCGCGGAATATTTTCTTGAAAGTGCCGCCGACGGTGAAAATATAGACGTTCGGATCAGCGGGACCGTGGTGAGGCGATATGAGAATTTCATCAGCGCGGTCATCGTACTGGAAGGTGCCGAGGTTGCAGCCCACGGAAGCGAATGGCGCCCGGAATTGCCCGATCTTTTCCCAGTTGTCAACTCCGCGAGCGTCTTTGTAAACCAATACCTCCGGAGCGGTGTTGCCGGTGAGACAAGTCGCAATGTCATCATCAAAACCGTCATCATCAAAATCTCCGACCGTCATACTAAGACCGTCGCGGATGCTTTCATTAAAAACGAACATTTGACCCAAAAATGGCAGGGTGCCGTCATCTTTGATGCCGAAAACCCGGGCCTGCGGACCGCCGTTAGTCAGAGCAAAGACTACCACCTGATCCTTGACGCCGTTGTTGGTGGCGTCAATGGAAACTACGCCGGCACCGCCCAGATAACCGGAAGGGAACAGTCCGGAGACTTCTCCGATCTGATCAATGCCGTGCGGGTCATAGACTCGCAGCTTGGTGATTTCTCCCGGCCCCGTAGTTGCAACAATTTTCGGGCCCGGACCCGAGGAAGTCCCATCGCCACTGTCAGTCGATCCGTACTCGTTGGCGCCGATGTCATAACCGCCGTCGTAAGGCCGCACATGCCCGTCAAAGTCATCGGTCAAACCTTCTATTGCCAAGCCTTGGTTCACGGCCTGAGAAATTGACGATGATAAACGGAGATTGCCGGCACCGGGATCAACAAACCAGCCCGAGCCAGCATCGGTAACATTGTGAGAAACATCTGCCGACCCGCCGTCTCGTGAGGTAATAGCTTTGTTAGCAAGATTATTCGCAATTAGGCCTCCGGAGGTATCGCTGAAACGATATTCAATCGCGTTGTCGTAGCTGTGCTCCTGGAAAATTGTGTTGTTGTAAACCTTGGCACTGGAAGCTGACTGTAAATCAATACCAACATCAGCAAAAGCCCCGCCGGAATTATGGTAAATCATATTGTTGCGAATGATACCGCCACTATGCCCCCGCTCCCCCAACCCGAAACCGATCCCCCGGTCACAATTCATTATCAAGTTTCTCTCAACGAGAGTGCCGGACGAATCGGACCAGAAATGAATCGCGTGCTCGGCGACATCTTCACCCGGGCTTTGGATCGATTTGAAGGTGTTGCGGCGCACAATCCAGTTTTTGGTATTATGGCCATCAATCCCGCCGATGTAATATTGCGGGCCGATCCCGGTGCTATATTCCAGCAGGCTGTCTTCCAAAATTCCGCTGTCAGAACTTTTATCCATCTGGCTGGCGTCATAAGCTATTTTCACCATCTGTTCCCCGGTATCCCGAATGTGGAGATTTTTCAGAACAACATTGTCAATATCAAGCTGCAGCTGCACCGCGTGATTGGCCACTCTTTGTAAAGTTAGATCCTGGGCTGTAAAATTGTCGCCGTTGACATTGAAGATATGAGAGACGTCTCCGGTCATGCCGTTGCCCTGCAAGATAACATTTCCCCGGTTGCCGGAATAACTCTTGACCGTTACCCCGCTGGCATCTATCCAGAGCATGTCACTCAGAGTATAAGTTCCGTCTAGAATGGAAATCGTCTTATCACCGCCGGCATTGGCGTTGGTCACTGCGTTTTCCAGCTGCGCCGTGGAAGAAACGGTTACTGTCGCTCCGGCTTGGGGGATAAACAAGCAGAAGCCAAATAGAATAATGGCAGGGATTACAAAAAAGAAGACTTTTCTCATATTTTTTGCTTAATGATTCTGCTTCCATATTAGCAAAAAAAGGGCGTTTCCCAAATGGTTTATTTGTAGTAGAATAAAAGGGCTTTTATGGAAGAAGATCTGAAACAAACGAAAAAACTTTACCTGCGCAACTTTATATTTGGCGTGGAAGACAGCCTGGTATCCACCGTAGGTTTAATTTCTGGTGTGGCTGTTGCCGGGCTGGATACGAAAGTTATTTTACTAACCGGTTTGATTCTGATTTTTGTGGAAGCTTTTTCGATGGGTGCGGGAAGTCTGATCTCCGAACACTCCGCCACCGAGTACACAGAAGGCAAACACATCTTAAACAAATCCCAATGGCGCGGTGCAGGGATCATGTTCGTATCATATTTTGTGGCCGGATTCATCCCTCTCCTGCCCTATCTCTTTTTTGACAAACAGTTCGCGTTTTGGGCAGCAATTGCTTTTGCCCTGATAGCACTTTTTACTCTCGGCGTTATCAACGCCAGGGTATTCCGGGTCAAAGTCTGGCAGCACGCCCTGGAGATGCTGGTAATCGGCGGTATCGCAATCGGGCTGGGAGTGATTGTTGGCAAACTAATCGGGCAGCTGTAAAACAAAACAGGCCGGGGACAACATCCGACCTGTTTTTTATTTGAATTTATTCGCTATCTGACATTCCTCGTCCCATACCACCGCCGCGGTGCCGACCAGGTCCGCCCGGGAAACCAAGCTCATCTCTGATTTCCTTCGCCTTATCCATGTCCCCTGATTCCATCGCTTGGTGCGCCTCGACTAGCTTGTTGAAGGTGCCTTCATTTATTTTACCTTCAAGTTCATCGAGACGATTGACTACACTTTCTTCCATGGCTGTTTTCCAGGCTTCATAATCATTGTTGGCAACAGCTTCCCGAACAGCCTTCATTTCCTCCGGCATGCCGTGACCTTTGTGCCCGGGCATACCCAGTTCCTCGCGCAAGGCATCGGCTTCTTCGACCTTACCCTCAGCCATCAGATCATGCACCTGCTTCATGTTGTTGAAATTATCTTCGCTGGCGAACTCCTCTGCTCGAGAAGTAACCAGATCTTTCCAGGTGTCATAATCTCCGCTCTCCATCGCCGCTATCATTTCATCGTGATTTTCGCCGCCGGGACCCATCGGGCCCCCGAAACCGAATCCGTTCTCACCGGCATAGACAAAGGTGGTGGCTCCGATAGCCGCAGCCGCAATCGCAACTGCTACCACCGGAATGACTATTTTATTTTTTTTCATAGATTGATTTGTAAGTTGCTAGGTTCCAAAAACTAGCAACTGACAACTAATAACTAATCTAGGGCCCTGCCTCCCTACGGGAGGCCTTCACCAATAATACGCCGCCTGAATTTAGTTATTTCACTCGCCGCGGCAAAGCCCGCCCTTGCAGCCCCGGAACATCCAAATACGGGTGCATACGCCAGGGACGAATCTCAACTGCTTCAAACTCACATTCCCCGGTCATTTCGCCGATGGCTTTGATTTCGTCACCGACTGTCAACGGCTTCTTTAGATGCATTCCGATGAAAATTACTGTCCATTCCTTCTCACCGAAATCCTGCAGAATAAAGACTTTTTCATCTTCGAGCGCCACAATCTCTCCGCCCAGCAACCCCAGCTCCGGATGACTCCAGGCGCCCTGGTGTTGACCGGACATAACCCCGGGCAGCGGATGCGAAAAGCTGTAATCAACCTTGTCACCGTATCCGGCCATAAACATAAAGGTACCGCCCACGACACTGATAACAACACTGGCGGTTATGATAATAATTGGTTTATGCCGATACCATCCCTTGGTGTGTTGAAAAGTATAAATCGCCAGCAGGGCGAAAAGCGCCATTACGATAATCCAAAGATAAGGTAGGGTCAGAAAGAAATGCGGCAACGGACCACGACCAAGGTGGCGATAAATACCCCAATCGTTACTCATGACCCGGAATAGAAAAGCACTGAATGCAATCATACCTATTCCAATCGAAAGCACGAAGGCACACCAAAACAGAACATTCTTCAGAATAAAATGACTCTTTGATTTGGGATGTAGTTTCTTCCCTTTAATTTCCTTAATGACTTGGTTGGATAAATCTTTCATATGTTTAAGTACTTGATCTAGCAAGTTCTAGCTTCAATTTCTCCTTGGCACGACGCAGGAGGGTGCCAACCGTACTGACGGGTTTTTTCAGAATGCCGGAAATTTCCTCATAACTTTTGTCTTCCATAAAGCGTAGTACCAAAACCTCACGATATTTCCGGTTGATCTTTGACAGCGCCTTTGACATCTGTTCAGTCAAGTAGGTCTGGTCAATGTCATTCTCCAGATCAATGTCGGCCGCAAATCGATTGATAACTTTTTCGTCATCAACGGCGATGACATTCAGAGGACGAGCTTGGCGTTTCCGATACTGACTGATAACTTCATTATGAGTAATACGGTATACCCAGGAAGAAAACTTCAGCTTCTGATCAAAATCATTGAGGTTACGATATGCTTTGATGAAAACATTTTGCAAAACATCTTCGATATCATCATCGCTGAAATTCGAAATCCGCCGGACGTAGCGCGCCAGCTTATCCTGATATCTGGCTATTAGAATAGCGTAAAATTCCTCGTTTTTTAGCGTATCAGAAACCAGCTCCTCATCGGACTTATCGGAATGTCCGGCTGTTGTCATCATAAGCGACCTTATATAATAGTACGCCTAATTATATCTTTTATTTCAAGTAATTCAATGGAAAAGCGGAACCCCGCTAGAGATTCCGCCATAGTCTTGTGAAGTCGAAAAAGATTCGCCGCGCCACGGTCACTTCACCGGGATATTCATCCAGGAGAAAGTTGATCGTTTGCTGCGGATTGCCAGTTTCGACGTTCATGTCTTGAATCGAGACGCTTCCCCGGACAACCAGACGAACACCCAGATACCAAGGTTTTACCTTGATCCGGTGCTGAGAAACCGGCTTTCCCCGTCTGATTCGTCCAAAGTGAACCTTTCTGATTTCTTCCCTTCTCTCCAAAGAACGGAAGACGTCCCGGGCTTTTTCGGTGGCCGTCGTATGACGGCCAGTTTTCTCGGTATTCACATGCAATGGCGCCATACGAGACCTCCTCTCTGTGGCATAATTATACACAAACACCGCTGTTTGTCAAGAATATAAGCAAGGCACTATTTGACAGAATTTCTCATGACGATATAATGGGTATATAACCAATATATTATGTCCCGACCTAGAAGAAAGCGTCATGTTCATATGGATCCGATGGTGACCAGGTTCTCACCACGCAAACACCCGCATTCACCAGGCAGTGCAGTTTTGTTACTAACCGAAGAATTGGAAGCGATCCGTCTGGCTGACTTTGCCGAATTAGACCAAAAAGATGCCGCGAAAAAGATGAAAGTCCCGATAACTACTTTCCAAAGAACATTGTATTCCGCCCGAAAAAAAATTGCTGACGCCTTAATCTATGGAAAAGCTATCGAAATAAAAAACAGAGAGGAGGTGATAACTATGCCCGGAGGAGACGGAACAGGCCCAGACGGTACCGGACCGGTAGGACCCGGCCGCGGCGCCGGTCGCGGACGAGGACGGCAACCTGGCGGTTACGGATTCGGACCTGGGGGGAACTGCTTATGCCCCTCATGTAACACCAAGGTCCCGCACCAACGCGGTGTCCCCTGCTACCAAATGGAATGCCCGAAGTGCAAAACCAAAATGGTCAGAGCTAAATAATTAAAATATAAATATGGAAAAAGTCATTATCACCGCTCAGGGTGACAGTTTAGATTCTGAGCTAGACCCCCATTTCGGGCGCTGCAAGTTTATACTGGTTTGTAATCCCGAAACCAAAGAATTGGAAAAAGCTATTACCAATGTAAATGCCACTGCCCAGGGAGGCGCCGGCGTCTCCACGGCCCAAACGGTCGCCGACATGGGTATTAGTAAAATCATTACCGGCAATATCGGTCCTAAAGCCTACGAGGCTTTAACTGCCAGCGGCGTAGAGATCTACGTTGCTGAACCAGGTAAGGTGTCAGATGCCCTAGAAAAATTTGGTAACGGAGAACTAAAAAAAGTTGATGATGCCTCGGCTCCCATGCACGCGGGCTTAGGCATGAAAAAAGGCGAATGAAAAAAATTGCCGTAACCGGCGGTAAGGGCGGAACGGGAAAAAGCACCGTCTCCGTCCTATTGGCGAAAAAATTGATGGCCAGCCAAAAAGTCTTGCTGGCTGATTTGGATACGGAGTGCCCCAACGATCACCTCTTGACAGGAATCAGTCTGGAAAAGCCAATTAAGGAAACTCTTTCTAAGCTACCTGAAATAGACACCGCCAAATGCCAAAAATGTGGAGAGTGTGTAAAATCTTGTACCAGCAATGCCCTCTTTATGCCGCCGGGCAAAACTCCGATTGTTTTACCGGATCTCTGCTCGGCCTGTCAAACCTGCCTGGATGTCTGTCCGCACCAGGCCATTACCGCCAAAGACAATGTCACGGGCAAAATATATCGTCATGACTTTGGCAAAAATCTAATCCTGGTTACCGGCCAAGCCCGGGCGCGACTAATTGAAACTGCCTCTGTCGTCAGGCAAACCAAAGAAACGGCCCTGGAAATTGGCCGGAAAGAAAAAGTAGATACAATAATATTTGACACCGCCGCCGGTACTCACTGTCCGGTAGTAGTAGCCATTATGGGTGTGGAAAAAGCTATCGCCGTCACCGAACCAACACCGATGGGAGCTCACGATCTAGATCTGATATTACAATTACTAGAAAAAATTGAAGTTCCTTGTGATATATTCCTAAACCAAGCCGACCTGGGTAAAAAAGATTTAATCACAGATTTGGTAAAAAAGTTCGGGAAACAGAAGCTGTCTCACGAAATCAAACACTCTACGAAACTGGCCAAAGCTTATTCCCGTGGGGACCTATTGAACGACCCGGAGGTAAATTTACAATACGATGGGAAAATCTAAAGCCAAAAAAAATGTCGCCGTTTGCTCCGGCAAAGGCGGGGTCGGTAAATCCATGATAGCTTCTTCGCTGGCAATTTATTTAAGCAGACAAAACCAAAAAATTGTCGCGGCTGACTGCGATGTTGATGCACCTAACCTGGCTGTCTGGCTAAATGAAACCGGTGACTGGGATAAATCGGAAGAAATCCAGACATCCGATATCGCTGTAATTGATGAAAACAAATGCACCGGCTGCGGTATCTGTGAAACCAAATGCGTTTTCAAAGCTGTTCAAGTAGAAGACGGTAAAGCTAAGGTCTCCCCTTTTACTTGTGAGGGTTGCAGTCGCTGTGCCGTAAATTGCCCGGAAAATGCTATTACTATCAACCCTGTCACCAACGGGCGTATAAATTATCGCCAAACCAAGTACGATTTCCCGCTGGTATCGGGACAGCTTTATCCGGGAGAAACCGGCTCCGGCAAAATTGTGGATGCCGTCAAAGAGAAGGCTGCTGATAAAAAAGGCGACATCATGATAATTGACACATCCCCTGGCACCGGCTGCCCGGTAACGGCGGCACTACGTGACACAGATTTTGCCCTGCTTGTCACCGAACCCTCGCCGTCCGGTTTTTATGACTTGAAAAAGATAATGGAAGTGGTCAATCATTTCCGAATGGATTACGGCGTCATTGTAAACAAGTGGGATTTGAACAAAGAAATGACCGAAACAATCAGGAGCTGGGCCAGCGATAAAATGTGGGGCTTGATCTCCTATGATAAAAAAATTGTTAAATCTATTGCTAACCTAGAACCTGTCTTAGAGACAAATCTAACTGCCAGGAAAGAAATCGATGTAATTTTCTCGGAAAATGCGGGAAAGATTGTGGCCTAAAAGAATCGATTGTTGCCCAGACCAATACGATTCAAAAAACATGTCGCTAAGACATGTTTTTTAGAGAAATAGGAAAATAACTGCTTACTCTCAAAGAAGCGCAAAGCTCCCCGGGCTGGGCTCGAACCAGCGACATCCTCGTTAACAGCGAGGCGCTCTACCAACTGAGCTACCGGGGAGCTTTGCGCTCTTTTATAACAAAAAAGAACCTAACGAAAAGACATTATATATTAATTTTATCCTGAAGTCAACTAGTAATCCTTCAGTCTTCGAATCTCTTCATTCTCCCTTATCTTCTCCAGAGCTTTCGCCTCAATCTGGCGAATACGCTCGCGGGTAACACCAAATTCCTGCCCAACCTCCTCCAAAGTATGGCCCACTCCGTCGGTTAGACCGAACCGCATTTCCAAGATCTTCTGTTCGCGCGGGAGTAGATACTTGAGAATTTTTCCGACATGATCGCGCAACAGTTTGCGGCCAGCCGACATTGAGGGTGAAACTGATTTTACATCCTCGATAAAATCGCCCAAAGTGCTATCATCCTCATCGTCACCAACAGTCGTTTCTAGTGAAACAGTATCCTGATTAATCTTAATGATGTGGCGAACCTTATCGACTGGCAATCCCATCTCGGCAGCAATTTCCTCCGGCAGGGGCTCACGACCAAGATCCTGAACCAGGCGACGTGATATCTGCATAAACTTGTTAATCGTCTCTACCATATGGACCGGGATCCGGATTGTTCTTGATTGATCAGCTAAGGCGCGAGTTATCGCCTGGCGAATCCACCAAGTGGCGTAGGTAGAAAATTTGTAACCACGTTTGTAGTCAAACTTCTCGACGGCCCGAAACAGGCCGATATTTCCTTCCTGGATAAGGTCAAGCAGAGTCAACCCACCGCGGCCGACGTATTTCTTGGCGATGGAAACAACCAGACGCAAGTTGGCCTCAATCATTTTTTGCTTGGCCCTAGGATCACCCTTATCCTTCAGTTTAGCCAGCTGGACTTCTTGCTCTGCCGTCAGCAGCGGCACCCGCCCGATTTCGCGCAGGTACATCTGCACCGAATCTGCCGACAAGTGCGAAATATCATCAACTTCCTCGGTCATAACCCCGAGGATGGTTTTTTTGTCTTTTTTTTCTTCGTCCCGGCGCTCCGCAATCGGAATAGACTTCTTTGATTCCAGAACTTCTATTCCCATCTCGTCAAATTTGGCAAAAATCTCTTCCAGCTTCTCGATATTTTCTTCTGCTTCAGGCACGACCGCCATAATTTCATCTTCGGTAACAAATTTCTGTTCTTTGCCCTTGGCTAAAAGGTATTTCAACCCCAGCTTAGGAGCGACGGCAGGCTTCGCCTTGGTTTTGCTGACTTTCAAAATCTCCCGTTTTTTTCGACGGGTTTTTCTCTTTCTTTTGGTGGCACGGGGCTTGCGACGAGCAACTTTTTTCTTGGTTCTGGTTGTAGTTTTGCGCTTTTTCCTACGGGCCGTCTTTCTCTTGCGAACGGTTTTACGAGCCGGCTTGCGCTTGGCTGCCGTTTTTCGCTTCCGTTTCTTTGGCTTAGTTGCTCTCTTTTTTTTCTTTTTAGTTTTGCCTCTGGGCATAACAAAATCTATTATTGAGTATTTTTTTCTGTTTCGCGAAGTTGATTAGTAAGACGAGTGAACTCGCTGGTGAGATTTTCGATGGCTTTGGTATCCTCCACTTTCTCCGCCCGGGAGACCTCGTCACTCAACTCCCGCAAACGCTTTTTGAGATAGCTTTTTTCTAACAAGTTAATGCAGGATTTAAGCTCTTCCGCAAACAATTCTGCATCTGATTCCTCGAAATCTTTGTCAACCTCCAAGAGCAGTGTCGAGACCAAATCCGCTAGCTTGACCTCGTCTTTTTTGAGGTAATCCAAAAACTCATCCGCGGTATAGGATCGATTAGTATTATAGAACTTTTCCAAATGCAAGTAAAGATTGCGATGAGCCGATTCAGCCAGGAAATTCACGTCAAAATGGTCAAGAACGTATTCTATTTCGCCGGGATTTTTGAGAAGAAGGCCCAGAAAGCGAGATTCCAGCGAAGTAGGAGAACGATCTGCTGAAGGAAATTTTTCCGGAGCAGATTCCATTCTGCGCTGGACGCCCACCTTACGCATGGCTGATATTAGTGAATCTTCCGGTACATTTATTTTTTCAGCTAAGGTTTGAATATAATGGTGGCGTTCAATTTCGTTGCCGATCTTTTTGATAACAGGCAGCAGCTCCGCCGCAATTTCCTTTTTATCGGCCGCTTCTTCCAGATTCTTTCCCGCCAGGGCGCTGGTGAAAAAATATTTCATAATTGGTTGTCCGGAACCTGCTATCTTTTTCCAGGATTTGGGATCAGCCAGGGCAACATCCGCCGGGTCTTTTTCTACCGGCAGTTTAGCTACCTTGATATCAAATCCGCGATTCAATGCCAAATCAATCCCCCGCTTGGTTGCCATATCACCGGCCAGGTCCATGTCAAAAGCCAGAACGAGATTATTAGTATAGCGCTTGAGGAGATCGAGGTGTCCCTCGGTCAAAGCCGTTCCGGAGGAAGCAACGACATTTTTGATTCCAACCTGGTGCGAAGCCAACACGTCAGTGTAACCCTCAACGATGATACCAAGATCCTGACCACGAATTTCGGAACGGGCATCAGACAAGCCATAGAGTACCCAGCTTTTCTGA
>Ga0180431_10009203_pt1 | contig 11203 bp, 6 predicted proteins | sample SS_ome_11_FD_132459 | JGI IMG/M metagenome (GOLD analysis project Ga0180431, IMG submission 132459) | Hypersaline lake sediment archaeal communities from the Salton Sea, California, USA - SS_1_MS_1 metaG | ecosystem: Environmental > Aquatic > Non-marine Saline and Alkaline > Hypersaline >...
ATATCGAAGACAACCAATATGTGCCCGGCGACGTTGTGCCGCTTCTTTGGACTCAAGCCAATTTAAGGATAGCTTTGAAGATAATGGAACAGAGCCTGCAGTCCACGACTTCGAAGACAGAATAAGACTTCGCGAAGCCAGAGGTATCCGGCACGCTCTTCCGCCAGTTGAGTTGTGCTACCACGTATAATGAATCTTGTAGGTGACGACTTTTTCGCCGTTTGCGGGCACGCGGACGCGAAACTCGACTGTCTGGCTGTCGGTTTTGATAAAATCATCCGATTTGGCCACAATCTCCCAATTGATCCATCGATACAGATGCTCAACGACTCTGATCTCTACGGCCCCCTTTTCCTTGTGGTTGCGTACTTTGATTTCGAACGCTTCATCAAGCCAATCGTGGGATGTGTCGATTTGATAATCCGTTCTCCTCCTCTCGCCCACGAGATCGAAGGCGTTGCCGGTGTAAACGCGAACTGTTTCATCCTTTGGAGTATGATCAATGATGTTTTCACCGGTGAACTCAAGCTGGCCGTCATCATCTCGGCGATAGAATCGAACAACACCACGCGGCAGCGGTATGCCGAGATTGTTTGCCTCTGAATTCTCAAACTCCTTCATGACCCACACTTTGGGATTGCAGTCCGTGCCGTAGTCTCTGTTTTGCCGGAGGTTGTCGGGCGAATAATGCCGATAGCGATTGTGATCGATTTTTACGCCGTCGTAGACATACAACTGCTCACATTCAACCTCTTCGGCGCGAAGGAATTCGACCTGCTTGGTTTCTCTGTCCCGCAGTGTGGCCGGACGGTTCAGAGTGTAAAGGTGATACTCATCAAACGCCTTTTCCGAAACGGGCGCGGGCATACTGCCCCCTGGTGAAGCTACCATTGAGGCATATCTATATTCGTCCTGATCCGGCTGGATTTTGCTCACATCGCCGGCCATTAGCTTGATGCGAGCATTGTCAAAAGATTTTCCACTCTGATTGTCGATTGTGACCCAGCCTATTACGTTGAGCTCATCGGTATCGGCGCCGGCGAGCATACTGTAATCGGCTTTCCAGCTCATTCCTCCGCTGACATAGCTAAGCTCGGCTTCGAGTCTCCCCTTTCTGTCGGTGTTGAGAATCCAGTGAATAGTCGGTTTCAAAATTGTGTCGTCCGATAGAGACGGAAAAAGTGGCAGCCCGGGCAGGTTGAAACGAAGTTTCTCGTCGACTTCGATGGTGGGCTGTGAGTTTGAGACATTCTGGTATTGCCGCTGAGTGTATCTGGAACCATACCGCTGCATTCCCGACTGATGCGGGACGTAGCCGCTGCGAATAATTCTTCCCTTTATTATTTTCTCATCATTCGTCAGAAACTCGATTTCCTTGCCTTCGAACAGAGATAGAAGGAGCCCCTGTGAAACGGGATCGGATCGATAATTCTGCTCCAGAATCTGTATGGCGTGCCTGCCCGTCGGATCGCGGAGAATTACGGAGTCCGGCTCGAGGTGTGCCGTGATATCAGTTACGTTTATCTCGTTTATGCCTTGCCTGAGATTCAGAGTGAGCCGGTCCCGCACTACCGCGAAATTCTGATTGTAGACCGTCAAAGAAGGCTGGGCCGTCCCGACCGAGACCAGGACCGACAGAGATAAAATAACAATTTGGGAGCATTTTCCAATAGTCATCGCTTCATCCTTTCATTTTTTAAATTTTGATGAGTCGGCAGAAACAGCATATTGTCTCCGGCCGCAGGCGTCAACGACTGCCTGTTAATATATTGACGATTTTCAAAGTACACAGGTTGACAAATGAATCGGCACAGAATTGGCAGCTTGCAGGTAGATAACAACCGGTTATTTTATTAAACTTTTGCTTGACAATCGCCGAAAAGTGTAGTACATAGTGAAGAAACTGAGCTTTCTCGGGTCGAATATCATGCTTAGAGACATAAACACTGCGATTATGATAGTTATTGCGGAGAAGATGAAGCTGCCCTGAGGAAGCTACAGCACCTGACAATGAAAGCCTTCCAGAGCAGCAAACTCCGGGAGGTTTTTTTTATGCCAAGATTTGGAGACGGACAAATTAAACTCGATTTTGACAGTGAGAAATATAAACGGGCCTCAAGTCAGCAGAAAGCATGGGGGCGAAAGCTGATCGTGGAGTTAGATTTGAGGGGCGATGAACGCATTCTGGACCTCGGCTGCGGCGACGGCGCTTTGACGGCGGAACTGGCTGAACTCGTGACGGACGGATCGGTTCTGGGTATCGACTCCTCTGTGAGTATGATCGAGACAGCACGGAAAGACTGTTCATCTAAGAATCTGCGATTCGAGTTGCAGGACATTGAAAAAATTGATTTTGAGTCGGAATTCGATTTGGTTTTTTCCAACGCCGCGCTGCACTGGGTGAAGGACCACAGAAGACTTCTGGCGAACGTGCACAGAAGCCTCAAAGACCGAGGCGTGGCGCGTTTCCAATTCGCCGGTGATGGGAACTGTTCTAATCTGATTGCTGTCTTGCAGGAAACGATCTCCCAAAAGGATTACGCGGGCTATTTTGAGGATTTCCAATGGCCCTGGTATTTGCCGGTTGTCGAGCAGTATCGTAAGTTGTTGGATGATGCGGCCTTTGGCGAGAAGCGACTCTGGCATCAGAGCGCCGACAAGCATTTCGAGAGCGTTGAAGCAATGGTAAGATGGATCGATCAGCCCAGCATCGTACCTTTCCTGAGGGATGTTAATGAGAAAGACAGGCAGCGTTTTCGTGACGCCGTAGTTGAACGGATGATCGAGCGAACCAGGCAAAGCGACGGCACGTGTTTCGAGACGTTTTGCAGGATCAACGTGCTGGCGCGAAAATAGGAAATTTCGCCGGCCTTGACAGATGTGGCCTGTGGGCTTATTTTACGTGGTTTCTATTTGATGATGTAAGGGAACGTCATATGTCGGAAGAAAAGACAAAAGGTTATCGTGACACATTGAACCTGCCGAAGACGAGCTTCTCGATGAAGGCCAATTTAACGCAGCGCGAGCCGCAGTTGCGCAAGAAATGGGCGAAGAAGGATATCTATGCCACGATCAGAGAGGCCCGCAGCGGTGCTCCTTTGTACATCCTGCACGATGGCCCGCCCTACGCCAACGGCGACATTCACATGGGCCACGTTATAAACAAGGTCCTCAAAGACCTGGTAGTCAAGTACAAAACCATGGCCGGTTTCGATGCTCCTTACGTGCCGGGCTGGGATTGCCACGGGCTTCCCATCGAATCGAAGGTTGTGACCGAACTCGGCGACAAAGTCCGCGAAATGAGCAAGACCGAAATCCGCAAGCTCTGCTTCAAGTATGCCGGCAAGTACGTCAAGATTCAGAGCAAACAGTTTAGAGAACTGGGCGTATTCGGCAATTTTGAAAGTCCTTATCTGACGTTCAAGCCCTCGTACGAAGCGGGGATTCTGGAAGTTTTTGCCGAGCTTGTCGGCAAAGGTCTTGTCTATAAGCAGTTGAAACCGATTCACTGGTCGATCGGCTGCGAGACGGCGCTGGCCGAGGCCGAGCTGGAGTACAAGGACATCGCTTCGCCCAGCATCTTTGTGAATTTCCCCGTTGCCGAGCAGAGCATCGCGAAACTGGCCGAGCTGGGCCTGGTCGATCCGGCCGGGGCCGCGGGCCAGGAGGTCTGCTTCATGATCTGGACGACGACTCCCTGGACGCTGGCGGCGAATCTGGCGGTTGCGGTACACCCGCGACTGGAATACACGGCGATAAGCTACGAGAAAGACGGCACGGACTTCGTCTCGGTGGTCGCAACCGACCGCATCGAGGCGGTGGCGGCCGCGGGCAATCTTGCCGATGGCCGGTACGAAGTCAGCGAAACAACCGTCAGGGGCAGCGAGTTGGAAGGCCTGCGATACGAACACCCGTTCGTCGAGAGCAATCCGAGCGATAAGGACGCCTACATGGTTCTGCTCGCCGATTACGTCACCACTGAAGACGGCACGGGGCTGGTCCATACCGCGCCGGGGCACGGCGTTGAGGACTATATGACCGGACAGAAGTATGGCCTGGCGATTTACTCGCCTGTGATGGACGACGGGCGCTACGACAAGACTGTGCCGAGCTGGTTGCAGGGGCTGAGCGTGCTCGAAGTCGATTCCGTTGTCAATAACGACCTGCGGCAGAAAGGCCTGCTCTTCGCTCAGGGCGAGATCACCCACAGCTATCCGCACTGCTGGCGCAGCAAGGGGCCGGTCATTTTCCGGGCGACCGAGCAGTGGTTCGTGGGAGTCGACAAGGAAATCCCCGGCGAGGACCGAAATCTGCGAGACCTGGCGCTCGATAGCGTCAGAGACGTGAAGTGGATCCCTGCCTGGGGCGAGAAACGCATCGCCGGGATGCTCGAATCAAGGCCCGACTGGTGCATCAGCCGGCAGCGAAGCTGGGGCCTGCCGATTCCGGTATTCACAAACGCCGCAGGCAAGACTCTGGTTACCAAAGAATCGGTCCTGGCGGTGTCAAGGCACATAGCCGAGCGGGGCTCGAACAGTTGGTTCACCGACTCGCCTGCCGAGATTCTCGGGGAGGATTTTGAACTGCCCGAAGGGTTCGTAATGGATGAGCTGCAGAAAGAAGAGAACATTTTCGACGTCTGGTTCGAGTCGGGCTGTAGCTGGTACAGCGTCTGCGTCAAAGAGGCGGGCTGGCCGGTGCCGGTCGATCTGTATCTCGAAGGTTCGGACCAGCATCGTGGGTGGTTCCAATTGTCGCTGCTGCCGGGTCTGGGAGCGACGGGCAAGCCGCCCTTCCGGAACGTCCTGACGCACGGCTTCACCGTCGATGAGAAGGGAATGAAACAATCCAAATCGCTTGGCAACTACGTCAACGCGCTGGAAGAAGCAGCGAAGTACGGTTCGGATATTCTCAGGCTCTGGGTTTCGAGCGTGAACTATCAGGAAGACATCCGCTGCAACGACGAGATCATCGGTCGCACTCAGGACGCCTACCGTAAGATCAGGAACACGCTGCGGTACCTGTTCGGCAACATCGACGATTTCGATCCCAAGAAAAACGGTGTCGCGTACGATGAGATGTTTGAGATCGACAAGTGGGCAATGCAGAAACTGCAAAAACTGATCGCCGATGTCACCGAGGCGTATGAGAACTTCATTTTCCACAGAGTCTATTCGCTTATCTACAACTTCTGCACCGTAGAGATGAGCAGCATCTACATGGACGTTCTCAAAGACCGAATGTACTGCGACGCCGCCGACAGTCAATCCCGGCGAAGCGCCCAGACGGCCATGTATAACATTCTGGACGCCCTGATCCGAATGCTGGCTCCGATATTGGCACACACCGCCGAAGAGGCCTGGGCCGCGACGAAATTCAAGTCCGAAGAAGTGGACAGCGTACACCTGGCTTTGATGCCCAAGGTCGACGATTCTATCGATCTTAAGAGCGCTGAACCGAAATGGCAAAAGCTCATGGAGCTGCGCGACGAGGTCCTCCGCGTCCTCGAAGGACTCCGGCAGGAGAAGAAAATCGCCAGCAATCAACAGGCCTGTGTGACGATTAATTGTGAGGACGAGGATGCAGCGCTGCTGAAGGAGTTCGGGCTCGACCAGTTCGCGGCGCTCTGTATTGCCAGCGAGGTCAAGCTCCAGCCGACCGTGGGCGAAACAATGGTCGCCGCACAGAAGAGTTCGTACGAAAAATGCCAGCGCTGCTGGAACTACTGGCCCAGCGTAGGCGCCAATGCCGAACACCCGGACCTGTGCCGGCGCTGCATTGACGTCACTTGCTCCTGAACGACGCGACATCCGCAATACGAGTACGTCATTTCGAGCCGTCGAGCCGCTTCGCTGCCAGTGTCGGAAAGAAACAAATGTGCTTGCTTCAATCCAGTGTGGCAGCCACTAAGCAACCGTAGTGAGCCCAGTGGATGGTATCCCAGCGCTCATCCACTTCACTCGCTTCGCCCCTGAGGGGCAAGCTCATTCAGTGGCTGCCATCCGGGGAACAAAAGAAGTCTGTGCTTCTTAGGAGCGGAGCGTCCCATCGGGAGGCGAAGCGGAGAAATCCGATTTGGACACATTTGGTGCGATCCATCGCACCTTACCGATTATCACTATTGGAGGGCCATACAGAACATCTCAGACTACATCAACATAGCTTGCAATTCCGGCGTGGATTTGATATTGTACCGGCAATAGGAACATAAGGCTTTGCAGTAATTGGTCCATTTTGTGAACTTTGTCCGGAGGTCGTCCTCATGCCAAAAACCAGAAAATTCACACGTCGCAACTTCCTGAGCTTAACGGCACCCGCGGTGGTGGCGCCGCTGATTGTACCCGCTTCGGTGCTGGGTCTGACAGAACGCCCGGCTGCGAGCGAACGGATCGTAGTAGGCTCTATCGGCCTCGGCGGCCAAGGGGACCGTGATATGTCAGGGCTGATGAATGACCCGAGGGTCCAGGTGGTGGCCATTTGTGATTGCGACAGTGGATCGGCGAACTACGAAAGGGGCTGGCATCGCGGCCTGGCGCCCGCCAGGGCCAAGATCGAGGCTCATTATGCCCGGCAGCGGCAGGCCGGCACTCACAAAGGCGTTTTCGAGACCGGAGATTTCCGCAAGTTGCTCGCCAGAGACGACATCGACGCCGTCACCTGTTCGACGCCGGACCACTGGCACGCCGCTGTGGTGGTTGCCGCGGCAAAAGCGGGCAAGGACATCTATTGTCAGAAGCCTCTGTCTCTGACGGTGGAAGACGGCCGGGCGATGGCGCGAGCGGTCCGGCGATACAACCGGATCTTCCAGTGCGGCAGCCAGCGACGCTCGGACGGCAGGTGCCGCCACGCGTGCGAGCTGGTTCGCAACGGCCGAATCGGGAAGCTGCAAACCGTGCTCGTGGGCCTTCCCGGCGGCCACAGCAATCCCCGCCAGGGTCGCTCACCCGAGATCATGCCGGTGCCGAAGGGCCTTGACTACCGGACGTGGCTCGGACCTGCACCCTATGCGCCCTATACACTGGATCGCTGCCACTGGACGTACCGCTGGAATCTGGACTACTCGGGAGGCCAGCTCACCGACTGGGGCGCCCACTTTCTCGACATGGCCCATTGGGGTATGGGCGCCGAGCACACGGGGCCCGTTGAGGTCGAAGGCAAAGGCACATTTCCGCCCGGCGGCGACGTCTGGAATACGCCTACCAAATTCCACATCGAGTGCCTCTATGCCGGCGGGGTCAAGATGATCATCACGAATCGGGGCGGCGGGGTCAGGTTTATTGGCGACGAGGGAACGGTCACATTATCCGGCTCCGAGCCGAAGTCGATCTGGGAATCGCAGATTGGGCCGGAAGAGACTCACCTCTACAAAAGTGACAATCACTACGGCAACTTCGTGGACTGTGTCATTAGTCGCAAGCAAACGGCCGCACCGGTGGACGTGGCGCACCGCTCAATTACGCCGGCCCATCTGGGTGGTATTGCGATGACGCTGGGTCGCAAGCTTCGATGGGACCCGGCACAGGAGGAATTCATCGGAGATTCGCAGGCCAACAGAATGCTTTTCAGATCATACAGTGCACCGTGGTCTCTGTAAGCTGTAGAAAATGCAATTAGTGAGGTACTAACATGACCAACAGGCAATGCACAATTCTGATCGCAACTGGGTGGCTTGTGGCTTCCGGCGTCACTATCTCCGCGGGATCGATCTCGAACGAATTAAAGCCGGAAGCGATTGCGGCAAGAATCGCTGAGCATCGAATGGGTGACCTGATCGTCAAGTCCGGGCCGGCAGATTCCGTCCACATAGAGCAGTTGCGGCACGAGTTCTGGTTCGGTGCGGCCATTTCTTCGGGTGTGTTTAGCGGCTGGATGAACGCTGAAGATCAACAAAAATACAAAGAGACGTTTCTGGCCAATTTTAACGCCGCCGTCACCGAAAACGCCGTAAAGTGGGCCTCGATGGAGCGCCGTCAGGGACAGGTGGACTATCGTGTCGTCGATGCGATTCTCGCGTGGACCGAGGAGCATGAAATCCCGCTACGGGGGCATTGCGTGTTCTGGGGCATCCCTAACCGGGTTCAGGACTGGCTCAAACAAATGAACGACGCCGAACTGCGCGAGACTCTGAAGAGCCGCGCGACAGACGTTGGAAGCCGCTACCGTGGCAGATTTGCCGAATTTGACCTGAACAATGAGATGCTGCACGCCAATTATTATCGGGATCGCCTCGGGCCCGCGATTACCAGGGACATGGCGGAGTGGTTCCGGAAGGCCGATCCCGACGCCAGGCTCTTCCTCAACGACTACGATATTTTAACGGGCAACCGGCTGGACGACTATATCAAACACATTCGCGGCTTTCTCGATCAGGGTGTGCCGTTTGCCGGGATCGGCGTACAGGGGCATCTGCATGGAGAATCGTTCGAGCCGGAGGCCCTACAGAATGCCCTCAACGAACTGGGCAAGATCGGCCTGCCGATCCGCATTACCGAGTTCAACATGCCGGGACAACGATCGCGCTTCATGCGGCGGCGTGACCTGAAGCTGACGGAAAAGGAGGAGCAGGCCAAAGCTAAAGCTCTGGCCGAATACTATCGCATCTGCTTTGCCCATCCGGCGGTCGAGGGGATTCTCATGTGGGGATTCTGGGAGGGGGCAAACTGGATTCGCCAGTCCTCGATGTACCGCCGGGACTGGACACCAACGCCCGCGGCTGAGGCGTATCGCAACCTTGTCTTCAAAGAATGCTGGACCAATATTGACAGAAAGGCCGACCGGAACGGCCTGTGCCGCGTTCGAGGTTTCTACGGCAAGTATGCCGTGACGTCTGGGGGACAGACGAAGAAGGTGTCGCTCAGCAAAGACAAGGGAAGTGTGACCGTGAACTTCGAATGAAATGGTGCGATGCATCGCGCCCTACGTAACTTTGGTGAAATCTCATGAGTATTGTAAAACTGATGGTAGTTTTGGCAACTGTTTGTTCTGTTTGCGTTGGGGCCGGATCAGATGATACTTCCATGTCTTCAATGGATGTTCTGGAATGGGAAAAAGTCGCGGCAGGTGTGTGGAAAGCGTCTATCGGCAAGAAAGAATTAGCCTCTACGGACTATGCCGGCACACCCAAGCTGAAAGCTCTTTCCGAGATGGGGAATGCTGAGTTTCCATTCGACCGAGATGCAACTCGCGGGCAGGTCAACGCATCGGGCGCAAACGTCAGGCTCCCGCTCGATGAATCTGAGAAAATTTACGGACTCGGCCTGGAGTTTCAGGGTATCAATCGCCGAAGCAACGTCTATCACCTTAAAGTGGATCACTACGGCGGCGTCAAGGGATATACCCATGCGCCCGTGCCCTTCTATGTCTCAAGCAAAGGGTACGGCGTATTCGTCTCGACGGCCTGGCGGCCGTCCTTCTATGTCGGCATCGGCAATCGCAAAGACAGCAAGCTGCCCCCTTATGTCGATCGAACGACCGGCGGCAGAAAATGGAGTTCAAGACCGGTTTCCGACGCGGTCGAAGCAAGCGTACCCGGAGAGGGACTGGAAGTCTATGTATTTGGCGGTAACAGCCCTCTCGAAGCCGTACGACGATACAATCTGTTCTGTGGCGGCGGCGTTCTGCCTCCGCGCTGGGGTCTTGGCTTCTGGCATCGGATGCACACGCGAAGCTCCGATGCGGACGTGCTGAAAGAAGTCGCCGAATTCGAGAAGCGGGACTTTCCGCTCGACGTGATCGGGCTTGAACCAGGCTGGCAGAGCTTTGCCTATCCATGTTCCTTTGATTGGGATAAAACGCGATTTCCGGAGCCAAAGCGGTTTCTGAAACAACTGTCACAGAAAGGCATCAAGGTCAATCTATGGGAGAATCCCTATGTATCGCCCACGTCTACGATTTCAGAGGCTCTGAAACCGTACACCGCCAGTCATACCGTCTGGCTCGGCGAGGTGCCGGATTATACGCTCGACGGGGCGCGAAAGGTATTGCTCGATCACCATCAGAAGAACCATCTGGACATAGGAGTCAGCGGGTACAAGTTCGACGAAGTGGACGGCTACGACGTCTGGCTCTGGCCCGACCACGCGTCGTTTCCTTCGGGCCACAGCGCGGTGCAGATTCGCCAATTGTACGGCCTGATGATCCAGAACATGTTTATGGATCGCTTCCGGGAGTTGAACAGACGCACGTACGGACTGGTCAGAAGTTCCAACGGGGCAGCCAGCCCATCGGGCTTCGTTATATATAGCGACTATTACGATCATCGTGGATACGTCACGGCATTAGTGAATTGTTCGCTGGCCGGGGTGCTCTGGACGCCGGAGATTCGCAGCGCAAGATCGGATGAAGAGTGGCTCAGGCGTTTTCAGTCGGTCTGCTTCTCGCCGCTGGTCCAGCTCAACGCCTGGTCGTCGGGCAAAAAGCCCTGGAGCTTCGCCAAAGTGACAGGCATGGTTCGGGACGTTATCAAACTGCGGACACAACTGCTTCCATACATGTACACGGCATTTTACGATTACAACAAGAGAGGGATTCCTCCGTTTCGGGCGATGGTATTGGAGACCGGGTTCGAGAACACCGAAGAAATCATCGGCGGCAGGGAGCACGGGGAAGAAAATCCATACGCAGAGACAACGCGGCTGGAAACAACGGATCAGTACATGATGGGCCCGTCAATATTGGTCGCGCCGGTCTTTGCCGGGCAGAAGAGCCGCAAGGTCGTGCTGCCGCGAGGCAATTGGTACGATTTCTACACCGGCAAACTTGTCGGCAACGGCGAGACTATAACGATCAGGACAAAGCTCGAACAAATCCCCCTGTTCGTCAAAGACGGCGGCATTGTGCCGATGATGCCCGCCGTGAGCAACATAGAGAAAGCCGAAGGCCCAATCGACCTCGAAGTCCGCCATTACGGCCAAAAGGAAAACACATATCTGCTCTATGACGATGACGGCAAAACATTCGACTACGAAAAGGGCATATATTCGATAACGGAGCTAAAAGTCCAAAACCGCAACGGAAGACTAACCGGAAGTTCTTCCAATTCCGGCAACCAGTGGAAATCCCGCTACGGCAAAATCTCCTGGAAATACATGGGCGAATGACTTCCTTCGTGCCGGCGTTCAGCTTAGATCATCTCTGCAAACGACGGTTACTCTAAACAGGTGGACGATTGTTAATCTGTTCGCAGACCTTCTCGTACACCTGC
>Ga0180431_10009204_pt1 | contig 11202 bp, 7 predicted proteins | sample SS_ome_11_FD_132459 | JGI IMG/M metagenome (GOLD analysis project Ga0180431, IMG submission 132459) | Hypersaline lake sediment archaeal communities from the Salton Sea, California, USA - SS_1_MS_1 metaG | ecosystem: Environmental > Aquatic > Non-marine Saline and Alkaline > Hypersaline >...
GGAATATTCGATCCCTTCTTCGCTACCGCAGGCTGCTCGTGGAACGGATTGGAAAGGAGGACACAGATGCCAGGACCGCGCAAGATCTTGATATGTGATAACGAAGAAAAAATAAGAAAGTCCTTGGGAAATCTGTTAACGGCCAATGGCTACAAAGTAGCATTGACCGAGAATGGCGCAAGGTGCTTAAAAATATTGGCGGATCAAGTCTTTGACCTGGTGATCCTGGATATCATCATGCCGGATATGACCGGAATCGAGGTGCTAAACAGGATAAGAAAGAAGGGGCAAAATACGGACGTCATAATGATTACCGGCTATGCTGATAAAGACATGATCTCTGCCGCTTTTCGGCTCAGTGCTTATGATGTCATTGAAAAACCCTTTGAGCCCAACCAGATCTTGAACACGATCTCAAATTGTTTGAGTAAAAAGGACGATTTCCAAAAAAATCTGGAAAAAAAGAACGGGAATTTGAAGGGGTCAGAAAAGAGATATCGTGAGGTATCCGACGACTCCAAAGACATGATCTATATGACACGTAACGGAGATCTGGCAGACATCAACAAGGCTGGAGTTGAACTCTTGGGGTACAAAAGCAAACAAGAAATTTTAGACATGCAGTTTTTGAAACTCATGTTTCATAATCCTATTGACAGTGAGCTGTTCCAGGAAAGTATGGAACAAAACGGCGCTATCAAGGATTATCCGACTAAGTTTAAAACAAAGGAAGGAACAAAGATTTCCGTCCTGATTACTGCCAGTGCCATAAAAGACCAAGAAGGAAACATGATTGGTCAGAGGGGAATTGTTCGTGACGTAACAGATATTGAAGCGGCCATGAACAAAACACTGTCCCTGATGAGAAAAATCAAAGAGGCAAAGGAGGAATGGGAAACAACATTTGATGCCATTGAAGACGCTATTTTTCTGATAGATGAGACCTTTACTATTCAGAGGGCAAATAAGGGCCTGGCCAAACTGGTAGAAAAAGACATAACGGATATTATCGGCCAGAAATGTTATAAACTCCTCCACGGCATTAACTTTGTGCCGAATTTCTGTCTTCGGTCTACCCTGATCAAGACCTGTTCTTCTCAAACTAATGAACTATGGGAGCCTCACCTGAATCGGTACCTGCGAATCAATTGTTATCCTATCACTAACGGCAACAGGGAGATTCGCGAGGTCATTCATGTGCTGAGGGATGTTACTGAGGCGCAAAAGGCCCACCAGGAGATTGAATACCTGGCCAGCCTTGTCCGCTACTCCCATGACGCCATTATCAGCACAGACATGAAGTGTCGTATCACCAGTTGGAACAAAACGGCCGAAAGGATCTTTGGTTATTCTGAAAAAGAGGCAGTGGGTAATTACGTTGATATCATTGTCCCGAAGGAGCATAGAAAGGAATGTCACGTCTTCGTTGAAGAAATTGCCGAAGGAGGGGGATTTGAACATTACGAAACAAAAAGAAACACAAAATACGGCAATTACATAGATGTTGATCTGACGCTTTCTCCTATCAAGGACCGTAAGGGTGTTATAATCGGCATCTCTTTTATAGCAAGAGATGTCACCTATCAGAAAAGACTTGAAGCCAAGCTGGTTCAGGCCCAAAAGATGGAATCAATAGGCACGCTGGCGGGCGGGATAGCACATGACTTCAACAATCTGCTTATGGGTATTCAGGGTTATGCCTCTCTGATGCTCCTGAAGATTGATGCCATGCATCCCCATCATGAAATGCTAAAGAGAATCGAGGAACAGGTTCAAAGTGCCGCTGATCTGACCAAACAGCTTCTCGGATTTGCAAGGAGTGGAAGATACGAAACCAGGCCGACTAATTTAAACGAGCTGATCCACAAATCTGCGGAGATGTTTGGCCGAACCAAAAAAGAGATTGTTATACACAGTAAATTAGGGAAAGACCTGTGGACGGTGGAGGTCGATCAAGGCCAGATGGAGCAAGTACTTTTAAATCTTTATGTCAACGCCTGGCATGCCATGCCCGGTGGGGGTAATCTCTATCTTGAAACGAGTAATGTGACTTTAGAAAAGTATTACGTAAAACCTTATGATATAAAGGCCGGTAATTATGTAAAAATATCTGTCACCGATACCGGTATAGGCATGGATAAAAAGACGCAGAAACGTGTCTTCGATCCGTTCTTCACTACCAAGGAGATGGGAAGGGGTACAGGCCTGGGTCTGGCCTCGGTCTATGGGATTATCATCAATCACAAGGGGATTATCAATGTCTACAGTGAAAAAGGCCATGGTACCACCTTTAGCATATACCTGCCTGTTTGTAATAACGCCATTATTCCGGTAACCAAATTAGTGAGAAATGAAGTTATGAAGGGGACTGAAACCATCCTCCTGGTGGATGACGAGGAACAGGTGCTGGATACCGGCAGACAGATGTTGGAGTATCTTGGTTATAGAGTACTCGCAGCCCGCGGTGGTAAAGAGGCATGGGCACTATACCAAGATAACAGAAACAGAATTGATCTTGTCATTCTTGATTTAATCATGCCGGACACGGGTGGCGGTAAGGTCTATGATAAAATGAAGGCACTGAACCCTGATGTAAAGGTTATCCTCTCAAGCGGCTACAGCCTCGATGGTGAGGCCTCTGAAGTCTTTAAGCGGGGGGCCAATGCCTTCATTCAAAAACCCTTCAGTATATTAACCTTATCATACAAGTTACGAGAGGTGATAGGCGAAATCAGTCCCCCTTTCAATCCGTGAAAAGCGTTTTTTATAAGTCATTCAGCATTCGTTTTCAAACGATCCAAGAATTCCCGTTTTACCAGATGAATTTCGTCCTCCCGATACGTGACCTCGCCGTCCAGTCTGGCCTCAAGCAGTCGATGAAGTATTGTATGGAAGAGAGGACCCGGTTCAAGACCCATCTCCTGTAAGTCATCTCCTGTAAGCAAAGATCTTGCATCACATAGTTCCGTAATATACCGCGATATGGCCTGTCTGGCATCATCGTTCTCAGCAATTGAAAGGATATGGAGAAGGAGATCAATATCCAGACCTTTCAACAGCCAATAGACCTCGCTGGCCTTCATGGAAGGTCGCCTGGAAAGAAGATCAAGGGCCTTTATTGCAATCTGACGTCCCTCCACAAAAATATCCCTCTTTGAGCCAACAAGGTCTAAACGATCTACGGCTTCTCGAATTTCTTGAAATTTCAGCCCTTCAAAAAGCGCCAGCATATAAACCGCCCACCTCCTCGGTCTCCTTGTTCTAAAAAGCAGATCATACCAGGCCAGGACATCATAGGTCCGAGTAAGTGCCCCTTCTTCCTTTGGACCTAACCGAATGCCTTGATGAATCACTTTCAGTAAGCCCAGATCGGCCAGCCTTTTGATGGCGGACCTCGGATCCGGCTCCCTCAATATGAATATGAGCTCCGCGAGTAAACGCTTTCCGGAAAGCCTTGAGAATATGTCAAGACGTACTGCATTCTGAATCAACTTCAAGGTATGCTTGCCTATTCTGAAACCGTATCGTTGCTCAAAACGGACTGCCCTGAAGACCCTTGTCGGATCTTCAACAAAACTCAGGCTGTGCAGGACCCGAATCGTATGATCTTTGAGATCCCTTTGGCCCCCAAAGAAGTCTATCAATAACCCGAATTCCTTCGGATTTAGCTTAATAGCCAATGTATTTATGGTAAAATCCCGCCGAAACAGATCTAACTTGGTAGATGAAAGTGCTACCGTAGGCATGGCGGCAGGGTACTTGTAGTATTCCCACCTGGCTGTTGCCACGTCCACTTTAAAGCCATCGGGGAAGATCACGACCGCTGTTCCGAACTTCTTATGGGCACGAACCCTTGCTTTAAAACGTTCGGCAAAGGCCTCGGCAAAGGCGATCCCGTCTCCCTCAACGACCAGATCTATATCCAGATTGGGCTTTCTTAACAGCAGGTCTCTCACAAAGCCACCTGCTACACAGATATGAAAACCCTCATCCTCTGCTACTTCCCCTGCATTTATCAATAGATCGAATATCCGGGAAGGCAGCTTCTCCTTCAACAAGGAGAGGACGTTCTTACGCTGTTCCTTTCCTGAAAGCAGGGCTTCAGGTCTCCTTGCAGCATCTCCACTCAATATCTGAAGAAGATCCGTCCTTGTGATTACCCCTTGTATTTTTCCTTTATCCACTACAGGGACAAAACGCTGACGATGATTGACAATAAGCTCCTGGACCTTGGTAAGCGTATCCATAGGATTAAGGACCTCGAAATCCGTTGTCATATATTCACGTACCGGCAGGTCTGAAAGACCATGATATATTGCCTTCTCCACGGTCCTGCGGGAAATGATGCCAAGGACCCTGCCTTCATGGACTACAGGCAAGACCGTGATGCCGTAACGCGTTAACTTGTCGTTGACCTGTGAAAGAGTAGTGTCCGGCAGGACCGAGAGCACTGGATATGACATGATGTCTTTCACTTCAGGCTCTGTTCCGAGCCGCCTGTGAAGTTCGGTTAAAAGACACTCCTCGGCCTCGGCAAGGGTCAATCCCTTTATTGTGGCAGAGGCGGCCATGGGGTGGCCTCCCCCACCGATTGCCTTCAGCACCTTCCCGACGTCAACTCTCTCATCCCGGCTGCGGCCCACTATTAATATTTGATCCGACATCAGTGCCATGGCAAAAATCACGGGCAGTTTCTCCATATCCATTAATTCGTGAGCCAGGACAGCAAAGTCCTCCACATACAACGGCGAAGATGTCTTTGCCAACGTCACAGGAATGCCGGCCAGAGTATACGTCGCTGCGTTGTTCAAAAGATCGTTCAAAAGCCTTACATGCTCGGGAGTGAACCTGTGTTCAAGGAGTTTGGATATCGTCTTTAGGTCAGCCCCTTTATCGAGCAGCCAGGCAGCCGCCTCCATGTCATCTGACGTGGTGGAGCTGAAAGTAAAAGAGCCCGTATCCTCGTATATACCCAAGGCCAGAATAGTCGCCTCCTCCGGGCTGACATCCATCCCTTTTTCTTTCAGGAGTCGAATCATCAAGGTCGTATTTGCGCCCACCTGTCTGAAAAAGGTCTTGTCTGCCATTATGTCTTCACTGCAAGGGGGATGATGGTCGAATACGTGGACTTCGACATCAGGCCTTTCCAAAAGCAATGACAAAGGACCGATGCGGCCTTTTTGCCTGGTGTCTACGACGACAAGAAGCTCAACCTTGTCAAGGTCTATATCCTTGAGACGTTTTACGTCTATAAAACAACTGCTTGACTGTAGGAGAAATTCGCGCAGGTCTCTCTCCTGGGAACCAGGCAAAACGATCTGCGCCCCTGGATAAAGTTTGGTTGCAGCCAGGCAAGATGCCAGCGCATCAAAATCCGCGTTAAGATGAGAGGTGATAATGGTCTTGGGAAAATCTGCTGGGGTCTGGGCCAAGTAAATCCCTTAACGTGTGCTGCTGTTGCGAGTGAAGCAATCCCTTCCCCGGGAAGGAGATTGCTTCGCCGCCAAGTTCCCTGCAATTATAGAAGGCACTGGTGAACGTATATTGCCGGAACTTTTGAAGAAGTTAGCGCGCCTGACGTAAAATATCTCGTCAGGACCTCTTACAACATCACCAGGTAAAAATCACTGCCTGATCTATTTGCCTGCCCTATATGGATTGACCGTAAGGACCGGACAGTGGGCCCCTTTGACAACACCTGCCGCCACGCTGCCAAACATGATCTTATCAAGCCCCTTTCTCCCATGGGTACCGATTATGATCATATCTGTGCCGCTCTTCACGGCGTGTTTTATTATTTCTTCCGTTACGTCGCCCACGGCAATTGTTGTCTTTATATCCAGACCTGGAAATTTCTCTTCAGCGAACCTGTACATGGCCTTCTGGCCACCTTCTAAAAGCTCCGCTTCAAAACTGGAATACCAGGCAGTGCCCATTTCAAAACCAACAAAGTCAGCTGAACCCCTCACCACGTGTATAAGCTCTATCTCCGCCCCCAGCTTTTCCGCCATAAGCTTTACATAGGGCAAGATATTATCAGAGCTTTCAAAAAAATCCACAGGATACAGAATCTTCTTAATTTCTAGCATTGAGATCTCCTCCTTTTGATTATACCTCATTTCTGAACTTAATGCCGATTAGTTAGATTTTTAGCATTTGTTGACCCAATGTCAAGCTTGCTGACACAGCCTGCTGCCCTTATAATACCCCCAAAATATTTATTTAGCTGATTTTCCATGTTCACATGTATCTAAAACGAACATCTCTTTACTATCAAGACAAGACATTTGGAGCAATAAATGGGTTTAACGGCAACAGAAAAAATCATAGGCGCGCACTTGGTGGAAGGTGAAATGAATCCAGGCAGCCAGATCGCTATCCGCATTGACCAGACACTTACTCAAGACGCCACGGGCACCATGGCATACCTGGAATTTGAGGCCATAGGCATACCCAAAGTCAAGACGGAATTGTCCGTAAGTTACGTAGACCATAACTTGCTGCAATCCGACTTTAGGAATGCCGATGATCACCGGTTCCTCCGGTCCATTGCCGCACGCTACGGCATATATTTTTCCAGCCCGGGAAACGGGATATGCCACCAGATACACCTGGAGCGTTTTGCCGTCCCAGGCAAGACACTGCTGGGCTCGGACAGTCACACTCCGACAGCCGGTGGATGCGGAATGCTCGCCATAGGTGCGGGTGGACTTGATGTGGCCCTGGCCATGGCCGGACAGCCATTCTACTTGAGAATGCCGTATATTACAGGTGTACGCCTAAAGGGAAGGCTTGGCCCTTGGGTCTCGGCAAGAGACGTCATCCTTGAACTGCTCCGTCTTATGACGGTAAAGGGCGGTGTGGGGAAAATCATTGAATATTTTGGACCCGGTGTTGCCACGCTGTCTGCAACTGACAGGGCTACAATAGCAAATCTGGGAACTGAACTGGGGGCTACAGGTACAGTCTTTCCTTCTGATGAAGCGACCAAGAGCTTTCTTGTCAGCCAGAAAAGAGAAGGGGTATGGCAAGAGCTTAAGGCAGACCGGAATGCCGTCTATCATGAAATAATAGATATGGATCTCTCTTCTCTTGAACCCATGATAGCCTGTCCATCAGCCCCGGACAATGTAGTCCCAGTGCGAAAGGTGGCCGGACAGCCGGTATCTCAGGTTATTATAGGCTCCTGTGCCAACTCATCATTCAGGGACATAGTCGTTGCTGCCAAATCCCTTGAATCCTCCGAAATACACCCGTTTGTAAGTTTTGAAATAAATCCCGGCAGCCGGCAGGTATTGGAAAACGTCGACATGGCCGGGGCCTTACGCACATTGATCCATGCCGGGGCCAGAATACACCAGTGCGGCTGCCTGGGATGTATCGGTATGGGACAGGCCCCGGCCACGGGGAGCATATCTTTAAGGACCTTTACCCGCAACTTTCCCGGAAGAAGCGGCACAAAGGACGACCAGGTATATCTATGCAGTCCTGAAACCGCGGTTGCGTCCGCGATAAAAGGAGTGATCACAGACCCGAGAAACCTTGGAAAGGCACCCGAGGTATTGCTTCCCAAAACATATCTTATAAATGACAACGGAATAATACCTCCCTCGAAAGACGGCTCAGAGGTATCAGTACTGCGCGGCCCCAACATAAAACCTCTTCCGGAATTTGAGCCCCTGCCGGAAGACTTGAAGGCCAGGGTACTTCTGAAGGTAGAAGATAACATAACCACTGACCATATTATGCCCGCCGGGAGCAAGATATTGCCGCTCAGAAGCAACGTGCCGGCTATCAGTGAGTATGTCTTTTCCGCTATTGATCCAGAGTTTTCCTCAAGATGCAAGGCGACAGGCAACGTGATGATAGTCGGAGGAGAAAATTACGGCCAGGGGTCTTCAAGGGAGCACGCCGCGCTGGCACCCAGGTATCTTGGTGTACGCGTCAAACTGGTAAAGAGCTTCGCCAGAATACACAAGGCAAATCTTATCAATTTCGGTATTCTGCCGCTTACTTTTACGAATCCGAACGTATATGACCGGATTGAGCAGGGAGACACGGTCAACATCCCAAGTCTGAAGACTGCCCTGCTGAAAGGCTCGGACCTGGTATCGGTAGAAATCAATCAGGACAAAACAATACAGGCCCGCATGGAGTTGTCTGAAAGAGATCGCACAATATTGGCCTCCGGCAGCCTTCTTAATTGGGTAAGGGCCGGTATTGGCGCCGGGAGGGCATAGAACTGATTCTCTCTTCAAAAGACAATTCTGTAGAAATTCGTCGGGCAGGGTCCGGAATAACAGCAAAGATAAGGGTCCCCGGATCAAAAAGCATCACCCAGCGGGCCCTGGTAGTTGCCTCTTTAGCTGAAGGGGACAGCGAGCTGAAGAGCCCTTTGAACAGCGAAGACACCCGATTGCTCAGAAAGGCCCTGATTTATTTGGGAATTTCCATAAAAGACAAAGAGGACGACTGGATAATAGAGGGACAAGGCGGAAAGATTCTGCCTGTCAAACAGGACATCTATCTCGGCAACAACGGTACTGGAATACGTTTCATGGCCTCTCTGGTATCCCTTGGTCAGGGCACATACAGGCTCACAGGCACCAAACGAATGGCCGAAAGACCCATAGGGCCACTTCTTGAGGCATTAAAGGTCTGGGGAGCCGAGGCAAAAAGCATTGAAAAAACCGGTTGCCCCCCGGTAGAAATCCAGGCGCATGGCCTTGAAGGCGGAGAAACCATACTCTCTGCCTCGAAAAGCAGTCAGTATCTCTCCTCCCTGCTGCTCGTAGCACCGATTGTCAGGAATCCGGCCAAAATCAACCTGGACGGTCCCTTGGTGTCCAGACCTTATGTCGATCTCACTCTGGCGGTTATGGAGGCCTTTGGAGTAAAGGTACAGGAGAGAGACAACTCTTTCCTTGTGCCTCATATGACTTATAATGCAAAAACATATCAAATCGAGGGGGATGCATCGAGCGCTTCCTATTTCTGGGCAGCCGCAGCGGTTACGGGCGGTAGAATCACAGTGGAAAACATACCACCGAATGCCCTTCAGGGCGATGCGGCCTTTGTCGACATCCTGGCCGGTATGGGTTGTTCTGTAAAAAAAGATACACAGGGAGTTACGGTACAGGGGCCTTCGGGCGGAGTGCTTAAGGCCATAGAAGTGGACATGGGACGTTGGCCCGATATGGTCCCGACCCTCGGAGTAGTTGCCGCCTTTGCATCAGGGACGACCGTCATCAGGAATGTAGCCCACCTGAGGATAAAAGAGACGGATAGGCTGAAGGCGGTAGCGCAGGAACTTACCAAGATAGGGACATCGGTGAAAGAACTGAAAGACGGGTTGATCATTGAGGGGACCCGGGACATGCACGGATCCACGATAGATACCTACAACGATCACCGAATAGCCATGGCCTTTTCAGTGGCCGGGCTGAGGGTCCCGGGCATCAGGATCAAAGATCCTTCATGCGTCAGAAAATCCTTTCCCTCTTTTTGGCAACACTGGCAAAAGATCACAGGGTAAAACCGTAAGCAGATCCATAGTTTGTGCCTTTGTCACTCGTAAATGCCGGGTTACCTTCCGGACATTCACAGGTTACCTTAAGAGACTGGGATCAAACGTCCCCGGCATGGAATAAAAAACAAACATTTGATACTAAACGCCTAACTGCTGTTCCTTTAATACTTTAAGTCTTTAATAAGCGGTCCCTCTCAAGCGCCCGGGTCTATTTCTTCAGCTCCTTCCACTCAATATTCAATGTCAGTCATAACATACGGTGCTAAGAATTCGCGCCTGTGTTCCGACACCCTTAGCTCAAATGGATCGCAATTTGCGTATATAATATGAGCAGTCTATGAGTTGTTTTTATAAGTAGTTGAAATAAAGGCTTAAATTGAGGTTTATAGATTATGATAATTGATAATTATGTAGGGAAAAACCTTCAATCAGTCCAAAATACATGTACTATAAAACCTACATCAGGAGATCTGATATTTGATTTTTCTTCAACCAGGCCTTCTATCTGCATGAATTGTTCTAATCTAAAAATATGTCAAGTGGCCTTCCTGCTGAACGTAGCTGTAAAGGAATGCGCCTACTTTCAGAAAGACCCTTCTCTGTTCGGGAAATCGCTTGACAATTCCAATGCAAAAATGGAGTCACTGAGTCTTTAAAGGCGAGACTTGCTCGTTTATATGTGCCTGGAGCACATTGAAAATCTCTGTGATTTTTTCGGATTTAGGCAATACATCACGTATCATTGCCAAATAGCCCCTCTCCAGAACACATTGGAGGGTCTGTACAAAATTTATATCATAGATCCACCCGATTTGAAGCAGCTTAAAATCATTCAGATTCTTGAGATGTGCGATATTCACGATCCTTTTTTCCATCAGATCCTGATAGACATCATATGAGATCCCCGGGGTATCGGGGAGGTCAAGTTCAATTACGGCATTTCTTTTTCCGTCTTTCTGGTGGTAGTAATCAGTGACCACTCGCCAGATGTCCAGCTTGTCGGCATCACGCAGCAATCTTGCAAACAAGAGACATTCTTCAGACTCTTTTTGTGGTAAGGCAAAACGGTTGTGGTATAAAATTGCTCGCAGAATCAGGTCTCGCAATGATCTGTCCAGCTTGTTCAGCACTCTGTTCTCTTTGAGTATTTTCACGCCAAGCACGGCATGATTCACTGAGTTGCGATCCACAAAGGTTCGATAACGGGCAAACTGTTCAAAACGGCCGATATCATGAAAAAGTGCAACCACTCCGGCCAGGCGAAGTTCTTCATCACGTAACCCGATCTTTCTTCCAATACCCAAAATTTCCCTGCATACCATTCTGGTATGTTTTTCTTTCAATATTATGTTTGGCCGCCAAACCGGATCCCCTGATTTAAATTTCTGAATGTAACTGACAAACCAGTTTTCAAGCTCCTCCACGATTTCTTCATTTATTATTTTTGCCACTATCTTTTTTTACAGGCGTTCAAAGGTTTAGAGTTCAAGATCGTTTTTTCTTTTTTATCAATTTTATGGTGGGATCAAACGGTTTCGTGCCGTCCTTGCATATTATTCGGCTGTCAGGGAGGGCATTTTTATGATGCCTGAAAGGGCCTTCCATGATCTGATTCTCAAAAAAGGCGTGCTGCCCCTGTTCCACGGCTGGTCAAAGACAAAGGTCTTGATTCC